>Ga0255347_1000255_pt1 | contig 102997 bp, 76 predicted proteins | sample wastewater_treat_2_FD_192479 | JGI IMG/M metagenome (GOLD analysis project Ga0255347, IMG submission 192479) | Wastewater microbial communities from Lulu Island WWTP, Vancouver, Canada - plant24 | ecosystem: Engineered > WWTP > Wastewater > Unclassified | place: Canada: Vancouver, British... | reverse complement strand
TTTTTACCACGGAACGCGGTTTTTGGGTAGTGGCTGCGTTATCCAGATAGACCAAAGGATGCCCGTAGGCTTTTTGTTCCAGAATAGGAAAGTGCTTTCTTATGGAAGCTACATCAAATTTCGATTCCATGACCTCAGTTTTATTCTCAACAAATATCGCAGCCGGCACAAGCGCTCATCTGTTTACGAAATCGCTTGCCCACCAGATTGTGGATTCTGTTTTGCAAGGGAATTAGTTGAATCCCCTCAATCACGTCTGCCACAAAGGCAAATTTAAGCATCGCCCGGGCTTCCTGCTCCGAAAGACCTCTCGATCGCATATAAAACAAAGCGTTCTCGTCAATTTGGCCGGTGGCGGAACCATGGCTGCACTTGACATCATCGGCGTAAATCTCGAGTTGAGGCAAAGCATTCATCCTGGCCCGGGATGAATTGCAGAGATTGGCATTGGACTGATAAGCAGAAGTTTTTTGCGCGTTGGGATGCACCAGCACTTTTCCGGCAAACACCCCTCTCGATTCATCGTCCAGAATATATTTATACAGTTGACGGCTGGTGCATTGGGGTACTACATGCTCCACATCAACATGATAATCGGCAAACTGATGACTATCGAGCAGACAAAGACCGGACAACATAGACTCAGCCTGTTCTCCTAACATTCTCAAATTTAAATTGTTGCGTGAAACTCCATTGTTCAAGGTAATACCGTTAACGAATACCGAAGAAGAGGCCTGTTGGTCGATAAAAGTATTGCTTAGCCTTGCATTATTAGGATGTGTCATTTCCAATTCATAGTATTCCAGCCGGGCCTTTTTACCGACAAAAACCTCGGTTACCTGATTCGAAAAACAAGAGCTCTGAGTCATGCTGTGATCACATATCATCAGCTTGGCCGAAGCTCCGTCTTCGATAATAACCAAGTTTCTTCGGTTAGCCATTTGCTCGATTTCACCGTGAAATAGTTGAATCAGTTGCAAGGGCTGTTCAATTTCAACACCCGCAGGCACAAACAAAAGAAAACCATCCTGGGCCATGGCTGTGTTTAATGCGGCAAAAGCATCGGCAGATTGTCCGGCTATACGGTCGTAATATGGGGCCATGAGTTCTGGATACTCACGGAGTATGGCGTTGATGCTGCCATACAAGACGCCTTCGGATAATTTTTGCGGATCGGGATCGGGATAATATACGTCGTTGACCACAAAAAACAATTTGGTCGATAAACTGGGAACTTCGCAACGAAAAACCTTACTGGGATGGGCCGGAGCCGACAAGCGATAGAGGTTCATTCCGTAATCAATTTCCAACAAAGCATCCAGCCGGCATTGCCGGTAAGCTTCGTCTTTGGGGCCCGGAAAGCCGGCCTTTTCAAAAAGCCCAATGGCAGCCTCCCGTTTTGAGTCCATCAAAGGAGCAGAATACTGCCTGAGCACTTCCCGGTAGTTCCTGAATAAATTTAGGTAGGTCGTTTCTTTTCCCATTTTAATCTTTCAATTCTTGCTTGACCCAATCGTATCCTTGTTTTTCCAAGTCTTTGGCCAATTGAAAATCCCCACTTTTGACTATACGCCCCTCGAAAAGCACATGCACCCGGTCGGGAACAATATAATTCAACAATCGTTGGTAATGGGTAATGACTATACAGGATTTCTGAGGAGTGTGTATTTTATTTACCCCTTGGGCAACAATGCGTAAGGCATCTATATCTAGACCGCTGTCGGTCTCGTCGAGAATAGAGAGTACGGGATCGAGCATGGCCATCTGAAATATTTCGTTGCGCTTTTTTTCTCCTCCCGAAAAACCCTCGTTGACCGAACGGCCGGCCAAGGTATTATCCAACTCAACCAATGCCTTTTTTTCTCGCATCAGTTTCAAAAAGTCCGAGGCGTTCATGGCTTCCTGTTTGCGGTATTTACGGTGCTCATTAATGGCTGTGCGCATAAAATTCACCATACTTACCCCGGGGATTTCCACCGGATACTGAAAACTCAAAAACAAACCTTCGCGTGAACGATCTTCGGGAGTCATACTTAAAAGATCCATGCCTTTGAAGTGAACCGTACCTTGGGTAACAGTAAAGGCCGGATTTCCCGAAAGTACAGCTGAAAGCGTACTTTTCCCCGAGCCATTGGGTCCCATAATGGCATGTATTTCTCCTTCTTTCACCGATAAATACAGGCCTTTCAGGATTTCTTTATCTCCTGCGGAAGCATGTAAATTTTTTATTTCCAACAACATAAATATCGTCTTTACGGCCTTGGCCAATATGTTTTTATTCTTTGTTTGTTTTCTATCTCCTCCCGGCCTTTTTCCCACGTTTTGCTGACTTTGAGACAGGAGAATATCTTGATGGCTTTCTTTTTGCTTTACCCTTTTTCCTCGTCGTTTTTTTGAACCAGCCCTGAACAAACACCAATAATCCTACAACCAGCAACATCAAGGCAAGGGCACTCACCAAAAGCCGCTGCCTGTTTCCCTCTTCTTCCAAAGGCAGGGTGCTAAACAACAAATAACCCAAGCCTGCCAGGATCAAGAGAATAAAGATGGCGACCCAAATGGCTCCTCTGCTCTTTTGAATAGGAGCTTCGTTGTCGTCAGTTCCTCTATTTTGTGCAGTTGTTGTTTTCCTTTTTGATTTCATCCTGCTGTTTATATTGTTTATTCCAATCAACTATTGCTCTTAACGCTATCAAAGTAAAGACGGCAAAAAGCAGCGCTGTAAAAAACAACCCCATATAAGCGTAAAGGGCTGTGCTCAACACGTCGACAACTATCCAGATAATCCAATTGTCCATTACTTTTCTTGAAAGCAAAAATTGACCCGTTACACTGGCCGCTGTCAACATAGCATCCAGCCTGGGAAAGGCCGGAGGATCAATGTATTCGGGAAACCTGGACTGAAAATAAATAATTCCTTCGCTCCACAAGCCGCCGAACACCAAAACTATCACTATCACCAGAGCCCACTGGCTCTTATTTAATCGCCGTATGCGCAGCTCTCTGTTTTTCCCTTCTTGTCCGGGCGCCGGGTGCTTCCAGTGATAATACCCATAGAGGCTGAATGAGAAATACACTACCTGCAGCAGCATGGCTGAGTATAAATGTGCCTGATAAAACACAACAAAGTACACCACATTGTTGAGCAAACCAAACAAAAAATTAACAGAGAGCGCTCTTGAGGCCAAATATACAGCCACCAGCCCGCTAACCAATCCGATCAGTTCCAGCAGGTTCATGGAATGGCCCCATAACGAAAACAACACTACATCCTGAATCGACATATTATCCAACACTCCCTTCCAGAGAAACCTGCAACAATTTTTGTGCCTCAACGGCAAATTCCATGGGAAGCTTATTGATTACTTCTTTAGCATAGCCATTCACTATCAACCCTATAGCTTCTTCTGTAGAAATACCGCGCTGATTGCAATAAAACAATTGATCCTCGTTGATCTTAGAAGTAGTCGCTTCGTGCTCAACTACGGCTGTTTCGTTGTTTATTTCAATATAAGGGAAGGTATGTGCCCCACAAGTGTCCCCCAGCAACAAACTGTCGCATTGGGAGTGATTGCGGGCATTGGAAGCTTTAGGAGCAATTTTTACCAACCCACGGTAACTGTTTTGGCTTTTACCGGCTGATATACCTTTGGAAACAATAATGCTGCGGGTGTTTTTGCCCAAATGAATCATTTTGGTTCCCGTATCGGCCTGTTGATGATTGTTGGTAACGGCAACCGAGTAAAATTCTCCCACAGAATTATCCCCCGCCAAAATACAGGAAGGGTACTTCCAGGTTATGGCTGAGCCCGTTTCAACCTGAGTCCAGGAAATCTTAGCCGATTCACCCTTACACAAACAACGCTTAGTAACAAAGTTATAAATACCCCCCTTGCCTTCTTTATCGCCCGGATACCAGTTTTGTACAGTAGAATATTTGACTTCTGCCCGGTCGTGGACAACAATCTCCACTATAGCCACATGCAATTGGTTTTCGTCGCGTATCGGAGCCGTGCAGCCTTCCAGGTAGCTGACGTAGCTATCGTCATCGGCCACTATCAATGTGCGCTCAAATTGACCCGTATTGATGGCATTAATTCTGAAATAGGTTGACAACTCCATGGGACAACGCACCCCCTTAGGTATGTACACAAAGGAACCATCGCTGAAAACGGCACAATTCAGGGCCGCATAATAATTATCCGTATAGGGTACGACCGAGCCCAGGTAACGCTTGATTAATTCGGGATGCTCTTGCACTCCCTCGCTGAAAGAGCAAAAAATGATGCCCTTCTTTGCCAGGCTTTCCTTGAAGGTGGTCTTGACGGAAACACTATCCATTACGGCATCTACGGCCATACCTGCCAGTTGCTTGCGCTCTTGCAAGGGTATGCCCAGTTTCTCGAAGGTTTTCAGCAAATCGGGATCAATGTCTTCCTCGTTATCTCCGGAAGATTTGCTCTTGGGGGCGGCATAGTAGACCATTTTTTGATAGTCAATTTCGGGAATGTCCAATTGCGCCCATTGGGGCTTTTCCATGCATTGCCAATGACGAAAAGCCTTGAGGCGAAACTCCAACAGCCAGTCCGGCTCCATTTTTTTGGAAGAAATCAAACGAATAACATCTTCATTTAACCCCCGGGGAATAGTTTCGGTTTCAATATCGGTCACGAAACCATACTTGTATTCACCGGCAGTTACCTGTGTGATGATATCTTTGTCTTCGGTTGATTTCATACATCATATACTCTGAGGGACAGGTGTTGATTGTTGTAAAGTTTCGGGTTTTTTTGTGTTCCAGTCTTCAAAGTGGATAAAGGGCAGTACGGCGGGAGCAAAATCGGAAAGCGGGCCGTAAAAACGGGAGGTACTGCTTTTTTCCCGATGAAAAGAAGACTTCCCTTTGTCAAAATAGTCAAACACATTAACGACTATACTCAACAAAAAAAGGTAAAGCACCACGGCAAATAAACCTCCGGCAATGCGGTTGAGCCAGCCGAGCATCACCATTTTGACCAGCTTGCCCAGTAAAATCGCTACAAAATGAAACAAGATGACCGTCAGCACAAAAAGTACTATAAACGAAACAACCTGCACCACTTTTAGGCTCGCCGACTCAAAAAGTTGGGAAATGTAAGGTGCCACCAAATACGAGAGTGCTTTGGCTGCAAAGATTCCACAAACAACGCCTGCTATAGCTCCAATGGTCTGTATCAGACCTCTGCGTAAACCATCGATTAAGCCTAATAAAGCAACGATCAAAATAATGATGTCGTAGAGATTCATACGCTACAAGGTCTGTTTTACTTCTATTTCTTCATAGGCTTCGATCAAATCGCCTACCTTGATGTCGTTATAATTGTTAATACTCAATCCACATTCATAACCCGAGGCAACTTCCTTGACATCCTCCTTGAAGCGCTTTAGTGAGCTCAATTCTCCGGTAAATACAACTATACCGTCACGAATAAGCCTGATTTTAGTGCCTCGCTTGATTTTCCCTTCTTTAACCATACAGCCGGCAACTGTACCGATCTTAGTAATCTTAAATACTTCACGAACCTCGGCTGTGGCAGTAACTTCCTCCCTGATTTCGGGAGAAAGCATACCTTCCATAGCCGACTTAATTTCTTCGATGGCATCGTAGATAATTGAATAAAGACGAATATCTACGCCATCGCGCTCGGCCATCTTGCGGGCGGCCATAGAGGGGCGTACCTGGAAACCGACAATAATAGCATCGGAAGCAGAAGCCAGTGTTACATCCGATTCGGAAATCTGACCGACCGCCTTGTGTATCACATTCACCTGAATTTGCTCTGTGCTCAAACCTATCAGAGAATCCGACAAAGCTTCAATAGATCCATCCACATCTCCTTTTACAATGAGATTCAGTTCTTTGAAATTGCCAACGGCTATACGGCGGCCGATTTCGGCCAGTGTCAGAATTTTACTGGTGCGCAATCCTTGTTCTCTTTGCAATTGCTCTCTTTTGGTGGCAATCTCTCTGGCTTCCTGTTCGGAGTCGAGTACGTTGAAATTGTCGCCTGCCTGAGGAGCCCCGTTCAGTCCAAGGATCAATACAGGTTCGGCGGGCCCTGCCGATTCCACGCGCTGCCCTCGTTCATTGAACATAGCTTTTATGCGTCCGTGATTAACGCCGGCAACGATGTTGTCTCCGACTTCCAACGTGCCGTTTTCCACCAATACTGTAGCCACATAGCCACGCCCCTTTTCGAGTGTAGACTCTATGATGGAACCTACAGCACGTCTTGAGGGATTGGCCTTGAGTTCCAACATTTCAGCCTCAAGCAAAACTTTTTCGAGCAATTCCTTCACATTGATGCCTTTTTTGGCTGAAATATCCTGTGACTGGTATTTTCCGCCCCATTCTTCGACCAGGTAATTCATATTAGCCAGTTCTTGCTTAATTTTTTCGGGGTCGGCTGCCGGTTTGTCTATTTTGTTAATGGCAAATACCATGGGGACACCGGCTGCTGAAGCGTGGTTAATGGCCTCAACTGTTTGGGGCATAACACTGTCGTCGGCTGCCACAATAATAATGGCAATATCCGTTATTTTGGCTCCGCGGGCACGCATGGCCGTAAAAGCCTCGTGGCCCGGAGTGTCCAGAAAAGTCATTTTCCGCCCGTCTTTCAGAGTAACATTGTATGCTCCAATGTGCTGAGTTATACCTCCGGCTTCACCTGCAATCACATTAGAATTGCGGATGTAGTCGAGCAGAGAAGTTTTACCGTGATCCACGTGTCCCATTACTGTGATGATGGGAGGACGGGACACCAAATCTTCTTCGTCGTCCTCTTCTTCATGAATGGCTTCCAACACTTCAGCACTGACATACTCTGTTTTAAAGCCGAATTCGTCGGCTACAAAATTAATGGTTTCTGCGTCCAAGCGTTGATTGATCGACACCATCTGACCTATGGCGATACAAGTGGAAATTACGTCGACAACCGGCACATCCATCATGGTGGCCAGGTCGTTAACGGTAACAAACTCGGTTATTTTAAGCACGCTCTTTTCCCGCATTTCTTTTTGTTCGAGTTCTTGCATACGTTGAGATGCCGCCTCTCGTTTTTCTCTGCGGTATTTTGCTCCTTTTTTAGGCCTGCTGGTCAGACGGGCAAGTGTTTCTTTAATTTGTTTGGAAACATCCTCTTCGCTGACTTCAGTTTTAAGAACGGGTTTCTTGAGGCGGCCTTTGGTCCTGTCGCCCCTGGAGACCGGAGCGCCGAATTCTCCATCGACCTTTATCTTGACATCCTTGATGCGACTGCGCCTTTTCTTTTTGGAATCTGAAACTTCGGTTTTCCCCTCGGTTTTCCCTTTAAGAGTTTCGGCCTTTTTCCTTTCTTCGCGCAAGGCCTGTTCTTGTGTTTTTTTGTCTTCCTGTTCCTTGAGTCTTTCTTGTTTGGTTTTCCTTTTGGGCCTGGTATTTTGATTCAGCGCATCCAGATCAATGGTGGTAACCACCTTGATGTTGGGTTTAATAGTCCTTTTCCCCAGGGTGAATATTTCGGGCTCTTCAGATTTTTCATCCTCTTGGGCGTCTTCCTGTTCTTCGGTTTTTTTAGGAGGTATTGTTTCAGGAATTTCTTCTTTTTCTTCGACAATTGCCTTCTCTTCCTTGCGGACGGTTTCCTTCTGAGGGGTGGGTTTTTCCTCTTTTTCAGCCATATCGGCTGCAGGTGTTCGGCTCACAGGAGCTTCTGCAGCCGGGGCTTTTTTTGCGGATTCCTGAACGGGGGATTCTTCTTTTTTTATTTTTTCGGCTACTTCGGACCCAGTTGATGCCGGGCTTGCGACAGCAGTAATAACTTCCTCAACAGTTTTTGCGGGTTTTTCTTCCTTTGGAAGGATTTCTTCCTTTTCCTCTTTTTTCGGTCCTGTTGCTTTGGGTTTAGTAACAGCATCCAGATCTATTTTACCCAGAGTCTTGAATTGTTGTTTGCGAGTGCTTACGACAGGTTCTTCGGGAGCCTCTTGTTTAACAGGCTCAGGAGTTACCTGTTCCGTTTCTCTGATCTTGGGTTTCTCCTTTTTGGGAATTAAAAGCTCCTGCCCATCGCCAAATTCTTCGACGAGAAGCATATAGGCCTCTCCGCTGATTTTGGCGTTGGGGTTATTTTCAACCTCAAATCCCTTTTTTTGTAAAAATTCCACCAAAGTGCCGATACCCACATTCAGCTCTCTGGTTATTTTATTCAATCGAACACTCGACATAAGCAAATAATTTATTAATCTTCAAACTCTGCATGAAGTATACGCAAGACTTCATCCACAGTACTTTCCTCCAAATCGGCTTTTTCAACTAAAGTTTCTCTTGGCAAAGCCAACACATTCCGAGCAGTATCGCAACCTATGGATTTTAGGGCTTCAATAACCCATTCATCTATTTCGTCTTTGAATTCATCCAGGTAAATATCATCCTCTTCCAGTTCCTGGTCGGTTTCTCTGAAAACATCTATGGTATAATTCGTCAACATGCTGGCAAGCTTTATGTTCATGCCTCCCTTGCCAATTGCCAATGAAACTTCTTCGGGCTTGAGCCATACCTCAGCTTTTTTGTTGACTTCGTCCAGCCTGATAGAAGAAATTTTGGCTGGACTCAAGGCCCTTTGAATAAACAAACTGGTGTTTGAGGTATAGTTGATGACGTCAATATTCTCGTTGCGCAATTCACGTACTATGCCATGGATTCTGGAGCCTTTCACACCCACACAGGCTCCGACCGGATCAATACGTTCATCGTAAGACTCCACGGCGATTTTTGCTCTTTCTCCCGGAATGCGGGCTACCCTTTTGATGGTAATGAGCCCGTCATGGATTTCGGGAACTTCCAATTCAAAAAGCCTCTCAAGAAAAACAGGAGAGGTACGCGACAAAATTATCTTGGGGTCAACAGCTTTGGGATTGTTAGTCTTGTTTTCAACGCGCTCTATGACGGCACGAACCGTTTCTCCCTTACGGTAAAAATCGCTGGGTATCTGTTCACTCTTAGGTAGAATCAGTTCATTATTTTCATCGTCCAAAAGCAGAATTTCTTTTTTCCAAATCTGGTAGACTTCGGCGCTTATCAATTGTCCCACTTGTTCAATGAAACGGTTGTAGAGGCTTTCCTTTTGTAATTCCATGATTTTTGAAGCCAGGGTTTGCCGCAAATTCAAAATGGCACGACGTCCGAAGGCACTGAAATGTACCTGGTCGGTAACTTCCTCACCTACTTCGTAATCGCTTTCTATTTTACGGGCTTCTGTCAGGCTGATTTGGTGTTCGGGATCCTCGACCTGGTCGTCTTCTACTATTTCGCGATTGTGCCAAATTTCAAAGTCTCCGCTGTCCGGGTTGATAATAACATCGTAATGTTCGTCAGAGCCAAACAGTTTTGCTATGACTCCACGAAAAGATTCTACAATCACATTTATCATTGTAGAACGGTCTATGTTTTTAGACTCTTTGAATTCCGAAAAAATTTCGACCAGATTGATTCGTTCTTCTGTTTTTGCCATTGTTATCGACATTGTGTTGAAATATCTAATTAATTCTCTCGTATTTATCAGAACATTATTTTGGAACATACGGAGGCCGTTTCCGCTTGCAAATAGCACTCTTGCTGCTCAACAATTTTGGGCCTTTTGGCACCCTCGGGCTTTATTCTTCGCATAACGTTGACAGTAAATTTGTCCTCGTCACAGCTTAATAACGTACCTGAAAACTTTTGTCCGTTTTTTAGACGAACCTCAACCTCCTTGTTTATGTGCTTTTGATATTGCCTAAATACTTTAAAGGGTTGGCCTATGCCTGCCGAAGAAACTTTCAGGGCAAAATCCAGATCCTCATTGCTCAGACGGGACTCTATATGCCTGCTCAACTCTGCGCAATCGCCTATACTTACATTGCCTTGAATAGATTCAATTTCTATGACAATACTAAAATCGGGGCCGATATTGAGGTCAACCAAAAAAAAGGGCTTGTTATTAATCCACTCTTCAATGTACTGATTGATAATCTCTTTACTAATCATCCTTTTGTGTTAAGTAAAAAATGAGGGGAACTTTTGTCCCCCTCGCCTGTATCCTAACGGCCGCAAAATTACACAATATCAAGTGATTTGCAAAAAAAACGCAGATTATTTTAATCTGGAGGCTAAAAAATATACTTTTGCGCGGACTTTGATCCGAAATATTGTATGAAAAGCGTTTTTTATCCCCTTTTGATATTTTGGAGCTGTTTTACATTGTTCTGCTCTTGCTCTACCATTTCGAATATTGTAAAAAAAGAATTTGCTGAAAGGAATCCCGAAGACATCCTCCAAAACACCGCTGCCGAATACATTGTAAATTCGAGCATCGAGGGAGAAGCCGGCCGGTGGATTGCCTCACAAATGGAGATCCTAAAAATCATGCTAAGCGAACAAATAGGCGATTCTGTGATGATTCGCCAACCCGAAGAAGGCCTTTTGCTGGTTTTTGACTCCGACCGGCTTTTTAAACAAGGCCTTCAGTATGTAAATGATTCTTCCATCGAAACTTTAGAAGTACTTGCAACATCCCTGCAAGATTTTCCAAACACCAGATTGTATATCCTGGTCCATACCGACAACAGCAGTTCAGAATTCATAGCGCTTTCCTTATCGGACAAAAGAGCCAAAAACATAAAAAGAATTCTGGCGTCAAAGGGCATGAAACGCAGTCATATCACAGCCGAAGGACGAGGGTTTATGGTGCCCGTTATTTCGAACGAAAGCCCGGAAGGCCGTAAAATAAACCGCCGGGTAGAAATGGCTGTAACGGCCAACCATAAAATGATTCGCCAAGCTATAAAAAGCACTAAAACAAAAAGATAATTCAGCCGAATTGCTTACCTTTGCGCCCAATATTTTTACATGATTATTTATGAGCAAGAAAGCAATGCTGATGATTCTCGACGGTTGGGGTATAGGCAGCCGTGGGAAAGAAGACGTTATATACAACACCCCTACTCCTTACTGGGACTATCTGATAAAAAACTATCCGAACTCGCAACTTCAGGCATCGGGCGAAAACGTGGGTTTACCCGACGGTCAAATGGGCAATTCCGAAGTGGGACATCTCAACATCGGAGCCGGCAGAGTGGTTTACCAGGATTTGGTAAAAATCAATATTTCCTGCCGCGACAACAGCATTCTCGAAAATCCCGGCATCAAGGCAGCCTACGGTTACGCAAAACAATCGGGCAAGCAAATCCACTTTCTGGGCCTGGTTTCAGACGGCGGCGTACACAGCTCGCTCGATCATTTGTTTAAGCTTATTGAAATCTCCAAGCTTTACGACATAAAGAAATCCTTTGTGCATTGCTTTATGGACGGCCGGGACACCGACCCCAAAAGCGGTAAGTCGTTCATAGCCGCTCTGCAAAAGCACCTGGATCGAAACACAGGGGCCATAGCCTCTATTGTGGGCCGTTACTATGCCATGGACAGGGACAAACGCTGGGAGCGCATCAAAGAAGCCTACGATTTGCTGGTAAAGGGCAAAGGAGTGAAAGCACAAGACATGGTTCAGGCTGTTCAGGCATCGTACGATCAGGGAGTAACCGATGAATTCATAAAACCCATTGTTCATACGGATGCTCAAGGCCAACCTCTGGCCACCATTCAGGACGGCGACGTGGTGCTCTTTTTCAATTTCCGCAACGATAGAGCCAGAGAGCTCACTATAGTACTGACCCAGGAAGACATGCCACAACACGGTATGCAGACGCTCTGCCTGGAATACTACACCATGACCCCTTACGATGCCACCTTCAAGGGCATAAACGTACTTTTCGATAAGGAAAACGTCGACAATACCCTGGGTGAAATTGTGGCAAAAGCCGGCAAAAAACAACTGCGTATAGCAGAAACCGAAAAGTACGCTCATGTAACCTTCTTTTTCTCGGGCGGACGCGAAAAAGAATTCGAAAACGAAGACCGCATACTGATTCCATCGCCCAAAGTGGCCACCTACGACCTGAAACCCGAAATGAGCGTTAACGAAGTGGGTGACGCGCTGAAGCAAGCCATAGAAACCGAAAAATACGATCTGATTGTCGTAAACTATGCCAATGGCGATATGGTCGGCCACACGGGAGTCTATTCAGCCATTCAGGCCGCCGTCGTAGCTGTGGACGCCAATATTAAAAAGGTTGTTGAAGCAGCCAAAAGCAAAGACTACGAAGTAATCATAATTGCCGATCACGGCAACGCCGACAATGCCTTGAATCCCGACGGTTCTCCCAACACGGCCCATTCTCTGAATCCGGTTCCTTTTGTGTACATAAGCCGGAATAGTTCAGCCAAAGTCAGCGATGGCATACTGGCCGATGTGGCGCCCTCGCTCTGCCACATCCTGGGCATAAAACAGCCTGCGGAAATGACCGGACGCTGTCTTATACACGACTAATTACGGAGCATGCTACAAATTGATAAAACCATCGTCAGCCTCGATATAATCAATCAAACGTTTTGCTGCGACCTGAACAAATGCAAAGGCAGGTGTTGTGTGGAAGGGGTGTCGGGTGCTCCGCTGGAAGAAGACGAAATTGCCGAACTGGAAAAGGCTCTACCCGCAGTATGGGACGAACTTTCGCCCCGCGCCCGTCAACTCATTAACGAACAGGGAGTTTGTTACAAGGATGCTTCGGGCGAAACCGTTACTTCCATCGTAGACGGTAAAGATTGTGTCTTTACTTATTACGATGAAAAGGGCGTTTGTTATTGTGCTCTTGAAAAGGCCTGGAGAGAAGGTAAAAGCTCATTTATCAAACCCATCTCCTGCCACCTCTACCCCATAAGACTTTCTAAACTGACTTCCGGAGTCGTTGCTCTCAATTACCAACAATGGCATGTCTGTGTTCCCGCCCTGGCCAAAGGAAAAACTTTAGGTTTGCCGATTTATCGCTTTCTCAGGGAGCCCTTAATCCGTAAATTCGGACAGGACTGGTACGATCAGCTCTGCGAAGCCGCCAAAATGCTTGAGGATTATCCCCGGAATGTTTAATTACCGACTCCTCCCCCTTTTACGGTTATTGTTCGGATTTGTTTTTTCTCTGATTTTATCCCAGGCATAAGTGCCGGCTTTTTGCCGTTTGGAACTGTTTATATCCAACGTTTTAAACGATAAAATATGCACGCTGACCCCCAGAGCGATCAAGAGTAATAAAATTTTAAGCCAACAAATTTCCAGAAAAAAAAGAACTGCAATCAGGATGCTTATCCACAACAAAACAACCGAGAATATTTTGGTGCCCAAAGGAATCGCCTTATGCTTTCTGTAATTTTCTATATAGCACCCTAAACAGGGATGTTGCATCAGCCAGCGGTAATAACGATCGGAACCCTTATAGAAAAGAGAAGCGCTCAGCAACAAAAAAGGCGTGGTTGGTAAAAGCGGCAAAAAAACACCCAGTATCGCCAAGGCCAAAAACAAAACTCCCAGCACGTTATAGACAACTTTCATTCTTTTCCGGAATTGGAGCACAAAAGTAGTTTTTTACACCGAGTCTTTAAAATTCTGGCAGAATCCTTTATATTTGCTCTGATCTTAACTCATTTAAATCATGAAAAAACAACCGATCATACTATGTTTTTTTCTGTGGACAGCTTTGGCTGCCTTCGCACAAGAGAGAATAGACCTGCCTTTATGGCCGGATGGAGTTCCCGAAAGTAACGGCATTACTGCCGAAGAAATCAACGAAAACAATTATTTTTCCAACGTCAGTGTTCCAGCCATGTCGGTTTTCAAAGCTAATCCCGACAAAAATACGGGTGCGGCCCTGATTATTTGTCCGGGAGGAGGCTACGCCCGGCAGGCTGCCGGACACGAAGGCTTTCAGCTGACCGGCTGGCTCAACGAAAACGGCATTACCGCCATAATCCTGAAATACCGTTTGCCCAACGGACACGATTTCATACCTTCGAAAGACGCCTTGCAGGCCATCAGAATAGTGCGAAGCAAGGCCGAAGAATGGGGAATCAACCCATCCAAAATAGGTATTTCCGGCTTTTCGGCGGGCGGCCATCTGGCTTCGACCGCAGGTACTCACTTCGATTACGGCAATCCCGAAGCCGAAGATCCCATCGCCCGTCAAAGCAGCAGGCCGGATTATATGATCCTCTTCTATCCGGTTATTTCCATGAAAGAGGGTGTCACACACGTCGGTTCCAAACGCAACCTATTGGGTGACAACCCAACGAAAGAACAAATGTTGGAGTATTCCAACGAACTTAAGGTAAGCGCTGAAACACCGCCAACCTTGCTGCTGCTCAGCGACGACGACAAAGGAGTAATACCGCAAAACAGCCTTGATTTTTATGCAGCGCTAAAAAACCATAAGGTCCCCGCTGCTATGTATATTTTCCCCGAAGGGGGCCACGGCTGGGGCTACAAGGAGAACTTCCGCTATCACCATGTCTGGCGCATCCTGATGATAGAATGGATGATGCAGCAAAAGATTCTGCCCGACATGATCAGGCAACAAAATTAAAGAGCTTACCTCTCGACTCTGCCGGCCTGTATTCTTAAATGTTGAATCAGATTGTTGCCCTGCTGATCGTAAATACTAAGTGTATGATTCCCGGGCGCAGGGCTGATGCTCATTTGGTGTATCCTGCGGGTATTGCCTATCCACTCGTCGTCGAGATGCCAAAACAAAAGGACATCTGCTTTGCGGTGTACCACTTCGATTACCAACTTGCCCGGACTTCCGTCAAGCTCTCTGGGGATATACAAACTGTATGGATTACGGGGATACAATATTTCCATCTGCTTGTATTCTTTTTCTTCACCACAGCTTTCCATAAGAGGAGGCAGGCCCCGGTAAGACGGGTGAGTTTTGCGGTAAAACCACTCCATAGCCGGCGGTAACACAAAGATTGAATCACTGCGGATAAGTTCAAGCGGATAGCAGGAGGCATTCACCCTGAATTTTCCGTCTTTGGATACATGTACCAGCCGGTGATAAGGACAAAGTCCCGTCTTTAAGCCTGATGCAGGAACCATTTGCAAGGCTTTTCTAGTACAATAAACCGATGCTTTACAGCCACTTTCCATACATATTTCTTCCAGGTTCATCTCGCTGTCGGGCTGTTCAAACCAAGCTCCGCTCTGCGGTAATAAATCAAAAAGATCAAACAGGGCGGGAGCGGCCGCTCTCAAGCCTGTAAGCCCGGGACGCCCCTCACCGTCGGCATTGCCCGCCCATACGGCTACTACGTGTTCGGGAGTAGTTCCAAGGGCCCATGCGTCGCGTAAACCAAAACTGGTTCCGGTTTTCCAGGCAATCCGCCGGCTGCTTTCAAAATGCTTCCAGCCGCTACGTTCTCGGGGACGATTTACTTGTCGCAAAGCTTCCATGGTGCACCATATGGAGGATGCCGACAGTAAAGGCAAAGATTCCTCGTTTTCGGAGGCGGACTTTCGGCCTTTACTAACAGCTTTCTTCCTTTTATTAGGGAATATTTCCGGCCAAAAGCGACTGATATTTGCCTCTTGAAATGCCTTTGTACCGTTCTTTTTGTCGGGATTATTTTCTCTGAAAAGTCGTAAAGGACGGTAATCTTCCGACGAATATTCCTGAACTGATCCAAAGCGGTTTAGTACCCTTGCCAAAGAAGCATAGGCCCCGGCCAATTCGAGCAGATTGCATTCTCCTCCGCCCAGAATCAGCGACAAACCATAATGCTGGGACGGATAAACAAAAGTGGTGAAACCCAGGTTTTTCAGAACATCGAGAAAACGAGCTTCTCCAAACTGATGTAACATTTCCACAGCCGGCACATTGAGGGATTGGCTCAAGGCCTCAGAAGCCGGAACTGCCCCCTGGTAGTTAAGATCAAAATTTTTGGGGCTGAAACCCGAAAAATTCACCGGAACATCGGCAATAAGAGTATTAGGGAGAATTTCTCCCTGATGCAGCATCGAGGCGTACAAAAATGGCTTAAGAATGCTTCCGCTGCTGCGTGGGGTCTGCACGATATCCACAAAAACATCGAGTTGAGCCACCGCGCTGATGTTGCCCGCATAGGCCAGAATACTGTTTTGCTTTACATCGCAGACCAGGGCAGCCAAATTATGGATTTCGCTTTGCTCCAGTTCTTTGCTCCGCTGTTCCAGCAAAGCGATGCATTTTTCCTGTAGCGGATAATCTATGCTTGTATAGACATTTTGGCCCGGAAACTGTTTATGGGCTTTTTCCACTACATGCAGGGCCAAACCGGGCAAGGGTATAGGTGCCTGCGGCAGTGATTCGGCCAAAGCCAACTGATAACTAAGACTGTCAATGTGTTTTTTTTGATAAAGCTGCCCGAGCAAAGCATCCCTTTTTTGTTTCAATTCGGCTGCGTTTCTGCCGGGATGGATCAGAGCGGGAGCATTAGGCAAAACGGCCAAGGTTGCTGCTTCGGCCCAGGACAACTTTTGAGGCGGACGGTTAAAATAACGCCAGGAAGCAGCTGTGATACCCACCACATTGCCGCCGAAAGGAGCCACCCCGGCGTAAAGAGCCAATATTTTATCTTTGGAATAACACAATTCGAGTTTCAAAGCCATCAGAATCTCTAGGCATTTCCCGCTCAGGGTTCTGGGGGGATTATTGCGAGACATTCTGGCCACCTGCATACTCAGGGTACTTCCGCCACTTACGATGCGTCCGGCTTTGAGATTTTGAACAAGCGCCCTGCCCAGCGAAACCGGATTGACGCCCGGATGATAATAAAAATATTTATCCTCGTAAAGAATCAGAGCCTTGACGTAATTGTCGGGGATTTCTCCCTCGGGGCTAAAGCGCCACTGCCCGTCAGCGGCTATTCTTGCACCCAACAGCTCCTGATTGGCGGCATAGACCACAGTAGAGCAGGGATACTTGAATTTGGGAAGAGGAATCAGCAAAAACAATACAACAAGCAGCAGGAACAAGCCGGTAAGTATTTTCAGCCGCTTTGTTCCTTTTGAGCTTTGGTTTTTGAAACACATTCCTTATGAGTTTGCCCGGTTTTAGCGTTCTACTTTTACCTTAGCCCCGCCTTTTCTGGCATAATAAGCTTGGTCGTACATGGCTTCGCACAGCACCGGAGCCAGAATAAAGTCACCACAATAGGAGGCATTCAGTTCCAGGGTGAACACCTTTGTTTTGCCGGCTCCCAGCGAAAAATAAGTATGGACCCTGTCGTCGCGAATATCCCTGTAATCGTAGTTATTTTGATCCTCACTTGCCGACCCGGTACCAAAAAGCCTCTCGTTGATTATTTCCCAGCCGGCGGGTATCATTTGGGTCAAAGCCAGGTTATCGACAGCAAAAGCCGTCTTGTTGCTGATGCGCAACTGAACGATGAAATTAGTTCCCTGTTTTAGTTTGCTGACATTCAGCTTTTTACCTTCTTGGTCCATATAGCTGATTTCAAGGGCCAATCCCTTTTCCTGTTCCGAGGCATCCATCCCTGCTTTGACGCCCTGGTTGAAAAGGCTGGCAAAGACAGTGCCTTTACCCTTGTTCACCAAGCGCAAGTCCAGTTCAAGATCCCGGCCATGGGATAGATCCACCAAGGTAAAGGCTCCGGAAGATTGGGTTAGTAGCGGCTTCCCGTTTACATACAATTCTGTCTCCGCTTCGGAAGTCGCTGAGGTTAACAGGCAAAATTCCGACAACACGGAAAGAACAAAACCGGTGGTTTGCGTACTGTGCCGGCCTGTTCTGTTGAAATCCGTGGCTATTTTAAGAGCCAGCGGGGCGGCCTGTTCCCACTCTCCCAACAGCATCAGGCTTTGCAACAAATAACAGCGGTCACGCAAAACGGAGCCGTAAGTATAAACGCTGACGGTGCCCGGTTCGGTGTCGCGCAGGTCTATCAGTTTATAAGCGGCCTCTTTCATCCCAGAGGCAGCATAAGCAGAAGCCAGCAGCCATTTCCCCTGGTTGTTCAGGCAATCGGCCTTCATCAGCCGGTTCATAGCTGCCACCTCGGGTTCACCGGCCCTGGCAAGAACAAACAATGCATAGGCTTGAATCTGGGCCTTGTAGTCGGGTAAATATTCCCGGTAGCGGCGTACCCCGTTTGCCAGGTAGTCAAGACCGGCTCTCTTTAAATTGGAGGGTATTAAATAAGCTGCTTTTTCGGCCTCGAGCATAAAATAAGTCAGGTAGGAAGTCAGCCACAGCTCGCCCGCCGACCGTCCGGGCCAGAAGGCAAAACCTCTGTCCATGCTTTGATAACGGGGAAGTCGATCGATACAATCTTTTATGTTCTGTTCATATTCCTTGCGTTTTTCAGCGCTCAAATCCAGCAGTTTCGGCACATAAATCAAGGGGAAAACAGCCGATACAACCTGCTCGGCACATTGGTGAGGGTATTGGTTGAGGAAACTCAACTGATACTCTAAGTTTAGTGGCAATACCGACGAAATTTCGAGTCTGGCCTTATTGGTTCCGGGTACACCCAAAGCAGACAAATTCGCTTGCCAGCTTTCGCCTGCGGGCAGCATTTTAAAGACTTGTTCCGTACTGGGAGGATTGTTGTGCATAACATCCAGCTCTATGCTCTGTTGCGTTTTTTCTCTGCCGGATACTGCGCTAAGCTTTATGATGCCCAAACCGGCTTCCCCGGCTGCTTTAAGATCGAAAAAGACATCCTGTTGGCCGGGAGCATCAAAAAGAATCAGGGTATCTGCAGAACCCTGGAGTCTGCCTTCCGTTTCAAAACGTATCTCGACTTTTTTTATGGATTCATCCATGGCAAAGACCGTAAGGGGCAAATCGGCTTTCTCGCCTAAGGCCAGGGTTCTGGGTAAACTGGCATACAACATCAAAGGTTCGCTGACCCGGATGCTTTTTTCCATGCTCCCGTAACGACCCCGGCCGGCAGCAATCAGCATGGCCCGGACAGAGCCTGCGTAGGGTTTGAGCTGTATTTTATGCTCGGCTTTTTTCCCAGCCGGTAGTTTGAAAGGGCCCAAGACTTCTACGATGGGGACAAAACGGTCGGCTTTTTTCTTGGAGTAATCTATTTCCTGATCGGAGCCTCCTATGGCGTACATGCTTTCCAGCCGGCTGCCGAATGAACCCAACACCTCATTGTACATATCATAAGTTTTGGTTCCCAGGGCTTCTTTGGCGTAGAAATGAGCCCAGGGATCGGGAGTGCTGAAATTTGTCAGATCCAGCAAACCTTCGTCCACCAACGCTATGGTATAATCCATGGCTTGTTTGTTGCTTTCGCTTACCCGGATGGTATATTCTTTTTCGGGGCGGAGCTCATCGGGAATGTCCAGTACCGGATGCAATCGAGTCTGCTCATCTTCGACTCTGAACGAAGTTAGCCCAAAAAGCCTTATAGGCAGATCGTTGGCTGTTTGCGCATAGGCCTGTATCAGCATAATGTTTACATAAACATTGGGCGCCATGTCGGGCGTAGTAACAAAACGGTATTCGTTCATAGCCTCCAGATTGTCCAGCCATTCCTGATGCAGGATGCCTCTGCCGTTTTCCAGCGTAACCAGCGCCCGGGCATCCTTGCTTGCCGGAAAACTGAGACTGGCTGTTTCTCCGGTCTTATATTGATCGCGCTCAGCAACCAAAGCCAACACTTGAGCGTCGCCTTTTTGTATGCCGCTACCCCAGGGCAGACCGAAATAGATTTGCTGGCCGCAGGTATGCCCGTCCGGGGCTATAACCAACAATAAATAACAACCATAGCGCTGCGAATTGTTGCTCAGTTCGAAACTGCCTTTTCCCTTACTGGTGCTGATTTTTGTGCTGTAAACCGGTTTATGATAAGTTTGGCCGGCGTAGGAAGCCAACAGGTTACTGTTGCCTTGATACCACCAATGGTAGTCCAGGTCGTATAGCTTAACTTCTATATTGCTCAGGTCCGCCGGGTTGCCCTTTTCGTCAACACTCACTACTTCGACCCGGTGGTTTTTATCATTGTCCAGTTTTTTCCACGATGGATAGGAATAATTCATTTTAAGGCCGACAAAATGTTCGCTGGCAATAAAAGGAATACTGCGTTGATTGATACTGAAACCGCCGCCCTCGTACACTTTGGTGCTGATTCTGGCCTGCATATAACCTTCAAAGTCCCTACCAGGACCAAAAGACATAGTTACGGAAGCTTCTCCTTTGTAGTCGAGCTGGCCGTCGAACAAAGTGAATTCTTTGCTGGATTGACGAGGATAAGGGGTAGAAAAATCGAAATCCTTGTATTTTTCAAATGTGGGTGTATGGGGATGCAATACGGCGCTCACCTGAGCTTTCATATTGGCTGCCGGCGTACCGTGCAACCAGGAGGCTTTGAGTTTTGCCCAGCTTGTTTCGGATTTACTCAATACATCTTCGCTGATTTCCAGTTCAATTTTCAGGCGGTTAGGTTTTATGCTTTCCACTTGTATGCCGCGCTGAAAAATATGGGTACCGGCTTTAACCACTACTTTCCAGTTGCCGGTAGGATCGTCTTTGCTTGTCGCAAAATAGAAGGGATAAATACAGCGTTCATCCCGCAGGGTCAGTATTTTTTTTACAAATTGCCCCCGAGGATTGTAGATTTCCATATTTATGGGATGCCCTTCGGGCAATTGTTGTTCCCGGTCTTCGAGTATTAAATGCAGGTATATGCTATCGCCCGGCCGCCAAACATCGCGCTCGGCATAGAAAAAAGCCTTAATACCCTTTTCCGCTTTAATACCGTCTATATCAAAATTGGCCACAGGAATAGCGCTGCTGTTGTCCAGCTTCAAGTAAGCATATTGATTGCCTTTTTGAGCAAACAGCACAAAGGGAGCTCTTTCGGGAGTAAAACGGAAATAACCCTGTCCGTCGGTCTGAGCCCGGGTCAGGAGCTGATTCTGATAATCGTATACACTTAATTGTACTCCGGCTTCGGAGGCTGTGGTCATCAAATTACTCACGTAAATCGACATCTGTCCCTTAGCGTCCATCTTGGCTATCAATGCCAGATCGGAACAAAATACGTTGCGGTTGACAAAACGATTAGGCGAGAAATACGCCTGACTGGCCGGATTTTCGTAGTTACGCCAATCGTAATAGTAGTTGTAATAAGTATTTTCATAGCTCTGACCTGGAAACAACATTTCCTCATCTATAGGCAGATAATGATCCGTTTCTTCGGAAGCCTGTTCCTCGTAAAGCGAATAAGTTTTTCTAAAGCCCAATTCTACATTATAGATTGATCCGGGCTCCACATCGATAAAAGAAGCCAGATCCAGGCTGAAAGCATTCCAGTTGGTCAAATCTTCGGCCCCTTTGTCCTCGAGAGATATTTTTTTGGTAACAATGGTTCTTCCCACTCTGTCGAGTCCCCATTTATAAGTCTCATCGATATTGTTGTCTTGGAAGAAAGCCACTATATTGTTGGGAAAAATCTGGATAACACGAAGATCAACCGCCTTGAGTCCTACTGCAGAAAAAGGTAGAATCAGGCCTTGACTCTGAGGCATGATGACCCCTTTGCCCAACAAGCGTATGGCCGGCTTTATACGTCCGAAATTGATTATTTGGCTGTAATTTTTTTGAAGTGTTTTTCCCTGTTTATTTTCGACCGAACGGGATATATTCAGAGTAAACTCCCCCGACAAGGTATTGGAAGGATAGATTTTAAGGACGTTGTTATCGATGGTATACTTAACACTCTTTTGTTCGTCCAGGGAGACCAATCCTCTTAAATCCTGCTGCTGATTAAGCAGGTCCGAAAAAACGATTTCAAGTACCTGATCGGGGCTTTCTTTTACCTTCACCGAGCTAAGCATAAAAACATCTGTTCCCGGTATCGTAAAAGAATATTGATTGATCGAAGGTTTGTAGCTATTATCTATTGGTTTAATATTCAGTACTAATTCGCTGTTTCCTTCCGCTCTTACTATGTTTCGTATACTTAAAGTGTGGCTGAATGTTTCGGGATTATGTTCCCATTCCAAGCTTGGTGGTTCATGCGGATACCCGACAATCAGACTCTGCTCTATCTCATGGGAATCAAAACGGTCTGATGTGTTGATATATACCTCCAGAAAATAATTACCTCCCTCGTCCAGTCGTAACTCATCGTAAGATAACTTAAGTTGCTTTTTTGCAGTAAAAAAACTGAAATTCAATTTTTTATCCAGCTTTTCAGGTAACTTCAGCAAATATTCCAAATTCAAGCTTGCCTCATAATTTGTATTCCAATTTAAGGGTTTTTCGGGTTTAAAAACCAAAGTATTAGGTGATTTCCAACTACACTTTCCTTTGATTTCAGGCTTAAAGACGAAAGGATTTTGTTCAAGGTTTTTTCCCATCAATTCCTTTTCGACTATGTCTTTGGTAAATACCACAACGATAGGATCTGCCCGTCTTATCGCTCCGGAGCTGATGGCAGAAATAATGCCGGAATAGTCACTCAGGTCTTTTTCAAATTTCTTGTCTGTTCTATTCCCGCAAGCTACAGCTACAATGGCAACGAGGAGAATGAAAGCAATTTTGTTAATCTGTTTCATTTTTTCTTTTATTTTTCATGGAAAACTCACAACCACAATAATCTTGTCTGTATAAACCGTATTGTTTTGATAATTCGATAGATCGTTTGTAGCCTTCTTTCTTTTTGAAATCGGCATATAAATAATGAACACCGTATTTATTTTCGTATAGTGCCCCTAAGTCATTAATAAGTTGTGCATTTTTCAAAGGACTGATACTTAATGTTGTAGTAAAATAGTCCAGGGATTTTTCGGCCGCTTTACGGGCAGCTTCCTCCAAGCGTAAAGCATAACATATTTTGCATCGACCTCCTCCCTCTTTTTCGTTTTCTAAACCTTTTATTTTCCGGTAAAATTCGGAAGGTTCGTAATTTGCTTCTTCAATGATTGGACGAATTTTGGATTTTAATTCCTGAACAAATTTTACTAATGTCCAAAGGCGTTTATCGTATTCTTCTTTAGGAAATATATTGGGATTGTAATAATAAAGTGCAATCGTAAAATAATCGCTTAAATATTCCAACACATAGGTACTACAAGGTGTGCAGCATACATGAAGCAAAAGAGTTGGTTTTTTATTTTCAGCTTTAATTTCTTCCAGTGTTTTGTCGAGAACAAGTTGATAATTCATGGCTTGTATAAACATTTCTTTACACACAAAAGTAACTGTTTTTACTAACTTCCGCTTGGTTTTATCAAAAATCTGATATGGATACAATGTATTTTATATCTTTCAGTTGCCCATTTCGCTTAAACTCTCAAATTCAGTTATCTAATCATGGTTTTAAGAAATATGATACTCGAACTGAATATCAACGCGAACTTTTGCAGTAATTTTCTGCTTTTGATAAAGTAGAAAACTTATTTGTCAACACTAATACTATTATAAATTTGAAATTTGAATTTTAAAATAAAATAATAAATGATTATAGTCTGTTGATAGTGTCAATAATTTAATTGAAATAATCTTATTAACAATAGAGCGAAGTTATAAAGATCTAATCAAATACTTATTAACAATGTAAATAATTGAACTTAAATCAAATAATAGATTTATCAACATAATAAGCCCGATCTTGTTATTTTACCTGTCAAAAACAGACGTTGTTCAAAACCAAATTTTGTTTGTTGAAAACTAATTTATAAATAAAGGATTTATAATTTGCAAAATTGAGCAATTCGATTACCCGGACGATTTTTGATAAAACAAAATTTATTTATCAAAAGCTATCCATAATTATTGACAAGATTTCGACAGATATCGTATTTTTGCAATTGCATCGAAACAACCAGAGTCCGTGTCAAACAATATTTCCAATACACCCCTGATGAAACAGTATTTTAGTATCAAGGCTAAATACCCTGATGCTGTTTTATTGTTTAGAGTGGGTGATTTTTACGAAACCTATGGAAAAGATGCTATACTGGCCGCCGAAATACTTAATATAGCCCTCACCTTCAAAACTGCCGGTAAGACAGGAAAAATTGAAATGGCCGGTTTTCCATTTCATGCATTGGATACTTATTTGCCTAAATTGGTAAAGGCAGGCAAAAGAGTGGCTATTTGTGATCAACTCGAAGATCCTAAAAAGACTAAAACCTTGGTTAAAAGGGGTGTTACTGAATTAGTAACACCCGGAGTTTCTACCAACGACGCCGTATTGGATCACGGTGAAAACAATTTTCTGGCGGCTTTACATCTGGATCAAAAAAGAGCAGGTGTGGCCTTCTTGGATATATCAACCGGCGAATTTATTACAGCTGAAGGCAGTTTTGAGTACGTTGACAAATTATTGAGTTCTTTCAATCCCAAAGAAATTTTGTACGAACGAAGCAAACGCTCTCTCTTTCAAGATACTTTTCATTACAATGGTCCCAGCTTTGAGATGGAAGATTGGGTTTATACCGACGATTCTGCACAAAGGCGCTTATTGAAGCAATTTCAAACTGTTAGTCTTAAGGGTTTTGGTATTCAAAACATGCCTTTAGCCATAATAGCCTCGGCATCGGTGCTTTATTATATGGATATGACCCAACACCTACAATTGGGACATATACAGCAAATTTCCCGTATTGACGAAGATAATTATGTACGTTTAGACCGGTATACTATACGTAATCTTGAATTATGCAATACCATCAATCAGGAAGGCAAAAGCCTGCTGGAAATTCTGGACAAAACCTGCACACCCATGGGAAAACGCCAGCTGAGACGCTGGGTATTATTTCCTCTGAAAGACATAAAAGCAATTGAAGCCAGACAAGAGGTGGTGGAATTTTTCATGAACAATAAAGAAATTCATCAATATGTAAAAGAGCGTCTGAGTCTGGTAGGCGACCTGGAACGTATAGTGTCCAAAGTGGCTGTGGGTAGAGTCTCACCCAGAGAAGTCGTGCATCTGAAAAACGCCTTGATGTCGGTGGCCGACATTAAGCAGTATCTCAATTCTCAGTCTTTGGAAATCACACCGCCATTGATGTCGATGATTCAGGCTGTGGACACTTGTGAGGACCTCTGTCTGCGCATTACAACCGAACTGGTCGAAAATCCTCCCATAGCCCTGAACCGGGGCGAGGTAATACGTGCCGGAGTAAATGAAGAACTGGACCAATTACGAAATTTGTCTACATCGGGCAAAGAATACCTACAAAGACTGCAGGAAAGAGAAAGTCAAAAAACTGGCATAAGCAGTTTAAAAGTCAGTTTTAATAATGTGTTCGGCTACTATATGGAGGTACGCAACGTGCACAAGGACAAAGTGCCCGAAAACTGGATACGCAAGCAAACATTAGTCAGTGCAGAACGGTATATTACCCCGGAGCTTAAAGAATACGAAGAAAAAATCCTCGGAGCCGAAGAGCGCATATCTCAGATAGAAAGCGATATTTTCAATGCCCTGGTCCTGGATTTAGTCAGTTTTGTAAGCATTATTCAAAACAATGCCGTCCAGCTTTCCCAACTCGATTGTTTGCTTTCTTTTGCCGAAGTTTCGAGCCTAAACAATTACCATAAACCTCAATTAAGCGATTCCGACGAAATCAATATTAAAGCCGGACGCCATCCCGTCATCGAAAAACAACTGCCCGATGGTGAAATTTACATAAGTAACGACGTGTTTATGGACAACAAAAGCGAGCAGATTCTAATTATAACCGGTCCGAATATGGCCGGAAAATCGGCCTTGATACGACAGACAGCCCTGATTGTAATTATGGCACAGACGGGTTGTTTTGTCCCGGCAGACGAAGCTCAAATAGGATTGGTCGACAAGGTTTTCACCAGGGTAGGGGCCTCCGATAATCTTTCGCTGGGCGAATCTACTTTTATGGTAGAAATGCTCGAAGCCGCCGATATTTTGAACAACATTACCCCGCGCAGCCTGGTGCTTTTCGATGAATTAGGTCGGGGAACCAGCACCTACGACGGCATTTCCATAGCATGGGCTATAGTGGAATACATTCACGAACAGCCCAAAGCCAGGGCAAAAACACTCTTTGCTACCCATTATCACGAATTGAACGAGATGGAAAAAACCTTTCCTCGCATCCGCAATTACCACATTTCGGTAAAAGAAGCAGACAATAAGGTGATTTTTCTTCGTAAAATGCGTCGCGGCGGCAGCGAACACAGCTTTGGTATACATGTGGCCAAGATGGCCGGTATGCCGCCCAGTATAGTAAACAGAGCCAATCAAATACTGCAGGAATTCGAAACAAGCCAACAGGGGAAAGTGCCGGCTAAGCCGGTTTCCAGACTAGCCGAAACCCGGGAGGGTTTGCAGTTGAGTTTCTTTCAGTTGGACGATCCGGTACTTTCGCAGGTAAGGGACGAAATTCTCAAAGTGAATATAAACAACCTGACTCCTATTGAGGCACTCAATAAATTAAACGAGATAAAAAAGATAGTCAAGGGCAGGGGATAATAAGCCTATACATTGAAACGGAAATATATAACATCGCCGTCTTGCACTACGTAGTCTTTGCCTTCTACGTGCATTTTGCCGGCCTCTTTTACGGCCTGTTCCGATCCAAAGCGGATAAAATCCTCGTATTTGATGACTTCTGCACGAATAAAACCTTTTTCAAAATCACTATGGACTATACCTGCGCAGACAGGAGCTTTGCTGCCGGTCTTAAAAGGCCAGGCCCGGACTTCGAGAGGACCGGCGGTTAAAAACACACTAAGGTTCAACAATTTATAAGCAGCTTTAATCAGGCGGTTCACGCCGGATTCCTTTAGTCCCAGCTCTTGCAAAAATAAGCCACGTTCTTCGGCGTCTTCGAATTCGGCAATTTCCGATTCAATTTTAGCGGCCACCACCAGCAGTTCCGAGCCTTCTTCTTGAATGGCCTCGCGGACCATATCCACATAGCGATTGCCTTTGAGGATGGATGCTTCGTCAACGTTACAGAGGTAAAGCACAGGTTTGTTGGTCAACAAAAACAGGTCGTGGGCAATTTTTTGCTCGTCTTTGGTGTCGAATTGTACTGTGCGGGCCGACTTGCCCTGTTCCAGCGCCAGCTTGTAACGCAGTAGCACTTCGTAAGCTACTTTGGCTTGCTTGTCGCCTCCGGTCTGGGCTTGCTTCTGAACTTTGTTGATGCGACTGTCGATGGTTTCCAGGTCTTTGATTTGCAATTCGTAGTCGATGATTTCCTTGTCCCTGACGGGATCTATTGCTCCGTTTACGTGAGCAATATTGCTGTCGTCGAAGCAGCGTAGCACGTGTATGATGGCATCGGTTTGGCGAATATTGCCCAGAAATTTGTTTCCCAGGCCTTCTCCTTTGCTGGCTCCTTTGACCAGTCCGGCAATATCGACAATCTCGACGGTAGTGGGTACTACTCGCTTGGGATTGACCAATTTGGCCAGTTCGTTCAAACGTTCATCGGGTACTGTGATAACACCAACGTTGGGTTCAATAGTACAAAAGGGAAAATTGGCCGCCTGAGCTTTAGTATTGGACAGACAATTGAAGAGAGTGGATTTACCCACGTTGGGCAACCCTATAATGCCGCATTGAAGTGCCATAAATTCGAAGTAAAAGAGGTCGCGAAAGTACAAAAAACATCAATGCGCTTCAAGCCAATTTTTACCCACGCCAATTTCGGCCTTGATGGGCACTTTGAACGAAGCCGCATTTTCCATTTCGTAAATAATTATTTTTTTAACTTGTTCCAGTTCTTCCTCGGGCACGATGAAATCGAGTTCGTCGTGCACTTGCAGAATCATTTTTGTCTTTAGCTGAGCCGATTCAAAGGCCTGATAGATTTTGACCATGGCAATTTTGATCAGGTCGGCGGCCGTGCCTTGAATAGGCGCATTGATGGCGTTCCGTTCGGCATAGGACCTGACAACGGCATTGCGAGATTGTATGTCGGGCAGGTAACGTTTGCGATGAAAGACCGTTTCTACCCAATTGTTTTCACGGGCTATCTGCACAGAATGATCCATATAGGCCTTGATTTTGGGATAGGTTTCAAAATAGTCTTCGATCAACTTTTTGGCTTCTGCACGTGAAACACCCATTCTTTCTGCCAGACCGAAGGTTGAAATACCGTATATAATCCCGAAATTGGCGGTTTTGGCCTTACGGCGCATATCCTGGTCGACGTCCTCTATGGGAAGCTTAAATATCCTGGCTGCCGTGGCCGCGTGAATGTCCTGGTCCAGTCTGAAAGCCTCTATCATATTCTCGTCTTCGCTCAGGTGAGCCATTACGCGCAATTCAATCTGGGAATAGTCGGCCGACAAAAAGAACTCTCCGGGACCAGCCGAAAAAGCTCTGCGAATTTCTCTTCCCTTATCGTCGCGAATGGGGATGTTTTGCAGGTTGGGATTGCTGGAACTCAGTCTGCCGGTGGCTGTTACGGCCTGGTTAAAACTGGTATGGATTTTTCCTGTTTTGGGGTTGATGAGCAGGGGTAGGGCATCGATGTAGGTGCTGAGTAGCTTTTTTAAACCCCGGTAGCTCAATATTTTACTTACAATAGGATGTTTGCTTCTCAAGGTTTCCAATACTTCTTCGGAGGTGGAATACTGGCCTGTTTTAGTGCGTTTTGCTTTCTCCACAATACGCAAGCGTTCGAACAACACATCCCCGACCTGCTTGGCAGAGTTGACATTAAAAGTTGTTCCTGCCAGATCGTAAATTTCTTGCTCAATACCGTTCAATTCTTTGGTAAGCAGCACCGAAGAGCTTTTGAGTGCTTCTGTATCTATATACACTCCGCTGTTTTCCATGTCAGCGAGCACGTAGATGAGTGGCGCTTCAATTTCGTAATACAAGTTGTTTAGCCCCTCTTGTTCTATCTCCGTTTCCAGCTTGCTTTTGAGTTGCAAATACAGATCTGCCTGCTCGCAAATGAACTCGGCCGCCATCTTCACATTCAGATCCTGTTCCGCGCTGAGATTCTGTTTCGCGCTGAGATTCTGTTCCGCGCTAAGACTTTGTTCCACCTCGAGGTCCTGTTCCACCCTGAGGCTCTGTTCCGCATCCAGATCTTGCGACTCACCCTGTTTTTTCGCTTTTAGCTCCGGCAAGCCCTCTTTGATAAGGCATTGGTAGTTGAGGTAGCTTTTGGACAAAAAATCAAGATCGTGTCTTAATTCGGGTTGAATAAGATAATGCGCAATAAGGATGTCGAAAAGGGGCCCCGCCAATAAAAGTTCATAATTGCGCAAGAGCAATATTTCGTTCTTTAAATCGTAGCCAATTTTAAGGCTGCGCTTGTTTTCAAAAAGCGGCTTGAAAGAATTCAACAATTCCTTGCATTTTTTTCTGTTGTCGGGGCAGGGCAGGTAGTAGGCTTTGTTTTTTTCTTTTGAAAAGGCAATTCCGGTCAGCTGAGCATTCATTGCCTCTGTTCCCTGTTTTTTTGTGCTAAAAGCAAAAAAATCCGACTCGGAAAATTCTTTCATAAAAACCCCAATATCCTTCTCATTATCAAGAATATGGTAATGGTGAGCTGTGTTTTTTAAGCTGCTGAGAATCGATTCTGGCAACGAATCTGTAGACTCGTCTGGATTTATTGCCGACAAATTGTTCGAAAACAAGTCGTTTCCCACAATATTTTGCTGAGTCTTGATTTTTGTTGGTAATGACGAAGGACCAACAGCATTACCCTGTTCGTCCCAAAGTGAAGTTTGTAAATTTAATCCGGCAGGTTTTTTTTTGCTTGCTCCCGGTTGGGAAGCTTCCACAAAAATCGGAGTAAATAATTTTTTTTCTCCCTCGGGGCGACCTGCCGGTTTTTTTTCAGAGCCAGCGTAAGAATTGCTGGCGCTGATTCTTTTCATAAGCGTCCGAAATTCCAACTGCTCAAAAATGTTCATTATTTTTTTTTCGTCGCGTGGCACCATCCGAAATTCTTCTTCGACAAATTCGATAGGGACGTCCCGTTTGATGGTAGCCAGAAAACGGGAAAAAAGAATTTGTTCACGATTCTTTTCCACTTTTTCTTTAACCGAGCCTTTCAATTTGTCGGTATTATTAAGTAAAGTGTCAATATCTCCGAATTCAGCGATTAATTTTTGGGCGGTCACTATGCCGATACCCGGACAGCCCGGAATGTTGTCGGATGTATCGCCCATCAGGCTCAAGAGGTCGATAATCTGACAGGGGTGTTTCAGACCGAATTTTTTATTCACTTCCTCTATGCCCATCACTTCAAATTCCGAGGAGCCGTAGCGTGGCCTGTAAATAAAGGAGTGTTCCGAAACCAACTGTCCGAAATCTTTGTCCGGGGTCATCATATAGGTCTTAAAGCCATCTTTTTCAGCCTTGAGCGATAAGGTGCCTATAACATCGTCGGCTTCAAAACCCTCTACTTCGAGGATTGGGATACGATAGGCCTTTAGTATTTCTTTTATGTAGGGGATAGACCAGATGATGGTCTCCGGTGTTTTTTCGCGCTGCGCTTTATAGGCCTCGAAGGCCGTATGCCTGAAAGTAGGACCGGGAGGATCGAATGCCACCGCCAGATGCGATGGGTTTTCTCTTTTGAGCAGATCCTCAAGGGTGTTAATAAAACCAAAAATCGCAGAGGTGTTTTCACCCTTTGAATTGATACGAGGATTTTTAATAAATGCATAATACGACCTGTAAATCAATGCATAAGCGTCGAGTAAAAAAAGTCTTTTCGATGTTGACATAGTAAAAATGAAGAAATTGGCCTGTAAAGGTATAAAATATAGCATGAAATAGCTTAAAACAGGAAACTTGTTTTTAAACAGCGCTTATGTGAATGACAGGAATTATCCTTAAATTTGCAGCTTAATTAATTAACTATGATTGACCTGATTCGACGGCCCATCCATAAGGAGTTTCTTCTCTATCAGGAAACATACAAGAAAGCCCTGGAACCTGAAAACCCTATATTGTCGGAAGTAGTACAGTATTTAAACGGATCGCTGGGAAAAGAAATACGTCCGACTGTACTTTTGCTTTCATCGGCAATGTTTGGTCCGGTAGAACAGACTTCGATCAATATTGCTGCATCTTTGCAAATTTTGCACACTGCCAGCCTCTTACACGATGATGTGATAGATGAAACTTACCAACGCAGATCAAAGAACTCTATAAATGCCATTTGGAAAAATAAGGTGGCCATTTTATCAGGCGATTATTATTTAACCAAAGTAATTGAAATTGCCGCCCTAACGGGTCGACTGGATATTATAACAGAAATTGGAAAGTTGGGAGCCAGTCTGGCCGATGGCGAGTTAGTACAACTTCATGTTAGTCAGCAGCAAAATCCTACAGAAGCAATTTACTTTGATATAATTAATAAAAAAACGGCTCAGCTTTTTGCCTTTTGTGCAAAAGCAGGAGCCATGGCTTCTTCTGCAAAACCGGAAGCGATCAACCGGTTGGCCTTGTTTGGAGAGTATTTGGGTATTATTTTTCAACTAAAAGACGATTCATTCGACTATATTTTACCCGGTCAATCCGGAGAAATACCCGGAAAACCGGTTGCGAACGATTTAAAAGAGGGAAAAGTAACGTTACCCTTAATCTATGCCCTGGGACATAGCGATGAAAAGAAATCCCGTCCATATCGCGAAATTATGGCTAAACGTCATTTTACAAAGTACAATGTTCGTCGTATGTACCGCTTTGCCATCGAGTCAGGAGGTTTGGATTACTTATCAAAAAAAATGGAAGAATATAAACAGAAAGCCGAAAAAATACTCGCTGAATTTCCTCCATCAGATGCTAAAGACTCCTTGAATTTATGCTTGGAATATGCGGCGAATCGCTGTATTTAAACTCACAACCCACAACATTATCTGCTCAAAATCAGGAGGTTATAAGGCCTCCTTCTACGCATATAATTTTTTGTTTTCCTGATGTCTGCTTTTGTCTCGTAGGTTTTTTTTCTTTATGTTTTCAGCAAAGGCTTGTTCTAAATCAATTCCGGTTTGATTAGCCAGACAAATCAAAACCCACAAGACATCGGCCAATTCATCGCTAAGTTTCGCTGTGTTTTCGTTCGGTTTTTTAGATTGTTCGCCATACTCCCGGGCAATGATTCTGGCAACTTCTCCCACTTCTTCGCACAATAAGGCCATATTGGTCAATTCGTTGAAGTAACGGACCCCGTATTGTTTAATCCAAGCGTCTACCTGAATTTGTGCATCCTTCAAAGTCATTATTATCTGTTTTTAGAATCTAGCAAAATAGTTACAGGGCCGTCGTTGATAAGTTCAACCAACATATGGGCGCCAAACACTCCCTGTTCGGTTTTTTTGTTTAATATTTTTTCGCAAAAGGAACAGAAGTCTTCATACATAGCTTTTGCTTTCTCGGGTTTAGCCGCTTTGATATACGAAGGCCGATGTCCCTTTTGTGTGTTTGCGCACAAAGTAAACTGGCTTACAACCAATAACCGACCTCCATCTTGCATGATGGAAAGATTCATAACTCCCTTTTCATCGTTGAAGATCCTAAGATGACAAATTTTTTCTGCCATCCAGATCAGGTCATCTGGCCCATCGTTATCTTCAATTCCGATTAATACAAGCAAGCCCTTGTCGATACTACCACATAGTTGTTTATTTACAGAAACAGAGGCCCTTCTTACTCTTTGTACAACTGTTTTCATTTCGATTTAAAGTAATTTATTATGTTATTGGCTTTAGACTTTCCCACTATTTTTTCCAATTCATTGCTATCGGCTTCCCGTATTTTTTTCAAACTTTTGAAATGCTCCAGTAGCAGATTTTTTGTGACCTTACCAATGCCTGGAATTTCATCCAGTTCCGATTTTATCTGAACTTTGCTTCTGAGTTTACGGTGAAAAGTTATTCCAAAACGATGTGCTTCATCCCTTATTTGTTGTATTAATTTCAAACTTTCTGAATTTTTGTTCAAATATAACGGAGTAGGATCGTTTGGAAAGTAAATTTCTTCAAGTCGTTTTGCAATGCCAATTAGTCTGATTGATTGTATTTTACTAAGAATTTTTTCGTCGATGTTTTCTTTTTTACAAAGCTCAATGATGTGTCTATGAGCCTCCACTGCTGAACTCAATTGCCCCTTTCCGCCGTCCACAATGACCAATTGTGGTATCCCTTGTTCTTCTCTGGCCTGGCGCATATACCTGCGAGTAATGATTTCTTTCATTGATGCAAAATCATCTATTCCGGGAACAGTTTTAATATTAAAATGCCTGTAATCCTTTTTTGATGCTTTCCCCTTTTTAAAAACAACACAAGAAGCCACAGGGCTGCTGCCCTGAATATTTGAATTATCAAAACATTCGATGTGAACGGGAAGTTCTGAAAGCTGCAGGTCTTTTTTTAGCGTTTGTAATATTCGGGTGCTTCGTTGTTCCGGATTTAATTTTTCTTCTTGTTTGAGCAGATCCATCTTATATTGACGAACGTTGTTTTTTGATAAATCAAGCAGCTTTTTCCGATCACCCCGCTTGGGGACATGAAATTTAACATTATCCAATTCCATCGAGGGAATAAAGGGCACCACAACTTCCTTACTTTCGCTTTTGAACCGACTCCGCATCTCATAAATACCACTTGCAAGCAGAGATTCTTTGTCCTCTTCTATTTTTTTCCTGTATTCAAAGGTGTAAGTCTGTACAATACAGCCATTATGAACGTGAAGGTAATTTATAAAGGCAGCATTCTCTGTTTCATCCCAGCTAAAGACATCTAATTCGCGTATGTTGGAATTTACTATATAAGATTTACTGCGGTATGAATCCAACAACTCCATTTTGTTTTTACAGTTCTGTGCCTCTTCAAATCGTAAAGCTTCTGCATGTTCTTTGATTTCCTTTTTTAATATCTCCTCCACTGTTTCAAGGTTGCCTTTGAGAATATGCCGAATCTCATCAATGTTTTTGTTGTAATCGGCTTCGGACTGTAGCCCAACACAGGGACCCTGGCATTTTTTGATATGGTAATCGAGGCAAACTCGATATTTCCCCGACGAGATTTTTTTCTCAGATAAATCCAGTGAACAGCTTCGTAATGGATGTAGTTTGCCAATTAAATCCAGAATGGCTTTGACCATGGGTACAGAACTGTACGGACCAAAATACTCTGACCCGTCTTTTAGGATTCTTCGAGTCTGGAAAACTCTGGGGAAACATTCGTTTTTGATGCAAATACTGGGGTAAGTTTTGTCGTCTTTCAGCAAAACATTGTACCTGGGTTGGTGTTCTTTTATCAGGTTGTTTTCGAGCAAAAGAGCGTCTTGTTCGTTTTCGACCACAGTATAGCGAATATCTCTGATCCTTTTGACTAAAATGGCCGTTTTTGGAGAATCGTTGTGATTCTTATTAAAATACGAGAGGACTCTTTTTTTTAAATTCTTTGCCTTGCCCACATAAATGATGCGGCCCTCTTCTCCCAAGTACTGATAAATGCCGGGGAGTTCGGGCAGCCCGCTTAATATTTGGTTTATATGTGACGAAGGCGTTTGCATCGGCTTAAATGTTTCACGTGGAACAAATCGGGCTTATCTCCCCAGCAAAACCAGCAAAATACTGATGTCGCTGGGAGAGATTCCCGGAATACGGCTGGCCTGACCTAAAGTCTCGGGCTGTATTTTATCTAATTTTTGTCTTGCTTCGAACGATAGGGAATGTATGCTTAAATAGTCGAATTTATCTTTGATTCGAATATTGTCGAGCCTTTGCGTTTTTTCTGCCTGTAACTGTTCGCGTTCAATATAACCCTGGTACTTGATTTGGATTTCGGCCGCTTCGACTATTTCGTCCCGGCGATTGGGGATCTGCTCAATTCTTCTTTTGAGTGCGGGAATATGTTCTTGCAAAATATCAAAAGACAATTGTGGGCGCAAAATCAGATCGCTCAGGCGGACTCCTTGCTTAAGGGGAGCTGTATCGAGACTCTCCAAGGCGGTGTTTATATATTTAGCCTTAATGGAATACTGCCGGGCAAACTGCAGCAGGCTCTCAATTTCTTTTTGTTTTTCTTTCCAAAGATTCAGGCGTTCGGTTGTAGCCAGCCCCAGGGCATACGATTTTTCAGTTAGACGAGCGTCGGCATCGTCTTGTCTTAACAATATGCGGTACTCGGCTCTGGAAGTAAACATGCGGTAGGGTTCGTCTACCCCCTTGTTGATTAAATCGTCAATAAGAACGCCAATATAGGCTTCGTCTCTGTTTAATACGAATTCTTGGCCTCCGTGGCAAAAAATATGTGCGTTGACTCCAGCCACCAAGCCTTGACCGGCTGCTTCCTCGTAGCCGGTGGTGCCGTTGATCTGGCCGGCAAAAAATAAACCGGGGATCAACTTGGTCTCCAGAGTGGCTTTGAGTTGGACCGGATCAAAGTAGTCGTATTCTATGGCATAGCCCGGACGGTAAATATGGACTTGTTCAAAGCCGGAAACTTCCCTAAGCGCTTTTAGTTGGGTTTCCAAGGGCAGGGAAGAGGAAAAACCATTCAGGTAGTATTCCTGGGTATCCTCTCCTTCCGGCTCCAAAAACATCTGGTGTTGATCCCTATCGCTGAAATTAACGATTTTGGTTTCAATACTGGGGCAATAGCGGGGCCCTATGCTTTGAATTTGTCCGTTGTACATGGGCGAGAGTTCCAGGTCTTCTCTCAGAAGTTCGTGTACACGCTCGTTAGTAAAGCAGATCCAACAGCTGCGTTGTTTTAGTTTCCTTGGTGTGAAGTCGAGGTAAGAAAATTTATGAAAATCGTTTTCCCCCTTTTGTTCGCTTAGCTTGCTAAAATCTACCGTTCTTGCGTCCACACGCACCGGAGTGCCGGTTTTCATTCTGCCGTAGCTGAATCCCAGTTCTCTCAGTTGTTCAGTTAAACCAACGGAGGCTCTTTCTGAAATCCGGCCTCCTTTAATTTGATTTTGTCCGATGTGTATCAATCCGTTTAGAAAAGTACCGTTGGTAAGTATGACACTTTTGGCTCTGAAAATTACGTTGAGTTCCGTTTTTACCCCTTTTACGGTACCATTTTCTATCAATAATTCATTAACCGTATCCTGCCAAAGGAATAGATTGTCGGTATTTTCTACAACTTGTCGCCATGCCTGAATAAATTGCTGCCGGTCGTTTTGTGAGCGTGGACTCCACATGGCAGGGCCTTTGGATCTATTGAGCATCCGAAACTGAATGGCTGTTTTGTCGCTAACGATGCCTGTATAGCCTCCAAGCGCATCTATTTCTCTGATAATCTGGCCTTTGGCTATTCCTCCCATGGCAGGGTTGCAGCTCATCTGGGCAATTTTGTTCATATCCATAGTAATCAACAGGGTTTTGGAGCCCATGTTGGCGGCAGCAGTGGCGGCTTCACAGCCGGCGTGACCTGCTCCAACTACTATTATGTCGTACGAAAAGTTCATGGTGAAAATTCATTTCAGGATCCTTGTTCCTTGTCTATGATATAAAGCAATTCGAGTGCTTTGTTTTCTTCCTCGCGCATAATTGCTTGTTGATTTGTCGATTTGTCATCGAAGCCGCAAAGATGTAAAATGCCGTGAATTAAAACTCTGTGCAGTTCCCGTTGAAAAGGCTGTTTTAAAAGCTCGGCGTTGGATGCGATAGTCAAGGGAGAAATAAATAAATCCCCCGAAATGCTTTCCCCTGAACTATAATCGAAACCGATGATATCGGTAAAATAATCGTGGTTAAGATATCGCATATTAATTTCAGCTATTTTATTTTCGGAGCAAAAAATGTAATTGATTTGACCGGTTTTCTTGCCGTAACCGGCGGCCACTTCTTCTACCCAGGCGCAGATCATGTTTTTATCCAGTTCCGGCATGGCAACGTCTTCCCGGTGAAATTGAATCATAAGTAAGTTTATCTATGAAAAAACAGATAAGCCAGCAAGATGGAAGCTATGATGCCTGCAAGATCAGCGATCAATCCGGCCGATACAGCATAGCGTGTGCGTTTTATACCCACCGATCCGAAATACAGCGCAATGATGTAAAAGGTAGTATCGGTCGATCCCTGAAATACACAAGCCAGCCGGCCTACGAAGGAATCGGCCCCTTCCATTTTCATTGCCTCTATCATCATGGCCCTGGCGCCACTTCCGCTCAATGGTTTCATCAAAGCTGTAGGTAGCGCATCCACAAAATCGGTATTGATGCGCAGGCCGTTGAAAAGCCAGGCGATGCCGTCTGTAAGAAAATCCAAGGCACCCGATGCTCTTAAAACTCCGATTCCTACGAGCATACCCACCAGATAAGGGATGATTTTCACAGAGGTTTTGAAACCGTTTTTGGCACCGTCGATAAAGCTTTCCCAGATGTTTATTTTTTTGTATAAACCACCGGCCATGAACAAAATGATAATACCCAGCAAAGTGCCGTTACTCAGCAGGCTGGAGGCTGTTCTCATGCTTTCTTTGTCCATTTGCGTGAACCAAAACACCAGGGCTGCAAGCAACAGGCTGATACCTCCCAGCCAGGCTACCACCGTTTTGTTGAACAGCGACAGGCGCTGGCGAAAACCCACGTAAAGTATGGCCGTCAGAGTAGACACATAGGTGGCAATAATAATGGGAACAAATACATCCGTCGGGTTTGCTGCGCCGAGTATGGCTCGTTGGGCAATTATGCTGATAGGAATAATGGTGAGCCCCGAGGTGTTCAAGGCCAAAAACATAATTTGAGCGTTGGAGGCAGACTCCTTGTGGGGATTCAACTCCTGCAGGCTTTGCATCGCTTTTAAGCCCAGTGGAGTGGCGGCATTGTCCAACCCTAACATATTAGCCGAAAAATTCATCAATAATTCACCGTTGACCGGATGATCCTTGGGTACCCCGGGGAACAGTTTTGAAAAGAAAGGTCCCACTATACGGGATAAAAAACGAATAGCCCCCGCTTTTTCGCCTATGTTCATAAAGCCCAGCCACAAAGACATAATGCCCACCAAAGGGAGGCAGATATCCATAACAGCGAATTTTGCCATATCAAAACTGCTGTTCATGATTCGTTCAAAAACCGCGTAATCGTTAAAGAACAAGCTTTGAATCAGAGCAAAAACAAAAGCAACAACGAAAAAACCTACCCAAATATAATTGAGCACCATACACTTCCTTTTATGTGGGCAAATATAGCGTAAGTGAGAGCAATAGCCAAAATTTATTTTGGCTATTGCCGAGCGAAGCTATATTCTTGGGCGTAGCCCAAAAATATCCCCATGAGAGCAATAGCCAAAAATATTTTGGCTATTGCCGAGCGAAGCTATATTCTTGGGCGTAGCCCAAAAACATAGCGTAAGTCTCTTCGGGGAGCTATCGATCAATTGGAACGCTTATTCTTGGGCGCAGCCCAAAAATTCTTCTCCCCGCTCTTTCTAAATTCCCCGAATGCGTGTATCTTTGAGCCTCACATCACAACATGGACGATCAGTTTGACATACGCAGCCCCAGGCTGAACGAAAGCGAACAGGATTTCGAAAAAGTCCTTCGTCCGCTCAGTTTTGCCGATTTTCGAGGACAAGAAAAAGTGGTAGAGAACCTCAAGATTTTTGTTTCTGCCGCTTCGATGCGCAATGAATCCATGGATCACGTTTTGTTGCATGGCCCTCCGGGATTGGGCAAAACGACTTTGTCCAATATAATTGCCAACGAATTGGGTGTGGGTTTCAAATCCACTTCGGGCCCTGTGTTGGATAAGCCGGGCGATTTGGCCGGAGTGTTGACTGCCCTGGAACCCAACGATGTTCTGTTCATCGACGAAATCCATCGCTTGAGCCCTGTGGTCGAAGAATACCTGTATTCGGCCATGGAGGATTACCGCATCGACATTATGATAGACAAAGGCCCTAGCGCAAGGTCAATACAGTTGGACATCAATCCATTTACCATGATTGGGGCCACCACTCGCAGCGGTCTGCTTACTGCTCCCCTGAGGGCTCGTTTCGGCATTAATTGTCATTTGGAGTACTACCAGGTTGAGGTTTTGTCCGGCATAATATCAAGGTCGGCCCGAATACTCGACGTGCCCTGCAGTACCGAAGCTGCCTTCGAAATCGCCCGGCGAAGCAGGGGCACGCCCCGCGTAGCTAACGCCTTGCTGCGACGTATTCGCGATTTTGCCCAAGTAAAAGGCAACGGAAAGATCGACTTGAATATTACCAAATATGCCTTATTGGCCCTGAATATTGATACTCACGGCCTGGATGAAATCGACAACAGAATCCTGACCACCATTATCGATAAATTCCAGGGTGGGCCGGTGGGCCTGACCACTATTGCAACGGCTCTAGGCGAGGATCCCGGCACATTGGAAGAGGTGTATGAACCTTTTTTGATTCAAGAAGGTTTCCTAAAACGTACACCCAGGGGAAGAGAGGTTACCGAATTGGCTTGGAGGCATTTAGGCCGCAATTACCAGGGAGATTTTCAACGTTTGTTTTAAGACGGAATGACAGGAATCAAATCGTTGGCCAAGGACACTGCAATATATGGCTTAAGCAGTATCGTCGGAAAATTCTTGAATTGGCTGCTGGTTCCCTTTTACTCCTACACACTCAAAGAAACCGGCGATTACGGCATGGTCACCGAGCTATACGGGTGGACGGCTTTAGCCTTGGTGATTCTGACCTACGGCATGGAAACCGGATTTTTCCGCTTCATAAACAACGACAAGTATAAGTCGACCCAGGTTTATTCCACCAGTCTGAGCATGTTGGGATTGACCTCCCTGCTTTTTGTGGCGGTTTCTTTGATTTTTTTACCTCAGATTTCGGCCGGCATGGGCTATGAAAAGCACCCTGAATTTATAGGGATGCTGGTTGTTGTTGTGGCCGCCGATGCCTTTTGCTCTATTCCCTTTGCTTATTTACGTTACAAAAATAAGGCTTTGCGTTTCGCCTCGATCAAGTTATTGATGATACTCACCAATATCTTTTTCAACCTGTTTTTTATTTGGCTCTGTCCAAAAATTTACCGGTGGAATCCAGCTTTGATCGATTGGTTTTACAAGCCCGATTACGGGGTGGGTTACGTTTTTGTATCCAATTTATTCTCTACGGGCATAACACTGCTGGCCTTACTGCCCTATTTTGTCAAAGTAAAATTCGACTTCAATCCGGTTTTACTGAGGAAAATGCTTGGCTATTCACTGCCCCTGCTTTTGCTTGGAATTGCCGGTATCATGAACCAGACCTTCGATAAGATTATTTTTACTCATTTGTTCGAAGACCAGCAATACGCCAGGGCTCAATTGGGTATTTACGGAGCTTGTTATAAAATAGCCGTGGTTATGATGATGTTTACTCAGGCTTTTCGTTATGCCTACGAACCCTATATTTTTGCCAAACACCGAGACGACGATAATCGACGCGCGTATGCCGAAGCAATGAAGTATTACATCATTTTTGCTTTTCTTATTTTCCTGGGGATAATGTTTTACCTCGACATTTTCAAATACATTATCAGCTCCGATTATCACGAGGGCTTGAAGGTAGTCCCCATTGTTTTGATGTGCTATCTGTTTCAGGGAGTCTTTTTCAATCTTTCTCTCTGGTATAAGCTGACCGACCGAACCCAATGGGGTGCTTATATTTCCATGTTTGGCGCTTTCATTACCGTTTTGGGAAACATTCTTTTTGTACCCCGCTACGGCTATATGGCGGCAGCTTGGGTTTCTTTCGTCTGTTTCTTTCTTATGATGGTGATTTCCTGGTGGTTGGGGCAAAAGTATTACCCCATCCGCTATGATCTGAAATCGGCCGGAAGATATTTACTGCTTACCGCCGGCCTGTATGCTCTGGGGATGCTTCTGCCTGTTGAGCCTTTGTGGCTGAAATTACTTTTCAGAACGGCGCTTCTGCTGATTTTCCTTCTGGTATTGACTAAAAAAGACCTACCCCTGAACCAATTGCTTCCGGGTAAACTTCTGCATAAAAAGACTAAGTAGGATTTACAAAACCTTAGTGTCTTTGACTATAGGGGCCGTGGTTCTGTTAATGATGCCCGGCCCTTTGTAATAGTACAGAGCATCAGGCATCTTTTGCTGAATTTTGGCTATGCGCTTGGCATCGGTTGGGTGAGTGCTCAAAAACTCCGGAATTGCAGTCCCACCGGCCGCCGACATTTTGGTCCAAAAAGCAGCAGCCTCCTGAGGATGGTAGCCGCCCATTGCCATGAAAAGCAGACCCAGTTCGTCGGCCTCGTATTCCTGTTTGCGGGCGTAAGGCATCATTACTCCCAGCTGGGCTCCCAGTCCGAAAACTGTGGTGGCAATGCTTCGCTTGGTTTCAGACGAGCTGGCCAAAAGCCCGCCGGCAATTTCCCCGCCGAATTGCAGGGCGATTTGTTGACTGATTCTTTCCGTGGAATGTTTGGCGATGACATGGGCGATTTCGTGTGCAATGACAACAGCTAAGTGCGCTTCGCTTTCGGCCACGGGAAGCATACCGGTAAAAACAACCACCTTGCCGCCGGGCATGGCAAAAGCGTTGACGCTGTTGTCTTTAACCAGGCTGAATTCCCAGTCTATGTTTTCCAGTTCGTGGGCTCTACCGTTGAATGTCATAAAATTTTCTACAGATTCCGCTATCGAACGACCGATACGATTGATCATTTCTGCGTCGGCCGTGTTAACGACGACTTCTGCGCTGTCCATAAAACTGCGATATTGTTGCAAGCTTAATGCGAGCACTTCCTGGTCGGAAACCAACATCAGTTGTTTTCTTCCGGTAAGAAAAACGCTGCCGCAGGATGCTAAAAGAAAAGCAGCCAATAAGCCGGCGAAGAAAAATTTTGCCCTCCGGATGTAAACATTTCTGTTCATAGGATTCAATAATGAAAGTAGTAATACTTATCCTATAGTGTGGTTTTCAAGCAAAGTCTTGATCAAGGTCTCGATTTCGGCATCTGTCGATTCGAGCGTCATGTTTTCTTTGGCCTGGAAAACAACGCTTTCGATTTTTTTGACCTTGGTTGGAGAGCCGGATAAACCGCAAAGATCTTTATCGGCCTCAATAAAATCCACGTCCCAAACCGGGATGTTTAAATAGCTTCTTTGGTCGCAAAGGGCTTTAAATTTAGGATTTTCTTCGGTTTCGAATCTTGTAAGAGCGTACTTGTATTTAAGAACTCTTTTGGCGTTACGCGGCCTGCAGGCTTTGGCAGAGCCGTTTACCGTAATCAGCACGGGCATGGGCGAAAGCACCACTTCGATTCCTCTGGGCAGACGACGTTTAATTCGCACTTGTTTGTTCTTCGGATCGAGTTCCAAAATTTCTTCAGCGTAGGTTACCTGGTATAAGTTGAGTTTTTCGGCTACCTGGGGGCCCACTTGTGCGGTATCTCCGTCGATGGCTTGTCTTCCTCCAATGATTAAATCGACTTGTCCCATTTTTTGGATGGCTTTCGAGAGGGCGTAAGAGGTAGCCAGGGTGTCGGCTCCTGCAAAGGCTTTGTCGCTCAACAAGATGCCCCCGTCTGCCCCTCTGTACAGGGCTTCCCGAATCAATTCGGCCGCCCGGGGAGGGCCCATGGTTAGTACTTGAATGGTAGTGCCCGGGAATTGTTCTTTGATGCCCAATGCCATTTCGAGTGCGTTGAGGTCTTCGGGGTTGAAAATGGCCGGTAAAATGGCTCTGTTGACGGTACCGTCCTCTTTCATGGCGTCTTTTCCCACATTGCGGGTATCGGGTACTTGTTTAGCTAAAACGACGATTCTCATAATTAAAGGATTTTATAGAGTGTTTCTTGGATGGAATTCCATCAGTTGTTGTCTTAAGTAGGCAGAGTCGAGATGGGTATATATCTCGGTGGTCTGAATGTTCTCGTGTCCGAGCATTTGTTGGATTACGCGCAGATTGGCCCCTCCCTCAAGCAGGTGAGTGGCAAAGGAATGCCTCAAAGTATGAGGCCCGATATTCTTATTGATACCGGCCAACAGGGCTTGCTCTTTGATTATTTTAAAAACCATGGAACGAGAAAGTTTATGTCCGCGACGGTTCAAAAATACAAAATCTTCCTGATTTTTTTGTTTAGGCAGCAGATTTCTGTCGATTAACCAAAGCGAGATTTCCTTCATCGCTTTGCGGGAAATGGGCACTAATCGCTGTTTGCTCCCTTTGCCTTCGACCAGTAAATATTCCTCTTTAAAGTAACAGCACGAGAGTTTCAGTCCGGTTAGCTCCGAAACCCGGAGGCCGCAGCTGTAGAGTGTTTCCAGCATGGCTTTGTTGCGTTGGCCTTCTTTACGCGACAAGTCAATACTGGCCAAAAGTTTGTCGATTTCGTCTACGGAGAGCACCTCGGGCAGTTTTTTACCGAGCCGGGGCGTCTCGATGAGTTCGGTGGGATCGCTCGAAATATAATCTTCGATCAACAAGAAGCCGTAAAAAGATTTGATTCCGGAAAGTATTCTGGCTTGTGAGCGCGCACCGATACCAAGATCTCTCAGATGACACAGAAATTCTTCCAAGTCCTCGTGCTTAAGTTCTGTCAGGGTTTTGTCGCCGCTAAAGTCCATAAGCTTTTGCAAATCGCTCATATAGGCAGCAAGGGTGTTTTCTGACAGAGATTTCTCCAGTTTGAGAAAAGCCCGGTATTTTCTTATGCAATCGGAAGCTGTCGTCATATTTTTTTTACCTTTGTCAGGCAGAAAATAAACCGCACACGCGGCAGGCGGGGCAAAAGTAGTAAATAAATTGTAGAGGAACAGCTAAATTTTAAACGTATGAAAATTGCCATCATCAATGGGCCTAATCTGAATCTCCTTGGAAAAAGAGAACCGGATATATACGGCTCACAAAATTTCGAATCGTATTTGGAAATTTTGAGAAAGGACTATCCTCAGGTAGAATTTGAGTACTTTCAATCCAATCACGAGGGGGCCATCATCGACAAACTTCATGAAATCGGGTTCAGTTACGACGGCATCGTTTTGAATGCTGCGGGCTACACTCACACATCCATTGCGATTGGTGACGCCATAAGAGCAATACAAACACCAGTAATTGAAGTTCATATTTCGGACATTTACAAAAGAGAAGAATATCGTCATGTTTCCAGAACGGAAGCTGCGTGCATTGCCAGCTTTGTAGGCTATGGAATGGAATCGTACCGCATGGCTGTGGAGGCATTTTTAGAATATATTTCATAATTGTGTGGTGAGTGGACGAGCTTTTAGAAAAGTACATTTGTAGCCGTATTGATCCTGAACCTGAATTGTTGAAGGAACTCAGAAGAGAGACATATGTACGTTTTTTAAATCCAAGGATGTCGTCAGGTCATTTGCAGGGGCGGGTGCTGGCCATGTTGTGCAAAATGATCCGCCCTCGAAGGGTTCTGGAGCTGGGAACTTTTACCGGCTATTCCACGTTATGCTTAGCCGAGGGGTTACCCGAAGGTTCACGCATTCTGAGCATAGACCGCAACGATGAACTGGAAGAGCACCTGAAAACTTGGTTTTCAAGATCGGAACTGGGCTCAAAGATCGATCTTCTTTTTGGAGAAGCGCTTGATTTAATTCCCAAACTGACCGAATCTTTCGATTTGGTGTATATGGATATTGACAAAAGAGACTACAAAAGTTGTTATGACTTATTGCTTCAACACCAGCCAAGCGGCACTTTTATTTTGATTGATAACACTTTATGGAACGGAAAGCCCATGCGGGAAATTTCCTGCAAAGATACTCAAAGCCTTGCCATTGCAGATTTTAACGATTATATTGCAGCGGATTCCCGGGTAGAAAAAATCATACTACCCATCCGAGACGGGTTGACCGTTCTACTTATAAAATAAAAACACATAAAAACAGAGAGATGGAAACTATCAGACAAAATAAAATAAGCCGGCTTATACAAAAAGAATTGAGCGAAGTGTTCCGGGAACAGACCACAGCGCTTCCGGGCACCATGGTCACAGTCAGCATGGTCCGTGTCAGTCCTGATCTGAGTGTGGCCAAGGCTTACCTGAGTCTTTTCCCACCCGAAAAAAGCAAAGAAATGCTCGCCAACATACAGAACAGTGCCAAATCCATCCGCTATAAGATGGCCCAAAGGTTGCGCTTTCAGCTAAGAAGGATGCCCGAATTGAGTTTCTTTCTGGACGATTCACTGGATTATGCTCAAAACATAGAAGATTTGCTCAAAAAATGAATCTTGCATTCCATATTGCCCGTCGTTACCTTTTTTCAAAAAAATCACACAATGCCATCAATATTATTTCGATGGTTTCGGTTTTTGGGGTTGCGGCGGCCACTATAGCAATGGTTTGTACTCTTTCGGTTTTCAACGGTTTTCAGGATTTGTTGACGGGTCTGTATAAAAACTTTGAACCGGAGCTTAAGATTCGTGCCTTTGAAGGAAAAACCTTCAGGCTGAATTCCGATTTTGACCTTATACGGGCCCATAAAGAGGTGGCTGTCTTTTGTGAGAGCTTAGAAGAGAACGCCCTGATCAGATATAAAGGAAGCCAGGCCAGCGCTTTGGTCAAAGGCGTTTCGGACAATTTTTCCGAGCTGGCCAATATGGACAGCCTTATTTATGCCGGTAAATTTGTTCTCGAAGAAGAGGGTTTTCAATTTGCCAGCATTGGCATCGGCCTGGCAAGTTTGTTGGGTACCGGAAGCTCCTTTATTGATCCTGTAACTCTTTACGCTCCTAAAAGAACAGGTTCGTTGAATCCGCTGAATCCGGCATCGGCCTTTAAAACCCGGCGTATTTTACTAACGGCCACTTTTGGCATTGACCAACCCGAATACGACGACCGGATCATTATCGTGCCCCTGAATTTTGCCAGAGAACTGTTCGAATATACCGATGAATTGAGTTCCGTGGAGTTGAAACTAAAAAAAGGAGCCAACCTTCAACGGGTAAAAGAGGAATTTCGTCAGCTTTTAGGCCCGGATTTTAGTGTAGAAGACCTAAAGGAACAAAAAGCAGACATTTACCGAATTAACCGGGTAGAAAAATGGATCACCTACCTGATTTTGTGTTTTATTTTGCTTATTGCCCTGTTTAACGTGATCGGCTCCCTGTCTATGTTGATCCTCGAAAAAAAGCAGGACGCCGGCATTCTTAAGCGTCTTGGTGCTGATCATAAGACCATCCGTAAAGTGTTTTTGTACGAAGGCGTTATGATCGCTTTTTTGGGAGCTTTTTCGGGCATTTTGCTGGGAGTTTTGCTTTGCCTGATTCAGCAACATTTTGGGCTTCTCAAACTAGGGAGCGGTAATTTTATTGTTGGTTCCTATCCTGTGCTTGTTAAGGCAAGCGATTTGTTTTTTATTTTGCTCACCGTCTTAGCTGTCAGTCTGCCCTCTGTGTGGTGGCCGGTACATTATTATTTTAAAAATGACGAACTTCCTTAAGATCGCTTATGGGAGAACTCTGGTGATCACAGGTCTAATCTCCTGGTTGTTTGTTTTGGATTTTTCTCCTTTGCAAGCCCAGCGTTCTTATGGAGGCAGACCTTTGTCCATGGAAGAGGAAGTGGCGTATGTTCGAGCCCTGGCCGATTGTTTGGTGGAATTACCTTCCTTTGACGTAGACTCTCTGCTTCGTGAGGATTCGATTTATCACAATCCCAACGGGGCGTTGCGTTTTGCCCATAAAATGTTTGTAAATCTGAGTCCTGAGAATTCCGGCATTACCTTTAATCTGGAAGACGGTACCAAAATATGGAAACTGGGCTTGCGCTCCGAAGGAGCCTACAGCTTGAATGTGATTTTTGAAGAGTATATTGTGCCTCCGGGGGCCCGGCTCTATTTGTATAACCCCGATAAGACACAAGTGTTAGGATCTTTCACTTCGGACAATATGCAGGAGAGTGGTGAATTTGCCATTGCTCCGGTTTCCGGCGAAGAAATTATGATAGAATATCATGAACCGGCCGATGCGGCCTTTCCCGGCAGACTCCGTCTCACCGAAGTGAATCACGACTACCGTGGCCCGATGCTTTTAGGAACCAAATTTGATAAATTGAATTTGCCCTGCGTGCCCGAGTTGAGTTGTCAGGCAGAGTACGACAGCATCGGGCGCAGCATTTGCCTGTTGATACTTAACGGCACCACTTATTGTACCGGAACTTTTGTAAACAATACAGCCTGCGACGGACGTCCTCTTTTACTTACGGCTGCTCATTGCCTCGAAAACAATCCCTCATTGGCCAGCAGGACAGTGGTCTTTATGAATTACCTTTCTCCTCGATGCATGCATCAAATCAGGGGTTCCGAAGAGTTTTCCCTTTCGGGTTGTCAGGCCCTGGCCTTTTCGGAAGAAACCGATTACCTTTTGATGGAACTGAAGGAAAAAATACCACCCGACTACCGCTTGTATCTGGCCGGCTGGAGCCGGGATACGTCAGCGCGTTACGAGTCACCCTTTGCCTGCCTTCACCATCCTTACGGAGAAGGAAAACGCTACGCGCAGACCACAGACTCTTTGACCTATGCTACCTGGCCTTATCCCGGAGACGGATTCGATCCCGACAGCCACTGGTCTGTAAGGCAATGGCAGGAGGGACACACCTGGACCGGCTCTTCGGGAGCCCCCTTGCTGAACAAACACCATCAACTGATCGGATTTCTGACCGGAGGCGATTCCGGGGGAAGCAGCGGTTGCGGCCCCTATCAGTTGGGTGATTTTTTTGTCCGCTTCCAAAAGGCCTGGGATTACGAAAGCGATAGCCTTAACCAATTGGCACACTGGCTTGACCCGCTTTCGAGCGATGTACTCACGATAAGCGGTCTGGATCCAAACCAGCTTAATCCGGCCAGGCGTATAACCAATCTCAGACCCACGGATTCTATCGCCGGGTTACGGCATGAAAATCCGGAAAACGGTTTTCTTTTCGGGCACAACAGTTTTGAGTACAAAATCTTTGCCGAAGAATTCCGCCAGGATAGCAATTCCATGCTTAAAGGGGTGTATTTGGTGCCTTCGAAGGGTGTTAAAAGTAGCTCCTATCCTGTTTACATAGACATTATGAAAGGAGGATTTGTGCCGGAAGAAACTTTGGCTTCAGTTGAGTTGAATCCCTATTATCTCGAATACCGTAACCGCAATTTCCACGAAACATCTAAAGTGCATTTTGCCAATGCCGAGAATTATGTCTGTTTTGATCCCCCTCTGTCGGTAGGTAAACATTTTTATGTGGCTATTCGCTTAGTCTATCCTTCCAAAACGGTGGCTGCCATTGACAGCTTTGCTTTGTATTCAGCCTACCATAAGGAGAGAACGGCCAAAAATACCGTATGGGTAAACAATGGAACAGACTGGGAATTTTTCACAGCGATGAACCGCAGAGCTCATTCGAGTTCACTGTGGCTCGAGCCTGTGGTAATGAAAGACACGCTCCCTGTCGTAGAGCCTCCTCTTGTTGTCGATACGCTCAGTCAACGAATTCCGCTGTATTATTCTTTGCAGGACAGATTGCTGCATATCTCGTTCCCGACGGGCTGGCGCAGCCCCTTTGAAATTCGCATTTTCGACCCGGCCGGTCGTCTGATGCACTTTACTTCGACCGAACAGGAAACTATGACGTTGTATATTCCTGAAAGTTTCAAAGGATTTTATATCATTCAGTTAACCGAGCGCAGGCGGCGATATGTGCAAAAAATTGTTTTCTAAAGCGTGTAAATAGCCAAAACACACGGCTTTAAGGACTAAAATCTGTTAAATTGTTAATTTTCTTGCCCAAATACCGAAGGATTCAATTAAATGTTTCATTTTAAATGTATATTTGTGGGTTGAAATTTTTACTAACAACATAATACATTGATCCATGAACAAAACCTTTAAACTTTCAATCCTAGTATCCCTTTTGTTGATTTTATCGGGATGCGGCTCTAAGTTAGCATTAGATCGTGAGCATTTTACAGTTACACCCCAGGTTCTTGAAGCCGTAGGTGGGAAAGTGGATGCAACCATCGATGGTGTTTTCCCTGCCAAAATGTTTCCGGCTAAGGGTATAGTTACTATTACCCCTGTTTTGAAATACGAAGGTGGTGAAGTCGAGGGAGCACCGATGAGCTTCCAGGGAGAAAAGGCCGTTGGCAACAACAAAGTTATACCTACGGCTGCCGGTGGTAACTTCAGCATGAAATCCTCCTTCGACTACAAGCCCGAGATGAAACGCTCAGAGCTTTTTGTCCGCATTAATTCAGTTACGGGCAATAAAACACAAGATCACCCCGAAATTAAACTGGCCGATGGTGTGGTATCCACAGAAAATCTGTTGAATGCTCAAAAGGCTAAACCTTCACCCGGCGCAGACAAGTTTCAGCGTATCATTTCTGAAGTAACCGAAGCTCAAATCCTTTTCCTTATTCAACAATCCAATGTTCGCACCAGCGAACTCAGAAGCGATGAAATTAAGGCCCTGGTTTCTGCTATTTCAAATGCTACTCAGACTGAAAATAAAGAAATTTCCGGCATTAATGTTGCTTCTTACGCGTCTCCCGACGGCCCCGTTAAGCTGAACGAATCTTTGGCAGGCAATCGTGAAAAAAACACGGTCAACTATCTGAATAGAGAATTGAGAAAAGCCAAAGCCCAAGGTGATATCAATGCTGAGTTTACCGCCGAAGACTGGGATGGATTTAAGAAACTGCTGGAAGCTTCCGACGTACAGGACAAAGCTCTTATACTGCGTGTTTTGTCTATGTATTCCGATCCTGAACAACGCGAAGCAGAAATCAAAAAGTTGTCGTCTGCCTACAAGGTGTTGGCCGATGAAATTCTGCCCAAACTCAGACGTTCAAAAATAGCTTTGACTGTTGACGTTATCGGTAAATCAGACGAAGAAATCAAGGCGTTGTTCGGCTCCAATCCCTCTGAGCTCAACGTAGAAGAAATACTTTACGCTGCCACTCTGTACAGTACTCCTGCCGAAAAGGAAAAAGTTTACCAAAAAACAACGCAACTATATCCCAACGATTCCCGTGCATTCAACAACATAGGGATGATAAAATTTGAGGCCGGAGATGTTGCCGGAGCCAAAACCTGGTTCGAAAAAGCCTATACGATCGATAAATCCAAAGAATCTTCTCTCAACCTGGCTCTGTGTGCCATTTCCGAAGGAGCTGACAATGCTACCGTCGAAGCCTATCTGAATCAGGCTGCCGGTGCCGAAAATTACGAAGGAGCCCTGGGTCTGCTTTACATTAAGAAAGGCGATTATGCCAATGCCGTTAAAGCCTTTGGAGATCAGAAGAGCAATAACGCCGCTCTGGCTCAGATTTTGGCCAAAGATTACAGCAAAGCCAAAGCTACTCTGGCCGGAGTTGAAAAACCCGATGCTGAGACCTATTATCTTCAGGCTATTGTGGGTGCGCGCACCAATAATAAGGCTGAAATCGTGGATGGTTTGAAGAAGTCCATAGCTCAAGATCCGGCCATGGCTAAAAAAGCGGCCAACGATATTGAGTTTGCAAAATATCTGGTCGACGCCGAAGTTGCAAGCCTTCTGAGCTAAGCACGATACAATTCCCCCAAAGGGTGCTTTTAAAAATGACAGAACCCCGAAAGTTAAATAAAAGACTTTCGGGGTTTTCTTATGCGCAAAAAAACACATCCGCAGAACTGCTGTATCAGCGGTCTTTCTGAATCAAGTTCAGCAAGCGCTCCAACGCTTCTTCTTCGGGAATGTTCTTTTCGACGCAAAGCTTGCCTTTGTAGAGGCTAATCCGGCCTCTGCCTGCCCCCACATAACCATAGTCGGCATCGGCCATTTCGCCCGGACCGTTTACGATACAGCCCATTACGGCAATCTTGAGGCCTTTCAGATGAGAGGTGCCGGCTTTTACTTTGGCCAGGGTGCTTTGAAGATTGAACAGAGTTCGTCCGCAACCCGGACAGGAGATGTATTCGGTTTTGCTGATTCTGGAGCGGGTGGCCTGCAAAATACCGAACATTAACGAGAGGCACTCTGCCTGCAAGCCTCCTGCCGAGATGCACACACCGTCGCCAAAACCGTCGGCTAACAAAAAACCCAAATCGGTTGCAGCCTGAACTTGCAGATTCTCGACATCTTCTGTGGAGTATGCGGCAGCAACAACGACGGGCAAATAGGAGCCCAGATTTAATAGGGTATGAAAAGCCGCCCGCATTTCTGCTGCGGCATTCAAATGGGAACTGTACAGCCAAAGTACTAGATTTTGCTCTTTTTCAAGTTGCTGCAATAATCCTTCGTTCAGGTCTGTGTGGCAGACGCGCAGAAAACGCAGTGCTGCCTTACAGCCCGATAATTCTTCGATTTGTGCGACTTCAAACAGAGGATAGCATTGGGTCTGCTCTCGATATACCCTGTAATCACAGATTTGTGGAATGTTGTCCTTGCGGGGAGCTTCGGGGGTTTTGGCTCCTAGATAGATGAAATCGGGCATAGGGTCGGCAAAAGAATAATCTGTTGTAAGCCCTTGTGAATGATCTTGTATGACAACAGGGACCTGCTCCTTTCCGATAATTCCGGCTTTTTTACTCTCGCGCCGCTTGTAGCTGTAGGGATCAAAACCTTCGAAGGCCTTGGCATTGATTAAAGCGTGCCCTTTTCTTTCTTCCACGTATTCCACCAGTTTGCGAGCTACCGGAATTTCTACCTCAGGATCTTCGCTAAGCGATACCCGCACGGTATCTCCAATTCCGTCCAACAGCAGGCTACCAATACCCACAGCCGATTTGATGCGTCCGTCTTCGCCGTCTCCGGCTTCGGTTACACCCAAGTGTAAAGGAAAATTCATTCCTTCAGCTTCCATGGTCTTTACCAGCAAGCGCACAGTATAGATCATAGCCAGGGTGTTGGACGATTTAATGGAGATGACTACCTGACTGAAATCTTCTTCCACGCAAATGCGCAGATATTCCATGCAGGATTCCACCATGCCCCGGGGACTGTCTCCGTAACGAAGCATCATTCTCGACGAAAGCGATCCGTGGTTGACGCCGATGCGCAGAGCGGTACCGCGTTTTTTGCATATAGCAAGCAAAGGCAACAGTCGTTCCCTGATTTTTTGTTTTTCGAGCTCAGGAATACTTACTCCCCCAAGATCACTTACCCCGCCCTCGGGCAGCTCAATGTGCAGAGGATCGGCAAAATTACCCGGATTGATCCGGACTTTTTCTACTTGGGAAGCAGCCATTTCGGCAGCCTTGGGATTGAAATGAATATCGGCGATCAAAGGGACTTCAACTCCCTGTTTCCGTATTACCCTGCGAATATTGCCCAAATTTTCGGCCTCTTTGGTTCCCTGTGCCGTTAGGCGCACATAATCGGCTCCTGCGGCGACTATTTTCTTTATCTGTTCCACACAACAGACCGTATCCAAGGTGGAACAGTTGGTCATCGACTGTATGCGTACAGGATAAGATCCGCCCAGAGGAACCTGAGCGATGTTTACCGGGGAGCTTTTTCTACGTTGGTAGTTAAAGAGATTCCGACAATAAGTCATTGGTTTTGTATTCGTACTTAAGCTGTTGCAATTCCCGGTCGGCCTTTACAATTTTGTTTTTAAGTCCGGTTTTATAAGCGATAAGCCGGGCTTGCAATTCCTGGTCTGCCACCGCCAGTATTTCCACCGCCAGCAGGGCTGCGTTCGTTGCTCCGTTGATGCCTACGGTGGCGACGGGGATGCCCGGAGGCATCTGTACAATGGCCAGTAAGGCATCCATGCCTTCGAGACTGGCTTTAATAGGCACTCCAATGACGGGCAGAGTAGTGGAAGCTGCAATAACTCCGGGCAGGTGTGCAGCCATGCCTGCAGCGGCAATAATTACTTTGATTCCTCTTTCGGCTGCGGTCCTCGAAAACTTTTCAACTGCCTCGGGGGTGCGATGAGCCGACAGCGCGTGCATTTCAAAGGGAATTTGAAATTCGTTCAGTAAGTCTGCTGCTTTTTCCATGACAGGCAAGTCGGAGGTACTGCCCATAATTATGCTGACAATCGCTTTCATAGGTTTATCCTATCATTTCTTTATATTGTTCATAACTGAGCAGTTCCTGCAGCTCTGCGGAATTATTCAAGCTGATTTTTATTATCCAGCCTGCGTCGTAAGGTTCTTTGTTGATGAGTTCCGGATGATCTTCCAATTCAGCGTTGGCTTCGAGCACGGTTCCTCCTACGGGAATAAAAAGGTCCGAAACGGCCTTGACGGCCTCAACACTGCCAAAAACTTCTTCTTTTTGCAAGCTCTCTCCTACGGTCGTGATGTCTACGTAGACAATTTCTCCCAGTTCAGATTGTGCAAAATCACTTATACCTACGTAGGCTTCTTGCCCTTCTACACGAATCCATTCGTGATTTTTGGTAAATTTTAATGTTTTAGGATCGTTCATATTCTTATAAGTATTTAAAATAGAAAAGCTGTTTTACTGTACACGCAACCTGGCCACCGGGATCTTCAACTGCGAACGGTATTTGGAAATGGTGCGCCTGGCCACCCTGTATCCTTTGTCCTGCATAATTTTCTCCAACTCGTCGTCGGTGTAAGGCTTACTCTTGTCCTCGTTGTCGATGATTTCCTGCAAAACATTTTTTACCCTGATGGTGGAAACTTCTTCTCCGGAGTCGGTTAGCAGCGATTCTGAAAAGAAATATTTCAAAGGAAAGATTCCAAAAGATGTTTGCACGTATTTACTGCTCGAAACCCTCGATATGGTGGAAATATCGTAAGAGGTGATGTTGGCAATATCTTTGAGGATCATCGGCCTGATTTTTTTTTCATTGCCGCTCAGAAAGAACTCCTTTTGATAGTCCATGATGGCCTGCATAGTGCTGAGCAGGGTTTGCTGTCGTTGTTTTATAGCCTCGATAAACCAATAGGCCGCTTCGACTTTTTGACGGGCAAAAATGGCTGCATTTCTGGTTTCCTCGCTTTGTTTATGCGGACTGGCGTTGTAGTCCTGGAGTAATCTAAGATAGCGGCTGCTTACGTGAATCTCGGGTAGGTTGCCTTCGTTGAGACTGAGAACAAGATTACCGTCAATATTCTCGATAATAAAATCCGGAATAATCTGTTTGCCCGATTCGCCCGGCATTCCTTCCCAAGCGTTGCCGGGTTTGGGATTGAGTTTAAGAATTTCTCCAACTATTGCGTCGTAGTCTTCACGAGCGATGCCCCATCTATGGAGGATGCGGTCGTGGTGCTTGTGCGAAAATTCTTCAAAATACTGTTCCAACAGGTGGATAGCCTGCTCCGTCAAAACAGTCTTGGGTTTTCGGTAAAGTTGCAGCAACAGACAATCTTTAAGATTCTGGGCGGCAACACCGGCGGGTTCGAAATCCTGAATCACCTTGAGCATTTTGTGCATCTCGTCCAAGGATACTTCCTTGAATGCCTGAAAAGAAATCTGATCGGAAACCGTTTCGAGAGGAATGCGCAGATAGCCGTCGTCGTCGATGTTTCCTATGAGGTATTCACCGATTATTTTTTCATTTTCGGTGAGATTCTGCATATCAAGTTGCTGCATCAGAAAATCTCGCAAAGACAAGGCACTTGATCCAAAAAAAGTCTCCCTGCGGTCGGGGGTGTTTTTGTCGTATTCCCGGTTTCCGTACAGATCGTCGTCGTCTTGCAAATAATCTTCCAGGTCTAATTCGTCTTGCTGCTCTTCTACTTCCTCCTCGAGGCTCTCTTCTTTGCTTTCAGGATCTCCTCCCAGTTCCAGGGCAGGATTTTCGTCTAACTCCCGCAGAATACGCTCCTCCATTTCCAATTCTGGAATCTCCAGCAGCTTGATTCTCAGAATTTGCTGAGGAGAAAGTTTTTGTTGAAGCTTTAACGAAAGTTCCTGGTGTAACATGTTGTTCCGTCAATTAAAACTTTTGTGCAAAAGTAGCATTTTTCGATTGAATCAGCGGTGACTCGGTTAATAACGAAAACTACTGCCTCCGACAAATTCTCTTAGTAGCGAAGTGGGAGGAATTTCCCAATCGGTAATGGGGACAAAGTAATCCAGGAAGCGCAGTAAACGTCTCGCTTCGGAGTATTCGACGCAATTCTGGGGGACTTCTCTCAATACGGGTTCTATGTAATTTTTTAATACAGAGAATTCAAAGATCAGTGCCGAATTAAACATGGCATCGGCATTCTCCTGGAAGGGAAAAATCCATTTTTCTTCTCCGGCACGGACACTATCCCAGCGGGCTATAGTTTCTCTGGCCGAAGTTCCCCGGTAGCGGGAATCCCGGATAATTCTCCGGATCAGCCTGTTGTCTGTGGTTGGAATCCGGTTGTGTTTATCCAGCGAAATGGCGGTAAGGGCTGAAATATACAATTTAAATTGGGCTTCAGGCGGAACATTTTTCAACAATTCGGGATTTAGTGCGTGAATGCCTTCCAGAATAAGGATGTTTTGCGGCGTCAGTCTGACTTTATTGCCTTTGTATTCTTTGGTTCCCAGGGCAAAATTAAAGCTGGGAATTTCCACTTCCTGCCCTTCGAGTATGTTGCCCAGATCGCGATTGAAAAGATCCAAATCCAAGGCATAAAGCGATTCGTAATCAAATTCGCCCTTTTCATCCTTAGGTGTTTGCTCTCTTTCCAAAAAATAATCATCCATAGAAATGGCTATAGGGCGTATTCCCATAGCAAGCAATTGTACGGATAAACGTTTGCTAAAGGTGGTTTTGCCCGACGAAGAAGGCCCTGAAATCAGCACTATCCGAATTTTATCCAGCCCCTTGGCAATGGTGTCGGCCAACTGAGCGATCTTTTTTTCCTGCAGGGCTTCGGCCACCTTGATCAACTCCGTTGCTCTGCCCTGACGGCACATAAGATTCAAATCGCCCACATAGCGAAGATCCATAATCTTGTTCCAACGGACAAATTCTCTGAAAACATCCTGCATTTTGGGTTGGGGCACCAAGGGTGCCAGTTCGGAGGGATTTGACCTTGATGGGATGCGCAATAAATAATTGTCCAGGTAGGGAATCAGGTCAAAATTCTTATTAATATCCGATGAATAGGCCAAAGCTCCGTAATAATAATCGATATGTTCCCCCATTTTGCAGTAAGTAGTGTAGAGGCTGCCAAAAGTACTCAGCAAATCAACAATGTCTTTTCTGCCTCTTTTTCGGAACAATTCAATAACTATGGAGGTTTCTTCTTTTACGCTATCTATAGGATTGCCGGCTTCAATAAGTTCAAGTACCCTTTTCTTGATGGCGTCAAGATCTTTCCGGGTGCATTCCCGCTTCAGATCCAGCTCACAATAATAGCCGTTCGAAACGGAATGTTCAATACTGAAACTGCCCTCGGGATAAAGCTCGTAAATGGCCGAGGAGATCAAAAAAGTCAGGGTGCGTACATATACCCGCATACCCGAAGCAGAATTCATTTCGATGAATTCGATCCTTTTGGGATTGTACAATTCATAGCTCAGACTTTCGGTCTTGTTATTAACTCTGGCTGCAATAGGCTCCATGTTAAGCTCTTGCGAAAGTTGTTGGTAAACTTCCAGCAAGCTTACCCCCATGGGCATGAGCATGTTTTTGTTGTTATTTACACAAAAAATACGAACGGCTTTTGACATAGCAATAGTGAAAAATCGGCTCTAAGGTACAATTAAATTTCCATAGATTCTGTAATTAAAAAAGTTTCACTTACTTTTGTGGCGCAAAAGCAAAATTCAGATTTACACAGCTTCTATGGATTATTCTTTTTATGATTTCCTCATGCTAGTCGGTTCCCTGGGCCTGTTCCTTTTCGGGATGAAAATGATGAGCGAGGGGCTACAAAAAGCAGCAAGTAAGAAATTAAAAGAATTCCTTTCGGCTATGACTTCGCACCGTTACGCGGGAGTCTTGATGGGAATGTTGGTAACGGCCATTATCCAGTCTTCTTCGGCCACAACGGTGATGGTGGTTAGTTTCGTCAATGCGGGGTTGATAAGTCTGGTGCAGTCCATAAGCGTTATTATGGGAGCCAATATTGGTACTACCGTGACAGCCTGGATTATTTCGGTCTTTGGATTTAATTTCAACATAGCGGAACTCTCGATTCCCCTGATTGGAATCGGTATTATACCTTTGCTGTTTTCCAAGAAAAACAATCACAAAAACATTGGAGAATTCATTATAGGTTTTGCTCTTTTGTTTATGGGGCTTTCTTACTTGAAAGATTCCGTGCCCGATCTTCAAAATAATCCGGAAGCGCTTGAATTTATATCCAAATTTACCCAAAAGGGCTACGGCTCCGTTTTGATTTTTTTGCTCTTTGGTACCTTGCTGACCATTGTGATTCAGTCTTCCAGCGCTACTATGGCGGTTACCCTGATTATGTGTGCCAAGGGATGGATCAGTTTTGAAATGGGAGCGGCCATGGTCCTGGGCGAAAACATAGGGACTACGGTAACGGCCAACCTGGCAGCGATTTCCACTAATGTGTCGGGTAAGCGGGCAGCCTTGGCGCATACCACCTTCAACGTGATCGGTGTGATTTGGATGTTGATTGTGTTTTTCCCTTTTGTGGGCATGATCCAAAAAATCATCGTTAATGTAACCGGTGTTGACCCCAAGCAACTGGATGTCTTTACTGCCGGCCTGGATCCTGGGGTGCTTAAATTGATTTCCGACCCCGGAATAACCCTCGACGATCCTCAATTAATAAGCTTACGCAGCCAATTAGTATCCTTGCAGGCCAGCACATCTTACGCGCTTTCGTTGTTCCATACCATGTTTAATCTTATCAACACCGGTTTGTTGATTTGGTTTACGGGAACGATAGCCAAAATAGTCACCAAGGTTATCCCCAGTAAAAAGACCGACGAAGAATTCCAATTGAGATACATCAGCACCAATCTGCTGTCTGCTTCGGAATTGGCCATACCCGAAGCCAAAAAAGAAATCGACGATTACATTACCAGAACCCGGAGAATGTTTGATATGGTGCGTGATTTATACTATGAAAAACAAGAGTCCAACTTTGAGAAGATCTATGCCCGCATATTGAAATATGAAAGTATCAGCGATAGGGTAGAACTCGAAATAGCCACCTTCCTGAATAATGTTTCAGAAGGCCGTCTGAGCGATAAAAGTAAGCATCAAATCAGGCAAATGATTCGCATGACCTCCGAGATAGAAAGTATAGCCGACAGTTGCCACAACATTGCCAACACCATCAAGAGGCGCTGGGACGCAAAGGTGGTTTTGACCGATGAAATGACCGAACATGTCGAAATTATGTCCGGTTTGGTGTATAAACAGTTGGAAGGCATGGCAAATCTGATTTTAAAAAATAGTCACGACACCGCCGAATTACTCAAAATCAGAGATGCGGAGATAGAGATCAACAAATACCGCAACCAGTTGTACCAGGAAAATGACCTCGATCTGGAGGCCAAAAAATACACCTATCAGGAAGCGTTGTACTATATAGATATTATACGCGAATGCGAAAGGTTGGGCGACTACATTGTCAATGTGGTGGAAGCTTATACGGGAGGATCTAAATTGTTTGCTCATATCTAAATAAGGTCATCAATTTCGTCTGATCCGAAGTTTTTGTCTTATCTTTGCAAACTTTTGATTATCACGGATAGAATTTCAACAACAAATACATCAAAAATTAGAATTATGAAGAAAAATGTAATGTTAGCCGTCGTTTTTGCCGGCACCATGTGTTTAAGCTTATGTTTCACCTCTTGCGACTGCAAGTGTGGAAGTAAAGCAATGAAAACCAACGTAGACAGCCTTAGCTATGCCTATGGCGTAGGCCTGGGAGACAATTTGGCGCAAAACCTCAGCTCTTTTCCCGCCGAACTGAATATGGATCTGTTTTTGGAAGCTTTCGAGAAAACCATCAAGGGAAAGACCGAAGGTCTCAGCATCCAGCCCGATCAGGCTTATCAGGTATTCCAAAGTTGTTTGACGGCCATACAAATGGAATCCGCTCAAAAGAACAAAGAAGAGGCCGGTAAATTCCTGGAAGAAAACGCTAAGAGAGAAGGCGTTGTAACTACCGAAAGCGGATTGCAATACGAAGTCCTCTTGGCGGCCGAAGGTCCTAAGCCTACAGCAACAGACCGAGTTAGTGTGCATTACCACGGTACTCTGCTTGACGGTTCTGTCTTTGACAGTTCCATCGATCGCGGCGAACCTGCCCAATTTGCATTGAACGGTGTTATACCCGGATGGACCGAAGGCATTCAATTAATGAGCGTAGGTTCCAAATACAAATTTTATTTGCCTTCCGATTTGGCTTACGGTGACAACGGTGCCGGCGATGTTATCCAACCGGGCGCCATGTTGATTTTCGAAGTAGAATTGCTCGAAATCCTTAAATAGAAGAATGATTTGTTTACGGTAATTCGTTAGCCGTTTTTATTGGCCCGGCAAGCTTACCGGAGACAAAAATACATTTTAAAGAGTCGTCTTAAAGTTCGCTTTGAGACGACTCTTTTACTGTTTAAAAAAGCGTAATACGGCCTCTCTGTCGAGTTTGAGTTGATTCGACAGCTCTGCAGTGGATGGGAAACGCTTTTCGGGTCTAAGGTGTTTTTTGAAATGAACGGTGATTTCCTTATCGTAGAGGTCGCCCGAAAAGTCGATTAAATGCACCTCAATGCTCCTCTGACAGCCATTCTGCAAGGTGGGGCGTTGTCCTATATTCAACATGCCGGGATACAGCCTTTTTTCGACTTCTGCCAAAACGATGTAACTGGCGGGCAAGGGTATAAGTTTATGAGGATCGGAAGGAATAATATTGGCCGTGGGAAATCCAAGTTTGCGACCCACTCCGTAACCGCCGCCTACTCTGCCTTTGATGGTGTAATCGTAACCCAGGGCGGCGTTTGCTTTCAATATTTCTCCTTTTAGCAGGGCCTCTCTGATGTAAGAGGAACTGATGGCCCTGGAAGAATCGGGAAGTAAGGCCGGGCCGGCTTTTAAAACTTCAATACCCAACACATCGCCGTAACGGCGATAATCGTCGAAGTCTTCTTCCTTGTTTTTACCAAAGCGATGATCGTAACCGGCCAGCAAACAAGCCACGTTCCATTCTTTTTTCAGGACCTGGTTCATAAATTCGAAAGCCGACATTCGGGCCAATTGTTTGTCGAAACGTACAAGTCGGGTATGATCGGCGCCACAGGCCCGCAGCAGAGCCAATTTTTCGGAACAATCGTTCAATAGTTGCGGACAATAATCGCTGTGTAAGACCATTCTGGGGTGAGGCCAAAAGGCCAGCACCAGCGAGGCCAGGTTTCTTTGCGCCGCCTCTCGACGGAGCAAGGCTATCAGTTGTTTATGTCCCAGGTGAACACCGTCGAAAAAACCGATGGTGGCCACTGTTTTTTCCGCTGTAACCGTGTTTAGCATTTCGGGAAAAAACTTGCTCAAATCCTCCACGCTGCCGGGACAAAGAGTTTTCATTCCCAGGGCTTCCGCACTGCGACAATTGGCCGGCCCGTCGTCGATAAGGAGACATTCTTCCGCCTTGAGACAACTGTCTTTGAGTACGTGTTCAAAAAACTCTTTCCGGGGCTTGGAAAAGCCAATTTCGTAGGACAAGTAGCATTTCTCAAAGCATTGGTTTAGAGGCCGCCCCGCCTGCTCAAACTGCTCAAGTTTACGGATATGTATGGGATTGGTATTACTCAACAAAAAGAGCCTGTACTTTTTGCTCAGGTTATGGACTATAGTCGTGTTTTCGAGTGGAATATCTTCGAGAAAAGCAGCCCAGGCCCGGTCTATTTCTTCGTCGCCGGCCTTGATGTCAAAGATTCTTCTGATTTCTTTCCGAAATTCTTCCAGGCCGATATTGCCGTTTTCGAAAAGACCAAACGGTCCGGTATGCCCGTACGGCGTGAGATAATCTGCCACTTGTGGCGCTCCCAGCGCCCCAAAAGCATCCAAGCAGGCCTGCGGATTGAGCTTGACCAGCACCCCCCCAAAATCAAACAAAATATTCTTTATTCCCTTTAGTTCCATCGCCGGGCAAAGATAGCGCAAGCGAGACCAACGACAAAATTAATTTTGGTGTTGGGGGGAGTAACCGGCTTTACGAAATAAGCTACGGTGTGGACGACCAGCGCAGAAAGTCTGTCTTTACTCAGGGCTCTGCCACAACTACCCGTTATTATTTGGGCGATTACGAAGAAGTGTATAAACCGGATGGAACAATTCAAAAAATCCATTATCTTAGCGGCGGTTCGATGATGTTGCAACAAGGTGCCACCAAGTCCTTGTATTACGGATATCACGATTACCAGGGTTCTTTGATAGCATGGACCAACCAGAGCGGAACGGTAGTGGAACGCCGAGCCTACGACCCCTGGGGTCGCCACCGCAACCCCCAAAACTGGACAGAGGTCGACTACACATCGCCCTCCCAGCTCAACAACCGCGGCTACACCGGCCACGAACACCTGGACGCCTTCCAAATCATCAACATGAACGGCCGGGTATACGACCCATTAACCGCCCAATTCTTCAGCCCCGACCCCTTTGTACAAGCTCCCGACAATTGGCTGAATTACAACCGGTATGCGTATTGTTTGAATAATCCGCTGATTTATACGGATCCGGATGGGGAGTGGATACATATAGTTGTTGGAGCTGTAGTTGGAGGGATTATTAATGTAGCCACAAATTGGGATAATCTTGATGATTTTGGAGAAGGTTTAGCTTCATTTGGAATTGGTGCTGCAACAGGAGCCTTGACTGCGGTAAATCCAGCATTAGGAGCAGTGGTTGGAGGTGCGTTTACAAGTGCGGGAAATAATGTAATTGCCCAGACTGGCAATGGTGTTGGATTAAATCAGGTTAATTGGGGACAAGTTGGCGGTCAGGCCGTTTTAGGTGCTGTTGTCGGAGGTGTAACATATGGGGTTGGTTCTGCGATTAATCAAACAGGTATAACAAACAAAATATTAGATGCATCTGGAATAACGAATAATGTTGTAAGAAACATTGTTGGTTCTACTGTCAATGGAGTTATGGTTGGCACAACGGCTGGATTAGCAAGGGGTGTTGGTACTGGTCTTTTAACTGGAGAATGGAATGTATGGGAACATACGTGGAAAGGAGCTGCTTATGGAGGTGCTGGGGGCTTTTTATATGGCAGTTTAACAGAACTTGGTTATCAAGCTCAATTAAAATTTGGGCGCAATGATGCTTTAAATAGTAAAAATACAGATGCTATTGCTAAAGGTGGTCAGCGATATGTGAATCGTTTACAAAAAATAGATGGGAGTAACAACGGGGGAAGTGGAAATTCTGCAACGGGTCAAGGTATGGGAGAAATTACTGTTGTTTATAACACCCAAACGGGAACAACAACTGTATCTATAACTGTTAGTCCAAATAGCTATTGGCAACCCCCTGCACCTTATCAATACAATAGCCCTACTATTTATCAAAACATACTTCGAATAAATAAGCAACAATGAAAAGTAGTAAAATAATGATTTATACCATACTAATAGTAATCGGTTTTATCCTTTTATATCAGTTCGGTATTAAAAATAAAGGATTAAGAGACTCTATACAAAGTAATGGTATTGAAACAATAGGGACGGTTGTAAACCGGACAAAAGGTGTCGAAGACGGAGGTATAACTACATTTGGAGTTCATTTTGATTTTTACGCAAATGGGGAATTAATAAAATCTTATCAGAGGTTAACTGGTAGAATAGAATATGATAACGCTATTGTTGGAATGAAATATAAGGTAAAATATTTATCTGAAAAGCCTAATATCAACTCTATAATTTTTATAAATGAGCCCCAGAAATCGGAATACAAAAATATACCTAAAGAAAGGGAGCGTATCTTGAATACATATGAAAATGCCCAAGTGTTTTTAAAGAAGAATGCCCAGCCATTAGATGAGCTAAATCATTTGATAGAACAATAAACCCAAAAGCCTCGGGGGAATCGGGGCTTTTTTATGGAATTAACTTTATAAGCTCCAGAATTTCTTTATCGGTAAGGTTTTCAATTTCTGATATATCGTAAATGGTGAGAAGGTAAACGGTACTATCCTTAAAAACAAGATGGGTAATAACCCTTGCCCCGCCTGATTTCCCTTTGGCCTTACTGGCAATGGCAAGGTGTATTTTATAGTAGTTATGTCCAATGGGATTTGATAAGAAGCGGTGATAGGATACTGGAACGATATGATTTAAGCATAAAAGATTTGGAAGAACAAAATTGGACAATAACATATCCATAGGAAACTGAGAAGCCGGGCTACCCCGACTTTTTCGTCATAATGCAGCAACGTTTTCTGATTATATCCCTTCCGGAAATCTGACGCTAACCTACACCGACTTCAGTAAAATAAAGACCCTGACAGAGAGCAACCGGCTTTACGAAATAAGCTACGGTGTGGACGACCAGCGTAGAAAGTCTGTCTTTACCCAGGGCTCTGCCACAACCACCCGTTATTATTTGGGCGATTACGAAGAAGTGTATAAACCGGATGGAACAATTCAAAAAATCCATTATCTTAGCGGCGGTTCGATGATGTTGCAACAAGGAGGCACCAAGTCCTTGTATTACGGATATCACGATTACCAGGGTTCTTTGATAGCATGGACCAACCAGAGCGGAACGGTAGTGGAACGCCGAGCCTACGACCCCTGGGGTCGCCACCGCAACCCCCAAAACTGGACAGAGGTCGACTACACATCGCCCTCCCAGCTCAACAACCGCGGCTACACCGGCCACGAACACCTGGACGCCTTCCAAATCATCAACATGAACGGCCGGGTATACGACCCATTAACCGCCCAATTCTTCAGCCCCGACCCCTTTGTACAAGCCCCCGACAATTGGTTGAATTACAACCGGTATGCGTATTGCCTGAATAATCCGCTCAAATATACTGACCCCGATGGGGAATGGGTTCATATTGTAGTTGGTGCTGTAGTTGGTGGTGTTGTAAACTTAGCCATGAATTGGAACAATTGTGATGGTTTTTGACAATATGCAGCAGCGTTTGTGGTTGGAGCTGGAGCAGGGGCAGCAACCGCTGCAACAGGAGGAGCAGCAGGAGCTGGTTTTTGGGCAACTGCAGGAGTTGCAGCAGCCGGAAGTGCGGCAACAATGGGAACTAATAGTATAATAGCCCAAACAGGTCATAATTTTTCAGGAATGGGAAATGTTGACTGGGGACAGGTTGGAATTAGTTCCGCTATTGGCAGTGTTTCTGGTTTTGCAGGTAGTGCTGCTGGATATTGGGCTGCAAATTCGTCAATGCTTGTAAATGGTATTAATAGTCCAATTTTACGTTCAGCCATTGTTTCTCCACTTGCCGCAGGTGCTGGACACATCGCAGGAGGAACTACTGCTGGTTTATTACAAGGCCAAAGTTTTAATACTGCTTTTGAGAATTCGTTTAAAGGTATTGGAAACAGTATGCTAATGGGTGCTGCACTGGGAGTAACAACAACAGTTGGAATGAGCTTTGCAAAGGGAGTAAATCCTATAACTGGCAAAACAATGTGGCCTAAAAATAATGGATTTAACGGTAGTCCAGAACGCACAATACTAAAAGGAGGTACAACCTTTGATAGATACGGGGATGAAACAGGTCGATTTGCAGCTCCTGATGGTACCCCATTTGACTCACGTTCACTACCTCCTAATGCTAAATTATCGCCTCTTACTACCTACAAAGTAGTTAATCCTCTTCCAGCGTATCAAGGCACATCCTCAGGCTCATTTTGGTTCAATTCATCAGGAGGTGGTACACAGTACATGTTTGATTATAATATCAATTATTTGTTGCAGAATAGTTATATAATAAGAGTATCTTAATGAATATAAAGCAATTAAAAAGCAAGATTAAAACACAGCTTAAAAAAGAGAAATATCCAATAAGTCTTAAACATCCGTGGGATTTATTAAAATTTAGGTATGCTAACTATTTTGAATTTATGCTTCCTGGAGAAAGTTATTGCTTGGAAGAAAAAAACAATAAATGGGAAGTTTTTTATACCGAAAGAGGCTCTAAGTTTGATATAAAAGAGTTTAGTAGCGAAACAGAAGCTTGCGAATATTTTTATAACTGGATAATGCAACGAAATAGTGAGTCACAACAATAAAGCCGGAGAAATCCGGCTTTATTGTTACATTATACTTTGCAATTTTGCTTTTTTCTATTTGAGAGAAAATGAAGTTCACTTTGGTTATGTTTTTTTCGACAAACCTAAGGGTCTTTTTTATTCATGGAGATGGAGACAGAAACTTAAATTATCAGCTTATTCATCTAATCATACAATCATAGTACTCCTCAAAAACAATAAATCCACATAATATGTCATAGAAATCTATAGAAATCCTTTGGGTTATTACGTACTCAATACCTACGATGAAAACGTTCATTTAACCCGTGTGGACGATCAGGAAGGCCGCCTTGTCCTCGTGCTTTATTCCAATCGTGGGTGGTGGTATCACCTGAGTACACCGGTTTGCGAAGACAAATAAGGGAAAATACGAATACCTCCCAAAAGTTGCTAACTTTGGCTGGTAACTAATTTGGGTCTGCCGGCGCAGCGCTTGTATCGTGAGCTTATTAACTTTGCAACCAATAATGAACCTTAACCATGAAGTCAAAAATTTATCTTATTCTCATTTCCTCTATTCTCCTGTCGGCATGTGCCGGTGCAGGAAAGAGATATGTTTTAAAATCTCCGAGTGGCGAAATCGGGGTCAGTGTAACCGATTCGGGACTGATGGTCAGTTATGAAAAGAGGCCGATCCAATTCATAAAAATGGATATAACTCCTGTCGGCAAAAACGCTGTTGCATTGAAAACCGGTGACACGCCCCTCGAATACCATATGCTTAGCGGCAAAAGGAGTGACTGCTCTAATGTTTTCAGACAGATGTTGCTAAGATGTGAAGGTCTTGTTCTTGACCTGAGAGTTTTTAATGACGGCGTTGTTCTGAGAAAAATAACTGACGGGACAGATCCGGAAATATCATATATAATTCCCGATGGCCAGAAACGATGGTCACAGAACCTGAGGACCGATTATGAGGGCTTCTATCCCATGCGGACGGAGGCACGCAGCGGGAGTTACGGCTATCCGCTGCTTACCGAGTATGCCGATGGTCTGTTCGGACTGATTTCTGAATCGGACGTACAGCACGGTATGAGCGGCTCCCATCTGGAAGTTCGGGATGATAACGCTTACCATATTAAATATATGTCCGAAGGTAAGTCCGAAAACGGTATTTCTCCGGCTTTTGTGCTTATTATAGGCTCGCTTGCCGATATTGTGGAATCAACTCTGGTGACCGATGTGGCCACCCCGTGCCAAATTAAGGATATCTCCTGGATCCACCCTGGTCTCTCATCGTGGATATATTGGGCATACAACCGCTCGTCGAAAGATTTCGGTAAGGTAAAGGAATACATTGACCTGGCCGCCGAGATGAGTTGGCCCTACACCCTGATAGATTGGGAGTGGGACGAGATGGCGGGAGGAGGCGACATTGAGGATGCCATGGCATACGCCCGGGAAAAGGGTATAAAGGTGAACTTATGGTACAACTCCGGCACCTCCTGGGTAGGTCCGGGCGCTCCGACTCCCCTGGATCGTCTGCGTACGGCCGAGGCCCGCGAGAGTGAGATGACACGTTTGAACAATATGGGAGTAAGCGGCATCAAGGTGGACTTTTTCTTGCCCGATGGTGCGGATATGATAGATTATTACCTTGATATACTTGAGGATGCTGCCCGCCACCGGCTGCTGGTAAATTTCCACGGCTGCACTGTTCCGCGCGGATGGAACCGCACCTGGCCCAATCTTATGACCATGGAGGGCGTTTATGGCGCCGAGTGGTACAACAACACGCCCCGTATGACCAAAGCCGCAGCCTCACACAATGCCACGCTGCCTTTTACGCGCAACGTGATAGGCCCTATGGACTATACTCCCTGCACCTTTTCGGACAGTCAGCACAAGCATATCACTACCGATTGTCACGAGTTGGCGCTTCCCATACTCTTTGAGTCGGGTCTGCAACATATGGCTGACCGTCCGGAATCCTATCTGTCGCTGCCTTACCAAGTCAAAGACCTGCTTATGGGGCTGCCTTCGGTATGGGACGACACCCGCTTGCTTGCGGGATATCCCGGCGAGAGTGCGGTCATAGCCCGTCGCAGCGGAGACCGCTGGTACATAGCCGGGATCAACGGTACCGACGAGGTTCTTGAACTCACTCCCGATTTCAGCAGGCTGGAGCAGCAAGGTAAGGTGACGGTATTTACCGACAGGGGTCAGGAACCCGGTCAGGGTTTCGAGATCAATGAGAATGTCGACCTGCCCGAAACTTTTATTTTGCAGCCTCGCGGCGGATTTGTAATCTTGACTGATTAAAGAATTACTAAACTGAATGATATAAACCTATGAGAACCTTAAAACTATTATTGACTTTTACAGTCGCTTTGACGGTACCGGTTTTTGCCCAAAATCCGATAATAAGCACGATGTTTACTCCCGACCCTGCGCCTTTCGTATATGGTGACAAGGTCTATCTGTTTACCGACCATGATGAGGACGGACACAATACGGACTTCAACATGAAAGACTGGTTGTTGTTCAGCACCGAGGATATGGTGAACTGGACCTATCTGGGCACACAGGTCACAACTGCCACTTTCTCGTGGGCAAGACAGGGCAAGATGGCTTGGGCCTCACAAGGTGTGGAGCGCGACGGCAAGTGGTACTGGTATGTCTGCTGCAATATAGCCGGCGGCGGCGATGCCCTGGCTGTGGCTGTTGCAGACGATCCTCAAGGCCCATGGATGGATGCCATAGGCAAGCCTCTGGCCGAGGGATTCGGTTTTATTGACCCTACGGTATTCATTGACGATGACGGTCGTGCCTATCTTTTCTGGGGCAATAAAGGTCTTTGGTACGGTGAACTGAACGATGATATGGTCTCGTTTAAGGATGGATGGAAAGAGGTGCCCGGCTATCGTGATCCGAAATCTTTCGGTGAGTTGCAATCCAAAATGAATTGGGCGCGCGGCCGTAATGAAATGATGACCCAGTTTGAGGAGGGACCGTGGCTTATGAAGCGGAACGGTATCTACTACCTCTCTTATCCGGCAGGCGGCGTACCTGAACATATGGCTTACTCGACAGCGCCTACCGTGCATGGTCCCTGGACCTATCGGGGCCGTATCATGGATGAGGCAGAAAACAGTTTTACCATTCACGGAGGAAATATAACGTTCAAGGGACGTGACTTCATGTTTTATCATAACGGCATGCTCCCGGGAGGCGGCGGCTTTAACCGCTCCGCCTGTGTAGAGGAGTTCAAGTTCAATGAGGATGGCTCAATTCCGTTCATCCCCTTCACAAAAGAGGGTGTGGTAACACCAATCAAGAATCTTGACCCATATAAACGTGTTGAGGCCGAAACGATGGCAGAGGCACGCGGGCTGAAGAATGACCGTCTTGCCGGCAAGGATCACTATGTGACTGATATACACGATGGTGACTGGATGCGCGTGCGCTCGGTTGATTTTAAGGATTGCGGTCAGAAACTTGTTACCGTGGTTGTGGGAAGGCAGAGAGGCAAGGGAACCATTGAGTTCCATATAGACAATATGGAAGGTGAGCCGTTCTGCACTGTTCCGGTAAATACGGACAATGCGGGATTTCCCACTGCAGCCTTCTCGTACCTGATTGACACAAACGTCACCGGTGTACATGACCTGTATATTGTGTTCCGGTGCGAGATTCCCGAGCCTTTCACCTTTGACTGGTGGCAGTTTAACTCTCATGCCAATCTGCCCATAATACAGACCAGCTTCACTGCCGACCCCGCCCCTGTGGTGATCAACGACACGGTATTCCTCTATACCACACACGATGAAGACGGCGCCCGCGGATTCCAGATGTTTGACTGGCTGCTTTACACATCGGACGATATGGTAAACTGGCAGGACCATGGCGCTGTAGCTTCGCTCGATGACTTTAAGTACTATGACGGAAAGAACGGTGCGTGGGCCCAGGAGGTGGTCGAGGCCAACGGAGCATACTATATGTACTGCCCCATACATGGTCGCGGAATAGGCGTACTTATGTCCGATTCGCCATACGGACCGTTTAAGGATCCGCTGGGAGAACCTCTGGTATGGCAGAAAGAACATTGGAATGATATTGATCCTACGATTTTGATCGATGACGACGGTCAGGTATATATGTATTGGGGTAACCCCGATCTCTATTCCGTAAAATTGGGCAATGATATGATATCGTTGGCCGGTCCTATTGTCAAACATCCCAAAATACAGGATTATCAGGAGGGACCCTGGATTTGGAAGCATGAGGGACGCTACTATCTGGCTTTTGCATCGACATGCTGTCCGGAAGGTATCGGTTATGCTATGAGTGACGGTCCGGAAGGACCCTGGGAGTACAAAGGACATATAATGGACCATACGGTACGTACCCGCGGCAACCACCCCGGAATAATCTCATATAAGGGCAAACATTATGTGTTTGGCCTGAATTATGATATTATGCATCTTACAACATTTGCCCATGCCGAGCAGCGTTCGGCAGCATTGGCCGAGATGCACTATAATCCCGATGGCACCATTCAGGAAGTTCCCTATTTTATGGATAATGTGGTTGAGCAGATCAAACCGTTTGATCCCTATCGTCGTGTAGAGGCTGAGACCATGTCCTGGGGCTATGGCTTGAAAACCAAGCGCATGGACGAGGAGAATAAAAACTCTACCAATATGTTTGTCACCAATATTGATGATGGTGAGCACATAAAGGTGAGCGGTGTAAAATTCGGGAACAAAGGCGCCAGGAAGTTCTATGCTTCGGTTGCCACCGACAGTCTGGCCCGCATTGAAATACGTCTCGACAGTCCGGATGGTCCGTTAGCGGGCACACTACCCATATCACCTACCGGCGGTGAATCACAATATCACACGGTAAGTTGTAAATTGAAACCCAGATTGCGCGGAACGCACGACCTCTATTTTGTCTTCAGAGGTACAGGGAAGAATTTGTTTAATTTCGACTGGTGGCGATTCAAGTAAGAATAGCCACAGACTGATTTATACCAAATTCAGCGCTTTTAATAATTTTCGCACCTTCTTTCGAAATAGGCTTTAGCGTGTTTACAAACGGGGCAGAGATCGGGAACGTTTTTGCCCTTGTGCACGTAGCCGCAATTGCGACAGGTCCAGGAGGTGTTTTCGTCGTCTTCGAACACTTTGTTTTCGACGATGTTTTGCAACAACTTGCGATAGCGTTTTTCGTGTTCGGCTTCCACTTTGGCCACCAGAGTAAAAGTGGCGGAAATATCTTTGAAACCTTCCTCTTTGGCAATCTGTGCAAACAGAGGATATAACTCGGCCCATTCTTCGTGTTCGCCGTCGGCGGCAGCTTTCAGGTTTTCGGCAGTAGTGCCGATTACACCGGCGGGATAGGAGGCTGTGATTTCAACCATTCCTCCCTCAAGATATTTAAAGAACAATTCGGCATGTTCTTTTTCGTTGAGGGCAGTTTCGGTAAAGAAAGCGCTGATTTGTTCGTAACCTTCTTTTTTTGCTACGCCGGCAAAAAATTCATAACGGGTTTTAGCTTGAGATTCTCCTGCAAAAGCTTTAAGCAGGTTTTGTTCTGTTTTGGAACCTTTAAGTTGCATAGTGGGTAATAGTTAGATTATTAAAATATGATTCAAATTGAGAGGCACAAATATAGCAAATAATTGGAATATGCTTTGATAATTTCATTTAGGGAAGGCTTTTTCAAGCCTGCAGTCGCAGAACTTTCGTCCCTAAATAGGGCATTTGGCGTACACATTTGTGTTTTCGTCCCAGTTTTGAGATGGCATAGCCCATTTTTTTTAAATGCCCGCGCACGAGGCTACTTTTGCCCGGCAAAAAATTTCAAAGGGAAAACCTTGAACCGGTTAACCCTGATAGTGAACCTAACTTCAAAAAACAAAATTAATTTACCGCAATGAGCAAACATTTTTTTAGCTTCCTGGAAGATACCATCAAAAACCATTGGGACGCTCCGGCCATAACCGACTATGAAACCGATTTCACCATGACCTATGGCGAACTGGCTGAACATATCGCCCAGTTGCATTTGTTGTTTAAGGAAATGGGTCTTCAAAAGGGAGAGAAAATTGCCATCTGTGGCAGAAACAGTGTTAACTGGGCAATGTCCTTTTTGGCGGCGAATACCTACGAAGCCGTGGTGGTGTCTATTTTGCCGGATTTTCATGTAGACAGCATTCATGCATTGGTGAATCATTCAGAGGCATCGCTGTTGTTTGTGGGACCCTCGGTTTGGGAAAACCTCGAAGCAGAAAAAATGCCCCAATTGAAGAGCATAGTGTCGCTCAGAAATTTTGAACTTATACAAACCAAATCGGCTGCCGTAAAGCAGGCTTTTGCAATCAAAGATCAGCTTTTTGGCCGGCATTATCCCAATGGTTTGCAAATGCAGGATATTTCTTACCCAAAGAATAATTTCGATGACCTTGCGGTAATTAATTACACTTCGGGCACCACCAGTGCACCCAAAGGCGTAATGCTTACTCACAGAAGCATAAGCTCCAACGTTGAATTTGGGCAGGCACGTATTCCCAACCAGGTGGGCTGGAATATTGTCTCCATGTTGCCTTTGGCGCATATGTTCGGGCTTACTTTTGAGTTTTTGTATCAACTGGCCGGCGGTTGCCATGTGTATTTCCTGAATAAAACTCCTTCGCCTCAGGTTTTGATGAAAGCCTTTGCAGATACCAATCCTTACATGATACTCACTGTTCCGCTGGTGATAGAAAAGATCTTCAAAAAGACCGTCTTCCCCGTCATACACAAGCCTGTTATGAAGGTGTTGTGGTATACTCCCGGCATCAATCTTGTGTTACGCAATGCGGTCAGAAAAAAATTGATGACGGCTTTTGGCGGCAAACTTAGGTATTTGATTATCGGAGGTGCCGCTTTGAACTTTGAGGTTGAAAATTGCCTGAAGCAGATACGTTTCCCCTATACGGTGGGCTACGGCATGACCGAATGCGGCCCCTTGCTGGGTTACGAAGACTGGAGACATTTTGCAAAAGCTTCTTGTGGAAAACCGGTGCATCGGATCGAATTGCGGATAGACTCGGCCAATCCGTACAAGGAAGCGGGGGAAATCCAGGTTAAGGGCGACAACGTGATGTTGGGGTATTATAAAAACGATGAAGCCACTGAAGCTGCTTTCACTCAGGATGGCTGGATGCGCACCGGCGACCTCGGTTTGCTGGACAAACGGGGAAATATTTACATTAAGGGTCGAAGCAAAAGCATGATTTTAGGTTCGTCGGGGCAGAATATTTACCCCGAAGAAATCGAGGATAAATTGAACAATTTACCTCTGGTTGTAGAATCGGTGGTAGTAGAAAGAGATGAAAAGCTAGTGGCCTTGGTTTATCCCGACTTCGATGCGGCCGGAGGAGAATCCAAGGAAGAAGCCATAAATGAAATCATGGAACAAAATCGTTTGTCACTGAATAAACTTCTGCCGGCATTCGCCCGAATTATGAAAATAGAGTTGGTAAAGAAGGAATTTGAAAAAACACCCAAACGCAGCATCAAACGTTTTCTGTATAAATAAACCGGTTGCATTCCCGGCCAGGCGGATTTTTATTTACTCAAAAAGGCTGCTGCCTGTGAAAACACCCCATTGAAACACAAATTGACCAGGTCGTTTTGTTCTTTTTGCCCCTTTATAATGGGGAAGGGTTGTTCGTGGCTGTATTCGTAGGGGAAGTCAATCAGGCTACTGTGTCTTTGAGCGCATTCTGTACCCAGAGCTTCTACTATGCCGTTGTAGGGGATTACGCTGTCTTTTTTCAAGGCCATCACCTGGATTTTGTTCCCCATTTCATTGAAGATACGGTAGCGCTCTTCAGCACCGCGCTCTTTCTCGATCATGGTGTTGAAAGCAATCATGGAGGCTTCCGAAGTTTGGTCAATCCGGTTGTCGCTTTCGAAGCGATAGAGATAATAATCGCATAATTTATCGAAGGTGAGCTTGTCCATAATAAAACGCGATGTTCCGTTCATTTGCTTGAAAATAGAACCTCCGCAAAACAAAAAGAGTCCGGAGTCTTCCAATAAACCCTCTTTATCGCTCAGTAGTGCTATTTGAACTAAAAAAGCACCGATGGAATAGGCAAAAAAATCCACTCCGGTTCCTGAAGTAAACAAAGGATGGCGCCCTTCTTTGATTTGTCTCACCAGGCCGGTCAAATCGCTGAGACTTTGTTTGCCGGAACGGTAAAAACGCTTAGGGTCTTCGCTTAGGCGTTCACTCAAAATCGTATTTGCAATGCTTTGAGATTGTTCCTTGCCCAGGATTTGCCTTCGTTTTTCCAAAATAGGAGAGATCAATCGGGGATTGAGCCAACTCAGCGGTGACCGGTTGATATGAAAGGCAATGGGCAGCAAGACAACTGCTTTCCCTGTGTGCATACATAGATATTCTGCCCAGCACAGGTATTTGTTCCAACTGCGTTCATTCAGTCCGTGCATCAGAAATATGGCTCCCGGGCACTTATCCTGACTTTTTAGTTTGAATATGGGATAGACAAATTCGCGATTTTCCAGAATATCGGAGTCGGATCCTCGGGCCTTTTCCCCTTTATCTTCGTCAAGAGATGTATAAGGGAAATGACGAATTTCAACCGGTGAATTCTCCAGTTTGGTATCTATTCCCAATTTAAATTGTCTTTGAAGTTCCTCTTGTCTTTGCGCTAAATTCATAGCCTGTCGTTTTAAGAACGAAACAAAAAAACAAAGGTCTTTCTACTTGAGCAAAAAAAAGGGACTTAGGGGGATTTTGGGGGATTTTTGTCCAAATACAGGGTGAAAACCCTCTATGTGGGACGAAATTACTTTACCTCTTGCGGGTAAAATGTAAAATTTCTATCTTTGTACTTATTCTCAATAGAGGGAAGCCCCTGATTTATGGACAGAAAGATTCCGGATTACATTAACGAAAAAGGCAATGTGGTGCGCTTGGTGGTACTTACTGCTGTCTTTGCTCTACTGTTTATAAATATTTATGAGCCTTTCGGCTCAAAAAATTGGCAGGGGGGAGTTTCGGATCTTACTTACTTTCTTTTTTCCAACCTGGTAATTTTGGTGGGCATGTGTGTGGTGGCCATAAGCCGTATCATCATGTACCATTACAACAAAAATCACGAAATCTCCGTCCTTTTGTATCTGGCATGGGTGGTGATGGAAGTCATTGCCATGTCCTTGTTTTACACACTTTTCCAATTTTTTGCACTCAACGATACGCGTCCCTTCCTCGAAATTTGGAAAAATGCCACCATCAATACCAGTTTGATTTTGTTGTTGCCTTATGCCATTCTATGGTTGTATTTTTCATGGCGTGATAACGAGAAAATGCTGAAACGTATCCGTGAACAGGAAAGCCTGCTGGCGGAGAAACAAAAAAGCGGGTTGATTTCTTTTTACGATGACAAGGGAGTTTTACGTTTATCCGTCGATATCAACAGCCTCTATTACATAGAATCGGCCGACAATTACGTCAAGATTCATTATTTAAACAAAGGCAAGATGCAGCACTTTATGTTGAGGAGCTCGCTCAAAACCATCGATGATTTGTTTGGAGACAAATACCTGGTGCGTTGCCATCGTTCGTATATCGTTAATTTTGACAAGATAAAAATACTCCGCAAAAGTGAAGAAGGCCTCAGTCTCGAGTTGGACAGCGACCTGGTGCCGGATATACCGGTATCAAAAACTTTTAGCAACAAATTAATGAGCAGGTTCACCGATCTCCAGAAAGGCTCCTAATCGCCTTTTAACAATACACCCTTCCCTTTTTAGCTCATTTTTGGGAAAGCTACACTGAGCCTATTTGCTTTTAACAATACGCCCTTCCCCTTTTTGCCGTCCGTTTTAAATACCAGGGGATTTTCGAATCTTACATGTTTTAGGAACTGGTTTTCGAACAAGGCCGGTTGATTGTGTATGTATTCGTAATCAACGTAATTATAAGCCATATCGCTGTTGGGCAGGCTGTAGTAATGGACTCCAAACGAAGTGAGGTTTTGAAAAAAGTGCGTGCCCTGACTGGGATCGATCTGATATTTTCTTAGACCTGTTTCAACTATCAGCCGGGCATTGCTTATTTGAGACCAGCGAACGGGGATGCCCATCCAGGAATCGCTCGATCCCCAACGCCCCGGTCCGATTAAAATGTAATTACGTCCTTCGTCGCCGAGCTGCTTATTTATTTTCTCAATTTCGTGTACGCAAAGTTGATTATTAGAGGAGCTAAACAGTTCGGGTTTGATAAAGATCAGGTCGTAAATATCGTCTACTATGCCATGGCCCAGTGCAGAAATGGTTTTTATCAGCAATTGTTCTTCGGGGATCTCGTCCAGATCTTCGTCCAACATTTCTTTGGTATCTACAATGGGGCGAATCTGCAAAAGATAGAAGTATCTTTGTTCCGGGCTGTCGTCTTCGTCGCGTGGGTGAAAGTCGACCGCAAATTCAATTTCGATGGGTCGTCCCATTTCCTGTTCTCCCAATTTCAAAATCTTGGATAAAATGTCTGCCAGTGGGAAAACATCGTTTTGAAGAATATGAGCAAAGGAGATTATTTTTCGGCCTCCTTCCCATAATCCGTCTCTTATTACCTGATCGAGTGGGTCGAAAGTGGAGGCTAGAAATTTAAGGTTGCCGTCTTTTTCGGCTTCACTTATAGGTAGCTCCAGCAAGTTTTGCCCGTCGTCAACTTTGAGCCGGAAGGATTTGTTTTTGAGGTCCAGAGCCAGAAAATGCGTCTGGGTTTCGCTCAGGGCATAATTCAGCGAGCTCATTTGCAACAGATGCTTGGGATGCTTGGGCGAGAATCTTAGAGTTGTGCCGCCATCGACAATGTATTTACCCAGACCCAGAGCCACATTGGCAATTCCGTCGCCGGCCTCTTCTTCGCCTATGGGATAATAATTCAGCGACCGGGCAACTCCCGAGAAGGTCGGATAAAACCGCTCATCGAACGCAGTACCGCAGACTTCTTCGAGAATAATCGCCATTTTTTCCTGATCAATCAGGTTGGAAGTGGCTTGCATATAAGCCTTGCTTTGTTGAAAAAACGCTGAAGCGTAAACTGCTTTAATGGCGGACTTTAGCATGATCAGCATGTCTTCTGCGTGCTCGTTGTAGGGGATCATGTAGGTGGAATAGATTCCGGCAAAGGGCTGATAATGAGCGTCTTCGAGCAAGCTGGAAGAGCGGATGGCGATGGGTTTTTGGACAACATCCACAAAAGCCGTCAGGTTTTCGAGCAGACGGGGCGGCAGGGAAGCTTTGAGAAAATTTTCTAAAATAATTTCGTCCGTCTGATCCGACATGGCAAGCTCGTGCAAATGGTTATTATCCATGAATTCATCGAAAATATCCGTGCACAAAACCAAGGTTTTGGGAATGCCTATATGTACATTTCGGTAAGTATTCAGTTCCGGATGGCTTTTGAGCATGACATCCAGAAAAGCCAGGCCTCTGCCTTTGCCTCCCAGGGAGCCTTCACCGATGCGGGCAAAATTGGAATACTTGTCGAAGCGTCCTTTCTGAAATTCTGCCACGATGCCTTGATTTTTTACCCTGCGATAGAGAACAATGGCGTCAAAAAGCATTTTCCGCACCGGAGCAGTGTCTTCATAATCCTGGATAAGAATACCTTTCATAAAGCGGGCGATAGGGAACATAGCCCTGGAGAACAACCAGCGGGAGGCGTGATCGCGTTCAAAATGATAACGTAAAGAGTCGTCGGGAATATCGAAAATGGCCGACTGCAGCTCCTGTATGTTTTGTATACGAGCCACTTCTTCGCCGGTTTGCGGATTTTTGAACACAAAATCGCCGAAACCAAAGGTATCTGCCAGCAAGTGTCTGAGTTCTTTAGAATAGGTTTTGGAGCTTTTTTGAATAAAACCCATTTCATTTTGCTCTGCATAAGTACGGTTGGAAGCTTCCGAAGAATTAATGATGACGGGAAGCGCCTTGTCGTATTTCCTGAATTCATTGCACAAAAGGAAACCGGCGTTTTGGGTTTTTTTGCCTTCTTTCATAAAACTGACATCCGAGATTATACCCAGCATATAATCCTTGTATTTATCGTGTATTTCCATGGCCTCCTCGTAGCTGCGGGCCAGCAGAATTTTGGGACGCCCCCTCATTCTGAGGGTGCGTTGGTGAGCATTCAGGGCTTCGGTGGCAAAATTTCTTGATTGCTCCAGCACGTATTTATAAAGATTGGGCAAAATGGAAGAATAGGAGCGGATGGAATCTTCGACCAGCATTATTACTTGCACTCCTACGGAGGCAACGTCTTCTTCCACGTTCATCTTATCTTCCATAAGTTTGATAATGGCCAGCAGCAAATCGGAATTGCCTAACCAACTGAATACATAATCGATGGCACTGGTATCGGCATTGGCCAGGTATTGCGAAACTTCGCGTGAAAAAGGAGTCAGTACTACGATAGGGATAGCCGGCCATTTATGTTTAATTTGCTTGGCAATTTCAAAATGTTCGTTGCTCTTGTCGCTGGGCATATAAATGATAAGCTCGTAATTGTTTTGCCCGAGTTGTTCCAGAGCTTCCTTTTTGTTAGACACCTGGGTAAACCGCGGCGGATAACGCAGATTAAGTGAAATGTATTCGTTGAAGATTTGTTCGTCGACCCTGCTGTCGTCTTCGAGCATAAAGAAATCGTACTTACTTGAAATCAGCAAAATGTTGAAAATACGTTTTACCATCAGATTGGCAAAAGAGGTATCTTTAAAATCCAATTTTTTGAGGCGGTCGTCTGCGGTCATGGTCCTAATTTGAAATGGAACACAAATGTAAGCAAAAACAGCGTGAATCAGAGACTTGAGCTGTCAAATTAAATTTGTTCCGCATTGGCCGGACGATTTCCTTATATTTGCAAAAAACCCGTTCATGCACCCGTCGGAATACATTAAAGAGAGTATGGAATACCGTTTTATCCGGGAACATATCAAAGAGGATGTTCGCAAACTGGCTTTGCAAACCCACGGCATGAAGGATATGAATTATCCCTTCGCGATTAGGCAGATATCCGGATATCAGCATATCGTGAATAAAATTCCGGACTGGTATGCCTGCCCCGATATTCTCTTTCCTCCAACTTTGTCGCTGGAGCAATGTTCTTCGCAGCAAACGGCTTGCTACAAAAGAGACCTGATGAAAACGATAATTCGGAAGCAAAAGCAAGAACAGACGATAAGCGGAGCCGATTTAACCGGAGGTTTTGGGGTAGATGCCTATTACCTGTCGGAAGTATTCGATCGGTTCTTTTACGTGGAGAAACAACCTGAATTATGCCGGATAGCAAGTCATAATTTCAAGGCTTTAAACCGCCCGGGGATACAAGTGTTCGAAAATGAATCGGAAGAATTTTTACAACAAAGCGGCAAGCTGGATTTTGTTTACCTGGATCCCTCAAGGCGAAACCGGGATGGAAACAAAGTAACAGCTCTTCGGGATTGTAGTCCCGACCCGGCAACATTGTACGAGGATTTAATTAAGAAAGCCGGCCTGGTGTTGATTAAACTTTCGCCCATGATCGATTTGTCGCTTGCGCTGAAAGCTTTGCCCCATACCCGACAGATTCATGTGGTTGCGCTTGACAACGATTGCAAAGAAGTCTTGTTTCTTCTTGACGCAAAGTATCAAACGGCAGAACCCGAGATCACTGCCGTCAATCTGAAGAATAACGCCGCTGATCAGGTTTTAAAATTCAGAAGAAGCGATGAGGCAAATGCAAGCTGCGTTTACACGGCGCAAGTAGGGGATTATTTGTACGAGCCCAACGTTTCCCTGTTAAAAGCCGGAGCGTTTATCATGCCCGCCCAAGCCTATGGGCTGGAAAAATTGCATAAAAACACTCATTTATACACGTCAAACAAATTCAAATCCGATTTTCCGGGGAAAATATTCGAAGTCAAAACAATATCGTCAGCTAAAACCAAAGATTTTCACAAAAAATTGCCCGGTCTGCAACAGGCTAATTTGGTCGTCCGCAATGTTCCGATGAGTGTGGAGGCCTTGCGAAAAAAGCTCAACCTCAAAGAGGGGGGAGAGGATTTCGTTTTTGCCTGCACTTTAGCCGATGAAAGCAAAGTATTTCTTTACGGCAAACGATTGTTGTAACTTTGAGGATTCTCTGCAAACCGGCTCATGCCGATTTGCAGAGAGCGACTAATAACATCTATGATAAAACTAAATAATTTAAAACTATGATCGAAAACGAAAAAACTACCACCATTCAGGCTGCCCTTGAGGTGGCCCGGCGCATGATGACCGCAGCACGTACCGCTCCCAAAGCCAGAGGAATAGACCGCTTGGAGCTCTGTTGTGTCAGCGGTGAAGAATTAGAAATCCTGGCTAAAAAAATGGAAGAGATTGGATTGAAAAACCGGCGGCCTTCTTTTGCCAGAGACGCCCAAAACATAAGGCAGTCACAAGCTGTAGTACTGATCGGCAGCCGTCAGGGAGAACAAGAGTTGGATTGCGCATATTGCGGTTTTCCCAACTGTGCCGAAAAACGTAAACATCCGGCATTTCCCTGTGTCTTTCCGGTTACCGATCTTGGAATTGCCCTGGGTTCGGCTTGCGCTGTAGCCGCAGACAGCCGGGTGGACAGTCGCGTAATGTATACCGCCGGTCTGGCCGCCCTGGAGCTGGGTTGGCTGAAAGATTGTTTCTATGCTTTGTCCATTCCGCTTTCCATTTCGGGTAAAAGCCCCTACTTCGACAGAAAATAAGCGGGTTTCCTCTTGTCTCGTTAACCCTTTGAGGAGACGATCGCGTCAGCAGTTGACCACATCCGCTGCGTTTAGTTTTGATTCATTGATTCTATAAGTTATCCGATCAAGACTGCCTGGATAGCTGTTGCTGTGTTTACTCTTGACTGGTTGGCTCCTCTTTGAGCGCCTGGAGGTCGTACAGTTTTTTGAAGTGACCCTTCTTTCTGAGCAAGGCTTTGTGGGTGCCTCTTTCGACAATACGGCCTTCGTGCAGCACGCAGATCAGATCGGCATTCCGGATAGTCGATAGCCGGTGTGCAATCACAATGGTTGTGCGGTTTTTCATCAGGTTTTCCAGAGCCTCCTGAACCAATTTTTCGGATTCCGTATCCAAGGCCGAAGTGGCTTCGTCCAGTATCAGAATAGGCGGATTTTTCAGAATAGCCCGGGCTATGCTGATGCGTTGACGTTGACCGCCCGATAATTTACTGCCGCGGTCTCCGATATTGGTGTCGTAACCCTGTTCGGTGGCTATGATAAAATCGTGGGCATTGGCGATTTTAGCAGCTTGTACCACTTGTTCGATGCTGGCGTTTTTTACCCCAAAAGCAATGTTGTTGTAAAAGCTGTCGTTAAACAGAATCGCTTCCTGATTGACATTGCCCATTAGAGCTCTGAGGTCTTTGACTCTTACTTGTCGGATATCAATTCCGTCGATCAGAATCTGGCCGGAGTTCACATCGTAGAATCGAGGAAGCAAATCAACCAGTGTCGACTTTCCTGAACCCGATTGCCCGACTAAAGCCACGGTCTGTCCTTTGGATATTTTGAGATCGATGTTTTCCAACACGGGTTCGGTCTGGTATTTAAAGCTGACGTTTTTGTATTCGATGGCCTCGGTAAATCCTTTTATATCAACAGGATGTTCGGGATCGGCAATATGATTTTCCGTCAAGAGTATCCGGTCGATTCTTTCCATGGAGGCCAGACCCTTCTGTACATTGTACCAGGCTTGCGAAAAGGCTTTGGCCGGATTGATGATGCTATAAAAAATAATAAGGTAATAGATGAATACCGGTGCTGTAATGGTATGAGACGATTCGGATAAAATCAGCGAACCACCAAACCATAGTACGATGGCAATAATGGTTGTACCCAGAAATTCGCTCATGGGGTGAGCTAGTTGCTGCCGGCGGATAATCCTTTTGGTTGTGCGTTTCAAGGTCTCGTTTTGCCGGTTGAAATTGGCCTTTATTTTGTTCTCTGCATTAAAAGCCTTGATTATTCTGAGGCCGGTCAGTGTTTCTTCTATTTGACTAAGTAGTTCTCCCCATTGTGCTTGGCTTTCGCGCGAGGGTTTTTTCAATTGTTTGCTTACCCTACCCATTAGGAAGCCCGCTACGGGTAACAATACGAGCACAAAAAGCGTAAGCTCCCAACTGATAATCAACAGGGTGGTAAAATAAATGATGATCATAATGAAGTTCTTAAAGGTCATATCCAGTGAACTCATCACCGAATTCTCCACCTCTGTTACATCATTTGACATGCGCGAAATTATATCGCCTTTTTTTTCTTCGGAGAAAAACCCCAGGGGTAAATTCAGTACTTTTTCGAAGATCGTATTGCGTAAGTCCCTCAAGACGGAAGTTCGTATGGTAATCATGTTGAGCGAGGCCATATACGCAAAACCTGTCTTCAGGAAAGTCATGGCTATCAGAAAGGCTCCCAATATCAATAAGGTAGCACCTCCCCCGCTTTTTTCGATGGTGGTGGAAACAAAAAAGTAGAAGTTATCCTTCAGTGCTCCGGCAATATCGGCTGCGGGTAGGCTCCAGACGTTTTCGTGGTAGGTGTAGGTCTGTTCGTTGATCCGGAATAAGATTTCCAGTATGGGAATAACCAGGGCAAAGGAAAACAGGCTGAACAAAGTCGAAAAGAAATTGTTCAGCACATTGAGGAACACACTTTTTTTGTAAGGCGGGACCAAACGAAACAGCAGTCGTATAAAGTCTTTCATTATGGGGCAGGGTAGAGATAAACGGCCGAAAGATAGTGCATATAATCTGGAAAAAAAAGCCTCGAAAAATCCTTCGAGGCTTTAGGAGAGTTTAGCTCTATCTATGCTTTCGACACCGGCTGCGGTTCTTGGACGCCCACGAGCATACGGCCTGTTTAAAGCCCTCCATGCTTTCAGCCACCGTGGGTGCTTTTGGCTTTAGTTGCTGATTTTCTTGTCGTTTTATTTTGATCATTCGAATAATATTTCATTTGTTTTCGGTCTTCGTCTTCCCTTTTCAAAAAAGAATTTTTCTTCTCCAAATGCGGGTTCTAATTGGTCAAACCAAGTTGCTTCCGGGTCGTACTTTGCAAAAAATGGAATATCCACCCATTTTGCATTTCGCCCTTGTAGAAATCGTAGCACATACACTTTTTCACCTTTTACTTCTTGAACTCCAAGCACTTGAATTTTGCCGGGCTCACAGCTCATGCTTGGACCTCTTACCGTTCTACAAAGCCCGCTTACCTGTCTGTATGCCTTTCGGAATATATTCCAGCATTTCTCCAAAGGAAGCTCAAAGTATCGCTTTGAACCCGTATCGCGTGCTACAAACATATAATAGGGAATACATCCCAAATCTACCTGCTTTCTCCACATTTCGGCCCATATCTCGGGTTTATCGTTGATGTTCTTTAGCAAGGGGGATTGTGTGCGGATTTGTGCTCCTGTAGCTCGAATTTGTTTGATTGCCTTCTTAACCGCGTCGGTTTTCAGTTCCGCCGGATGATTAAAATGTGCCTGAACAGCCAAATTTTTACCTGCTTTGATTATTTGTTCAAACAATTTGAATAATTCTTTGCTGTCCTTATCTTTTGTGAAGCGATAAGGCCAATAACTCAGTGCTTTGGTTCCAATTCGAATACTATGTATATTTCTAAATTCCGGCTGCAAAAGAACATCGATATAGGATGCTAGAACTCGCGTGCTCATGGTCATTGGATCGCCGCCTGTAAACAGAACGTCTGTCACTTTATTATTCCGAAGCAGGTATTGAGCAAGGAGGTTTGTCTCTTTCATAGCAAATTTCAAGTTAGACATTCCGCTGAATTGTGGCCAACGAAAGCAAAATGAACAGTAAGCATGGCAAGTTTGCCCCTGACTGGGGAAAAACAAGACCGTCTCGGAATATTTATGTTGAACGCCTTTTAATTTGATGTTGTTTATTTCCGGTACATTTTGTTCCTGTCCGGCCGGATTTGGATTTAATTCCATGCGGATTTCCCGCACCTTTTTATCAAGTGTCGCCTGATCCGCACCTTGGTCCAGTAGTTTCTTCACCGCATTATAATGCCTTCTTTCAAGCATCTCCTTCCTGGGAAAGGTGAGCGTAAATATCGGGTCAGTATCTATTTGTGTCCAATCGATAAGCTCATCTATAACATAATTGTTTGTCTTGAAGGGAAGTACACGCCCTACAACTTCGATCGCTTCGATCATTTCATCCGATAAGTTTGTAATTTGCGGAATGCTTTTATAATTGCGTAAGGTGTAGGTTTTGAGTTGATGTGTCATACCTATTATGTTTTTAAACGTTGTAAAACAATACAATTGTCCTATCAGGACAAATACAAATGTAGCAAGTTGACTTTTAGCGACTTACAATAAAATAGAGAAGAAGTATGGAAGCCTATTTGCCTAACAAACCGCTCCGAAGTTAAAAAAACAGGAGAAAACGCAAAAACCACTTAACGTTTTTTAGGATTTTATAAAATATGGCAAAACCTTACCACGATCATGGCCATTTTGACGGCGGTACTATGGGAATCGGCAAATAAGCCAACCGGGATTTTAAGACAATTAGGGGAAATTAGAGGAAAATTTCCCCTAATTTCCCATTTTACTGCCCTTGTGCTTAATAGAAATAGATTGTTGGGATGTGTTGAATATTCGATAACTGCTCTCTTTTTTATTCCAATAATTGTGTCTTTACCTTCCTCATTTCATCGTATAGAAATTCTCCCAGTTCATCAATCATGTCCAGCATTCGGCGAGAGCGATAGCTGTTTTTCATTAGTGGTTTTACTGACTTAACAATGGATGAAATTAATTTGTCTTGATCTATTTTTCCCTCCATATACTCGGAAAGGTAGTAATAGTTTTCTATAATAGGCAAATAATCAGGCAGGTCAATACGTTGTTTTTCTTTAACCAAGAGATTGTAGCGCTTGCAGATTGAAACTACTTTGTCGTATTTTTCGGCATTAATCAGTGCGAATAGATAGGTTGTAAAGTACAAATGCCAACGATGCTCAAATATTTCTTTCCGGTAAGTTTGAAAATATTGGGAAGCATAATGCACCGCTTTTTCAATTTGTTTGTTGGCAATGAAAGTAAGTATGTAAAACGATGCAAAACCGATTTTATAATAATTATTGTTTGTGTTTTTCAGCTCAGGAATAGATTTGCGCATTAACTTCAGAGCTTCACTGTTTTTTTCCTGTTTCAAGAGTACCCCACACAAATTAATGAGGTAAAAGAGGTAATCACTGTTCTTGTTTTGTATGGAAAGGTAACCGTATTTTTCCGCTTCTTCCAGTTCATTAAGTTTGGAATGCATCATGGTACGATTAGCATAATAGTTTGACAGAATACGTTTCGAGTAGAATACAGGTGTTTTAAAATACCCGTCAAGATGTTGATATACAACAGCTTGCTTTTCAAACTCCCTGTTGTTGTAGTAATGAATGGTGAGCCTAACCACCGCCCGGTATCGCGTGTATCCATCCAAGGTCTCATCAAAAAATATTTCCCAAAGAAAATTTTCGAAATATTCTTTTTCTTCCGGATGGAATTCTGTTTTTTTTACAATTCTTGCCGTGACATCGTCGAGCTTAATATTCAGATTTTTTAGTTTGTGATATTGTTCATGATGAACTTCAAGAAAATCAGTCACCACCTTATTGTGTCTTGTACGGCTTCGTACCACTAAGTAATCACGGTAATATTGTAAAAGTTCGTAAAACCGGATGTAATTATAGTTTGTGGGATGCATTTTATTCATGTTGCTCAAAATCACCGTTTCGTCCGAAGGCACAATCACGTCAGTCAAGATCTTTTTCTCAGTCTCAATTAGCCAATCGAAAAAATAATCGACATCAATTTTAAGCAAGGTTTCTGTTATCCATTTTTTCAGGTAGGAATAGGTGCGTTTATCGATACTCTCATCGAAGGGTTTCCGTTGTTTCCCACTCGATGTATTATTAGAGTATATTTGTTTCAATATCTTTAAATTCAATGGTTTGGAAAAATTCTGCACAGCCATCAAATACTCTAATTCATGCGGGAAAAGTGTATTGGCAAAATCGGTAAATATTGAAAGCTTGGGACGCATTTTAAGTTGTTTTTAGGACTCTAAAGGTACAAAAAAAGATGGTGTCTCAGAAGTGCCCAACTGCTTCGTTACTTCGATACTCGGACTCAGTCACGTATTTTATGTACGCTCCTTCGCCCTCAATCTCAGTGCCTTGCATTTAGACACTTCCGAGACACCTTACCGGTTTTTTGTTAAATGTGACTTTTGAGAAAACCTCTTTACCAAATATAATTATTAACCATCCTATTATTTCAAGCCTTTTAAAAACTCAATCGTCTCTCTGTTAAATATTTCAGCTTTTTCAAACATCAGGAAATGTCCCGTTTTTGGAATCATTACCAGTTTGTTATTTGGAATTTTAGATGCCCCATAATTGGCAATATCCGCCGTACGTCCCGGATTCAAATAACGATTCGGGATAAGGTTGTCTTTTTCTCCGAAGAATATAAGTGTCGGTACTTTGATATCTTGCAGATAGTCAATCACAGGTTCACCCACCATTCCGTAAACAGACTGCACCACTGCATAACAATAGGGTATGAATTCATCTGCTGAGCGCATTTGCATGCGTTCGGAAATCATAAATTCAGCGTCTTTCGGTACGCGGTAAAAGTTGGTTGCCAGGTTGTTTTGAATGGCTTCGGGAGTGGTGAGTCGTACCCCGTCGACAGTCATCACGTCGCGGAACCATTGTTTTTGCCCTTTTGTGAAACGCTCAAAACCGGCTGGTGCCACCAACACAAGTCCTTTTACAATTTGAGGATATTGCAGGTAAGTTGTCATACCGATTTGTCCACCCATGGAGTGACCACCGATAACCACTTTATCCAGTTTCAGTTCTTTGACAAGTTCATTCACAATTCCTGCATAAAAAGTCATCATGCCGCTGTGAGGCTCCTTGCTTGATTTTCCGTAGCCCGGAAGGTCTATGGCTATTACACGGCTGGTTTTACTTAGTTCACCTATATTTTTCTCCCAGGCGCGAAGATAGCTACCCAAACCGTGTATAAGAATAATGGTGTTATCACCTTTTCCCTCGTCGGTATATGCAATGGTAAATTCACTTTCGGGCAGATAAACTTTTTTTACCGGATATTTGTAATCCAGCTCTTCGAAAGAACTAATGTCTTTGAGAGCAGAATAAGGTGTGCTGCACGCTCCAAAACCAATAGCCATAATTAGTATACTTAATAATTTAATTTTCATGTTTTGTTTCTCCTTTCCTTGTTTTAGAACATCAACCATTTGAAAACTAAAAACGCTGTCCATGGATTTGCCGGACGGCCATCTATTCCGCCGTTCACCGGACTTCCGTAGGCCGATTGCTTGCTGTCGTAGAAATCTCCCAGCAAAAGGTATGCACCATGCAGTTCCAGGCTCATGTACGGTCCGAAATTATACTGAATATTTCCATTGGCTTCCGTACCGATAATTGCTCCTCCACCAGCCGGTTGAACATTACTTATTCCGGCAGAAACTCCTACTTTTGCATTCAATCTGTTGGGAATAAAGCCTTTTGATGCGCTCAAATTAGCATAAGTCAAACCGTACCCCATATTGGAAATGTCCATTACGGCAGGTGTAAAGCGATTTACTACATTGCCGTGAGGCATCAACAAATAAGACCCCGAGCTTACAAAAATTGCACCCGGTGCTCCCCATTGATTTCCCGTGATTACACCGCTGTATTTTCCATCTTTCAATGCGTTGGCATCGCCGGATGTATAAAGCAGATCCAACGATATGTTGTCGTTGGGAGTTTGTCCGTAACGATATGAAACCCGTCCGTTCGCTGCAAAGCCGAAAATACTTGTCGCTTCGCTATATTCATCGGTCGACAGTTGCAATGTGTCTGCTTTACCCAGATTCACATTCACGAACCCGCTTACGGTCCACGGATCAAGCCAGGTGTCGGCATTTCTGCTAAAAAACGTTCCTATCCATACCACGTCGGCACGATAAGGCGCTGCACCATAGTTGAAGCGGAACGTTCCGTTGTGGCTTGCCAGAAGGCTATTGAAACCTTGCCCGAGGATGGAAACACCGCCGGCACCACTTCCACGGTCACGCAGATAATATGCTGAGCCTCCCACCTTCCAGGCACGGCTCACATCTTTTTCACCGTTCAGTTCCATCAATGTTACATCGTCATCCAGCTGAACATAGTTTTCATACAATTTATAATAGCCTGCTTTTATTCGTGAAAAATCCCAGTCTTTGCGGGCTGAAATTCCCACACCGTCTGTTCCAAAGTACGCCAGCCGGTAACCCGTCTGCGTCATTTTATCGAATAGCGTAGTATAAGGATTGTAAGGAGTATCAAAAATCCGTTGCAAACCCAGGTTAATATAATAACCTTTTGCCGGATTAAGCTCCACTTCCAGGTTTTGTGTTTGCAGGTTGACCTGGTCAGCGGAAAAACCTCCACCGAAGTTACCGCCCACACCGTAAGCCACATCACCCCAGGTCCAGTCAATTTCAAACGCCGCTCTTAATATTGCTTTGCCGTTGAAAAGATTAGGCTTGTAAATGAAAAACGGGATAATGCGTTGCTCCACATAAGCGCTCATTCGCTCGTTGGATGTGGTGGTAGTATTTCCCCCAAATAAACGTCCTACCGTCTGACCTTTCAGGAAGTCATTCTCAGGATAAATATTGGATGAAACTGCCTGATTGATGAAAAATGCCAGAAACTGAAGTTCTTTATTTGCTTTTTCAGGTATTTCTTTTGTAAAATACTGATTGGTTGGTAATTGAGCCAAAATGGAAAAAGAAATAAGAACTGAAAAAAGAAGCAATGGTATTTTCTTCATTTTATTAAATTTTGTCATTTAAAAAACACGAAATAATGATAGCTTATTTCTTTTTAAAAATTAAAAAGGTCAGGGTAAAACCATTATTTCTCCTGACCTTTTTGAATGAATAATACAGTATTATCTTTTTACAAATTTCTGAATGTTACTCTGTCCCAAAGCACCACCGTTACTACTTCCGAAACCTGCGCTTGCTGTAGGAGGAGTTGCACCAATGTTAGGCTCAGTTTGTACAACTTCATACTTCATTGTGTAACCCGTGCCGGCTTTGGTTATTTCAAAAATACCTTCACTGGTTACGGCCGTTGGAGTAGATTGGTTCAGTTCGATTGTCCAAATAGCTCCCGTTCCGGATTTTTTCTGAGCGTAAGTACCTACATAATTGGTTGGCACACCTGCTGCATAAGATGTCACAGCATATGTGTTGTTACTTTTGAAGTCGGCTGTGATACTATCCACCTTGAAATATGTTGCCAACAATGGAGCCACGTCAGCACCTTTTGACAGCCAGTTTCCCACAATTCCGTCTTCTGCCGGATTGTAAACATCTTCTACTTCACTTCTGTCACATGCAGAAAAGAGAGTTGCTACTGCAATTAAAATAAAAATTAATTTTTTCATGATTTCAAAAATTTAAAAATGAATATTTTAGTTATAAACACAAATTTAGATAATTAGTAACTGAAAAAAAAAGGATATTAAAAATAACAGGGTTGACTTTGATAGGGTTTTGTTTTATTTTTAACATAAAAAAATGATATACAATCGATTAAAAACAGCAATTATCTGTCTGACCGATCCTTATCCCCATCGGATTACATTAGCACCCCAAGCATATCCGATTCCGGCTGCTATCATGGAAACTACCGTTCCGGGTTTCAATAAATTACGCTCCTGTGCTAAATGGAGTAACAAAATTTGGTCTATTTGACCAATGTGTCCGTAATTCTCAAGATAAATGCTCTGCTCCCAGGTAAGTCCAAGTTCAGTCAGCATATAGCCAAACATGCTGCGCTTGAAATGGAGACAACAAAGGAAGCCAAGTTCGCTTTTTTGAATCCCTGATTTCTCGAATGCTTTATCAATGCAATGAAACCAGTTTTTCATTGAAACTTCATTTAAGCGGTCTTTCATGTGTTCTACATTGAAAACTTTCAGCGATTTATAAGCCAGGTGAGCATTTTCTGCTGTAATCGGGTTTTCCGTTCCACCATAAAGCACACCTGCATCGCGCGCCATTGTTCCATCTGTGATGATATGCGTGCCTAAAACTAAGTTTTTCCCGTAATTGCGTTTTAAGATCATCGCTCCGGCACCGGCACCCAGATTAAACATAAACGAGACAGCACTGTCTTCAAAATCGATGAAATCTCCGTTTCTATAACCGCCTACAATCATAATTGTTTTCATCTTCTCGTCGGCTATCATCATATCTTTGGCTATTTTCATGGCTGCTACCGTTGTTCCGCAACGTTGCTGAATGTCGATTGCCCAGGCATTGTTGGCTCCGATTTTTTCCTGGATATAAATCCCCGATGTGGTGAGCGGATATTCTTTCCATTCTTCACCAATACAGAGGATCAGGTCTATCTCCATCGGATCGACACCTGTGTTTTTCAAACAATCCAACGCAGCACGTACACCCATTTCTTGCGTGCCATCACCGGGACCGGCAATTGTTTTTTCTACAATTCCCAATTTTTCTATTACCGCTGCTTCACTCCATACACCTTTTGTGGCTTCTGAAATCTGTTTAGCAGTCATCTTTGTTTCCGGCATGTAAATTCCGGTTCCAACTATTCCTACATTTACCATATCTTATTGTTTTTATCTGCGATTTTTAGATTGACGATTATTTTAGACTTACAGACTTTAAGATGTTAGATTATTAGATGTATTTGATTTCAACGTCTGATATCCAATGTCCTTCTAGCGTTAAACGCTGACAAGCCCTTAGACGTTGTCAAGATAAGCCTTAATCACTAGTTTAGGAACATCCAACACCCAACATCCGTCATCCGACAACTAATACACCAACAAATTACTTCCTACCGACAAGCCTGCACCTGATGCCATGAAAAGCACTTTGTCTCCACGCTTGATCTTGCCCGACTTAACTCCTTCGTGCATTGCCATTGGTACACAACCGGATCCGGTATAACCGTATTTATCCATTATCATCATTGCTTTTTCTAGGGGCTGATGGATGGCTTCCATAACTTGTATAATCACCGAGCGATTGATTTGTGTGAAAATATAATGATCAATCTCGTCAGCTTTCACACTGTATTCGGTAAGAAGTTTCTCTACTACCATAGGCCAAAGCCGCACATTTCGGTCGCCCGGCATGGGTTTAAGACTTAAAAGACCGTTTTTCTCTTCTTCTAAAACTTTTTTGGTTACAGGCATTTTAGAACCACCGGCATAAATACCGATAAAGTCATACTGAGTTCCGTCGGTCAACATTTGATTACCGATATAGCCTGATTGTCCGGTTTCATCTTTTGTAAGAATAAACGAACCGGCTCCATCGGCAAAAATCGGATAAGCAAACTTATCACCCGGACGAATAAATGCAGGCATGTTATACACCCCGGTTATCAGTGCATATTTGATCTTCGGGTTGTTTGCAAGAATCCTCGAAGCCGTATCAAAAGCCATTGTGAAGCTTGCACATGATGCTGAAATATCAAAAGACATACTCCATTTTTCACCTTTCTGCAATCGTCCTTGCTGAATAATAGCTGTTGCAGGAGTAACGTATTCGGGAGTATCGGTTGCTACGATAAACAGACCGATTTCATCGGCTGATAATCCGGCATTTTTCAAGGCAACTTCCGCTGATTTGGTTACGAAATCTGCCGTAGTTTCATTCAGGTTTCTGAAATGAGCAATGTGGCGCTGTTTGATTCCGATTTTTCCTTCAGTTTTTTCGTGATTGAACTCAATTCCAGCCAACTGTTTCAATTCTTCATTTCCTATTGGCTCACCCGGTGCGTACAGCCCGGTAGCAACTATTTTTATTGGTAACATTTTTATTTACGATTTGCGATTTTTTTAGACTGTTAGATATTAGACTTTTGGATATTGATTAGAAATTAGAAGTTGCAAGCATCCAACTGCTTTGCATCCTACTTTTTAGTACAAGCTGTTTGCTAACTACTTCGTGCTTCGTGCTTTCCGCCTTTCTCTACAAATACCCAATCTCTTCTGCTTGTTTTCTCAGCTCTTCTCTAAAATCGGGATGAGCAATGGAAATCAGCAGTTCGGTACGTTCACGAACGGTACGACCGGTCAGTCTTACACTTCCGTATTCAGTAACAATGTAGTCTGTGTCGCTGCGATGAAGCGTAACTCCCGTTCCGGGAGCCAATACGGGAACAATGGTGGAGATTGTTCCGCCCTTGGCAGTCGAACGGCAGGCAATAATGGATTTTCCTTTTCCATCCAGACCATCAATAGCTCCAACAGCGGTATCACTCTGCCCACCGGTTCCGGAATATTGTCGTGTGCCGACACCTTCACTTGCCACCTGACCGGTAAAATCAATCGCCATACAAGTATTGATGGAAACCATTTTCGAGTTTTGACGGATCAGACACGGGTCATTCACATAGGCACCACGCAGAAATTCAACAGCCGGATTATTATCCAGCCATTGATAAAGTCTATCACTTCCCATAGCAAACGTACAGATAAACTTTCCTTTGTGTATGCTCTTTTTCTGATTGGTGATAACGCCCATATCGTACAGTTCCATCATGCTGTCTACCATCATTTCAGTATGAACGCCCAGATCTTTCTTGTTTCTCAGCATCAGTGCAGCAGCGTTTGGAATTTCACCAATTCCCAGTTGAATGGTAGAGCCGTCTTCAATCAAATCGGCAATGTGTTTCCCTATTTTCATTGCTACTTCATCCGGTTGAGGCTCCGGTATTGTAGGCGGATTTTGAGAATATTCCACAAAATAATCTACCTGGGAGACATGTACCTGAGTATCACCTAGCGTCCTTGGGAGTTTATCGTTCACTTCCAACACAACAACTTCAGCTACTTCCAGGATGTCTTTCTCATACGTTATTCCCAGCGAAAGCGAAACAAATCCTTTATCATCGGGCGGTGTACAGGTGCCCACAAACATATGCGGACGACGCACTTTCATTCGATCGGATGCGGCACGGTGGAGCATATTCGGAACATAAGTAACGGTTCCTGTTTTTTCCTTTAATGCTTTGCGCGAGCCGGGTGCATGAAACCAACTGCAAAGTTCAAAATGCCCTTTCATTTCCGGTTTCATATAGAATTCATAGGGTTTCAAAGTGAGAACGGAAAATACTTTCACATCTCTCACACGCTCTTTTGCCAAGTGAAATACCGACATACAGCCTTGTGGTTCAGATGCACATTGCGCTACAATCACATCCGTATCACTCTGGAGCAGATCGGGCATTTTTTCCAGTGGTATTAATTTACTTTGATAAATTTCTTTGAATTTGGCCATAATATATTCAAATTTTAGATTTACAATTTTAGATTTGCGATTGGGTAGTTACAGTGTTCTTTTATACGCTTATCTTCGTACTTCATGCATCACTATACTCTCTCTTTATTCTTACTGAAAAAATGAACGCTGAGCCCTACAGCAAATGCTGCTAATATAGCGATGGCAGCTGCAATGCCCGGATTTTGCACCTGGTCACCGAAATAACGGTTGGCAAAACCAAAGCTGGCTACACCTGACTTGTAAAGATAAGGAAGCAGGTAGTACACAATAAAATAGACCACAAGAGCAGTGATTGAACCTGAAAGCGCAGACTTCATCTTCGCGTTTTTCAGGAAAATTCCAAACACCAACGGTACAATTAATATCGAGAAATAAGAATATGTTCCGTTTTGAGCAAAAATAGCTACGCTCACATTGGGATTGATGATCTGCTCTCTCGACATTAGAAACGCTACTACTGCCATTACGGCTATTACCAATCGATTGATGGTAATATAACTGTTTTCGTTTTTTATCGATTTTCCGAAAAGTGGTTTGATAATATCTGTGGTTATTGTGGTGCTTAATGATTGAATTAAACCTTCAATGGTTGAAAAACCGGCACTGATCAAACCAAGAATTACCAAAAGCCCAACCAGCAACGAACCTACTCCACCAGAGAAGACAGTAATTACATAATTGGATATGACACTATCCACATTGATATGCTCTCCATTCAATGTTAAATCCGGAAAAAGCAAACGGGCAAACAGTCCTACAAATACCACCGAATAGAATAAAAATTGAACAATAACCGCGACAATTAGGAATTTATTTACATCGCTCTCTTTTTTCAGCAACAAAGATTTGGTGATGATGTGTGGCTGAGCTACCACTGCTGCTCCTACAACTAATTGTGCAATAACTATTTCAAAGAAATCACGGAAGAGCGGACTTTGCTCGTTTGGGAATTTCACCAGTTGTGGGTCAATTATCTTCAACTTTTCGAAGAAAGCGAAGAATCCGTCTTTGAAAAATTGGAATCCTGAACCAAGTAAAATAAGTGCCACCAAAATCATCAGCGAAGCCTGGATCACGTTGGTATAAACCATGGAGTTAGCGCCGCCAAACATCATATACCCAAATGTAAAGACAACCACAACGGCAAGAACCACAATCTGATTGGCATTCAATGCTTGTGCGGCTACCTTTACCAAAGCAACTAAAATCAACACGATAAATGTCAACAGCAAAACTGTAAGGAAAGCAATAAAAAGTGCGTATCCTTTACTGTTATACTTGTTTCCGACCCAGCTCGACAAAGTTAGTGCTTGTACTGATTGACCGTATTTTCTAAAACTTTTGGTCAGAATAACCAGCGATGCCAATGATGCAAACGGGAACACCAATCCATACGAAATATAGGCACTCAAACCGTAAGTAGCTATCAAGCCGGGATTTATAACGAAAGTAGCAGCGCTTGTCATGGCAGCAGCCAACGACAACGCTACGTAAACAGGCGAAAAGGTAAAACTTCCGACCGCGTAGTCATTAATGTTTTTCGTTCCGCGTGCACCTTTAACAACAAAGTAGAGTACGAACACCGCATAAACCGCAAAGAGCATGGATGCGCCAATAACTTGTGCTGATGTTGCCATAGACCTTAGTTTTAAACAGTCATTCCACCGTCAACACTTAAAACAGTTCCATTGATGTAGTTCGCATCGTCGCTTGCAAGGAAAAGATAGGCTGCTGCAATCTCTTCCGGCTGACCGAGGCGTTTCAAAGGCACTTTGTCTTCCATTGATTTCAACACTTCGGCAGGCATTTTTTTAACCATGTCGGTGGCGATAAATCCGGGTGCAACAGCGTTTACAGTTACTCCTTTACGACCGAGTTCACGTGCCAAAGTTTTGGTCATTCCTATCAATCCGGCTTTGGTGGCCACATAATTCGTCTGTCCGAAATTACCGTAAAGTGCTACTACAGACGAAGCGCTGATGATTCTTCCCCAACCTTTTTCCACCATAACTTCCGACGCACATTTACAACAATTGAAAACACCTGTAAGGTTTACATCAATTACCTGTTGCCAGGATTCAGGAGTCATTTTTTTAAGGGTACTGTCGCGGGTAATTCCTGCATTGTTGATAATAATATCCAATGTTCCGAATTGCTCAACAACCTGTTTTGTAGCCGCTTCTACTTCTGCGTAAACAGCAGTGTTCACTTTTGCAAAAGTCGCTTTACCTCCCGCATCTTTAATCAGTTTTACAGTTTCATTCCCTTTTTCTTCATTGAGGTCCCAGATCACAACTACTGCGCCTTCTTGCGCAAAACGAATGGCAGTCGCTTTTCCAATTCCGTCAGCACCGCCGGTAACAATTGCAATTTTGTTTTTAAGTTTCATGATAAAAAATATTGACTTGCCTATTCTATAAGGCAGAAGATTAATGATGTATTTAATTGATATTTTCCACAATCAACGCTGTTCCTTGTCCACCACCAATACAAAGTGTAGCCAAACCGGTTGCAGCATTTCTACGTTTCATTTCATAAATTAAAGTGGTGAGAATCCGTGCTCCGGAAGCACCGACCGGGTGTCCGAGGGCAATGGCGCCTCCATTAACGTTAACAATGTCGGGATTCAAATTTAAATCACGCATTACGGCAATGGATTGAGATGCAAATGCTTCATTGGCTTCTATCAGATCAACATCTGAAATAGATATCCCGGCGTTAGCGAGTGCTTTTTTGGTAGCAGGTGCCGGTCCGTAACCCATAATTTCCGGTTCCAGGGCTACGGTAGCGTGTGATTTAATTCGAACTAACGGTTTTAACCCCCATGCTTTGGCTTTTTCGGCTGACATAACCACCAACATAGCTGCCCCATCATTTATACCTGAAGCATTTCCCGCCGTTACAGTTCCGTCTTTTTTAAATGCAGGCCGTAGTTTTTCCAGTTGTCCGATATTGGCTCCGTGGCGTGGGAATTCATCGGTGTCAAAGATAATCGGATCACCCTTACGCTGCGGAATGGTAACAGGAACGATTTCATCCGAGAATTTTCCTGCTTTTTGGGCCGCTTCACATCTGTTCTGACTTGTTACGGCAAACTCATCCTGCTCTTTGCGGGTAATATTCCACCGTTCAGCGATATTTTCGGCCGTTATCCCCATGTGATAATCATTGAAAACATCGGTCAGACCATCTTTTATCATACTGTCGATCAGTTCACCGTGTCCCATACGGTAGCCACCACGTGCTTTGGTGAGCAGGTAAGGCGCATTGGTCATACTTTCCGTTCCTCCTGTAAGCACCACATCCGAGTCGCCGGCCTGAATCATTTGTGAAGCCAGTGAAACGGCACGAAGACCGGAGCCACAGACCAAGTTGATCGTCATAGCCGGGCTAGTTACAGGCGCACCTGATTTTACGGCAATCTGGCGAGCAACATTCTGTCCAAGCCCCGCCGATAAAATATTGCCAACAAGAGTTTCGTTAATTTCTTTCGGGTCAATTCCTGCCCGTTGGATAGCTGCTTGTGCGGCAATTACACCCAAATCTACGGCAGAGAAACCGGATAAAGCTCCATTAAAATTACCTATTGGAGTCCTTGCTGCTGAAACAATTACTACTTCTTTTTTTTCCATAATTTCTTTTTTTCTCAAAGCTATTGATTTAAAAAAAAGTTTCAAAGTTCAATTATAATTAGAGCGGGTTGACAATTAGCAATATTTTATGTGTATATAAATACAAATATCTAAAATACAGTAGATTAAATAAAGAGAAACCAGCATTGACCTCGTTGGTTTTGATGATCGTAATGTTAAAGATTATAAAACAGCAGTGTGTACGAATTATGTGCGGCCAACAAAAAAGCACCCACCGAAAAAAATCGGCGGGTGCTTTTTCTGTGGGCGTTGACGGATTCGAACCGCCGACCCTCTGCTTGTAAGGCAGATGCTCTGAACCAGCTGAGCTAAACGCCCTTGGCTTTTAAAAAACGCGGCAAAGATAATTTGAATTTTTATCCCGGCAAATTATTATTTGATAAATTTTCAGACAGCTGATGGTCTTTTTATAAAAAAAGAACGAAAAATGGTGGAATATGTGGCTATGTCGTTGCAAAATAGTATCTTTGCGCCGCTTCTTTTATAAAACGAACAAAAGGGAATGGATTTAACTGAATTGACGGCCATATCTCCCGTAGATGGCAGGTATCGCAGCAAAGCTTCAGGTTTGGCGGACTATTTTTCTGAGTTGGCCCTAATGCGATATCGCATACAGGTCGAAGTGGAATATTTTATCGCCCTCTGCCGTTTGCCCTTGGAACAATTAAAACAAGTTCCGCATGAGAAATTTGAGCTTCTCCGTAAAATATACAAAGACTTTAATGCCGGAGATGCTCAGCGCATAAAAGAGATTGAACAGGTTACCAACCACGACGTCAAGGCTGTTGAATATTTTATCAAGGAGGGTTTCGACAAACTGGGCCTACATCCTTACAAAGAATTCATCCATTTCGGCCTGACATCACAGGATATCAACAATACCGCCGTGCCTCTTTCCATAAAAGAAGCAGTAGAGGAGCAATACTATCCCTTGATTGAAGGCTTGTGCGGACGGCTGGAAAATCTGGCGCAAGAATGGAAAGATGTTCCCATGTTGGCCAGAACTCATGGTCAGCCTGCTTCGCCCACCCGTTTGGGTAAAGAGCTGATGGTCTTTGTTTACAGGCTCAAAGAACAACTAAAGTTTCTGAAAGCGGTACCGTATTCTGCTAAGTTTGGAGGAGCTACCGGTAATTTCAATGCCCATTATGCCGCATACCCCGCCTACTGCTGGAAGGCCTTTGCAGTTGATTTCTTAGAGAACACGCTGGGTCTTAGGCGCGAAGAATTTACCACGCAAATTTCCAATTACGACAACCTAGCCGCCCTTTTTGATGCCCTAAGGCGCATCAATACGATATTACTCGATCTTGATAGAGATATGTGGCTGTACATTTCTATGGATTACTTTAAGCAGAAAATCAAAGCAAACGAGGTCGGCTCATCGGCTATGCCCCACAAAGTGAACCCGATAGATTTTGAAAACTCCGAGGGCAACATAGGTTTGGCCAATGCTTTGTTTGTCCATTTGGCCGACAAATTGCCGGTGTCACGTCTGCAAAGGGATTTAAGCGATTCCACGGTGTTGAGGAATATTGGTGTACCCCTGGCGCATACCTTTATTGCCATTCAGAGTACTATGAAAGGTTTGGATAAATTACTGCTGAATCCATCGGTCATACAACAAGATTTGGACAATCACTGGGCTGTGGTTGCCGAAGGTATACAAACCATACTTAGGCGTGAAGCCTATCCGGAGCCTTACGAAGCGCTAAAGGCTTTGACACGTACCGGTCAGAACATTACAGAAGCCTCTATTCAGGAATTTATTTCAAAATTGAATGTTTCCGATGCCGTAAAGGCAGAGCTCAGAAACATAACCCCCGGCACATATACAGGAAATTAACACATACAAACAGTCCTAACCGCAGAGGTTATTCCTTATTATTTTTTTAGAAAACAACAATGACAACAAACAATGAAAACCGGACAGCAAAGCCTGACGAAGGTGCATCTGTCAACCGGGAAGAGCAAAACAAGAAAACAAGTTCAGATCAAAGCTCGCACGATCACTACCACCGCCGTTCTTTCGACGGCGAAGACTCTTACGACCGTCCCCGCCGTTCTTTCGACAGTGAAAGTTCCCAGGACCGTCCCCGCCGTTCCTACGGTTCGGAGGCTTATCAGGATCGTCCTCGCCGCAGTTATGGTGACCGTGGCAATAGTTTTGAGCATTACGGTTCAGACCGTCCCCGCCGCAACTTCAGTAGCGAAGACTCTCAGGACCGTCCCCGCCGTCCTTTTAGCAGCGAAGGTTCTCAGGATCGTCCTCGTCGTCCTTTTGACAGCGAAGGTTCTCAGGATCGTCCCCGCCGACCCTATGGTTCTGAGGGTTATCAAGATCGTCCTCGTCGCAGTTACGTTGACCGGGGGAATAGTTTTGAGCATTACGGTTCGGACCGTCCCCGTCGCAGCTTCGGCAGCGAAGGCTCTCAGGATCGTCCCCGCCGTTCTTTCGGCAGTGAAGGTTCTCAGGATCGTCCGCGTCGTTCCTACGGTTCGGAGGCTTATCAGGATCGTCCTCGCCGCAGTTATGGCGACCGTGGCAATAGTTTTGAACATTACGGTTCAGACCGTCCTCGCCGTAGCTTCAGCAACGAAGGTTACCGGGATCGTCCCCGTCCGAATTTCAACGAACCCTCGGAAAAACTGCGTTCCGATGGCCGGCCTAAACGTCCCCGCATCAAAAAATCTTCCTCCGATGGTCCCAGCTATTTTAAAGAAACGTCTATACCTAAATACGCTCCTGATCTGGATCCGGATACCCCAATTCGCTTGAATAAATTTTTGTCTAACGCGGGTATATGCTCCCGCAGGGAAGCCGATGAATTTATCCAGGCAGGAGTCGTCAAGGTGAATGGAGAAGTGGTTACTGAGCTGGGGGTCAAGATCAAGCCTACCGACGAAGTTTTGTTCCATGATCAGCCTGTTAGCATTGAGCACAAAGTCTATGTTTTGCTCAACAAGCCCAAAGATTGCGTAACCACCTCCGATGATCCCGAGGAACGCTTGACAGTAATGGATTTGGTAAAAAATGCCTGCCGCGAAAGAATATATCCCGTAGGAAGGCTCGACAGGAATACAACAGGAGTTTTATTGCTTACCAACGATGGAGAATTGGCTTCCAAGCTTTCTCATCCCAAATACGAAAAACGTAAAATATATCAGGCAACTCTCGATAGGGACCTTACCGAAGAAGATATGAAAAAAGTAGCCGAAGGCATAGTGCTCGACGGTGAAAAAATAGCTGTGGACGAAATCAGTTTTGTATCTCCGGATCAAAGGAATGTGATCGGCATAGAGATACATTCCGGGCAGAACAGGGTGGTGCGCCGTATCTTTGAACAGGTCGGCTACAAGGTGTACAAATTGGACAGGGTTTATTTTGCAGGCTTGACCAAAAAGAATCTGCCTCGCGGACGCTGGAGATATCTTAGTGATAGAGAAGTTTCCCTGCTGAAAATGGGTGCTTTTGTTTAAAGTTGAATTAGAGCCATGAATAAATTGCAAAGAACAAAAATCGTTGATTTACTGCAGAGCGAAGATTTTGGAAGTTTAGTGCAGGTCAAAGGCTGGATCAGGACCCGGCGTGGAAACAAACAGGTGGGTTTTATTGCATTGAACGACGGTTCTACTATTCACAACATTCAGATTGTAGTAGAACTGGCCTCTTTTGATGAAGAACTGCTCAAACAACTGACCACCGGCGCCTGTATCCGGGTGGATGGCATTCTTTCGGAATCGCCGGCTCAGGGTCAAAAAGCGGAGATTCAGGCCCAAGAGATCGAAGTGTACGGCGTTGCCGATCCCAATACTTATCCTCTGCAAAAGAAAGGTCATACCCTGGAATTTTTAAGGGAAATTGCTCACTTACGTCCCAGGACCAATACCTTTGGAGCTATTTTCAGGATCAGGCATGAGATGGCCCAGGCCATACATCGTTTTTTTTATGACAATGGTTTTTATTATTTCCATTCACCCATTATTACTTCCTCCGACTGCGAGGGTGCGGGGCAAATGTTTCAGGTGACTACGCTGAATCTGAATAATTTAAAAAAGAACGATAAGGCTGAAATCGATTATTCCGAAGACTTCTTTGGCAAACATACCAGCCTCACTGTTTCCGGTCAGCTCGAAGCTGAATTGGCGGCGATGGCCCTGGGGGCTGTTTATACATTCGGTCCTACATTCAGGGCCGAAAATTCCAATACGCCCCGCCATCTGGCAGAATTCTGGATGGTAGAACCCGAAGTGGCTTTCAACGAGATTCAGGATAATATGGATTTGGCCGAACGTTTCATAAAATACTGCATACAATGGGCTCTTGACCGTTGTCAGGACGATCTGGCTTTTTTGAGCAAGATGTACGACGACGACTTGTTTAACCGCCTTAAATTTGTGGTGGATAACCAGTTTGTGCGCCTGTCCTATACCGAAGGGATCGAGATCCTGGAAGCAGCTGTTGAGCAAGGACATAAGTTTGAATTTCCTATTTACTGGGGCGCCGACCTGGCATCGGAACACGAACGTTATCTGGTGGAAGAGCATTTCAAAAAACCGGTAATCTTAACCGATTATCCTAAGGAAATCAAGTCGTTTTATATGAAGCAAAACGACGACGGCAAGACGGTACGGGCTATGGATGTGTTGTTTCCCAAAATAGGCGAAATCATAGGCGGCTCGCAGCGTGAAGAAAACTACGATAAACTACTGAGCCGGGCCAAAGAAATGGGAGTTCCCGACAAAGACATATACTGGTATTTGGATACCCGTCGCTACGGTACAGCCCCTCACTCGGGTTTTGGGCTGGGCTTTGAGCGCTTGTTGCTTTTTGTAACCGGCATGGCGAATATTCGCGATGTAATCCCATTTCCGAGAACGCCGCGTAACGCCGATTTTTAATCTACCGGCCGGCCTATGGATTGTTTTCATGTACATATTCTGGGTTGCGGTTCGGCTTTGCCTACCAAAAGACATTATCCCACATCGCAAATCGTGCATCTGCGGGGGAAGCTGTTTATGATAGATTGCGGGGAAGGCACTCAACTGCAGTTCAGACAAACCGGTTTGAATTACAATCGTATAGGCGATATTTTTATTTCTCATTTACACGGAGATCACTGTTTTGGCCTATTGGGCATAATTTCGACCATGGGTTTGTTGGGCAGAAATGCTCCGCTGCGCATACATGCCAGGCCGGAACTTGAGGGACTGATGCAGCCACAGTTGGATTATTTTTGCAGAGATCTGCCCTTTCAGGTGGAATTTGTTTCGTTCGATCCCGGCAGTCACTCTCTGGTTTACGAAGACCGCAGTCTGGAAGTATATTGTTTTCCTTTGAGACACAGGGTTAAGTCTGCCGGTTTTTTGTTCAGGGAAAAACCTCGCCAGCGGCATATGATCAAAGAGATGATCGATTTTTACGGGATCCCGCTCAAAGAGATTCCTGCCATAAAAGGAGGAGCCGACTTTGTAGATTCCGAAGGCAGGCTGATCGCCAACGATCGTCTGACCCGGCCTCCTAAAGCAGCTTTGTCTTATGCCTTTTGTTCCGATACTGCCTACGACGAGAATATAGTGAAGTACGTTAAGGGTGTAAACCTTTTGTACCATGAGGCTACGTTTGGAGACGATCTGGAAGAGTTGGCAGAGTCCACCACTCATTCAACGGCCTCACAAGCAGCTCGAATAGCTCAAAAAGCCGGGGTAGGGAAATTGATCATCGGTCATTATTCTGCCCGTTATACCAACGAGGAAATTCTATTGCAGCAGGCCCAGGCCATTTTCCCTAACACGGAGCTGGCAGATGAGGGAAAATGCTTTGATGTGGCGGCTTTGAGAGAAACCAAAATTTGAAACCATGGCCAGGCAACTTCTGATATGCTTAGCGTTTAGTCTGATTTTACAGCAGGCCGCAACGCAAAATCGTCAAAGTCCGCAAACTCCTCTGCCTGAGCCCGAGGTTTTTTTTAGCCGGAGACAGGCAGAGAACTTGCCTCCCAAACGTGAGTTCAGAGGAGCCTGGCTGCATACGGTTGCCCAAACCAAGTATGCTGCTATGAGTGAACGTGGAATGAAGCAATATTTCAGCCGTTTGCTCGACCTTTTGCATGAGGCCGGAATCAATACGGTCATTTTTCAGATTCGTCCTCAAGCCGATGCCTGGTATAATTCTTCGCTTGAGCCTTGGAGTGAATTCATAACAGGCAGAGTGGGCCGAAATCCCGGCTGGGATCCCCTGGCTTACATGGTAGATGAATGTCATCGCCGAAATATGGATATTCATGCCTGGATCAACCCCTACCGTGTGAAATTGACTGCCCGCGAAAGCGCATTCAGAGAGACTTTTATCCGCAAGAACCGTAATTGGATAGTCCGTTACGGCAGTTCCCTTTGGTTCGATCCGGGAATTCCCGACTGCCGGGAACACATCGTCAAAGTGGTAAGTGAGATAGTGCAAAACTACGACATTGACGGTATCCACATGGACGATTATTTCTATCCCTATCCCATAGCCGGCTTGAATTTTTCCGACGATGCCAGTTTTAGAAATTACGGTAAGTCGCAGGGTTACAACTCCTCGCAAAAAGACGACTGGCGCCGCAACAACGTGAACACCTTGGTGCGGGAATTGCACGAAACCATCCGCAACACCAAACCCTGGGTACGTTTCGGCATCAGCCCTTTTGGTATTTACCGCAATATTAAACAAGATCCTCAAGGTAGTGAGACCGACGGCCTGAGTAATTACGACGACCTCTACGCCGATGCCCTGCTTTGGATGAAAGAGGGCTGGATTGATTATTGTGTGCCGCAGTTGTATTGGGAAATCGGACACAGCAGAGCCGATTATCAAACCCTTGCCGAATGGTGGGGTAAGTTGAATTTCGCCAGTTCCATTTATGTGGGACAGG
>Ga0255347_1000250_pt1 | contig 104315 bp, 111 predicted proteins | sample wastewater_treat_2_FD_192479 | JGI IMG/M metagenome (GOLD analysis project Ga0255347, IMG submission 192479) | Wastewater microbial communities from Lulu Island WWTP, Vancouver, Canada - plant24 | ecosystem: Engineered > WWTP > Wastewater > Unclassified | place: Canada: Vancouver, British... | reverse complement strand
CAAAAGGTGCTTGCCAATTGCTGCCAACGACAAAGCAGCCTGCACAAATTGCACAGACTGCTTTTGGTTACTACATAGATTATTTTTGTTTTTTGCGCTGTCTACTTGACAGGGGGCGGGTCATCAAGCGCTCAGGGGCATTGTATTTAAGTTAAGAGTTGAAAGTTGAGAGTTAATGTGTTCGCTCACGTTATTTAAATAATGTCGCCTTCGGCGACACCACATCTTTCAACTCTAAACTCTCAACTATAAACTTAATTATGAAAAATATACTCAGACTTATAGATAAAAAAGAATGTGAAAAACTCTGGGAAATGCAGGTGGAGGCGTTCTCCGACCTTCTCGAAAAGTATCGGGACTACGATATAAGTCCCGCTAATGAGCCCATGAGCAGAGTCATGGAGCGGCTGGAGCAGCCCTTCACTTACTACTATTTTATAATGGACGGAGATACAGCTGTGGTTGCTGTAAGGGTGGTAGATATGAAGGACGGCAGTCCCAAGCGCATCTCTCCCATATTCATCATGAAGGAGCACCGCGGAAAGGGCTTCGCAAAGGCTGCCATAAGGGCTGTGGAGAAGCTCCACGGTACGAAAAACTGGTCTCTTGACACCATTTTGCAGGAGGAGGGCAACTGCCGCCTCTATGAGAAAATGGGCTACCGCAGAACAGGGGACACTCAGGTCATAAATGAAAGAATGGCCCTTGTATTCTACGAAAAATAGCCTTATATAACTCGGCATATCCTGTCCCGCCGCTGCATATAATGCAGTGAGGTGAGATGTATGAGAAAGATCATTGCAGCTGCACTTGCGGCTGCTTTTGTTTTTGGGGGCTGTTCTGCGGAGCTGCCGCACCAGTCCTCGGAAACTTCACAGCCCTGCGCGACTACTGCGGAAAATACTCAGGAGAGATACGTTCCCCTGAACTACAAAGATCAGGTGGGAATGTGGCTGCCATATGTGAGGTTTCCCGACTATATGCAGAGCCGCAGCGAGGAGCAGTTCCGGAAGGAGGTAGTTGAGATACTGGAGGACGCAGCCGCAGAAGGCGTGAATACGGTCTATTTTCACGCCCATCCCATGGGGGACGCATATTACAGGTCGGTTATTTTTCCAAAAGGAGAGTTCCTCGACGGCAGCTATGACCCCCTGGCAATAGTGGTGGATGAGGCGCATAAACGTGATATATCCGTTCATGCCTGGATAAATCCCCTGAGACTCCAGACCGATGAGCAGATGAGGGCGCTGCCCGAGGACTACATTATAAAGAAGTGGATAGCCGCAGGTGAGCCCTTCGTGAAGAATGTGAACGGCCGCTGGTATCTGGACCCCGCCTATCCCGAGACCCGTCAGCTCCTGACAGAAACCGCCGCGGAGATACTGGACGGATATAAGGTGGACGGGCTCCATATAGATGACTATTTCTATCCCACCGCGGATACGGACTTCGACAGCGAAGCCTTTGCAGAAAGCGGAGAGTCCGACCTTGCACAGTGGCGAATGGATAACGTCAGCAGCTTTGTGAAAGCCCTTTATGATACTGTGAAGAGCCGGGATGAAAGGCTGCTCTTCGGCATAAGTCCACAGGCAAATATCTCCGCGGACTACGACAGCCAGTTTGCCGACGTAAGGCGCTGGGCAGGGGAGCAGGGATTCTGTGATTATATAGTTCCCCAGATATATTTCGGCTTCAATAACGAGAACAGTCCCTTCCTTACAGTGCTTCAGCAGTGGGAGGACCTTGCCCGTGACAGCGGGGTGTCTCTTGTGATAGGTCTGGCTCCGTATAAGCTGGGAAGAGAGGATAAGTGGGCAGGAAAGGCTGCGGAGCTGGAATGGATCAACGATCCCGACATCATTTCAAAGCAGATAGCCGCTGTGAAAGAGTCCTCCGCCGACGGCTATGCACTTTATTATTGAGAAATATTTCACTTTCTCTTGACAAGCTGCTCCCGATATGGTATAATACTTACTGTTCGGGGCATTAGCGCAGCTGGGAGCGCATCACACTGGCAGTGTGGGGGTCAGGGGTTCGAATCCCCTATGCTCCACCATATCAAAACGCAACGATTGATACAAAAATCGTTGCGTTTTTTATTTTGCCAAAAACGCCGAAACATCGTTGTTTCAAGAACTCAAATAAACGATAGGGGAGGGGTATATCGTTTCTTTGTACAGAAAAATAAGAGCAACGAAACGATAGCAGAGTACAACGAAACGATTGCACCTATGGTTGCATTTTTTAGGGGTGGTTGCATGTTTGCCGTTTCTTTGGAGTTTACCGTTTCTTTGCTTAGAATTACAAAAAATCGGGGCATCCTGAAACAAAAATCAGGATGCCCCATATCGATATTCTGTAATATTCAAATTCTAATTTCCGTCCCATCCTTAAAACAGAAAACCGTATCGCCATTTGTGCAGATAGTCACATGGTCAATGGATTTCAGCCATAAAGTCTCGGAAAATTCTGTTATCAGACAATCCTGCGTTTTAAGCATCTCGACATAGTTAAGTATAAATTTCCGCTTGACAAGCATATCTTCTTTTTTCCGGAGAAGCGGAGCTTCTTTTGCTTCCAGAGCGTTATACTCATTATTGAGAATATCGCACTGCTTGTAATATTCTTCCGCTTTCATCGGCTTTATGCTGTGCCGCTGAATCAGCTGCCTGATTTTCTTGGAAACAGCTTCTTTTTCAAGCTCGATGCAATCAATTTTTTCCTGCAATTTATCATCATGGGAAAAATCCTCACTGAGCATCATGCAGTTTTCGATAATCTCATCTTTGTTCGCAAGAATGCTGTTCATGGCAATCAGAAACTTATCCTTGATATGTTCCTCGTAGAGATGTGGTGTTGTGCATTTTTCACCGTTTTTGAATTTATGATTGCACTGCCAGACCGTTCTGCGATACTTGCTGGTAGAATGCCACACTTTCGAGCCGAAATATCCGCCGCAGCATTCACAAACAAGTCGAGCAGTAAAAATGCTCTTACTGTTGTAGCTCCTTCCGATGCGTTTTCTACGCAGAAATTCAGCTTGAACTAACTCGAATTCACAGGGTGGGATAATCGGTTCATGGCTATCCTCAATGTAATATTGAGCGACTTCGCCCTCATTGATTTTCTGCTTTTTGGTCAGGAAGTCCACGGTGAATTTCTTCTGCAAAAGTGCCGAACCACGATATTTTTCATTTGTCAGAATGCTTTCAATAGTTGATGTAGACCACACTTCTTTGCCTGCCGGAGTCGGAACTTTTTGCAAGGTTAATTCCTCTGCAATGTTATGAGGAGTTTTGCCCAGCATAAAATTTCTGTAGATATATCGCACAATTTTGGCTTCCTCCGGCACAATTTCAGGCACATCATTTTCTCCTTTTCGGTATCCGAGAAAACGACCGTAGGGGAGCGAGACCTTACCGTCAGCCATGCGTTTCCGCTGTCCCCATGTAACATTTTCGGAGATGGAACGTGATTCTTCCTGTGCCAGTGAACTCATAATTGTGATTAACAATTCGCCCTTGGAATCAAGAGTGTAGATGTTCTCCTTCTGGAAATAGACCTCGATGCCTTTCTCTTTTAATTTGCGTACTGTAGTAAGAGAATCCACGGTATTTCGGGCAAAACGACTCACGCTCTTGGTGACGATAAGGTCGATTTTTCCATCCAAAGCATCGGAAATCATGCGATTAAATCCCTCTCTGTGCTTGGTATTCGTTGCGCTAATGCCCTCATCAGTGTAAACACCAACAAACTCCCAGTCGGCTCTGCTTTTGATGTACTTGGTGTAATAATCCACCTGTGCAGCGTAGGAGGTTTTCTGTTCCTCAGAATCGGTTGAAACTCGTGCGTAGCCTGCAACTCTGCGTTTTGTGATACTTTCAATTGGTACAAAAGTGGCAGGATTCAGCCTTGGAGGAATTTTAGTTATTTGCTTTGCCATTTTTCCATCGCCTTTCTTTTGTGGTTTTTGCGGCATTTTCTCTCATTTCATCTGTCCAGCTTTCAGAACGTGAACGGTCTTTCCAGTTCGCAAAAATCTGATGTCCGTCATGAAAAATAAATATCAGTTCATTTGGTGCAGGTACAATAATCTTTTCAATCTGATTTTCAAAAATATCTGCATCGAAATTATCCACTCCAAGCACCTCGCAACAAACAGAAATCAACGTATTTTCGGGAATCTGCTTTGCTGTTGGGCAGTACTTCTTGCCTTTTGTGTTGTATGTAGCGCAAATCCAGACAACACCTGTCGCAGTTGTTTTCCTACGATAATTTTTACCGCAGCACTGGCATTGAATTTTGCCTGTAAATGGATAAATCCCGGCAGGCTTTGATGCAGAATAGTGTTCTCTCTGATCCTGCAAATGCTTCTGAACAGCTTCAAAAATACCTTGTTCAATAATCGGCTCATGAGATTCTTCTACAAAATACTGCGGCAATTTTCCGTCGTTTTTAAGCGTTCTCTTGGTCAGGTGATTCTCACGGAATTTCTTTTGCAGCAGCATATTCCCGGCATACTTTTCATTTTTCAGAATCCTGCGGATGTCCTCAGCCGTCCATTCACAGCCGTTTATCGTTGGAATCTGCATTTCGTTCAGCATATTGGCAATAGTCTGTTTCCCCATTCCCGACAGATAGCTGTTGAAAATCAGCCGTACCGTTTCTGCTTCTTCGGGAATGATTTCAAGACTGCCATCGGGAGTCCTTTTGTAGCCGAGCATTCGGATACTGCTGATTTTTCCTTCCTCAAAATTCCTGCGAATCCGCCATTTCTGATTCTCGCTTGCGGAGTAGCTTTCCTCCTGAGCGTAGCTTGCAAGGATAGAAAGCATCAATTCTCCATCAGAAGAAAGACTGTGAATATTCTGTTCCTCGAACAGAACGCCAACTCCCAGCTCTTTCAGCTCTCTGACAGTTTCCAGAAGCGTGACGGTATTTCGGGCAAATCTGCTGATAGATTTTGTGATAATGAGATTGATGTTTCCCTTTCTGCATTCCGCAAGCATTATTTGAAATTGCTCACGATTATCCTTTGTTCCTGTCAGTGCTTCATCAGCGTAAACACCGCAGAATCGCCACTCTGGATTGCTTTGAATTAATTCAGTGTAGTATCCGACCTGTGCTGACAAAGAGTGAAGCATTGCGTCCTTTCCACTGGAAACTCGTGCATAAGCCGCAACTTTGAGCAGCTGTGGTAGGGAAGCTGTAGAGGGTTCAATTTTTTGTATCGATCGCTGCATGATAACCTCTCCTTTCAGCTACCATAATAACTCTAAACCGCAGAATTATCAACGAATATACCTGACAAAGATATGCCGTATTTTTCGGCTATTTTTGTGTTCATTTGGTTGTATTCCTTTTTTGAAATCGCACCGGATTTCAGCCAGCTTTTGAGAATATCAGCCATTATCTGATACATCATAATTCTGCGATACATCAGCCCACCTTGCCTTTCCTGAACACTTTTTGGAGCAGTAAATTTGTCTCTTGCTTGGATATGAGAAGAATTTTTTCTTGCATATCGGACAAATTTTTTCAAGTGAATTATTGGAGCTTTCACAATGCTCACGCCACCAATTTATGCGGCAGCGGTCACTGCAAAATCGTTTCTTTTTACCGTGATTTGTCTGGTGAATGGTCTGTCTGCAATATTCGCATCGCACAGCAGAACTTTTTCTGGATAAATATGATTTTATTGTGCCAATGGATATATTAAGTTCCTCGCTGATGGATTGCAGGGATTGACCGTTTTCTTTCATCTGGTCGATTTTCAGCTTTTGATTAATCGTCATAGCATACCTCCCTCTATTGCTATACATACAAAAGGGAAGGCAGGAGATTTTACACTCCTGCCCATAAAATCACACCTTTTCAAGCGTCCCTTTGTAGTTATCGCCGCCGATCTGAACAGTGACATTCACCTTGTTATCAGGTTCAGGCGTGGGAATTTTTTCGGGTTCAGGAGTGTGGAATTTTCCGAAACCGTTCAGCCTATTTGCCTTGATAATCGACGGAAAATCAGTGGTACAAATATCAAGGTCAACATTGCCGTTGATTCCTGAAACAGTGCCTTTATCCGAATACTGCCACAGAGCATACGAATCGCTGTAGTTTGTTTTCTCAATCCAGTGTGCAAGCTAGATCGTGTAGCGGTTTTTGATATCATCAGCGGTATGCGTTGTGAGGGAAGATGCAGAGCCGTAAAGCCCGACAAAATAGCCTGCGGATTCAATACGTTCAAGAAAAGCACGCATAATAGCAGAAACCTTTTCCTTGCCGAGATCAAACTGTTTTTTCTCCTCCACATCGAAATAAACCGGAAATTCAAACTGCTTACCCTTGATAACAGACAGGAAAACATCCGCTTCCAGTCTTGCTTCATCTTCTGACATTGCATAGCTGTACCAGTATGCTCCGATCGGGATTCCTGCCGATTTTGCATTCTTGTAATTCTCCTCGAAACGTGTGTCTTTCTGGGAAATTTCCCTGCCGTAGCCTGCACGAAGAATTGCAAAATCAATGCCAGAAGATTTCACTTTCTGCCAATCAATGCTGCCGTTGTGAACGCTGACATCAATGCCTTTCATAGAGTTTTCATTGCCTTTCTGAATACCGAAATAGCTGTGAAAATCGCTTGTCACAGAGTTATTTCCCTTTGTTTCATCGCCGTACCATTTTGAAGCAGTACGCACGTCCACATGGGTGTAAATATACTTGCTGTCGATGTTTGCAATGCCCATGAAATCGATATCCTGTGCCGTACAGCAAACAGTCTTACTGGAAATCGGCTGCCCGTCCTGACCATAACAGCAAATATCAGCAGCAGTACCTTTGGTATGCTGTCCTGTTCCAGTTCCACCGACATTCTTATCATGCTCTGCACAGCGGAATCCTGATGTTACAATAATTTTTGAGCAGTCCAGTTTTTCATAGAGTTTTTCCAGCTTGTCCACGAGCTCGGTACTTACCTGAAAATTATGCTCCTTACCGCATTTGCATTTGAATTCTCTTGCATTGAAATGCGGTGAAAGCTGTGTATTGTCGCTGTATTTGTAGGTTTTAATCATTTTTGTCCTCCTCCAATTCATCGATCATTTCCTGAATTTCGTCATCAAGTCTGCCTGCTTTTTTCTGCAAAACTTCAATTGCTTTTTTAATTGAATCCGGATAGGGTAAGCCCATTAAACTTGTATTTTCGATAATTGACAGCAGCTCATTGACGCAAAAGCCGATACAGGTCGCATCACGGATATATGTCGTGCCGATCAGAATGTCCATTCTGACAGCAACCACAACCATGAGCAGAATGCAGAACTTCTTTGCAAGTCCCACCCAACCGGCTTTTGAACTAAGTTTGCCGGACTTGCTGTGCTTGGATTTTCCCATTGCCGCGGCGATAAGACCTGTTACAAAATCAATCGCCATAAAAATGATAAGTGTTGCCAATGCGGAATCCCACCCTCCAAGCAGTGCGGCAATAAAGCCGCCTGCCAAGCCTAAAATAGTACAAATATTTTCTTTCATCAGACACTCTCCTTTACTTTCACGCTCTGAATCGTTGGATGTGTGTTGTTGCTCCTGCCAACCCATGCAAGGTAATATTCGCCGGCTGTGATACCTGTGCAGTCTGTCTCCGTTGTGATAAACTTTTCCGTTTGCAGCCACTGGAAGTCAAGCTGAATTGCACGCCCATTATCGATCTCACTCCTTGCATACAGAGTGATAGGAACATCGATTTTTCCGCCGGGCGGTGTAATAAGATATAGTTCGCCGTCCTCTGTTGCACCGGAAGTATAGCGGAACTGGATCTTGCTGTTTTCATCCAATTTAAGTCGCTTTTCAACGCAAGTCAGTATCTGTGCATCCCAGTTGAAGTCCTCCTGTCCGTAGTACATCGCATAATGGTTGTCAGGACAACTGAAATGTGTATACTGTTCCGCAAAATGCTCCATTGTGAAAAAGCCGCCGTTGAGAACAAGTCCGATATAATAGCCGTACACACGAATGGCATCCGTACCATTCTCGAAAAGCACGGTATATCCATTGTTTGCGCTTGCAATCTGCGATTCCAAGACAGCAATCCTATTTTCAAGAATCAAAATAGAATCATTCTGATTTTGTTGATCGTACTGCGTAGAATCACGCAATTGTTGCAATTCAGTTTCAATATCCGAAATTTTATCCCATTTTGCAATTTTTGCAGACGTTAAGCTGTTCAGTAATGTGAGATTATGATGCCAGTGTGCCTGAGACACAACAGGCTCGACCGAATCCTTGACCGCCTGAATTTCAGTACTTACAGTATTTTCTAAAGCGATCAAATCTGATTCCACCGTCTGAAATTTCGATTCGACAAGCTTTTGAGTCTCCACTCTGGTGACGTATGGCGAGAGGTCGGGTGCGGAAGAATGAACCTTGTCATCAACGATTTTGAGAACCTCAACCCTTGTGATATACGGTGATAAATCGGGAGTAATGGATTGTAGCCATTCCTCTACCGTTCCCGTATAGCCATTCTGTACAGCCAACTCATATGCGGATAGACCATTTTCACCGTCAGCACCATTTTGCCCGTCTGCCCCGTCTTTACCGTCCCTACCGTCACGTCCATCAGCACCATCCTTACCCGGCAAACCGTCCGCACCTTTCAGACTTTCAAGCCAATCTGAAACCGTTCCCACAAATCCATTTTCTTTTGCAATTTCATAAGCCGAAAGCCCATCTTTTCCATTGGCACCTGACTGAATCTCCGCAATTTTCTGTAAAAGCTGTTTGTACAAATCGGGCGTTGGCGGAATCGGCGTATCATCATCGCCCACAAATCCTGATTCACGAATATTCAAGGTAATCGGAACAGTCGTTGCTCTCACTGTGGTATCCGATTCCGCATCATATCCGAAAATAGACATCTTCACCGCGCCTGCATGAAGCTCAGACGGCAGTTTACAAGAAGTTCCGTCAAATCCCAGAACAATGCTGTAAACTTCATCACACTGCGAAAACTGCACCACCTTGTGAAACTTCTTCCAGTCGCCGTCAAAGGTAAATTTCAGGTTGACAAATGCGATCTGGTGGTCGGCTATCACTTCACGTTCCAGAACCTCAATTTTCTGCTGTTTTACAAGGAATTTCCACATCAGTTCTTCACCTCGTTCCATACTTTGTTTTCTGCATCATATTCCATAAAACCGTCGGTACACCGGATCCTTTCAAGCACCGATTCCTGAACGCCGCCGTGACCGTCCCAGAGATTTCCTTTTCTGACCTCCGCCCACTGTGCAAGCGTACCCTCATACGTAATTTTCCGCAGACTATCGCAGTAAACAAAGCACGAATCCGCAATATATTTACAGCCAATTCCAATCGTGACATTCGTCAGCGAAATGCAGCCGGAAAACGCAATAGATCCTGTTTTTTCGCACTGAATATTGACGCTGGTCAGTGACTCGCAATGAAAAAATGCATATCTGCCGAAATTTTTTACCGTTGCAGGTATATACACATTTTCAAGCTTGGAAGCTGTAAACGCTCCCACACCAATTGTTGTGAGTGATGCAGGAAATTCAATGGTTTTTATCGCTGTACGGTTGAAGGTCAGATCGCCGATGCGTTCCAGATTCCTCGGCAATACGATATTTTCAAGGTTAAAGCAAGCCGCAAACAGCCAGTTTCCAAGAGCCGTTATTCCGCTTGAAAGTTTAACCTTTTGAATGCTGTCATTCTCATAAAACGGCGAATCAGGCTCGTCAGAATATCCAAGCTGAATCGCAAATCCTGTGTAATCATTTGTTGCGCCATTTCCGCTGATACTAAGCGTACCATCAGAATACTGCGTATAATAGGCGTTTTCTCCTATCTGACCAATGTCTGAAATTTCACCCGTGATACTGCTTATACGCTCCGAAAGTTCACCGATTTGCTCCTGCAACGATTCCAGAAGTCGGTTGTTTTTATCGTAAGCGTCCATAATTTCGGACACTTTGCACTTGCCTAAAATACACCTGCAATAGCCGCAAACGTTGGAATCCTCACGGTAATCGTACCAGTCACGCTCTGTCAGAGAAGTTGCCCCGACATTAAGCCGCACCGCATACATCAGAAGTCGCACATGGTCATCGTCCTGCGGAATTGTAGGCAAAGCAGGATTCTCCGCAGGCGTTCCCGGAAACAGTTTCAGCGATACATTTCGGACGGATTCCGTTGTGTCAAGGTAAATTGCAATCCCCACATACCTTGGCAGCGATTCATCCTGATATCCTGACAAATCAATGCTGTAGCGAGCGTCATTGATGAAGTAATGCCCATTTATCCACGCTTTTCCACGTCCAACAGTAACTTTCAGACCAGTTGCCGCAGCCGTCAATTTGAAGCAGTCGCCGTAATTATCCTGAATGCCATTGCAAATAACGCTGCCAAGATAATCACAGAAATTCTCCGCTGTGTAGGTTCTGTCCAATCCTTTAGAATTGAAAAATCCAAATGAAAATGCCATAAAATCATACCTCCCTGAATGTTGGTGTAAGTGAGCGACCATTTTGGTCGAAGCTCTCGATCATGCCAATCAGCTGTATTTTCGGCTGTATCAAGCCAAATCGCTGATGCTCCACGGTCACATAATCGCCGACAAAATAATCTGTGTTATACCGAAACTGCGTGGACTGCACTGCGATCTGCGATTCCGATGCTGTCAGCGGTTGAACAATATTTTCCTTTCCACGTTCTTTCAGCAGTTCAATGTATTCATTTTCTGAAATCGGCTTAGATTCGCCATTTTCCTGTTGCTCGTCCGCCATATCTTTAGCATCTACATATACCTCGTAACGCTCTAAAAATGAAGGCTCGTCACCGTCAAAGTATGTTGTTCTCCTTCGTTCTTCACCTTCGCCCTTCCCCAGAACATAGGCAAAATTCCGCTGTACTGAAATGTCAGAGGAATATGTGAACGACAGCAGATTTGTGTATCCATCTGAAAAGATAATGTGCGGATTTTCTTCCTGCAAAATGCTTCTGTCAGCACCTTCGGAAAGGTCAAGGAGCATTTCATATTGTTCGCCGTTTATTTTGGAAAGACGAATATTTGCCGTACCGTTGATTTTCTCACAAATGGTGTAAATCCACCGCATCAGATTATCGTAGCTGACCTGTAATTTGGTTTTCTGTTCCCAACAACTGCCGGAAACATTACCAAGAGCAAGTCCCGGAATCGTCCTGTTTTCAGCGTTTATGGCGTTATTTATAACGGCGGTATGCACAATTTCCGCATATGTCTTTTCGGTTGTAAAACTCAAAGTCGGATAAATTATTCTGCGTTCCAAAAGGCACATCAAAAAGCGACCACCCACAATCAAGTAGTCGCCGTTTTCTGCGTCTGTTTCGATTTTAACGGATTCTATCAGTCCGAAATGCTCCTTGTCATCATCTCTGCCGACAATTCTTCCAGTCTGGAAAATCTCAATGTTTCGTGGATTTGCGGCGATATATACTTCAAATACGCCGCAGGAGTAATATTCCACATCCCACAAAAGACTTGAAAAACTGTCGCAGATTGCTTCAAGCGTTATCGCCAGAGTATTTTCATTCGCTGTCATTTTGTAAATTTCAATCTGCATTTTTCACACTCCTAAATATGCGTTGCGGTGAATCAATCGGACTTTTAAATTTCGCAGTCCATTTGCCGCACGGAGATAAAATTTATTTTCACCCTCACGTAAGGTAAGCCATGTTGAACCTGACACAAGACGATTGATGATATTCTCCTGCACGCCCTCACGCTCCAGAGTGACCGTTTTATTGCCTGTTTTTGTGGTGATTCTTATGATATCACCCTCCTCAATATCGCCGAGAATTTGCACATATTCATCTGTTTCGGCGTTGTACAGAGTCGGATTTTTTGCAGGTCCTCCGCTAATCTCAAGTGTGAAGCCCGTTTCATCACCGTCATTCTGAATCGTCATCATATTCTGCGTGTTGTATTTTCCAAGCGGAAAGGGTTTGTCATCATCGGGAAAAATGAAATGAAAAGCTCCGAAAATCTGCGAGTATTCGGCAATTTGTGTTTCTGTCGAGTACCAGTAAATATCAGGACAGATAATACTGATCTGTCCGCTTGTGAACTGCTCGAAATTCTGCACTTCGCAGGTTTCTACATAGCCCTCGGTGTACACATCAATATTCGCTGTTTGATAGTAAATCTTGATATATCGTGACGGCTTGATCACTTTGTACAGCTCGTGCCGCCGCTTTTCAATGCCAACCCCACGCATCTGAAAAGTAATCACAAGGCTACGTTTTTCAATGAAAGCGTTGTTGAGATATGAGCCGTTCATGCCTGCATAAGTCGATGTGCTTATCGTTCCGGCAGGCGGATACAAACCGTCAATTTCGGAGGTCATATACCTGTTGGAAGTGGTGGTCAGATTGAGTTGGTCGCCAGTTTCGTTTGCAAGAATTAGGGTGAAGTGCATGGGATAAAATCTCCTTTCAGCAGATTGACTTTTTCGAGGAAATGTGGTATACTGTAACTGTATAAATCGAAATATAGGGAGATGCCGTATGGTTAGAGAAATTGCTGAAAATGAATTAAATGGATTATTACAATTATACTTATATTTACATGAAAAGTCTATTCCAGAAATGACAGAGCATTTAAAAAGAACATGGAGTACTATTATCCAAGATGAAAATCATCATATTATCGTTAATATGATAGATGGTATAATTGTTTCTTCTTGCGTATGTGTGATTATTCCAAACTTAACAAGAAATGTCAGACCATATGCATTTGTTGAAAATGTTGTTACACATGAAAAATATCGTGGAAATGGATATGCAACAGAGTGCCTTAATTATGCTAAAGAAATAGCAAAAAAAGCAAATTGTTATAAAATGATGTTACTTACTGGTTCAAAGGAAGAAACGACATTTAAATTTTATAGCCGCGCGGGATATAACAGTACAGATAAAACAGCGTTTATTCAATGGCTTGAATAGTTTCACGACTTCTAATTTACAGAGCCGAAGGAGCGACAAAAATCGCTTCTTTCTACGTTATCAACGCATTCCGTGTCTGCCGATAGATCTCCAGCCGTGACAGCGATTTCGGCGAATTATTCGTCTGATTTACTGTCCGGCTGTTGTCATAATTATTGATAACCGTTCCGGCAGGATTTTCGTATTTCATGGGTGAAGAAATTCCGTCAAGGTTCAGTCCGATGTTGGAATCCAAAGTCATCTGCATTGCATCAGCAACGCCCTCTACAGCCTTAGAAATCAGCTTTTTGCTTTTGTTGATACCATCAGCAAGACCGCCGATGAAGTCCGGCATCCAGCTTTCAAAATCCGTCAGAGGACCTTTTTCGGGAACGGAAAAATGCAGATATTCCCAGATTGAATTTGCCACATCAGCAACCGTATTGATAAGATCTCCAATCATATATCGGATACCGTTGATAAGATTCTGCATAAGGTCATAACCCCACTGCCACGAGGAATTTACGATGTTCCTGATACATTCCGCAGCGGAATTAAGCCCATCAGAAACAGCGTCACGAATGCCGCCGAGCCTATCCCACACGCCGCTTCTCACATTATCCCAGATATTGAAAACGGTATCACGGACGTTGTTCATAGCTCCATGAACCGCATCGGGCATGGCGTTCCAAGCGGAGAAAACGGCAGATTTTACCGAATTTACAGTATTTTTCACGCCGTCAGAAATGCTGCTCCAAGTGGAAGTAATCGTGTTTTTCATATTTGACTGACCGTCAGAAATGAAAGTTTTGATTCCATTCCACACAGTTGAAATAACATTTTTAATGCCGTTTATCGCTGTAGAAATCACATTCTTGATTGAATCCCATCCCGATTTTACGGCATTTCCGATACCTGCGAGAACAGTGTCCATATTCGTTTTGATGTTATTCCAGACAGTTGTAACTTCCGTCAGCGTGTTTTCCATAAACGTCTGCACAGTCGTTACGATATTGGACATTGCTGTCTGGAAAGTTTCAGTCAGAGCCGTTGTAATATTCGTTCCGAACGTGCCGAGAGCATCGCTTACCATTCCTGCATTTGCCGAAATACCGTCAGCAAGTCCCTGCATAAAGTCCGGCATCCAAGATTCAAAATCGGTCAAAGGTCCTTCATCAGGCACAGAGAAATGCAGGAAACTTTTGATTTTATCCGCAACACCCGTTACAGCATCGGCAACAGCCTGAATTTTAGATTTTATTCCCTCAACAATGCCGTTTATAATATCCGCACCCCAGTTCCACGCCTCGGAAGCAAGATTTTTCACGAAGTTCACAGCATTATTGAAACCATTCACGATTGTATCTTTGATACCAGTGATTGTGTTAGAAATTGCCGATTTTACACTGTTCCAAATGTTAGATACAGTTGTTTTGATGCTGTTCATTACGTTTGTGATAGTGTTTTTGATAGCATTCCAGATATTTGAAACAGTGCTTGAAATAGCATTTAAAATGCCTGAAATTGTACCACTAATTGTATTCCAGACGGAAGAAATCACCGACCAGATAGAGTTCAGAATTCCCGAAATAAAGCCGGAAATGGCGTTCCATACAGTAGAAACTACACTATAAATAGTGTCCATAGCCGTAGAAATCGCCGTTGAGATCGCATTCCATATCGTTTCAAAGAAAGTTCTGATACCCTCTAAAATCGGCGTAACAAAGCCAACTATAGCATTCCAAGCAGTCTGAATCTTTTCGGAGATCCAGTCCATAACATTGCTGATAATGATATGGATCGCTTGAAAAATGGTTTCAAACAGATAACGAAAAGCCTCCAAAAGAGGAGAAATAAATTCATAAATAGTATTCCAGACCGTGCTGATAGCCGTCCAGATAGTATTTAATACCGTGGATATTGCCGTAGAAATGGCGTTCCACACGGTCGTGATAACAGTCTGAATTGCCGTGATTCTCTCCGAAATATAGCTGTATATCGTATTCCAGATACCGACAAAGAAATCTTTAATCGCAGTCCATATTGTCGTGAAAAACGTCTGAATTCCTGTAAAAATATTCGTAATAAAATTGCTGATACTGTTCCAGATTCCAACGAAGAAGTCCTTGATTGCCGTCCAGACCTCGCTCCATGATGTTCCGAACCAACCAAAAAATACATCTGCGATACCTTCGAGGGTATTCAGAATATTGGAAAAGCAATTTTTGATGTAGTCCCATATTCCGACAAAAATGCCCTTGATACCGCTCCACATCTGCTCCCAGTCGCCAGTAAACAACCCGATAAAAATATCCAGAACGCCGAGAATCACATCAACGATAACATCAAAAGTTTCCGCAATATAGGTGAAAACGCCCTCAAACCACGGTGCAAGAATATCGCACAATCCCTGCCATATAGACCGTACCAAATCGCCGAAATCCTCAAAATTAAATCCGAGAGCGTTCAGACGGTCAACAATTCCCTGCGTCAGATTTGAAAACGTAGCCTTGATTTTCTCCCAAATCGCAATGATGCTGTTTCTGAAATCTTCGTTAGTATTCCACAGATGCACGAAAGCCGCCACAAGTGCAGCAATCGCTGCAACAACGGCAACCACGGGTGCGGAAATCCCACCAATCGCACCGCTTAAAGTTGCAAAAGCAGCTTTTGCACCTGCGATCATCGTGGGAACGTTGCTGATAAAGGTCATCAGGCTTCCGACCGTTGAAATGGTTTTGCCTACCACGATCAGCAGAGGTCCGAGAGCCGCCGCAACCAGAGCAATTTTGATAATCGTTTCCTTTGTTGCCGGGTCAAGCTGATTCAGTTTGTCGATAAATCCTTGGATTTTCGCCACAATTTCACGAATGGCAGGCATCAGGATTTCGCCGAAAGAAATAGCAAGCTCCTCAAGCTGCGACTTCAAAATAGTAAGCTGACCGCCAAGATTATCCTGCATCGTTTCTGCCATGCGGAGCGATGTGCCGTCACAGTTGTCAATCGCTCCAGATAGTTTTTCGATGTCAGCAGGTGCGGAATTCATGAGAGCGAGAAATCCTGACATGGCATTTTTGCCCACCAAAGACTGTGCTGCTGATGCTTTTTCTGATTCTGACATCTGATCGAAAGCAACACGGCAATCCGCCAATATATCGGACAATTCACGCATTGAACCGTCAGAATTTGAAGTGGCAATTTCCATTTCACCGAATGCGTCGGAGCAGAATTTGACATCGCCCGAAAGCGCCGTCATAATGGAGCGCATAGACGTACCGGACTGCGTAGACTTTATACCGGCATTCGCCATAAGTCCGAGGACCTCGGCAGTATCTTCGCAGGAAAATCCCAATGCACCGGCAATCGGAGCGCAGTATTTGAAGGATTCGCCGAGCATTGACACATTTGTATTTGCATTAGAACTTGCCGCCGCCAACACATCAGCAAAATGACCGCTGTCATCGGCGGTTAAGCCGAAAGCGGTCAATGCATCTGTAACAATGTCAGAGGTTGTTGCGAGGTCTTCACCACTTGCGGCGGCAAGGTTCATAATGCCCTCGATTCCCGACAACATATCGCCTGATTTCCAGCCCGCCATCGCCATATAGTTCATCGCTTCGGCGGCTTCGGATGCCGAAAATTTGGTCTTTGCGCCCATCTCACGAGCCTTGTCACGGAGTGCCTGCAAGTCCTCTCCGGTAGCACCGGAAACAGCGGCGACCTTGCTCATGGCAGAATCGAAATCAGAGGCGGTCTTCACAGCAGCAGTTCCGAGGGCAGTCACACCTGCGGTTACTGGGAGCAATTTTTCGCCTGCGCCGCTGATCTTATCGCCCACATCTTGCAGAACTTCTCCGGCTTCACCGATTTTAACGAGCGCCGTTTTTGACTTCTCAGCTTCATTCTGCAAACGCTGCAATTCGTTTTCCGTTTCAATAATTTCTCGCTGTAAAGCGTCATACTGTTCCTGCGATATGTCGCCGTTTGCGAGTGCCGTATTTGCCTGTTCTGCGGCGGTTTTCAGAGTTTCCAGTTTGGTTTTAGTTGAGCCGATTGTATCTGCAAGAAGTTTCTGTTTTTGCGATAAAAGTTCCGTATTGGTCGGATCAAGTTTCAGCAGCTTTTCTACGTCTTTTAGCTGAGTCTGGGTGTTTTTAATGTTTTTGTTGACACCTTCGAGAGCTTTAGAGAGCTTAGTTGTGTCGCCGCCTATTTCAACGGTTATCCCTTTTATTCTGTTTGCCGTGGTGGGTCACCTCTTTTCAAAAAAATTTTAAAATTGTTATACAAACGCTTGCAATTTGCATACAATAGTGGTATAATAGAAGCAAGAATAATACTGAAAGGAGTTGCTAATATGGCACAAGCAACAATCTCTGCTCGCATTGACGAGAATGATAAAATGGCATTTGATAATTTTTGCTCTGATGTAGGATTAAACACATCCGCTGCTATCAACCTTTTTGTAAAAGCCGTTCTGCGTGAACACCGCATTCCGTTTGAGATTTCTCAGTCCGCTGATCCCTTTTACAGCGAAGCAAATCAAGCACATATCATGAAAGCAGTTCAGGAACTTCGTGACGGAAAGGGTACCGCTCATGAATTGATTGAGGTGGAAGATGAGTGAAAAAATCTGGTCAGATGACGCATGGGAAGATTATCTTTACTGGCAGGCACAAGACAAAAAGACACTGAAACGTATTAATCAGCTTATCAAGGATATAGAGAGAAATGGATGTCTTGATGGTATTGGTCAGCCTGAAGCTTTGAAAAATAATCTACATGGAGAATTTAGTCGGCGAATTAATGAAAAGGATCGCCTTGTATATCATGTCGAAGGTGACAGAATTTATATTGTCAGTTGCCGTGGTCATTATGGAGATAAATGAAAAATATAAGATTATTGGTTGATATATTTCTAAAATTTGTCCATCGCATCCTGATCTGCAAGAATGCTCCATTTTTCATCATCTCGCTCACGTTCACTGAACATATCATTAATCAAACCAATTGTCAGCAAATCAAGCTCGGTCATCGAAAGACCGAGCTGTTTGCATCTCAGGAGGAAAAGCGGAGTCGTCATCGGGCGGTCAGTTTTGCGATGTTTTTTTTAGATTCCACTTGCGTGGCGGTATTCAGTCCCCACAATTCAATAAGCTGCGGAAGAATTTCATAAATACTGAACGTGTTGAACTGCTCCAAAAAGTCATCGGGATTATCGGGAACGTTCTCCGGGTCTGCGTGTTTCGCCATTACGAAGGCTATATTTTCAAAAACCTCCAGACTTTCAATGTCAAGCGTGGAGTTTTCCTCATCACCCTCTTTGACATTTTTCTGCAAAGAAGCAAAATCTTTATAGATATCACGACCAAATTTCAGACGATAAAGACGAGGCACAGCGGCGCTCGCTTTGAACGGTACTTCGATTCCGTCTACGATAATATTTTTCTTGATAGCCATACTGTACCTCCATTAAGATGTTGTTTTGGCAGGCGTCTTAGCGGTTGAAAAAGTCGGAATATAGACAGATTTGTACCAGTTATCATAAACCGTCTTGTCCGTTGCCTCGCAGCTTTTTGACTTTACAAGCCCATTTTCGAGAGCCGAAGCGGTCAGCGACAGGGACTCCGTCTTTACTTCCTTGGAATCCTCAGTAGTTGCAGATTCCGTTGCAGGACGCGCCACAGAACAACGATACATCACATGGCGAATCTTATGCTTGTCGCCCTCAAACTCGAAAAACAACGCAAACTCGGCAACTTCCGCATCATTGCTTTCCACAAGAACGCCCTTGCTGTCCAGTTTCTGCCCCAGGATTTCCGTTGCAAAATCAGTAGTTACGAGGGCAATCTCCAAATCCCCCTCATATCCGGAATTATTGTTGCACATATAATACACGCAATTATCGGCAAAAAACGGCTCATTTTCGCCGCTTGCGTCAATGCTTAGCGATACAGCGCCGGGCAGCCTGACCGGCGCAGCATATACAGGCATTCCATCTTCATCATAAGACAAAATTTTCGCCCAATGCACTCTGTTCAGACCAAATTTGATCTTATTTTTTTCCATAGCTCAAACCTCCATTTCGTATAACACTTCATACATCTCTTCAGATGCGATCCATGTTTCGGTTTTGTTGTAAAAAATGTGATGATGCCGCAGAACAGCTTCGATCTCCGCCTCTGTTTCGGGAGATTTTTCATCGGTATACAGTTCAATATCCAGCTTTTTGAAGCTGTGATACATCCGATTATCCGCCGAAAAAGTATGCTCGCCCGGTGACAGAAAAATCAGAAAAGGCGGCTTCGGACTTTCGCCCTCGGCAAAATGGTGGTATGCGAAGGGCAGCCCCATTTCAAGCATCATTTCGTTGATTTCTTCGTAACTCATGACAACTCCTTTTCAATGAGCGATTCCAATAAATCTACTCCGTTTTCCTCTGCAGGAGCAATATGCGGCTTGCCTGCAACTCGTCCACCATTCCGCTTAGCGTGTCCCTTTTCGAGTAAGTGTGCAATCTGATAGCGGTCTTTGGAATGGACGGTAATTTCAAGAGAATGGCTATTCTCCTTGACTTTTTTCGTCGTCCAGCTTTTCGCATATTTTCCTGTTCGTTTCGGAGCATTTGCAGAAATTTCATTTTTAACAGATGTGGCAGTCTTGCGGACTGCCTTTTTCATGGCAGTATCCGCAAGGTCTGCATATTCCTGTAAGCCTTTCATAATTTCATCAGCCATATCGTCAATACTGGTCATCAGAAGCACCTGCTTTCCTTGCTTTTGCAGTGACTTTCAGATAATCACGATACTCATAATTTGGCGATATTCCGATAATATCATACAGAATACCACGAAAAGAAATGCGGTTTGCAGTTGTAGTAATTCCCATTGTCATATTATTTTGCCGGATCATAAACTGCAATGTCTGCACCTCTTTTGTAGTGCCGTTATCGGAATTTTCAGCCGAGTTTTTCACCGAAACAGCAGCCCAGCAGGAGAATAATTCCTCCCACTGAGCCTTGTGATTTCCAATGTTATCGACATGTGTCGATTGCGCTAAAATCGTGATACGCTGATTTAATTTCCCGATTTCCACTAAATCACTCCTTCACGCTGTGCAAATAAAATGGAACGCAAGGTGAGAGTCAGCTTGTGAAAATCCGCAGTATTTCGGTTTTCGTAGAGGTAGGAAACTGTGTAAAGCATAGCCTGACGTGAGGTTTCCTCATTCTCTGCAAGCTGCTTTTCGTCCATGCGCCCCACATCCATTACAAGCCGATGCGCAGTGTCGATCAGCGTGAGGATGAGCTTGTCATCCTCACAGTTGTCAACACGGAGATAATTTTTCGTTTCCGGCAGTGAAAGCAAACTCATAGCTGCCCTCCGTTCTTATCAGGTTGTACCGCCTGTAGTCGCCTTACTTCCTGCCATTTTCAGAACCTTAACGGATTCAGGCAGGATCAGCCTGCCGTCCACACGCTGAGTCGTCATAAAGCCTACCTGATCTGTGCGTGCATACAGCTCGTTCAGGCGGCGGAAGGTGCGGTTCTGACGGTCGGCAACCCAGTAATTTTTCAGGTCGCCGAAGAGAAGAACACGCTCGCCCTTGCCGACTGTGGGCATGAAGGAACTGGTGTGGACAGGTCTGCCGAGAATGGTATCGGGCTTGGCGATATCAAGGCTGGGCTTCCAAATATAGTTGTCGTTTTTGTCCTTCAGCTTCATAAGCTGGAGAAGAAGCGTCTCGTTACAGATGAACTGCGCATTGCGGCGGTAGGGCGATTTCAGGCTGTAGTAGAGGTCGAAAATCTCATCAAAAGTGATCGCCGTCTGAGATGCAGAAGTTACACCAAGCTCTGCGCCGCCTGTTTCCGCAAGGATTCCGAGAGGCTTTTTGTCGCCGTCACCTGTGAAAAATGCGCGCTCCTCCGCATTTCCCATTGCTACGCCGAAACGAGTGGCGATATAGCTTGCAAGGTCGAAAGCGGAATCGTGCAGCAGCTCGTTACTGATCTTGATCATCGTACCCAGTTTGTAAGCGGAAAGGGTTGTCTGTCCGAACTTTGTATCAGTTTCGGGAATCTCCTCGCCCTCGTCGATCCACTGGGCCTCCATCGTATCGTTGGCGATAGGAATTTTGCGAGTGCCGGAATTTGTCTTGATGACAGTCGCCATCTGGCGGAAGATGTTGTTTTCCTCAAGAGCCTGAATCAGACGGCGTTCAAACTCCGGGGGAACAGTGTAGCCGCCCTCGGTGTCCTCGCCGACAGAAAGGGCATTGCGGACGGCGAACTGATCTCCCTTGTTGCGGATCATATCCCAGAAGGCGTTTTTGTACTCGTCACTTGCAGTTCCCTCCGCTTTGGATGCAGACTGATTGGGCGCATTGTTGACAGGTTTTGAAGTTGGTGCAGAAAGCGCAGCATCCACGGCAGCCTGCTGTTCCAGACGCTCGATCTCTGCGCCGAGAGCCTGCACCTCACTTGCCATCTTGTTGTACTGCTCGACAGCGGAAGCTTCCACAAGACCGTTCTCGCCACGGTGTTTTTCAAGGAAGTCCTTTGTCTGCTCCCACAGGGTATTTCGTTTGCTGCGAAGTTCCATAATTTTGCTCATATCTTTTCTCCATTTCTCCGGAATTTTCCGGTATCGCATAAAAATAACAGCCCGCTTATTTCATGAAAGCAAGCTGTTTCCTAAGAATTTCATACGGCATAGAGCCGTCAGCAGTTTTGCCGTCCATGCCGATCACAGGCATATCCGGCATTGTGACAGTCAGCCCTTTCTCGGAAGATTTCGGCGTGTTATCGGCACTGTTGTTTTCGTCCGGATTTTTGCAGTATGCGCCGATTTTTCCCAGAATGGTCTGTCCCATGATACGGGTACTGTACTGCCAAAGGGCATCGGTGTCCAACTTAAACGGCTTCTTCTCCTTGTCAGGTTCTTTTTTCTCTTCATCTCCTTCATCGTCACCGCCTTCCTCATCCGGCTTGTCGGGTTCTTCCGGCTCATCATCGGGCTTTTCTTTCGATTTTTCGTCAAAGAGAATTTCATCCGCAAAGCCTAACTCCACAGCTTTTTTCGCATTGATCCATGTCTCATCGCTCATCAGCTTTGAAATTTTACTTCGGGAAAGTCCCGTCTTTGCGGCGTATGCGTTGATAATGCTCTCCTTGACTTCATTCAAAGTGCTGATTGCTTTTTCCATGTCCTTGGCGTTTCCCATAGCGATTGTGGACGGATCATGCACCATTAACAAAGCTATCGGTGACATCTGCACGGTATCTCCAGCCATTGCGATCACGCTTGCTGCCGATGCTGCGATGCTTGCAATTTTCACAGTGATCTTGTGCGGATAATCCCGAATCATCGTGTAAATTTCGGCTGCCGCAAAAACGTTGCCGCCGGGCGAGTTGACCCAAAGAGTGATGTCTCCCTCCTCTGCGTACAGCTCGTCACGGAAATCCTGCGGCGTGATCTCATTGCCCCAGAACGACTCCGAGTCGATAGGTCCTTCAAGGCGGAGAACCCTGCCGCCGCTGTCATCGTGGATCCAGTTCCAGAATTTCTGCATATTATCTCCTCCATTATTCTTCATTTTCTGACGTATTATCGTTTGTTTTCGGCTGATTTACGGCATATGCCGCACCCGCATCCTGCAATTTATTGTAGCTCCCGTTGAGGTAGAAATCATTGCCGCCCTGTTCGTCGGGAATCAAATCCATATTTTCAAGACGGCGCACATCATTTGGCGAAAAGAAGCCATTTCCCACACCGATCGCATAAGCGTTCATGCGGGATTGATAGTCGCCGCGCATCAGTCCGTCCACGTTGAATTTTGGAAAGTAAATATCCTGTTCTTCCTCTAAAAGCAGATCTTTGATAATGCCCTTTTCAATGCGGATGATCCACGGCATCAAGGAATACTGCACAAATGCGATGCCTTGATTTTCGATGTTGTTGAAAGTGCTGCGTTTCAAGTCCTGCACCAGATGGGGCGGTACCTGAAACATACGGCAGATCTCCTCCACGTCAAATTCACGAGTCGACAAAAACTGCGAATCTTCGGGCGGAAGTGAGATCGGTTTGTAGGACATGCCCTCCTCTAAAACTGCAATGCGATGAGCATTTCTTGCACCGCCGTAAACTCGTGACCAATTCTCCCTGATCTTCTCAGGATTTTTGAGAACCCCCGGATGCTCCAGAACTCCGGCAGGCTGCGCGCCGTTTTTGAAGAAAGCATTGCCGTATCGCTCCACTGCCATTGCCGAACCCAGCGCATTTTTCATCATGGCAATGGGCGAAAATCCCACCAGTCCGTTGAATCCCAAACCCGGAATGTGAAGAATTTCATCACGCTGAAAAATGATGTCCTTGTCATGCTCGCCGGGCTTTTCGTCTGTGTAAGCGTGGTAAGTGTAGAATAGGTTTCCATTTTTGTCACGGTCGATCTCCACATTCTCCGGCAGCAGCGGATACAGCCCTAAAATGCCGTTTTTGCCGTCCCGGACGATCTGCGCATAGGCGTTACCCCACAGCAATAAATGGCACATCAGAGCCTCCCAGAATGAAAAGGAACTCATTTCGGGATTGGGCTGACGATACAAAATTTTATATAGCGGATGATCGAACGCTAACTCCTTATCCTCGCCCTTGCCGGTGTATCTGTAGAGGTGCAGGGGAAGTCCTGCGATCGTATTTGAGAGCAGTCTGACGCAGGCATAAACGGTTACGATCTGCATTGCAGTTCGCTCGTCCACACGCTCACCGCTGTGCGTCATGCCGAAAACAAACAGATTACCCGAATCACGGACATTGTCCGAAATATCGGGGATTTTCGGCGCGTCTCTCGGCTTTCCGAATCCAAGCCAACTCATAAATCCCATATTATCGCCCTCCTTAAATAATGACCAGATCATGGTCGGGATCATCATAAACGCTGCCCTGCATCTCATGACGGATACAGCGATCAAGCGCCATGATCCATGCCACAATGCCGTCTATTTTTTCAGTGGATTTTTTCTTGCTCGGCTTGATATTTTCCGCCGCATCAATTTCCGCAACAACATTTCCAGCCATCCACCGCAAAACAGGATTGCCGCCGTGAATAAATTTTCCCTCTAACAGCAGCTTGTACAGCTCTTTCATCGGCGGCGACATATCTTTGAAGCCCATTCCCATAGGAACAACGGTAAATCCATCGCCTTGTAAATCGGTAATTAGCTGTGTGGCATTCCAGCGGTCTGCTGCGATTTCTTTGATGTTATAGATCTCATGCAGTTGGTTGACCGTTTTTCGCACGAAGTTATAGTCCACAACATTGCCCTCTGTGATGTGGAAAAGTCCCATTCGCTCCCACACATCGTAGGGAACGTGATCTCTGCGGACACGTAGGTTGAGCGTATCCCTCGGCAGCCAGAAATGAGGAACAACGATGTATTTATCACCCTCGTGGAGAGGTGGAAACACCAGTACAAAAGCGGTTATGTCACTTGTGCTGGAAAGATCAAGTCCTGCATAGCACTCTCGCCCACGGAGCAATTCCAAATCAATCGGAATATTTCCTTTGTCGTAAATATGCTCCGGAATCCATGCAACTGAACTGCCAACCCATTGATCAAGACGAAGCTGACGGAATACATTTTCTTCCGCCGGATTTGTGAGTGCCTCACGGTGCGCATCCCGCACACGGTCAATTGTGATAGTATGACCCAGCGAGGGATTTGCTTTGTACCACGATTCTTCTGCGTTCCAGTCGTCGCCGTCATCAAGCCCATAAATAACCGGATAAAAAGACGGATCAATGCGCCGTCCTTTCAGAATATCCTGCGCTTTTGTGTGGTACTCGAAGCAGATAGAATTCCTGTCAGTTCCGGCAGTTGTGATAAGAAAGTACAGCGGTTGAGTACGTGCATCGCCGGAACCTTTTGTGAGAACATCCACTAAATTTCGATTAGGCTGCACATGAAGCTCATCCAAAACAAGCCCAGATACATTCAGACCGTGCTTTGTTCCGACTTCCGCCGATAAAACCTGATAAAATCCCACATTGCTGTAGTTCACAAGCCGCTTTGTTGCCGCCATAATTTTGGAGCGTTTCAGGAGCGCAGGCGTTAATTCTACCATTCGCTTTGCAACCTCAAACACGATAGAAGCCTGCTGACGGTCTGCTGCCGCACCGTATACCTCGGCGGATGGCTCGTTGTCGGCGTAAAGCAGATACAGCGCTATCGCTGCGGCAAGCTCACTGTTGTGCGTAGGTATCATTGAAGTACCTGCGAGATATTGATGACTTGGGCTGTCCACCTGAATGCACTGCATCTTCACAGGATAATCCAAAGGTTGAATATCCAGCAGATAATGATAGCAGGAACGTGTATCTCTTGTCCTCATGCGTGATCTTACACCTTTTCTTATCAGTCTTGTTGTTGGCTGATTATCGAAAGTGGTGAAACGAATGATATACAGTATTTCGCCGGTAGGCCAACCATGCCGCGTAGAAGGTTCGCATTTGACTGCGTTTTTGATTCCGAGTGACTACAGCAGTTCTCGGACAGATAGCGCAAGATCCTGCAATGTGGTAACATATACACTTTGACCCTTACGCTCACCTATGCAGCCATCTGAATCCATTAACCCCTGTAGGAGCGTCCATCGCTGAGGTTCTGATGCTCTCAGATACTCAGGTCTGATTCTCTTTTCACGAAATGAATCCAGCAATATTGGTTTCAGCTCATTGTATTTTACAATTTCGCTGCCGCCGCATTTCTGCGGATAACGATTGTGTGGCTTATACGGGATAAACGATATTACATCATCAACATCCTCCGTTCTTATCGTGATCTCCGGCTTCATTGCATTGCCGTTTCCGAGCCAGTAGCCATAAAGGTATGGATCAACGGGAAGGTCAGCCTTTGTTGTTTGAAGCACACCACAAACAGGGATTCTGATAAGTGAATCTCTGAATGCCTGCGGTCTGTCAGAAAACCGTTCCCTATATTCCGTCGTTCGGCGATATATTTCACCCGTTGTCCACAGGACATCTCTGCGTTTTCCGTAAATATACTGGCAATTCCACAAATGCCGTTCTCCTGCAATGATCGAACTGCCGTCCTTGAAAGTCAACTTATACGCTTGTTCCGTATCATCTACAGGGCTTTTCGCAATGACATGACACGGCTTACCGTTTTCGTCAAATACAGTATCACCGACTTTCAGGTCACCCATATTGGTGAATCCCTGCGGAGTCGGGATAGGTGTATCCAATGCAAGCTGTTTTCCATTTTTCTTAGGGATCTCGACATACACCGTCCGAAACTGCCGTGTATCATCCTCCTTGACGATACCGAAAATATCCCGTATGATCTGCTCCTGCCAAGGCAGCAGCCAGAACGGTTTACCCGCCCAGCGACCTTTGGTATGGCAGAGGTTTTCGATAAAACGAACAGCCCTGTCTGCCTTTTCTGCATCGTAGTGCGAATCCGGCAGCATGAAGCGTGAGGGATTGTAGTCTGTCAGCTTCGGATAATTTTTCGGTCTTTCTCTTGCTTTTGCGGTTCTCGCCATTATCCACCTCCGAGCAGTTTTTCCATATCATCGGAAGCGTCCTTCATCTCCGCACCGGCAGTGATACGGCTTCTTGCCGCCGGTGTCAGTCCGAACTGCTCTGCGATCTTATTCATGATTTTCAGATAAGTTTGTGCGATGGATACCTGCGGAACTTGCTGCCAGTAGCCGGATTTCGTTTTGACGATAGTGCCGTGCTGCGTCATGAATTCCTCGGCTTCCTTCCAACGGGCATATGCCTGACAATAGGACGCAAATGCCGCCTGATCGACCTCGGTCAGAACGCCGATCTGTTCAAGCTGCTTTGACAGCCTGCGCCATTCCTTTTTTGCTTCGGGTTCAAGCCATTTCGGGCAGGGCGGGGCTTTTTTTACTGGCTTCGGCTCGGATGCATTTAGTTGTCGCTTGCCCGGATTGCCTTCCAGTTCTTTCATGGCGGTAGGTTTGGGTTTTCTTCCTCTCACAGCCACACGGCATCATTCCTTTCATGAGATTTTTAGAATAAAAAAAGACCTGAAAAATCAGGTCTGAAACGTTATTTTTGAACGCCCCTTAGGGCGATTTTTTTAATTGAGATTGCTCTTCCATTGTAATGTATTTTACCATAAAAAAGCAAGGATAGCAAGTCATTTTGGAATCATAATCTACACAAAGATAAGCCGAAAAATCGGCAGGAATTGTACTGCCGGAGGAAACGAAAAACGGCAGTACGAGAGACAGCCCCGAAGGGCTGCCGTGATTTTCGGCGGTCTGGTTACTTGCTGTTTTTGCCCAGTTGGTAGGCTCTTTCGAGCATTCTCTGGAGCGCTGTCACGCTGATCTCTTTGAAATCATCCTCATCGTTGTCACGTGCGTCAAGTCCTCCTCTTATCTCGATGCTGTAGCTTTCTTCCATTGCGATTTTCTCCAGTGCCTTCTCGATGTTCTTGTTCATTTTCGTGTCCTCCAAAAATTTATTCGCTTGGGTTTCCCCCTTGCGTTATACACAGTATACCGTCTTTTGAGGATAATAGCAAGCGGCTAAAAGTACAGAAAAATCGGGGAAAATCAGCTCATTTTATTGTGTGATATACACCATTGAAAGAAAGCGGAAAAGGGGCATTTTTCAGCCCCATTGCCTTAGTCGTTCAGGTGATCGAAGCACCATTTCATTGCATCGCCGCCGTCATCAAAGGGTGTCGGTGCGGTCGTTCTAAGGTTCAGACGGCATTCGATGTAGGAAAGACCAGTCTCTTCCTCCGTTTCGATGAATTCGTAAATGGCGGCTTCAAATCCTCTGTGGGTCAACCCTGCCACCAGAACTTTGTCGCCGTATTTCAGCACCGCACCCTGCGTGCTGCATCCGTTGCTCCAAAGGTGCTCCATTGTTGTAACCTGTTCCCATTTCATAATTGTTTCCTCCTGAAATTTGTTTTTTGGTAGGCTTCTTGCCTTCCGTTGTGTAGTATATTACCATAGTTTTCTACACTTATCAAGCGGCTAAAATCAACGAAATATCGTGAAAAAAAGACTCCATAATTGTGTAGTTTATGCCTTGCCACAACAGCCCCACAAATGCGCCGTGTGCCGCCGTTTTGCAAAAGGGATAACTTTGCGGAGAAAATTAAAACAGCAAACGTGAGCAAACGTGGCGGCTCTGGTGGGCGATAATCAGGGGCGGCAGTTCCGCCCCTTGGCTCGTTGCTTCAGCTCAGTTTCATGCGGGAATAATTTTCTTTCCCCCTGTGGTGAAGTCGGTGTAGTTTGCCCTGACCTCGGTCAGTCCGTTCATGCAGAATCCCTGCTTTTCAAAGGCTGCGAGGGTTTCAATCAGGCTGCTGAAGGTGCTTGAAATCGTAAATTCCGTAATGCCCTGTGCCTTGAAAAATTCGCTGATTGGCTCAATGTCCTGTGTCCAGATAACCTCGGAGAAGTCAATCAGCTCGTTACCGCTGTCCTTCTGCTGTCTGTAGGCTGCGAAAAGCGTAGGGTTTATGTTGTTCTCCTTGAAGAACTCGTTTCCCTCAGTCATTGCCTTTTCAAAAAGTTCAATTGTTTTCATGTGATTTTCCTCCAAATTCGTTTTTTCGGTGCGGTTCTCCGCTGCCGTTGTGTGTATATTACCATAGTTTTTTACACTTATCAAGCGGCTAAAATCAATGAAATATCGAGGAAAAACAGACATCATAATTGTGTAGTTTATGCCTTGCCACAACAGCCACACAAACGTGCCGTGTGCCGCCGTTCTGCGTATGGGGTAACTTTGCGAGGAAAATCAGAACGGCGAACGTGCGGCAACGTGGCGGCTCAGTGGCGATTATTCAGCGTAATTTCGATGAATGATGCTGATAATTTTCTCCTGTTCCTCAGTGGAAACTCCGATGGCATCAAGTGCTTCACGGGTTGAGCAATCAGTACAAATTAGGGCTTCGTTATCCACTCTGGAAAGTGCAGGATGCTCCGTGTAGCTGCATCCACATTTCGGGCAGAATCTCGGTTCTCTGATATCACTTTTCATCTCTCGCACCCCTTTCGCTGATATCAAATGCAAGCCTCAAATGTTTCAAATGGAAACCGAAATCACGGTAACCCTGAACGCAGGTTCTGATGTAGGAACTGCTCGGAATTCCTATCGGTCTTTCCTCGTGCATGATGTACACAAAAGCCTTGATTTTTCGGCGGTTTACGGTGACTTCCATTTCCGTTTTGTAGTAGAAATTCGGGCAGCCCTCGTAGACATCAAGGCGGCGTTCATCGGCTTCCGAAACCTCCCAGACAGCAACGGGAACTTTGGATTTTTCAGCCTTTTCAATGGTGAGGTAAGAGCCTGTTTTCGAGCCTTTGAACAGCAGTTCGTAGCCCTTGATGAATGTCGTGCCGATAGGCTTTGCATCGGGGCAGCGGTACTTCATCTGCTGAATGTTAAGGTTTGAACCGTAGGCAAGATAATATTTTTTCATCGTGATACTTCCTTTCCGAAAGGAATACCCTTTCACCACCCTAAGCCGCCCGTAGGCGGCATTTTAAGGTTGCAAAAGGCTGTCCCTTTGCGTTATGTTCCGTATCTCCATGCGGCATTGCCGTCGAGGTTTTTTTGTAAGAAAATCCCTTGCCGTAGCGAATTCCTCGCCAACCATGCCAAGCCGTATCAGCCAAGTCCGCATTGCGAATTTCGGATTTTCGGTTTGCTGTGGCTTAGGGCTTGCCGTTCTGACCTCTTTTGCCATTTCAGAAAGTGCAAGGCAAAGCTGAATCCAACTCTTGAGCTGTCCTGCATGAAGTCCGTTTTTCTTGCCATCAGCAGGCTTGTCGAAGTTAAAGCACCTAAATTCGATTGTGGATTTTGTAAATACTGCATGGTAATTCAGCATATGATATCTACTGTCGTTGTAGTGTTGATTTCTGCCGTAGTCTGCGTTGTTTGTCGTGTACCAGATGTCCGCAAGCTGTGCCATTGTGGAAGGCTTTTTCTTGTTGAGCTGTTCTATAAAAGTGGGGTTTACCGTTCGGCAGTAGCGGTTGATTCTGCCTTGGTCTATTTTCAAAGCGTCGGCGATCAGCCTTTCGTGGCTTGCCATGATGTTGGCAAGGTTTCTGAGGCTCTGCGGGGTGTGTCCTTTTGCTCCGATGTGGCAATGAACCCCAGCCCCTATTCCTGCGTGGCTGACTGCTCCTGCCTTGCGAAGTTTTCTCACAAGCTCCTGCAAGATTTCGATGTCCTCGTAGTGAAGTATCGGAGTTACCAGCTCGCACTTTTCGCTGTCGGGACCTGCTATTGAAACATCCCGCTGGAACTTCCATTCTCTGCCCTGCGAATCCCAAGCCGACCAAGTGTAGTAGCCGTTTCTTCTTGCCGTATCCTCAAATCTGCCTGTTCCGAAGAAGTCGGCGGCAACCTGTGCGGCCTTTTTTCTGGTGATGTGGTTCATCTCAATCTCCACTCCGATTGTCTGATTCTTGAGGTTCTCAATCTGGATTCTTGTCTTTTCGTTCATTGTATTTTCCTCCGTAATTTCGGTGTTTTTCAGGGCTTTTTTCCCTTTCGGTAGTAACATATTACCGTCTTTCAGAGGATAAATCAATACCATTACTACACAATCTTTTTGGCTGTATTTCGCCAAAAGTCTGGTGTAAATACACACTTGCAATACTTGCATTTCTATGGTAAAATGTAGTAAAGTGGAGGAGCGTTCTCTATTAAAAATTCGCCCCAAGGGTGTTCAAGAAGCCGATATATGTCTGAACGCCGAACTTCCCGGTAGATTTCGGAGCAGCACTTTTCTTGCTGACTTGAACTCTGTCCCGATCATACCCATCCGCAGCAGAAAACATCGGAATGCGTACTTTAGATTGTCGCTTGTATCGGGCTTGTTGTTGATGCGATTCAAATTTCTTGCAAATTCGCAGAGCATCGAAATAAAGGTGCAGTAGGCATCTGCATCGCCGTCCTGTTCAGCCGTGAACCAAGGGAAATCTACCGATTTTTCGCTGATTTCTATTTCAAGGCTGTCTGTCTGAAATGCCGCCTTGAAAAGTTCCCCCTTGTTTTCAAGAATCCGACGGACTCTGTTCAGCGTTCTTTCATCAAGGGAATCCCGCGGCATCTGAACGGTAAGCTTTGCGTTGTCAGATGCCGCAGAATAGCCCTGCTGTTCCAGCTTTGATAACAGATTGCTGATTTCCTTTTCGTCCGCATCATCGCTGATAATCAGTGTACCGTCTTTGGTGATGGTGTAATGCTCGCCGATGCTGTATGCACAGGTTGGCATATACTGGTATTCGGCAGGAATCCCGATTATTTCGCTGACTGCTCTAACCAGTTTCTTGCGATCTTCACCTGTGAGATTGAATTCGATATTCATGTGATTACCTCCATTTTTTTGCCGTCTCTGCGGCGTTTCCGTAATCACATATTAACTCGTTTTTCCACAGATTGCAAGTGTGACATATGACGAAATATCTGGCAGAAATCTGTTATTATTCTACATGATAACTTTATGTGAATTCGGAAAATAACATAGTATCAGTTCGTTCACAATTTGCTGCATTCGCTGCCCAAACAATACCGGATAGAACGAAAAAAACTATCGGCAATGAAATTCCATTTCCCCACAATTTATACTCCGCACTATCCGTATACGGATCAGCCAGCCATTTTCTGATCTGCTTTTCCGTTTTTGGTTTGCCATTGGGATTTGTGAGGCTGCGCCAAGTTTCCCAGACTTCCGTCCAGAATGCAATTTCATCATCAGAAGGATCGGAAATTGCGAGATCAGAACACCACCAGTCGGGAAAGCCCTGCAATCTTGCACATTCCACCGGAGTTAGCCTGCGGACGATGTATGCCGGTTCTTGATTGGGCGTATCGTTGACAAGCGGAGGATCTTTCCAGTCCGATGCGACCAGTGTATTTGCCTGTTCATGTGCGGCAACGGTGTGATGAGAATTTTTGCTTGTGCTGTAGTGGTCGGCTTCCGGGTGCGCCACAGTTGCAGGACCTCTTGCCACTGCCGTTACAGATACATCTTCGGCAACAGCGAAGTGATTGTCACGGGATATTGTATAGGAGGAATCAGCCGGTGCCGCAACTGCGTGATGATCTGCACAGTTTAAGGTAAAGCACACATCTTTATTAATACCGTCACCCTGCGGGCCGTTTTTATCTGCACGACCTATCATCGAGCCTTGCAGCGAATAAGTCTCCGGCATCATGACAGCTTGCTGATTATCTCCTGCATTGGCTCGGAGCGTACCGGATTTACCGTCGCTGTAGATATGACCGCCGACTCTCGATGCCGCACCGGGTTCGAGAGCGACCACGCATACACCGCCGTGGTTGCTGTCGGGATTGCTTTCGCTTGTATCGAGACAGCGTGAGATTTCTGTAGGATAGCAGTGACCTCTTGCGTTTTTCGTGCCGTCCGATGTGAAACGTACATCGTAGGTTTCTGGCGCAGGTGCAACCACACAGATTCCGCCCTGATTCGATGTGACGCTGTTTCCGCCGCTCTGGTCAAGGGTTCTGCTTGTGGTCGCTTCATAAAAACCGCTGTGCGGGTTGTCCGACATCATCGCATTGGAATGCTTACTGCATACACCGAATGCCTTTATTTCGGGCTGAAATAGCGTCTGGTCGTTGTTTGTTGACAATGTTGATGACTTATCATAAGTGACCTGCGCTCCTTTCCCACCACCCGGTTTACCGCAGCGTATTTTCAGCGTGATTGGTTCAGCCACAAGCGGTACATTGTTGCCGCCTGTCCCGGCTCTGCTGCAAAGTGTCTGGCAGGTGTTATCCTCACGGATCTTCACCCGACCGTCTGTCGGATGATTTTCCACGGAAAGCGCTGCCGGAACAACACCGGCTCTCAAAGTCGGAGATACTTCTTCCTCATAGCCGATACTCCGCGCCTTTGCGCTGTGTTCCGTGGAGAAGCCTGCGGCATGAAGTACCGCCGGATGATTGCCATGGTCTTGCGAGACTAATGCGAGCGACTTGCCTTCGGTGATGCCAACACCGCTGTTGCCTTGTGTATTCAGGCAGTAGGTTCTATCTCCAGCGTCAGACCGCCTGCCTGCCGTTCCAGAGCTTTCTTCAGCACCTCCGGCAGCTCCTTCCCACGAACGGAAGCTCTGCGGAGTATACCCAGACACGCCCTCGGACTTAAATAATACTTCTCCGGCACTTCCGCCAGCAAAATCTGCGACAAGGTAGATTCTTGATCTTCGCTGGGGGACGCCCCAGTATTGAGCGTCGAAAACTCGGTAAGCCACGCTCCATCCGTCTCCCAGATATACGTCCGCTTTCGGCCATCGGTGATTCTTAGGCGGAGGCACCTCGATCCCTTCTTCTTTAACTCCGATAACTGCTTCGAGGACAGCTTTGAAATCATTTCCTCCGTTTGAGGAGAAGGCACCAAGGACATTTTCGTAGATTGCGTATCTTGGATATTTGCCATTTGTAGCATTCCTCATTTCTTTGATGATTCTGATTGCTTGAAAGAACAATCCTGACCGATTGCCGTGAATTCCTGCACGTTTTCCGGCGATAGACAGGTCCTGACAGTTATGAACAACGATACCATCTGCGATATAGCTGTTGTCATCTTGCACAGTCAGATTGTATACAACTTTTGCTTTATGAGTCGGATATACGCTCCGCACTCGATACCAGCCGTGTAAACTGTCTGTCAGATGTTTCCGCCTGCCTTCTTTCGTCACTGCTACAGTATAGTAGTCATGCTGATTTACGATCCTACCTTCGATTTTCTTTGTTTTATCGACTACGCTCTTAAAAACAGTTGTTGAGTATCCCAGACCTTCTGCAAGAAGGCGGACACTTTCTGCAAGAGCTTTGCTGATAGTTGAGATTCTGTGACAGTTATCTTTTCCGGCAACGGGACTTCCGTCAGAATCAATGATACCTTTCAGCAAGCTCTGTTTATAGGAGAACGGCATACCAAACGCCCATCCGGGCATTCTTTTGCCTGATGCATACTCACCAAAATTATCTGTCAGCCATTCAGCAAAAACCTGTGAGACAAATGATACCTTGACTATACTTTTTTCATGGCAGACCGTATACCTCTTGGTAACTGTACGAACTGTACTGATCAGTTCGTTTTCTTTATCGAGAGAATCACACAGATATATTTTACCGTAAGTTTCTCCTGCAGGACGACCTGATCGCTGACCGTTGCATACCCATCCGTCACCGAGCCATCTGCCAACAAAATAGAACAAGCTGTCTGACAGTTCTGGCATGGTTTTCTGTCGCCATGAGCCTGAATACACAGGCGAGGCAATAGGCAGACTATCGATATGATGTGGAACTGCCCACAGTCTACCTTTCATCTGCTCTGCCGCTACCCACTCTTTTTTATCAGTCAACAGTGTGTAATTTCCTCGTTTTCCATTTCCAAGCTGGGGAAAAAACTTTTTTTCACCGCTGCTGTAAATCGGATGGTTTTTTGTGCATTCCAAGCCATAGTGGTTACCCTTTAGTAGAACAGTCTCTCCGTATTTTGCACCGGCAGCAGTTACGGTTTTCCATCTCCCCTTATGTGTGAGAACCTTCATACCAACTGTAACTTCTTCAATTGGCATATACCCTTCATCAGTCAGTACAAGAGTACCCTCTGGAAAACATGGACTGCCGAACGTGATGATATCCACCGGTGGCAACTCTGTGCCGCTGAGTTTGGATACATCGCCGTAGTGCTTTACGCCCGGCAGTCGTTTGTGCGTGACTAGAATTGGAAAAGGTTCAATTTCTGATGCGAAAATCGGCTCTATTCCGGCAAGAATGCCGCCAAGTGGAAATCCGCCCGAGCCGTCAAACAGGCTGCCAAGCGTCAGTTTATTCTGTTCCATTTTACCTCCAAACTCAGACGTACTCAATACGCCTGTTATTTTTCTGAAATACCAGAAAGTAACTATGATACTTTCGGCTATGTTTTTGATTTCTTTGCCAACCGGCTACCAGACGGCTTTTTGCAAGCAAGATAAACAAGTCTTTTGGGTAAAAGCCTATCCGTACCGCCTCGTTTATGATATACACATGACTCATATACTGCTTGCCGCTGCTGACCTTATCCTGACACTTGAAGATCAGAATGCCGTCCGGTTTCAGTACTCTGTACGCTTCCGCAAGCATCTCCTCATAACACCGATGCAGACTCTTCTCATCAGGATATACACCGAAACGTCTGTTGATGATATTGCCTTTACCGCTTCTCAGTGATTTCCCCTTTGTCGCTAAAAACGGCGGATCGAGCATCATGCAGGAAATACTGCTGTCTGCAAGCGGAAGATTTCGGGCATCTGCTTGTACTACATCGCTCCGCTGCGGAGAAATATCAAATCGGTACAGCGGAATAGCAATGCCTGTTCCGTTGTAGAAAGCCCCAGTGCTGAAAGTCGGATCACAGTCGATCTTTCCCTCCGGCACATGGAGTTTTAGAATGTTGCGAAGGATCTCGCCTTGGTCGTAGCCGATACTTTTTATAAGATCACTCATCGGCTGCATTCCTGCACAGATCGATAAAATCTTTCCTGATCTGCTCCTTGAACTGCATACAAACCGTGGGGATTTCATGGGAATAGATCGGTCTGCCGATAAGTCCCGACAGATAGTCGTACAGATATTTAAGATCACTGCCTTGCAGCATGGAAATATCTGTGTAAGCGGTTATGACCGCACATTCACGCTTCGTCATGGTTCTGCTCGATCAGCGGCAGTATGCCGTTTTCCTTCAGCAGCTCGTAAAGGAAAATCCTGCCCCGTTGCGTCCAGTAAGTATGCGATTTTGCGTGCTGACCGCCGTCAGTTCCGATAAATGTGGTCGTTTTGGATTTGACATAGCCCTTACCCGCATATTTCTGATACAGCAGCCAAACCTCGCCCTGCTTGTACTGAATACCATGCTCGTGCAGCCACTTGTTCAGCCAGACAGCCGATTTGCCATAGTCTTTAGCAATGGAGTTTACAGTAACAAGTTCTTTGCAGTTCAGCACAATATCGCAGTAGCTTACTTTCGGCTGCATTTCCTCGATCAGTTTTTCCTGCACAACACTCTTTTCAAGCAGTTGACTGTTCTGCTCCATGATAAGCTCCAATCGCTGATTCGCAAACTGCAAGGCTCGCGCCATGACAGCTTCCGGGCTGTTCCACTGCTGCTCGATGCGCAGAAAATATTCACGGCATCTCTTGCCGATTTCTGTCCGCTGAATCATGCACAGCTCTTTTGCCATGTCGATAGTGAGTTGGTGGTCGGTTGTTTCCTGATGATTCTGGGGGTGTACAAATTTGTACGGGGTATAGTCGATGTTTTCTGTAAACCCATATTCGCACATTCTCGGAAACCATATTCTGTACGGTGTTTCTATTTCGAGAGCCTTGTGCAGCTCACGACCGCTGACTGTCGGTTTTTCATTGTCATAACTGACAACGATTGCAATTTCATTCATTTTCATTCCCTCCGCTGTTCTCTGCAAGCATCTGCTTACAGGCTTTTGTGTAAAATTCCTTGCTTACTTCAAATCCGTAGCTATGCCGCCCCAGTTCTCTTGCGGCTCTGAGTGCAGAGCCTGAACCGGCGCAGGGATCGATCACCACGTCACCCGGATCGGTGAATATTTCGATCAGGCGTTTCAGCACAGTGATCGGTTTCTGGCTTGGATGTATTTTCGGGATCTCTTTGCCGTCACGCTCCCAATTGAAGTGGTCGAGGATCATGTGCCGCTTACCGTCCGCGTCGGTATTTCGGAACTTCGGCAGTTTATTCCGATAGAGAACAAGGGCATATTCTGTTGCTCCAACGATTCGCATATTTGCCTTTAGCACCTGCGGTGAACTTTTCTTTGTGAACACCAAAAACTGATATTTTTTGAAGCCGTATTTTTCAGCTTGATTCAATATCAAGGGTATCTGCTGAAATGCACAGAAAACTATCATACAGGGAGCGTCCTTTTCGCCTTTGGACGGCTCTTTTTTGAGCAGTCGGGACGCAAAGTGCATGAATTCCGCAATATTAAAGCTGTAATCCGTATTGAACGCCGCTTTGTGTGCTTTTTCACTTTCGCCGTTTTGATTGTCGCCGTCCACATACCACTCAGGACGGCTTGCGTAGAAATCAGTTCCAATGTTGTACGGAATATCCGCAATGATGAGTTGTGCAGGAGCTAAATTGTATCGGCGGTGATTTTGAAAATTATCGTGATACAATTCACATTTTACATCATTCATTAACACCCTCCAATCTCTTTTTCAGCTCTTTGCGGAACTCCTTAGTGCCGCGCTGTTTTCCGCAGTTCTGCCACTCTTTTTCAAAATCAAAGCGCACCTCAAGCTGCCGGACTGACCATCCGGGCTTGAAAGTGCGCCATGTTTTATTGTCCCATTCTCTGAGCTGTTTCCAGAGATCGGGGAAGTCATAATAGAGAATCCGCAGTTCCGATAACGGCTGCAGGGGACAGCACCAACAGGATACACGTCCGAATTTTTCATACAGTCCGCCCCAGTCGTAGCCGTGCTCTTTGCAGTAAGCAAGACAGTCTGCTTCGGTCATGCCCCATTCTACAAGCGGCAGGCGGACGTTGGGACGGCTGTTACATTTGTGAGTGATACGCTCCGTTTCGTCAGCGGCAATGCCGATGTATTCGATCACATCGTACTTCTTTTTCAGCTCACGGAGATATTTCTCACGAGGTACTGTTTTCAGAAGATTGGTACACCACCGCATCAGCGGACCTGCCCAGCTAAATCCGGTCTTGCCTTGCAATTCCGGCTTTTTACGCTTGATGGACTTGTCGAACATAAGGTATTCATAACTGTAATCGCTCTTAACAGTTGTTATCTTTATGCCTGTATTTTCCTCGACTTTGTGCATATGCTCATAAAGCTGTGAAAATTCCAGACCGGTATCACAAAATAATACCACATCAATCTGCATACCAAGTTCCAGCATTTTAAGAAGCATGGCTGTTGAGTCCTTACCTCCACTAAAGCTGACTACATGAAGTATAGGTTTCTGCTCATTCATTGACATCACCGTCCTGCGGCATTTCTGCAAGGGCTTCCTCGTAGGTCAACTTCTGACCGTCACGAATGACATATACATCAGCTACAGTCTGTTTTTCCTCGCACCAACTGCGGAAACGATTAACAATGACATCCACAAATTTAGGATCAAGCTCGATACCCCGGCAAATGCGGTCGGTTTCACAGCAGGCGATCAGCGTTGAGCCGCTTCCGAGGAACGGGTCGAGGACGACGCCGTTTGTCATGGTGCTGTTTTTGATTGGATATGCCATGAGTGTGATCGGCTTTGTAGTCGGGTGATCCGGGCTGCTCTTGGGCTTGTCGTATTCCCAGACAGTAGTCTGCTTTCGATCGGAATACCACTGGTGCTTGCCTTTCTGCTTCCAGCCGAACAGGCACGGTTCATGGATCCACTGATACGGACTCCTGCCGAGAACCAGTGAATTCTTCTTCCAGATACAGCAGCCGGAAAGCTGGAATCCTGCGTCCTTGAAAGCCTTTCGGAAGTTCAGCCCCTCGGTATCGGCGTGCCACACATAAATGCTACCGTCATCGGCAAGACTCTCGTGCATACATTTATAGGCGGCAAGCAGGAAATTATAGAAATCGCCGTCGCTCATGTTGTCGTTCATGATCTTACCGGCAGTCTCCTCAACGTCCACATTGTAAGGCGGATCAGTCAGGACGAGATTTGCTTTTTGCCCGTTCATCAGTTTTGTGTATGTCTCCGCAACAGTGCTGTCGCCGCAGATAACACGATGCCGTCCCAGATACCATATGTCGCCGGGCTTGGAGAAGGTCGGCTTTTTCAGTTCCTCGTCAACGTCAAATCCGTCCTCTTTGACCTGCTTGTCATGCACCTGATTGAAAAGCTGTTCGATCTCCGGCGGATCAAATCCGGTCTTGCCGAGGTCAAAATTACTGTTCTGGATATCTTCAAGCAGTTCAGCCAACATGTTTTCATCCCATGCTCCCGTGATCTTGTTAAGCGCAATATTCAGCGCTTTTTCGCGGACTTTATCTACATCGACCACCGCACAGGGCACATCAGTGTAGCCGAGTGCCATCGCCACTGATAATCTTTGATGTCCTCCTATGATGGTCATGTCCGCATTGACAACAAGCGGATCGGCAAATCCGAATTCCTCGATGCTGTTTTTGATTTTTTCGTATTCCTTGTCGCCGGGCTTCAGCTTTTTTCTTGGATTGTATTCCGCAGGCTTCAGCTCCGAGACAGGAATCATTCGCAGTTCTGCTGTTTTCATCTCATACCTCCATTTTTCAATTTAATGATCCGCTGATTCCTGCTTCCCCGAAAAGCAAGTGAGATGTCTTTCTGCTCCAAGAGAAACGGACCGTCTACCAGTACATCTATATACTGCAAGATTTCATCGCTTTGCAGCAGCTCGTAAGTGTATCCGCTGTACAGCCAGATATCTTTCTCCGACAATTTCTCACGGACTCGTTTCAGAAACGGAATCAATACTTTTTTATTTTCTTCTTCACACGGCTCACCGCCGAGAACAGAAAGTCCCTGAATCCATGAAGGACGCAGGGCTTCAATGATCTCATTTTCTGTTTCTATCGTGAACGGCTGACCGTAGGAAAAATCCCACGCTTCGGGGTTATGGCAGCCGACACAGTGATTCCGACAGCCGGAGACAAATAACGATACACGCACACCCTCACCGTTGGCGATATCCGTTTTCTTCAAACCACAGTAATTCACAGGTGCATCACCCGATCCTTGATTTCAGCGGTTCTGCCCTGATTCCAGTATTGCGTGCCGAGATAGCCGCAGGTTCGCCGACATACATTCATTGTCCGCTGGTCACGATTTCCGCAGTTGGGACACTTCCATATCAGCTTGCCGTCCTCCTCAACAATGCCGATTTCGCCGTCAAATCCGCAGGCTTGACAGTAATCTGATTTCGTGTTCAGCTCGGCATACATTATATTCTCATAGATAAATTCCATGACCGACAGTACCGCAGGGATATTGTTTTGGAGATTCGGAACCTCCACATAGCTTATCGCACCGCCGGGAGATAATTCCTGAAATTCCGCTTCAAATTTCAGCTTGCTGAACGCATCGATCGGCTCAGTCACATGAACATGATAGCTGTTGGTGATGTAGCTTTTGTCCGTTACATGAGGAATGATACCGAATCGCCGCTGTAAGCACTGTGCAAATTTGTAGGTGACGCTTTCCATTGGCGTGCCATACAGCGAGAAACTGATGCCGGTTTTCTCACGCCAACTCTTGCACTTATCGTTCAGAAATCGCATTACAGCAAGTGCAAATTCTTTTCCCTTCGGCTCTGTATGGGAGCGGCCTTTCATGCGGTAGGTCATTTCTGCGATTCCGGCATAGCCGAGTGAGATCGTACTGTAATTGTGATACAGCAGATCATCAATGACTTCACCATTTCCGAGTCGGGCAAGCGCACCGTTCTGCCATAAAATCGGAGCAACATCGGACGGCGTATCTTTCAGACGGTTGTGGCGACACATCAGAGCCTTAAAACACAGTTCACAGCGTTCATCGAGTAGCTGCCAGAACTTGTCTTCATCACCGCCGGAAGAGCAAGCGACATCAACAAGGTTTATCGTGGTAACGCCATGATTGAATCTGCCGTAATACTTGTGTTCATCAGACGGCGTGAGGAATGATCGGCAGCCCATGCAGGCGTACACATCACCTTTCAGCTTTTTCATAACTTTGGCGGAGATATAGTCGGGAACCATTCTTTTTGCTGTACATCTTGCCGCAAGTTCTGTCAAATAGTAATATTTTGATTCCGAAGAAATATTGTCCTCATCGAGAACATAGATCAGCTTCGGAAAAGCCGGTGTGATCCACACGCCTTTCTCGTTCTTGACACCTTCAATGCGTTGGAGCAGAGTCTCCTCGATAATCATTGCAAGGTCATCGCGGGTCTGTCCTTCCGGAACTTCATCGAGATACATGAATACCGTCACGAAAGGCGTTTGTCCATTGGTCGTGAGCAGTGTATTTATCTGATACTGAATGGTCTGCACCCCACGCTTGACTTCCCGGTGCACACGCTTTTCCACGATATGATCCAGTTCTTCGTCACTCAGCTTACATCCGCAATCGCAGTTTACATCCTCGAATATCTCTGCTCTGATTTTTTGTCGGCTGATATCCACAAAAGGAGCAAGGTGTGCAAGAGAAATTGTCTGCCCGCCATACTGGTTTGATGCCACCTGCGCAATGATCTGCGTTGCGATATTGCAGGCAGTGGAAAAGCTGTGCGGCTTTTCGATCATCGTGCCGGATACCACCGTACCGTTCTGGAGCATATCTTCCAGATTGACAAGGCAGCAGTTCCCAGTCACAATACCACCATCCAATGTGAAACTATGCGTTACTGGTTCCTCAACACAGTAGCAGAGCATTTTGGAACGATGATTATAGGATTCGATAGATTTTACTTTCCACATTTGATTAACGGGATTATATTTTACAAAATGGTATGTGGTTAGCTTGTGATTATCTTTGTACAGTGTATCTCGAACGGTTGTGCTTCTACTCGAAATGTAGAATCCCGCTATGCCTGAAGTTTCCTCAATGAATTCCATTATACGTTCATCGCATGTTGATGCACGATTTGAGTTAATCGCACCATCGGCTGCATAATATCCCTTAAAAGCTAATGCCTTTAGGTGAACAGGCATAAACCGCCATCCCTTACCATTCAAAAAATCCTGTTTCAGCTTTCCACGAAGTCGCATTAAATGGTCACCGTTTTCTCTAATCTGATATGATGAAAAACCCGCCATGTCGAAAATCCATTTGTAGACATTTTTTCTTCCGCATAGGCGCACCTGTGTCTGTCCGCACCATCCTTCTTGAGAATGATCGCAGCCGTCTCCGACAATGAAACCAATACAGAAAGCAAATGCCTCTTCGTAGCTGTTTATCGTATATCCGGTTGAATCTTTAAGTCCGATTAGAACATCGCCAACTTTTAGTGATGTTGTAACCGTGCCGTCCTTTAGTAGCCATCTGTGGTCTGCTGTGCATACTACTGTTCTTTCCATACGGCAGTTTTGAAGAGTTACTTTCTGCATTTTTCTCTTTCCGTATGTGTGAATGGTAGCAAGTCTGAGATCTCCATTCAAATCTTTAACATATACAGAGTCACCATCACGAAACTCCTTGAACTGTCGTATACCTCTATCGGTTATGAAACGAGTGGCTCCACTAAAGCAGTTGTGCATCGGTTCTGCGATGTAGTCCAGATCGTGTAAATGAATGATACCATCATCATGGGCAGAGATAATATCCTCCGGAAAGAGAAATCGACGGCAGATGTCTCTGCTGACCTCACCCGCCATATAGTCCCGGAGTGTGCTGTTGATGATCGGGTTCTTGTTGGCGTTTTCCTGTTTGGCTTCCTCATTATTGCGTTCGAGCAGGCTCAGGATCTTTCCGTCCGTGGTATTCATCCTGCGCTGCTGTTCATGCAGCAGTCTGTATTCGCTGTAATGGCGTGCAAGTTTGTACGCTTCGGCATTGTCAAGTTCATCGAGTACCATGTCCTGGACTTCTTCGACATGGACAGGTCTTGCAAGGGCTTCACACCGCTTTTCTACATTCCCGACAATAAAGCCGATAACAGTATCGCTGATTTTATCATCAACCTCTGCATTCGCCGCTGTAATTGCGGCTCTTATCTTTTCGCAGTCATAGGGAACTTCACATCCGTTCCGTTTGATAATTCTCAATTTATCATCTCCCTCTCTGCTTCATCAAGTAGTTGCGCACAAGTCTTGCTCTCATACTTCCTGCATTGCTGTTCAAGTACAGCCAGCACATATTCAACTTCAGAGTCTGTCAGCTCGATGCCGTACATATCCTCGTTATCATCGGAATCGGAATTGACAACAATGAAGGTGATGCTGCTGTCAAGCTGTACATCTACACTTTCGTTCGGCAGTTTTGATATGCCAATGTAGAAGTCATAGAAACCGTCAGTGTCTACATCATCGGTCCTGCCGTCTCTCGGGTGCATGGGCTTGTATCCCTTTTCAAGGCGGATACAGTCAGCGACCTCGACAAGTGCGTCCGTTGCTATGAGCTGAAATTCCACAGTTGGAATGCGGCATGGGTAAGTATCATATACCTCATCAGTGCCGTACATGATCTCAGCACCGCTGTCGAGGTGTATTGCTTCACGGATGAAGTTTTCTGTAAGAGTCATGTGCCTTTCTCCTATTCTTTCTCCTAATGAATTTGTTTTTTCCTATTTCTGACCCGATTTTAGGAGAAAGTCAATGTAGCGGTTGATATACCAGATTGCCTTGCGAAGGTCCTCTGAGGTCTTGTTCTTATCTTTCCTACCTGCGCGGCAGATATATTTTATCGCGTTCGCAAGGTGGAAAGGTAAGTCCCACGCTTCGAGGAAGTCGATGACCTCGATGCCGCCGGCGGTATAGTGGGCAGGGTGATTGATCTCATCGTTTGTCTTCGGTGCAATAACCGCCCCCGCTGTTCTGCTGTTACTTGTTTCCATGTGTATCTCCCTCCTGTATTGGACACCAGCCGTCATACGGACAGTGACCGCAGTCGTTATAGTGGCATTTGCCATCAGACTTGATGATTGATGTTATCCAGATCGCATGAATCAGGATAACGAGCATCATGTATGTCAGGCATAAGGCTGCAATGTGCATAGTCAGTCCTCCATTTCTTTTTCAGGGGCTTCCGATTTCTTCATAACGCAGTATTTTGTACGACAGCTTCCGGAACAGAAGCGTCTGCGTCTGCCAGTTGTCGGCTGCTGAAGTTTTCTGCCGCAGAAGATACAGTGGTTATTCTGTTCACACCAGATGGGGTAATTCAGTTTCACAAGGTCAGCGGAACCAGAAAGACCGTGAGCCTTGCAGAAGAGCTGCACCTGATTGATTTTAAGTCCGAGAGCCTTTGCAATAGCTCTGTATCCGATGCCCTGCATACGCATTGCCCGCACCTGTAATTTTTGAGATTCGGTCAACTGTATCACCTCAAAACTGTCGATGTTATGCGGTTAGCGGTATCCACAAGGGGCTCCGCCAAGACTGCAAGGAAAAATGCGGTTAAGTGCTAAAAAAGTGCCGTTTTTATTGTTTTTTGCGTGAAAAACCACCTTTTTTTCGTACTGAAAATTAACGAAACGCATGCTGTTTAACAGTGTGTAGTTTTCCACGGTGATAATGGGAAAGGTGCGGAAATTCTACATTTCTGCTGGTGTTGCAAATCGGAAACTCCCACCATTAGCAGGATCCCATGCCCCGGGATCCTTCAAATTTGCGAATTTTCACACGAGAGGGGGCGACGGTCTTCTGTTTGCTTTCGCCTGTAAAAGCGAACCCGCCCCCGGCGGCTGCCTCAGCCCCCTATAGATATGCCCCTGAGTCACAATCGTACTGCAAGTTCAAATGGTCAGTATTTGTACTCAGGGGTGTGATCCTCGTTTCGTGTCTTTATGCTGTGACAAGAATGACAGAGGCTTTGCCAGTTGCTTTGATTCCAAAAGAGTATCTTGTCGCCTCGATGCGGTTTGATGTGATCCACATCAGTCGCCTTAACATAGCGTCCACGCTTCATGCACTCCACGCATAGAGGATGCGTTTCAAGGTAACGCTTGCGTGCTTTGTTCCATGCCCTGCCGTAGCCTCGGCTGTCTGCGGAGCGTGTGTCCTCCGGATGGAGAGAACGATGCTTGTCACAATACTTCGTACCGTAGGGAACGAGCGCTGCACATCCGGGATGTCGGCATGGTGTCTTTGGTCTGCTGGGCATTGGCTTCTCCTCCTGTCAGATTTTTGTATTGAATTATAGAAATTGGGCTGTCAGTGTCGCAGATGGTTTTAATAAATATGTGGTTGATCGGCTCTGAACATCGCCTCCTACTATATACCGTTTCAGGGGGGTGTTTGTAAGGGGTGTTTGAAAAAATTCTTCAAAATTTTTTATTTCTCCCACGGAAGCCCAAATTTACCGAAGTGCCCATAAGCTGAAACCTTGTTATAGTCCACATCGAGAAGACCAAGGCTCTTAATAATTCCTCTCGGCGTGAGGTCGTAGTTCTCACGGACATACTGGTTGATGAACTCCGCATCCTGATGCTCTGTACCGAAGGTCTCCACATAGATGGACACAGGCTTAGCTACACCAATAGCATACGCAATCTGTGCCTCTGCTTTATCCGCATATCCGGCGCTGACGATATCTCTCGCAATTTTTCTCGCCATATACGCACCGCTGCGGTCAACCTTAGACGGGTCCTTACCGGACATCGCTCCGCCGCCGATATGACCAATGCCGCCGTAGGTATCGCAGGCGAGTTTGCGTCCTGTCACACCACAGTCGGCAAAGGAACTGCCGAGTACGAATCTGCCTGTAGGATTCACCAGTTTTACGAAATCGGTATTCAGCCCGTACTCAGTAGCTGTGCGAATCATAATATTTTCGATAATGCTGCGGAAATCCTCAACCTCTATATCACGAATATGCTGCACCGAGCAGAGAAATGTAGTGATCCTGCCGCTGTCATAGTCGTAGCTGACCTGCGCCTTTGCATCTGCTTTCAGCATACGGCAGGGATAGGCTTTGAGATGTTCCAGAAATCTTGTGGCAAGCACATACGGGATCGGGAGCAGCTCCGGCGTTTCATTTGTAGCATAACCGTAACACATACCTTGATCTCCTGCACCGCCTGTATTCACACCGAGAGCAATGTCACTGCTTTGGCGATCTACCAGAACAGCAATATCCAGATCATCGGCGGTGAAATCCAGCTTGTAGTCAAGTCCGGCATCATCACTGCCATTGCCATTGATGCGGTCGAACACTTGCTGTACCAGCGCCTTGTAATCCGGCTCATGTGTGCTTGTCAGTTCACCGGCGATGATGAGATTTCTGTTCTTGAAAAGGCACTCAATAGCGACACGGCTGCTCTTATCGTTTTTCAGGCAGTCGGTCACGATAGCATCAGCGATCTGGTCACAGATCTTGTCGGGATGTCCTGCGGATACCTGTTCGCTTGTAATAATTCTCATTATCTTTACCTCCATACCTTGACACCTGTTGCCCATGCCACGCTTGTAGCAGTCACAAAGTAGGCATTTGCAACAGATGTCCACAGTTATTTATCGATATTACTTCACTTTTCTTATTCCTGTAGCACTTGTAGCATTCCATTACATAACTTTTCCTATATTCTTCTTTATAGTAATATTTATATATTCATTTGCTACATTTGCTACATATAAAAGAATATAGTATAAATATATAATAGAAAACATAAGAAGATAGGCACTTTTCAGCTTATTCATCGACCGTAGGTCAATCACTATTCATCGTCCAAAGGCACGAGATCCATTCCCGGCTCTTCGCCGCTTACCCAAGCGGCATCGTTTACAAGTGACAGCGGATTCATGTTGCCGGTCGTAGTCTGTTTCCACGGTCTGCGTTTGACAATCAGGTACTCCAAAGAGAGCCGCTTATAGAAATTCTGAGAACTCTCATACTTGCATCCATTGTCGCTGCACCACGTCTTGTAGTGACTGTAAACAGCGGAAGCCTTGATCTCCGAGCCCTTTTCCTTTTTCAAGCACTGCCGCATAAACTGGGCAATACGGTCGGATTCCACACGATACTCCTCAGTCGCAGCCTTCACTTCTTCCGGCTCATCAAGTCCCTCCGCCTTATACAGTCGATACCCTTCGATGCACCAGTTCAGGATGCCGGAAAGGTTTTCCGGCTGCATCAGTGTAGTCTTCAGCGTCTTATCCTGCTCGTGATCCTCAAAATGCCGGGTGAACGGAATGATTTTCAGTCTGCCGGATTCAAACAGAGTACGGTCAGTGACATTGGGCAGATGGTTGGTATCTATGAAGATCTTCGCCTGCATATGGAACTCAAAATAGCCCTCGTACAGAAAACGAGCTGTAATAGATCCATTACCGGTGAGCTGCTTTGTCAGAGAGGCATTGATGGTGAGCTTCTGCTCCATTTCGGAAATGCCTACAAATCTCGCACCCGCAAGGCGAGCGACATCATCCGAGGAGCCGTTGGACTGTCCACGGAAATAGTTTGTAGCAAGCATATCCGGCTTTGCAGAACGACCGTATTCCCCCATAACACGCAGGATCGTTTCGATGGTGGTGGTCTTGCCGTTTCTGGTTGTAGGACCGAACATAATAAAGAGACATTCCAGAGATGTGTCACCAGACAGCGAGTAGCCGATCGCCTTCTGAAGATAGCGAGCTACATTCTTTCGTCCGACCATAACTTCGTCAACAAACTGTTCCCATCTGGGACAGATGGCATTCGGATCATAATTGATGTGGCTGATTTTTGTAATAAAATCATTCGGGTCATGTTCATGGAATATCATAGTTTTCAGGTCAAGCGTGCCGTTTTCAAGATTCAGCAGATAGACATTCGCATCGAACGCAGACATTCTGATCGGGTGTACTGATTTTGCATCCTCTATCATCGTTTTCCGATTCTTCCGCATCTGGAGCTTCTGTACTCGTTTGATATAGCGGTTGCGAGTGTCCTCATCCCTAATCTGCAGTGCAAAAGTATACAGCAGGTCTGCAAGATACTTTGCAAGCTCCGCTACAGCGAGGGCGTTCTCGTCCGGCTGCCAGACATTGCCGTCATAGACATACCAGACATTGCGGTCACCGTTAAATCTTGCAATGGGCTTGAAGAAGTCGGCGAAAGCGTTACCGATGCCGATCTCATCACGCTGGTAACGTGGGTTTGTATGAGGCTGCATCTCATCAAGTGTGAGTGTAATGCGGGAGAGGTCAGGACGGAAACTTGCGTGTTCTTCCAAAGTCTCATCATCGAGAGAGTCAAAATCATCCTCGGCAGAAGAATCAGCAATCGGAGTGTAGATTGCTGAATTGGTAGCGACAGCATTGCGGATCGTGATCTGCCCATAGGTAGCATCACCAGTCTTGCGATCCCACTTGTCACGCATAAGACCTGAGCTGCGGAAGATACGGTCGATCTGCTCCTCGACGTTGCCACACCAGAAACAGAGCATGGACACAAACGCCATATCCGCATCGGACTGGGAGTTGTAGCCTTCTTCCCATCTGCCCTCATAGAGTGCTTTAAATTTATCGCCGGATTCCGATGCTAAAGCATGAGCGATGACACCGTCATCGTCCAGATATGACGCAGCTTCGATAGTTTTCGCAGATATACGGATGCTGCGCTTCATAAATGTATCAAGGGCTGTTTTGAGAGCATCGTCATCTCGTTCAACAGTACCGCTGCGGTAGACATTACCTGTTACCGTCACAAAGCGGTTCGTTGTTCCCGGCAGATAGACCTCCAGACCATGCTTTCGGTTGTTGATGTAGTAAACGGTCTTATCATAGGCAAAGTCCGGGGATAGCTTGAAGAAACCACGCAGACCTGTTCCGGAGGGAGATTTCTCAAAATATGCAGTAGAGAAAATGCCGAGAATGGATGCTGCGACATCGTTGAGTGAACCATCTTCACGGATACAGTGGTCTATGTCGATCGCACCGATACCCTCGGAAACTCTGTAGCCGATACCGTCCCAGCCGCCTATAGCGTAGGCTTTCATTGCTGTGTTGAAGTCAGCGAAAGTAGAGGGATCGTTAGTTTTCGCCATGTTTCCGGTTTTGGGGTTATACGGCACTTTAGTAGGTCTGCCGCTGCGTTTCTCCATTTTCCACACACAAAACGATGCATTTTGTTTCAGAGCATCGGGGATGTTTACGAAATTGACTGGCATGGGTTTTCCTCCTTCTTCTTGATGAGCGTTTCTATTCCAAGCTGTGAAGCAACGGACTGCTCAATTCGTGACAGCACGCCAGAATCTGTGATTCTTCCGGCATAATTCCGCAGAGCATACTTGCTTATTGTTGTAATCTGCTCTGCAAGGATCATGGACGTCTCAAGAAGCTGTTGCTTGTCTGTGATGTCATCAGGACTGATCTCCTTGTGACAAGGCAGCTCCGGCTTTTTCAGATGTCTTGTCATTGGCACAATGTTTACCGTGTCTGCATGGGCGTTGCCAATGTTATTGGAGAGGATAATAACAGGACGGCATCCGCCTTGTACACTGCTGTTAGGATGTCTGCCGAGGTCTGCAAACCATACTTCACCCCGCTGTGGAATCCTGCTGTCTACCTTGAACTGATAAAGTGAAGGCGTATGCTGTGCCGATGCCGTGATATACTTCCTCGGATCAAAGCCGAGTCCCTTGCGATATTCGTTTTTCATTCGTCTGTTTTTACGAGCCATAAATTTCACCTCCGTTAGCTGCCGGAACGGGCGTAACCGTTTTGCAGCATTTTCTGTAACTTTTGTGACGTAACTATTTGTCGCCAAATTGTCGTCATTTCAAAGACAAGCTTTGACCGCTGCGATGAGCTTTTCCTGCGTGACATCTTTATTGGCGAGAGCAGCAAGAACATCCTCATCGACTGTATCTTTACAGACAATATGATGAATGGTGACTGTCGATTTTTGTCCCTGTCGCCATAGCCTTGCATTGGTCTGCTGATACAGTTCCAGACTCCATGTGAGTCCGTACCAAATCAGGATATGACCGCCGGACTGGATATTCAAACCATGTCCTGCCGATGCTGGATGTATGAGAGCAACAGCAATCTTCCTCTCATTCCACTGCTGAATATCCTCGGACGATTTAATATCCCTTGGAGCATAGCCGCAGGACGATAAATGCTCCATAATTCTTGCCCTGTCATGCTTGAACCAGTATGCGATCAACACAGGCTGACCATTGGCGGATTCGATAAGATCTTCCAGCATTTCCAGCTTACGGCTGTGGATCGGACGTACTTCTTTGTTTTCGTCATACACAGCACCGTTCGCCATCTGGAGCAGTTTGTTGGAGAGAGAAGTTGCGTTGGCAGCATCAATATCTCCGTCTTTCAGAGGAATAATGAGATCATGCTTTAGCTGATCATACAGTTTTCGCTCCGCAGCATTCATCTCAACCTCGTGATTAACGAAGATACACTCCGGCATATCCAGATAGTCAAGTGCTTTCATGGAAATTGTGATATCCGAAATTTTCTCATAGATCTGCTGTTCTGCTCCGGGTCGGGGAACATAGGAGAACACAACACCGGTTGATGGATTCATACTGCTTGGCTTGAAATAGGATTCTCTGAATCTGCCGATAAACCGTCCGAGCCGTTCGCCGCCGTCAAGGATGCCGATTTCACTCCAAAGTTCCATAAGACCATTACTTGTGGGGGTAGCTGTAAGTCCGACCCAACGGCATACAAACGGTCGTACTTTCCGTAGCCATTTGAAGCGTTGTGACTTATGATTTTTAAAGGATGACAGTTCATCAATCACAACCATATCAAAATCCCAGCGCATACCATTTTTCTCATAATACTCCACGATCCATTTGACATTCTCTCTATTTACTGCGTAAATAAGGGCGTTGCAGTTTAATGATGCTGTTCGCTCTTTTACAGATCCAACTACAACTGATACATCAAGATTCTTCAAGTGATCCCATTTTTCGATTTCAGTTTTCCATACTGCTGTTACTCTAAGGGGCGCAATTACAAGAACTTTTGAAACTTTCAGATAGTCAAGCATTAGATTGCGAATAGCCGTAAGCGTGATAACTGTCTTACCAAGTCCACAATCTAGCAGAAGCACTGAGATTGGATGACTTTCGATATAATTGATACAGTATCGTTGATAGTCGTGTGGTATAAACTTCAAGATGTATCACCATCCTTCCAATATTTTTCTTCAGCTACTTTTCTTGCAATCTGCGCTTCTTCAACTGTTGAGAATGTTCCAAGATAATTTAGGTGTCCATTACACCTCAAGGTCGCAACATATCCACCATTTCCAGGAACTACCCCAGTAACGCCTGTTCTCGATCGGGCTTGCACCCTCTTATTTCGGGCTTGAGTATACTTATTAGCCCAGCGACAATTCTCAGGGGAATAATCCTTATTGACATCAATTCGATCTAATGACCATTCGGGAGATGGCATTTTTCCCATATCCTCCATAAACGCATTTATATCATTAAACCATCTTTCGCAAACTTTTATCCCTCGACCGCCGTAGTACTGATATTTTTCAAAATCAGGATTATAGCACCTGTTAATCATTTTTTGATATGAACTATATTCTGGTGTCTGTGAATATCCGTGTGGACTTCGTAAGCATCCACAAGATTTTTTGTGACCCCGTCTTAAATTGCGACCTGTTTCAATTATCTGATTGCCACAATCGCATTGACAAATCCAGGAGCAATTCTTTAAATCATCGGAAGTGCTTTCGTCAATTTTGAGTACCAGTAACTTTCCGAATCTCCTTCCTGTCAAATCAATAAATTTACTGATTATAATCACCATCCTCACCCAGTTCATAGAACTCTGCAAGATAGTCCGGATCTATCGGTTCAAGTATCTCTCCGAAATCGTCCATATCCGCAGGCAACATTACCACTTCCAGATCAGGAATTTTCGCCCCGATACCCTCCGGAAAGGTTGTACCGGGAGTCCAGCTTAATATTGCTTCAATGCATGGCTGTACCTGTTCTATGCGGTCAATGCACAGGACCGGAAATCCCAATTTCATGAGCTGATACCGCCTTTTCCTTTGAAGCGGACGCATCATTTTTCCCGGTGCTTTCAGTTCTACGAATACCGTTTTTGCAGGGAAGAACAGAACAAGTCGGTCCGGCAGTCCGTTTGCTGTCTGTGATGTAAGCTTGTACGCTGCACCTCCGGCGGCTTTAACTGCCTTCACAAACTCGTTCTCGACAACATATTCTCTCAACGATAACCTCCGTCATTCCAATTTTCGCACCACCCAGACGGATACGGTGTATGACAGCAATATCCGCAGTAACAGCAGTTTTCGCAGCACTGGTCGTACACATACAGCTCCTGATCGGTGTGATCGTAATCCTCATAAGAGCCACGGCTGTGGTTGAGGATGTTCATGCGATTATTCTGCCTTTTTCTTGATTTATAGCCCTTTCGGTCTTTGTACGTTCTGCTCATATGCTTAATTCCTTTCGTTGCGTTGTACTAAAAATTCGCCTTAGTCCTTGAAATAGTAGTTCCCTGTATATCCTGCGGAGGAAAGCGGTAAGCCGTCAGCCCACTTCGGATTATGATTCATAATGCCACATACCTCGTCAACGGTGATACTGTCCTTCGGTACTTCCAATATCACCTCATCATGCACATGACCGACAATATCCAGTCCTGCAAGCTCCATGCGACGTATAGCTTCTGCAAGCAGGTCACGGGCAGTTGCCTGAGTGATGTTCTCTGTCAGCTTGCCGCTGTAGGTCTCACCACGCGTCCACTTGTTGTTTGCTCCAAGTCCCTCAAAGGTAAGTGACATGCGACCGAAACGGTTCGGCTGTAGCTTCGGCTTGATATATGCAAGTCTGCGTCCTGACGGTAACACGATCCAGAGTGTATTTGCTGAGAACTGGAACCCGATTCGCCCAACCGTTCTATCATTGTGATCTTTTACCGTCTCAATTGCCGCTTTCTCTACGGCATACCAGAATTTCACAATATTTGGGTTTGCTTCACGCCAAGAGGAAATAATGTCGGGCAGTTCCGATTCTTTCAGTCCCATATCCAATGCACCCATTGAGATCAATGCGCCGCTTGCGCCCCCATATCCGCAGTTGTGGACAAGTTTTCCCGATACGGTAAAACGATGATGTCGTCCGGCATTTCGTATGTCATAAAGTCGAGCCTTGCACTTATCAGCTTCCATCCGGATCGATGTTCTATTACAGCCTTCTTTGCCTCTTCTATAATAGCTTCTCTTGTCATACCTTGCGTTAATTTCCTGCAAACTACATGATACGAGTAAGGCCAGTATTTTTGCTCGAATCTGCTTAAAACTGTAATTCTTCTGTTTCCTACATTGACTTGTTTTGTAACAAATCGAATATTGCCTGGTGCATAATCTCCGTTGCAATCGATGCGATCTAATTCCAGCTCCCTCTCTGGGATCCCTAAATTTTTGATAATCCACATACCTGCTGCTTGCACACTTGGAAAATCGAATCGAATGCCACGTCCACCATAATTTTTGTATGTGGGATCGTTTGGATTGTCGCAACGATGCTTTGCCACTTTTAGGCGAAACCTCAGCCACTTTGGAACTTTTTTGCATTCTGGACAATGCTTCGGTTTTCCACGTCGGAGAGCATAATAATCTGTCCATCTTCTCTTGCCACAATCTGCACATTCTACTTCCACATAACATCGACAATTTGTTACCCATCGGAATTCTGAATTTACAATTTTCGCCCATCCGTATTGAAATCCTACCATCTCCGGTTTGTATGAGATGCGCTCCGCTTCTGGCGGCATTTTCAAAGCGTATCGGGGAATGTTTACCCTCAACCCAGACGAGATGGTCGGGGGTTGCTGTAAGTCCGTCATAAGTGATAACTTCTCTTTCTCCTTTGAATACGACACCATCATGTTGTACCCACTCCTCTCCGTCCCAGACTTTCATGTCTGTTGTTACATTTTCAATTGGCACTAAGCCGTAATTGGTCAGAACAAGCTGTCCCTCTGCGATACAGGCAAGCTCGGCAACCTTTCCGCGCTGGCGCAATTCTCCGTTAATCCCATGCTTCACTACCGGCACTCCAAACATCTCTGATGCCGATGCACAATAGATATCCTCACCACGCTGAAAAGCATCCAGCCGCCATTGTTCTCCGGCAAGCCACGCAAGTACACGAGCTTCTATAGCACTAAAGTCTGCTACGATAAATTCGCAGCCCTCTTTCGGAATGAGCATGGTGCGGATAAGTTGCGACAGAATGTCCGGCGTGTTGCCGTAGAGCGTTTCAATCATATCGAAACAGCCCATTTTTACAAGCTCTCTTGCTTCATCAAGCGTAGAGATATGGTTCTGAGGCAGATTTTGTAATTGAATTAAACGCCCAGCCCAACGTTGGGTTCTATTTGCACCGGAAAATTGGAATAACCCATGCGCTCTGCCATCATTGCAAATACAACGTTCTGCCGCCTGATACTTTTTGACGGAGGATTTCGCCATCTGTAATCTCAGCTTCATCATATCAAGAGCTTCGGAATCGATACTGTGCTTGTCCAGATCAGCGATGAGTGATGCAACATCTTTCTTGCCAAGTGAATCAACGGATATTCCACGTTCATCAAGCCATTTTTTCAACTGTGATACGGAATTTGGGTTTTCAAGACCAGTCAAAGCATAGGCTCTTTTCGTCATTTCTTCGGACAGCATCATGTCGCAGATGATAGCCTGCTGTACCAGTTCTTTATCAATTAGTACACCACGGTCATTAATTCGCTGATCCATGTGGTAGTAATCCCATTCCTGCGGTAACATTGGAAAACTCTCTAACCGTTTACGAATGTCACGTTCTGTCCGCACATCCTGAATGCAATAGCTTTTGAAAGTCTGCCAGTCCTCTGGAGCGTGTTCGGGAAGATTTCTCGTCCTGCCGCTATTGGATTTTGTGGGCTTGCATGGAATAGAGAAATATCGAATCAACCGTTCACCTGCATCATCTTTTTGTTCTCCTGTTTTTAACACCTGTGCCGCAAGTTTTAATTTTAGCGGAAGCGATAAACTCGCTGCCCAGACCATTGTGCATTGCCATGAATCCGGCGAAAGCTGTGTTCCGAAATACTTTGATAAGCAAGTCCGCTCAAATTGTGCGTTCCATGCAGATTTTATAATATTGTCATCAAAAATTGCATTCACAACTTCCTGCGGCAATTTCTCACCACAGGCAAGATCAATACACTGCACATCTTCATCATCAAAAGCGTAAGCAAACAGCAGAATATGAAAGTCACCCTCAACATATCTATAAACACCGCAGTTTACGAGATCTACATCGCTATACGTTTCTAAATCGATTGAAAGTACACGTCTGCTCAATAAAATCACCACCTTGTGTATGTAAAAGGGAGAAACGTCTCCCTTAGTCATTCAGTTCAGGAAATCCATATCATCATCGTCCATAATATCTTCGTCCGCGCCCTCGATCTCCACGAAGTCGGATGCTGCGGTAGGTCTGCCTGCAAGACGCTCACCATGACGGACAAGCTGGATGTTCTGGAGACCTGCTGCGATTCCCTTATTGCCGGATGCCGCAAAGCCGTAGAAATTCACGCTTACATTGCAGTAGTCGCCGCTGCCGCACTCCATCGGGTCAAGAATCGGCTGAACCTTGCGGTCAACGATCTGCGGAGCGTCCTTAGATGTAGCGTTGAAGAAGAAATGACCTGTGTAGTTCCCATCGTCTGGGCGGTCAATATCGCCGTCGTGCATGGGCATTTTGAGATTGGGCGGAATTTTGCCGTTCCACTTCTTTTCCTTTGCTGCTTCCTTTGCAGCCTCGATTGCTTTCTTTATCTTGACGAGGGTTGCTTTGTCGTCCTTGGAAATCAGGCAGGAAACGGAAAACTTTTCCTCGCTGCCATTGATCGACTTTGCCTCCCAGATATTCGCAAAGGAAATGCGGCAGGGAACGATAACTTTGGTTATGGGTGCTGTGTTATTAGTTGCCATATGAATACCTCCAAAAATTTTATTCTTCGTCAGGAAGGATAGAAAACTCCTGACTTGGTGTTGTAAGATCGACAGGCTCTCTCGGATCACTCTCCGGCACAAGTGCCAGCTTTCCGGGGGGGCTTTGCCACATACTCACCGAGCAGCTCATTGAATTTCTTTTTGCCCATCATCTTCTCAAATTCCGTAAGCGTGATGAGCGTTTGCTTGTAAAGGTCGGTGTAACCATTCTGAACAGCTGTATCGACCACTGCCTTTGTGTCTGTGAATATACGCTTGCTGCGTCCTTCAACCACCTTGTAGCCTGGAATAGGTACGCCGTGGTTGATTGCTTCTGATGAAACGAAAGCAAATACCGCTTCTATCCATGAGGAAATCCTGTTCAGCGTGGGCAGAATCTCCGCAAGCTCACTGATTGGGATAAGTCCCGGTTGCTTGAAAACGGCGGTATGTGTATCTGCTTCATAGGGTGCAGTCGTGTCGCTTTCTTCCGCAGTATCGAACGCTCCGGCATCAAGGTCGAGGAAATCCTCACGACACAAGGCAAGCGCTTCATCGGCGCAAGCCTTACATACAGGCTTTGCACGGCAGAAACGACACCAGTCACCGGGCTTTTGCTCACCCTTGCCCTCATATGCGAGTTTGGCAATGGGTCTAATGCTTTCGCCCCATTCTTCCAGTTCCCGCACGCTGCATTCAAATGTAGATATATTGTCAAGGCGGGGCTGAATGATGCTCATACGTACGATCTCAATATCATACAAAAAGCCATAGGCGGCTAAACCTCCGAGCGCATAGAGCATCATCTGGCTGTTGTGGTCTGCGTCCACAAACACGCCTTTGCCCGTCTTGAAATCACATACATGAAGCAGTCCTTTGCCGTTCTCATCCTTGCCGATGATGAGCATATCTGCCGTACCGAAGCCGGAAGGGGCAATGTGACTGTAATCCACACGCTCCTCCACAAAGGCAAGCGGCTCGCAGCCATTTTCTTTCATCTTCTCAATGATTGAAATGACGAATTCAGCGTATATATCCGTTATCTGCTCGATCTCCTCCGTGTCGTATTCTTCGGACTGCGGGCGTTTTACACGTTGGTGCAGATACTTTTTCACCTTGTATTCGCAGATCTCGTGGGCAAACGTGCCCTCAGCAGCATAGACTGAACTTTCATTTGGAAAACCCTCCTGCAAGCGGACTGACGGCGGACAATGCAGCCACTGTTTTGAACTGGATGCGCTCAAAAGAGCATGAGTATCCGGCATTGCAACACCTCCGTTTAAAGCTGCGACAAATCGGTAAGGAACGCTTCGTACTTGTCCGCAGGAACGTCACTGACTTTCGTTGCTCCATAGGATTTCAGCAGAGCAAGCACCTTTTCCTTGTTGCTGCGGTCTTTCTTGATTTTCTGTGTCACCACACGGATCAGATCGTCAGGGGAAAGGGCTGTCTGTTCCGGCTTTTTCTTCGGAGTCGCTTTCTTCTTGGGCTGCTCCTTCGGCTGTTCCGGCTCCGTATCCCACGGCAGGTCATCAGCAGCGAGGATCTCCTCAAAGTCATCGGGGTTGAAATCTTTCAGTGCAGTTTCTGCCGGGGCAGGATTGGGCGGTGTCTTTACACCATTGATTGCCATATCTGACAGCTCTTTTGCGATGCTCGGTTCAGTCGCCGCCAGAAGCTGGATGACGCCGCCGAAGATCGTACCGAGTCCATCGATCAGCTTCTTGGCATCTACCGGAATGGGCTCCGGTGTCTTTTTAGTCTCCGTCATACAAAAGTTCCTCCTCTTCATCATCGTAATTTTCATTGTCAGTGCTGTCTGAACGCCTGATGTACACGGAAATTCCGTTGTCATCTGCTGTTAGGTCAATCAGTTCCGTGTGAAGCTCCATATCTGGAAGCATCGCCGCCGATTTGGTGAGAAATGTAAAGATGTCGGCAATCACCAGCCCGATATGAGCAGCTCCTGCATCAATCTTTTTCTCTAGCATTTTCAGCGTTTCATCTTCGTGGAGCTTATCAGCAGTCTGCTGTACCTTGCAGTTCTTTGTATTGCTGCCGTTATAGCAGTGTTTCGGGATTCTGTTTGGGTTCATAGGCATTTCCTTTCTGGTTATGGTAATAGACCAATATAGATGTGGTCGGTCACGGCGGTCATCGCAGCCGTTTTCTTGTGAGAGGTCTTTCAAGAGCCTCTACTATATACCGTTTCAGAGGGGTGTTTGTAAGGGGTCAAAAGAAAAATTATCAAAAAAATTTTTTGCTTACAAAGGCTCTCGTTTTGCTTTTTTGCCTGCTTCATACGTTCGCAAACAGACATCTTGGAAATTCCGAGCGTATCTGCAATTTTCTGCTGTGTCCAGCCGTACTTATGATAAAGAACGAACACCTCACGCTGTTTGTCCGTCATTGCCGCCAGCATCTCCTCACGATTCTCCCTGCGAATAACAGCATCCAGCGGATCAACGCCGAGTGTCTCATCATCCCAGACGAAATTTCTTCCTTCCATATCCTCATCTTCCGGCTCGTTCTCGTTTTCTTCATCTATGGAGTCACCATCTGCCGAGGGATCAGCATTACCAAATCCGCGATTCATACTCTGCGTGATACGTTCCTCACCAAATAAAGTTACTATCGTTGCCCAAGAAGTCTCCAAAAGGGCTTTGTCAGGTACTTCCGCACTTTCCCTCAGATAGTCCTTCTCCGCATCACGCAGTTTATTGAAGTAGTAAGTAAAATTCGTGCAGTACGGCAACCAGATGACTGAGTGTCTGCCCAGACCATTTTCATAGAGAGCATATCCGCTTGCGTACAGCGTACTGCCGTAAACCTGCACAAGTGGTTCTTCGGATGTGGTCAGCTTTAATCGTGTGGGTGTCTTTCCTTTTTTCTTCTGACCAGGCTTCAAACCGAGGATAGCAAGCAGTTCGCCGAGTGTGGTTTTAGCAGTGATATCCATCTTTTCCATAGTCGTTCCTTTCTTCAAGGAACACATCAGGCGGAAGATGCCCACAGAACTCACCGCTGCACGAAAAAGGCGCACAGGCAGAAGATGTCCATACGAATATGACTATCACAAACGGCTAAATATAGCCGTGTGAGGAATTTCATATCCGCTATGAGCATCTGTCCGCCAGTGTGCACCCTGACTAACAAATGTATGATTTTACTTGAATTAATCCGTACTATGTGCCGAAAAATAGCCGGATGCATACGGAGGAAGAACATACAGCTTGGTCTATCGCCCACAGGGTATAGCTGTGGCTATGGGGAAATAGTGCTGTATGAACATCCGCTGCCGTATGCATCCGGCTTTGAGGTGTTGTTTCGCAGTCACAGAGGAGAAATTTCATGTCCTTGACTGTATTTCTATTTTAGCAGAATTCTTCTGATAACTGAATAGATACAACTTGGGAGGTGCTTTTTGTAAACTATGTCAATATATTCTACGGATTGTATTTCATCAGTAGTTGAAAATAGCTAAATTTAATGTTGACTATGTGTTTGAAATATGATTATAATGTGAAAACAAGTCAAATTTCTCCCAAGTTTGATGGGAGCTACAGAAAAAATATTTTTGAGTCCTGGAAAAGTGCGTCTGGACATAAAAAAAGGAGGCTCGAAAGCCTCCTTAAACAGTGTAAAACCGTCATTTGTGTTAATATTCATTCCTAAACGTTGCCATCAATGTGAAATGATAGTTTGCTTACGAAGCGAGGATCGCATTGGGTGATGTTGTGTTGCTGTATTTTTTCTGTGTATTTCTCTTTTGCTGTTGGCGCTCTTTCGTCCACGGTCTGACTCCTGCTGCCTCACACATCTGATTATACTGGAATACATTTGCATCGGGGCACAATTTTAACATCGTCTGGTAGAACCTGTGAGCCTTGCTTTTTGCGCTGAATTTGACATCAGCCTTTTCCATAAGATCACTGCGGAATGCCTCCTCCAGTTCAAGAGCCACACAGAAGGCAAGTACCGATTCCAGTCTAACTCGTTTTCCGCTGCGCATATTGGATATAGTGTTTATGCCCAGACCGCTGCGTTCAGCAACATCATCCTCAGTTACATTGCATCTTTCCATATGGAACTGTACTGCTCGTCCAAAGGGACTGACTGTCGGCACCTTATGAAGTTTCACATTTTCGTTCTCCGTCTCTTCAAACTCAGCTAATACTCTGCGAATCTGTTCTTCATTAGCCTCTCTGTTCTCAATTGGTGCTAAGTCGTCTTTGTGCAGTTCTCCGAAAGTATAGTCGTAGTCGGGATCGTCGTAATTTATTTTAAAAGCAAGGCAGCACTCCGACATATGCCGGCGAGCATATTCACTCAATCTAAGTGGGTGATCGTTAAATCGCTCAACATATTTATCGCTGTCCAGAATGACATGACCGTCCAGATAAATAAAACGGTCAGAATTTACAAGATCGGTAAATTCATCGCTGATTTCCATAATTTCCGAAATATGGCGCAGCGTCAGTGTATAGGTATGATCTTCGGGAAAATCATAGTCTATATCATGATCATCAACATATCCGGCAACATTGTAAACGTATACACCCCGAACTTCTTTCCAGCCAAGCTCTGCGATCATTCTCTTTGCAGTGTTCCGTGCTGTGCCGAATTTTCCTTTGACATGATCTATCAGATGTCTATAGTCCTCCCAGTCAGGCTCGCCAACCAAACTGTCAAAGAAATCAAGTATAACTTCTTCGGTCTGTTCCGGCGGCATCTGGATGTATCGTGGAATAGAGTTAGCCTGAATTTCCATCCATTTTATAGAAGCACGATTTGTTTTGGAATATCCATAATCGTTGAATTCAGGGATCTGGGCATTGATCATCCTGCGATAATGGCTTTGAAGCTCATAGAACAGGTTGTGGAGATATGCATGGACACATTCGTGCAGGATCGCACTGTACTCTTCGACTCTGCTCTTGATAGATTCGTCGACAAAAATTGTTGGTCTTGTGATCGTTATTATCTTCTCGTTCCCGTATTCATCGTAAACAATAACATCGCGTCTATCAAAAATGAGCTTGGATCTCACCTTAACCTTGGCGTTCTTCGACAGCCGGGCGTATTTTATATCCAACCCCATTGCTCTTGCAAGAGCGTAGACATTGATCCGACAGGGAGCAGTTATCTCATAAGGATAAAACTCCTCTATCATCTCTTTGGCGATTTCGCTGTACTTTTTCTTGTTCATTATCGGCACAAGGCAGTCGTCAAGCGGATTTTTAAGCCGGATGTACTTTCCGTCATACAGATCGATTCCTATAAGAAAATTCGAGCCGCCGCCGGATACATATTTGCCATAGACAACATACCGCTGGCATTGGCTGTAACCGTTCAATACGAAGTATACCTCGCAGATCACATACATATTAAAAGAGAAGTGGTCTATCCGATCATAGTATCCCTCTGAAATGATAACATTCTCAATCGCTGCATTTCCGGGTACACCCCACGGCAGTGGAAGCACCCCGTATTTGTGAGTCTCACGGATATACCGTCCATAATCGAGCGTGTAATTCCATTTCAAGAAATCTGTGAATGTGATGATATCCGGCAATGTTCCGTCCCAGTCAGGATTCCTGATAATCTTGTACTGTCCGATGTGGAGTGCGTCAGGGATGTTAAGAAATGGTCCCCTGTTTAAGTATATAGTCATTTACAAGCCCTCCTGCTTTTATCGCAACTTCTTGTATCCTCTGCTCCTTTTATGCTCTGACTTTCTGTTTTCTCTTTATTTATGGCAAAGTGGGTTGATTGCGAAAGTTGGTACTCTGACCAACAGTCTGGCGAGCCACACACCGAAGGCTGACACACTGCACCTCCGCTTTGGGTATCATTTCCCATAGGCGGAATACCAACAAGACTATTATATCACACTTTCAAACGAATTTCAAGTGTGTTTTCCTATTGACAAAACACCGTTTATGTGCTATAATATAGTCTAAGATGTACCAGATACGGCATTTTTCGCACATCTAAAATTTTCAGTGTTGAAAAGTCTTTGATAAACTTTGTAGGGTTGTACAGAATTCAAGAAGAATATTTGTTTGATTTGAGCATTGACAATCTCAGTTATTCAATTTTTTGTTGAAGGGAGAGCTTATTATGAAGCAGCGAAAGAAACCCAATATCTTAATTTCACACGGCGGCAAGGAGTCCCCAGGTAAAAAGAGTAATATCTCTGATCCTGCTCATCGTAAGGACGCTCATGCGGTCGGAGGTCGTATCAAATATTACAGGGAGCGTAAGGGCAAGGAACAAAAGGAGATAGCCGAGAGAATCGGTGTGACCTCTAATGCAATCAGTAACTGGGAGAACGGACGAACGCGTCCGGATTTCAGCGTTGTTCCTAAGCTTTGCGAGGTACTTGGTATCACGCTGTACGAGCTGTATGGCATTGATGACAGGCGAGAAACCTATACTGATAAGGAAAAAACTATGGTAGAACGATACCGTAGGCTGTCATATCCGCATCAGATTGCAATGGACGGTCTGCTATCCTCCCTTGAAGCGGCAGAGAGTACAGGCGACTTCCCGGAGATCATCAAACTGATATGCTGCGATAAAGGGCTTGCGGCAGGCTTTGACGGCGGTGCGGAGTTTGAGGATCACGGAACGCCGATCTATCTGTATCCAAATACAAATGCAGCGATACGGCAGGCAGATCTTGTATTCCCAGTCAATGGTGACAGTATGGAGCCGGAGTATCATGACGGCGATCTTGTTCTTGTGGAGAAATATCCCGGATGTCCGGAGCTGCAATACGGCGAGGTCGGTGCTTTTGCTATCGGCAATAGTACATATATAAAAGTATACGATGAAGAAGGTCTGGTCTCATTAAATGAAGACTACGATATCATGACATTTACTGATTTTGACAGTGTTATTCTGATTGGTCGTGTACTTGGTATTCTGGATCCGGCATCAATTGCCAGTGAGCAGGATGCAGAGCATTATGAAGCCATGCACGAAGATGATGAGGAGTAAAGCAAATGGCAAAACTGATATTCAGATACGGTGCAATGGGCAGCTCCAAGACTGCAAATGCGCTGATGGTGCGGTATAACTACCTTGAAAAGGGTAAGAAAGTGGTACTGCTGAAGCCGAAATGCGAGGACAGGGATGGCGCAAAAGTCGTTCACTCTCGCATCGGCATAGAAGCAGATTGCGAGTATGCAGAGGATTTCCTCACAAACTACAACGGCGAGCATTACGATGCTGTCATCGTGGATGAGGTACAGTTCCTTGCACCAAATGTCATTGACAAGCTCAGTGATTTGGTAGATAAGCATAATATAACAGTTATCTGCTACGGTCTGCGTACAGATTTCAGAAGTGAACTGTTTCCCGGATCAAAGCGGCTTATGGAGCTTGCTGATGATATAGAGCAGATCAAGACGATATGCTGGTGCGGCAAACGGGCTCACTTCAATGCCCGAATACTGAATGGGCAGATGGTCACAGAGGGCGAACAAGTACAGCTTGGCGGCAATGAAAGCTATACGGCACTGTGCAGAAAACACTATAAGGAAAGGAAGATAAATTCATGAGCCTTTTCAAGAAACATAAAGCAGCTGTTCAGCCGATACCTGAACCATTTACTGCGGAAGATATTCGTGTAGAATCAAGTATCTGCACAGGCGAGAAAACGATTGGCTTCTACGATAAGCATGCTTATAAGCTTCGTTTTGCAGAGTTTGTTCGCTCGGAGCAGGATATTATAGACTATTTTGAACGGTATGGTGCTGATGTAGATTCTGAAATCATAGAAAAGCTGATGACAGGCTGATTATCATTGAAAGGTGAGTGAATCTCATGTGTACACGCTTTCACGTTGAGCCACACCAATATCATGCAATCATTACACGGGCACAACGTCCACAGCTTGCGGGCGACATTATGGTAAAATTCGGCAAACCGCTGACCATGTCCGGAGAGATACGTCCGACCGATGTTGCAGCAGTGCTTGCTCCCAACAAAGACGGCAAGCCTGCGGTGTTCCCGATGCTGTGGGGATTCAGTCACGAAGCAACCAATGCGCCGATAGTCAACTGCCGCATTGAGACAGCAAGTCAGAAAGAGATGTGGAAGGACTCATGGTTTCGGCGGCGATGCGTGATACCCTGTAGTTGGTATTATGAGTGGGAACACTTCAGAAGTCCTGACGGGAAGAAGTCTAAAGTTGGCGATAAGTACATGATACAGCCAAAAGGTGCTGATTCTACGCTGCTTGCCGGATTGTACCGTATTGAGGAACGAGGCGGCATTCAAGTACCCGTGTTTGCGGTGATCACGAGGGATGCTGTCGGTGACTTGCGAGGGCTTCATGACAGGATGCCGTTGATTCTTGAGAGAGAGGACGTTCTGGCATGGATCAAACCGGACGGGAATCCGGAGGAGTTGAGCAGAAAGGGATTAACCGAGATGTGCTGGGAGAAGTCGGCACAATAAGAGTGCTTCGTTCTTTGTATATGGAAAACCAGGAACGGAGCTTACTTAACGTGAGTTCGACAGAAAAAATTAGTCAAAGAGGCATAAAAAGCCATCCTGAATATTAGAATCAGAACAGACAGAAGGCTTTTTAGGCAGAAAGGAATAAGCAGCCAGAGCAGAAACCAGATTGACAAGGAAATTGGTTACACTGCGATGTCTGGAATGCTCTATATCACAGATATTTTTCAGAAAGTCATTTACAGATTCAATGACAGCACGTTTGCGAAGCATAAGTCTGTCTTGTAAATCCATAAGCTTGTTTTTCATATTTTTCTTTGCTCTGGTGACAAGCGTAATATCTTTTTTCAGAAGTTTTTCAAACAGCTTCTGAGAAATATAGCCTCTGTCAGCGAAAAGTTTTCCAAATATTTCTTTAGTCAGCGAATCCATCACAGCTTCGTTTCTGTCGTCCACATTACCCGAAGTAAGGCAGAAAGACAGGATCTCACCCTTATCGTTGATAATCAGATGCAATTTAAAACCATAGAACCAGCCCATAGAACTTTTTCCTGTTTTTGCATATTCACTGAAAACACGATGATTATGTATTCTGTGATTATCACATACTTTTAAAGGAGTGGAGTCAACAAAAGATATTCCTAAACACTTGCCAAAACGTGCCTTTATGGTGTATAATATAAGTGGAACAAGTGCAAATTTCATAATTTCTACAAACCGGTTGTAACTTACAATATCAGGATAATCCTTTCTCTGATGTACCATTACATGCTTCGTATAATACCATTTAAAATTTTTATAACCCGACAGATGATACATAATCAGTATTGTCATAATTTCACTTAATGACATTCTTGTTCTGGGTACAACTTCTTCTTTATCCATCAAAAGTTTATTTCTGCAATATTCCTCATATGCCTTGCAAAAATCATCTGTATCACAAAATATTGCTATTTGCTCCATAGAAAAAACCGCCTTTCTGTTCCTTTGAGTTTGTCGTTATTCTCATTATAACAGATTTCCACGGTTTTTTCTATCTTTTTCATCGAACTCACGTTTACTTATATCTTGATATTCCGAAGGAGATATGTTATAATAGTTATAATAACTCTCTCTGCCAAGGAGTGTGAATGTAATCAATGTGCAGATGGAGAAGAAGTAGGCGTTCGACCGGCAATGTGGATTAAACACAATGCAACATAATGATGCGTGACAAAGATCCGCAGCGAATCCGCAAAAAACGTACATGCTTGTTTGATTGAAAATGTAAGTCCGGTTAATTCATGCGGATATCTCACTTATGGATCTGTAGTATTGTCATCAATATAAAGGGAGCGTGAATACGTTGAAAAGAGTCCTCGTAAAATCCGTTCACGGAGCTTTCGACTATGTTATGGAGCATTACTATCCATTCGGCATGGCTGCCGAAGCTGCGGAGCAGGGAGCATTGACCGATACATACGCTATTATTTCCATTCAGGACAGTCACACAGGCGGTTTTGGTGTGCAGTTTACAGAAAATCAGTTCTGCAAGGGCGTTATTACGTTGATGTTTGATGATATCGTGACAGAGGTAGAGGGATCTGTTCTGTTCAACGATGAGATGGCAGACCAGATCATCGGGTTTATTCTTGCACATAAATCGGTTGATACACTGCTGGTTCACTGCTATGCCGGGCAGTCACGTTCCGGAGCAGTCGGTGCTTTTGCGGTTGAGATGCTTGGCGGAGATAATATCAAATATTTTGAAGAAGGCACGCCAAATCAGTATGTCTATGATGTGCTGGAGGCAGGTTGGGTGAGACGGCAGATTTTAGGAGTGTGATATTATGCTTCACAAAATGCATTTGAAACAAGAACCGTTCGGGAAAATCAAGAACGGTACAAAAACAATAGAACTGCGTCTGAACGATGAAAAACGGCAGCAGATAAAAATCGGTGATTTCATTGAATTTTCGCAGCTTGAAAGTAATAGTAATCATGACAAGCTGACCGTGAGGGTAACTGCACTGCATCATTTTAATTCCTTTGCGGAGTTGTATAGTTCTCTTCCAAAAGAGAAACTCGGCTACGCTGTATCTGAAACTCCTGATTCTGACCACATGGATGAGTATTATCCTCGTGAGAGGCAGGAGCAGTACGGCGTTCTTGGCATTGAACTGAGATTGACGGATTTGCAGAAGTTTATTGATGCACAAGATCATGGCTACAGCTTTGGTGAAACATATCAGACGGCTTTACAGGAAATAAAGCAGGGTGAGAAGGTGTCTCACTGGATTTGGTATGTGTTTCCACAGATTCAAGGTTTAGGACTTAGTGGTACTACTGCATATTTCTCTATCAAGGATCTGAATGAAGCGATTGACTACTACGCACATCCTATCCTCGGCGCAAGATTAATAGAAATAACAGAAACTCTGCTGGATATTGAAACTGATGATCCGATGGCAGTATTCAGATATCCCGACGCATTTAAGATTCGCTCATGTATGACGCTGTTCAAATACGCTGCACCGGGGCAGGAATTATTCCAAAAGGTGCTTGATAAGTTCTGCCGTGGGAATGAGGATGAAAAAACTTTGGAACTATTGTGATGACAAAGCGTCAATATACTTGAAATTAACGACGAATGAAAGGAAGAAAAAATGAACCAATACATAGTTGATGCATTTACAGATAAAGTGTTTTCCGGCAATCCGGCAGCAGTCTGCGTGCTTGAGCGTTTTCCCGATGAGACGCTTATGCAAAATATTGCTGCTGAAAATAATTTGTCTGAGACGGCATTTGCTGTAAAAGAAAACGATCGCTATCACATTCGCTGGTTCACACCTACGAGTGAGATAGATTTCTGCGGACACGCTACTCTCGCAACTGCTTTTATTCTGTTCAATTATTATGAGAATGAGTCGGAAAATATAAAGCTTTACGGTCAGATCGGAGATTTTACAGTGCGCAGATCAGGAGAACTTATAAAAATGGTTTTTCCTGCCTACGATTTGAAGCACATTGAGATTACCGATACAATGATAGAAGCACTTGGTACGATCCCCCTTGCAGCGTACAAAGATCGGGATATTATGTTTGTTCTGAGAGATGAAAACGAAGTCAGAAACTTGCAGCCTGATATGTCGTTGCTTTCACAATTAGATGGAGCTTGTGTAGCTGTAACAGCAAAAGGATCGGTGTATGACTGCGTTTCAAGAGTATTGGCCCCAAAGATAGGAATAGACGAAGATCCTGTAACAGGCTCGACTCATTGTATGATAGCACCTTACTGGTGTAAAAGCTGAATAAAGCTTGTATAACCGCTTTTCAAGCATCCAGTCGCTCGGGTGAGCTTTACTGTGAAATCAGTGGAGAAAGTGTTATTATCTCTGGAAAAGCTACACTGTTTTCGGTAAATGATATTGTTGGAGTATAATAATTTTATTGATGCCATGTTTTTCGGAGGACGGAAAATATATCTACTACGTAAGCTACAGTAATGGTATCGGCTCGATCTGCCGCATGGATACTTCTTCATATTACACTGAAACAGTGTATGCCCAAAACAACGTAACTGCGTATTATCCGATCATAGCAGATGAATATTTATACTTTACAAAATGGCATGATGCGGATAACCGTTGCGATCAGATAATGAGATATGACGGCAGTAAAATATCCAGTTTGCCCTTTAATTCGGATTTGTTTGACTGCTCGGATGCTTGTCCTGTCAATGATAATATGATGATATACAGCAGCACTGCGGACGGTGATTATGACTTATTCTTTTTCGATGGTGAAAACTCAATGAAACTGACAGGTCTGTGTACGGATAAAAACGAACTTGGAGCAGATTTTTATTTACAAGAATCAGTTCACGGTGATGTCAATGCAGACGGTGAATTCAATGTTGCCGATGTTGTACTGTTACAGAAGTGGCTGCTTGCAGTGCCTGACACGCACCTTGATGATTGGAAAGCCGCTGATTTTGTTGCAGACGATAGACTTGATGTGTTTGATTTGTGTCTGATGAAAAGAGAATTGCTGGCAAATTCAGATAAATAATTTGATGGTACAAATACGATTTTAGCGGTACTTTGATTGTAAGAAAGGAGAAAATAAATGCTTATATTAGGTTCATACGGATTCAGCAGCACGCAGAATCGACTAAAAATCGGAGAACTCATTCCGGATCAGAGTGGGAAAATGCTGATCATTCCACTTGCTTGTATGTTTGGTACGGAAACAGGGGAGAAAGAGAAGAATTGCGCTGCAATGCTCAATTTCAAAAGGGAAAATATCTATGTTTTCGATGACAGCAATCCCGATGCACTGCTTGGTATGAAGTTCGACTATATCGCTGTTCTTGGCGGAAATACGTTTCAACTGTTGTACTACGTTAAGAAATATCACCTTGACTCATTCATTAAGCAGCAGGTTGCGGACGGAGCTGTTTATCTCGGATTTTCCGCAGGTGCATATCTCGCCTGCGGTAATATTGAATATGTCAAGAATTTCGATGACAACAATCATATAACGGACGGTGATTTTACGGCTCTTGGGCTGACGGACAAGTATGTTCTCTGTCATTTCGATTCCAGAGGAATCAGGGAAATCAAGATGTGCCGTGCATTTCTTGGCGATGAACCCGAACTGCTCACGATCAATGAAGATCAGTTTATCGTGCTGCCTTGAATTTAACATCGGAGAAAAGGAGTCAACATGAGATTTTTAACACATGACAGCAAAATCAGCTGTATTGATGATAATGGAAAAGAAGTGGGAAAAGTTGTTTTCCCGAAGCGTGAGGGCAATGTTTACGAGATAAAAACAACAAAAGTAGACGAGTCCATGCAGGGGCAGGGTATCGCCGGAAAGCTCATGCGGCTCTGTCTGAATGAGATCAATCATAGAGGTGGAACAGTGCGTGCGACTTGTTCCTACGCAAAGAAATTTATTGAAAAACATGGTTTGCGTCCGCTTGTGATTTGTCATATGGTGACTTCAATTGACGGTAAGGTCACAGGAGATTTTCTGAATTCTAAAAAGGGGCTGGAGGTCAGCGAAACGTATTACGAAATCAACAGTAAGCTGAAAGGCGATGCGTTCGCCTGCGGCAGGGTAACAATGGAATCCAGCTTTACAGGCGGTTTCAAGCCTGATCTGACAGAATTTTCGGGTGCGAATATTCCCTATGAGGACTCCATTGCGCAGAAACACGGCTATTATGCGGTTTCCTTTGACAGACACGGATCTGTCGGCTGGCAGAATGGGATTCTGCATGATGAAGATCCGGGATATGACGACTGCCATATTATCGAGGTTTTATGTGAGGATACGCCGCAGGAGGTGCTTGCATATTACCGAAAAATTGGTGTTTCCTATATTTTTGCAGGCAAGAATGATATTGATGTTAACACGGCTCTCAATAAGCTTTATGACCTGTTTGACATTAAAGTGCTGCTGTTAGAGGGCGGAAGTATCATCAATGGTGCGTTTCTCCGTGCAAATGCCGTAGATAATATCAGTCAAGTAATTGCACCAGTCATTGCGGATAAGGACGATAAGTCACTGTTTACAGATGCGCAGATGACGGATTTTCGTATGTTGGATTGCAAAGAAATGGCGGACGGTGGTGTGTGGATATGGTACGCAAAGTGAGTGGAATTTATGGAGAATGAAAACGGAACATGGGTCATGAAAGGGCTTGCTTGGGACGATCCATACAGAATACACACATGGAAGGAGCTTATCAACTGGGTGAATGAAGTGGGATTTCTGCCACTGTTTGCGAATGAGATAGAGGGATTTTCAGCGGAGGAACATACTTCTCCGAACTATTGGTGGACGGGCAATGTTGAGCAGGCTCCGTGGGAGTGGCGTGAGATCATTGCTCGGAGTCAAGAGGTCGCCTACGGTAAATTTTTCGGTGGAAAAGCAGGATTTATCAGCAAGGAGTGGCTGCCGTATTTTGCAAATTATCGCCGAAACGGCTACAATTTTGATTCCAGATATGCGGACGGACTTGCAAATCTACGTGAAAAGGTCATCATGGACTTTTATCTCAGTGAGGACAGCAATGGCGAAATGCTCTGGAAGCAGGACGAGATCCTCTCAACTGATTTGAAGAAAATGGCAGGATTCGGAAAAGGTGGACTGAAAAACTATCCCGGCATCATCACTGGGCTGCAAATGCAGTTTTATCTCGTTATTACAGATTTTCGACGCAGGAAGAATAAAAAGGGTGATGAATACGGTATGAGCGTGTCGGTCATGTTTCCGCCTGAAACGGTGTGGAGTTATGATTTGGTGACTTCTGCATATGGAGAAGAACCGATTTAGTCGTGGCAGAGGATATACGATCATGTGAAAGCTTTATATCCCAATGCAGATGATAATGCGATAGTTGGTTTGATCGGAAAGAAGCCAAAAGTAGTTTGACGGTCAGAATATGTTTTTAGCGGTGGTGCAGTGTGGTGCTGTACCACTTTTCTTATGCCTTGGATTCGGAAAAATTTAATCTTGACGGCACATTTACGTTTTTTCTTGTCACGGCAGTATGAAAAATACCTGACGGCACTTTTCCGTTATTCCAGCGGCTAACCTCCACAAATACCACCTGAATTTCTTGTTGATTATAGTAATTGACTTGTACTCAAATAATGCGTAATATAGGTAGTAATACCTGCAAAAGGGCATAAAAAATTTCGTAAAATTCGGGATTTTACGAAAAATCTGACTGCAAATATTATAGCGCATTTTGTTCAATATGTCAAATGAAATTTCAGGAGGTCGGCATGAATATTTATCAGAGACGGGATGGGCGATTCGAAGGAAGAATCTCACGAGGAAAACGAAGCAACGGAACAAGGCGCTTTCAGTATTTCTTCGGCAAAACAAAGGAAGATGTCCGTGAAAAAATGGTGAAGGAACGCTGTAAAAGGAGCAATTGTACGCTGACTGTCACGCAGCTTTTCAGTGAGTGGCATAAGAGCATCAGGCACAATGTCAAGGAGTCTACGGCGGCGAACTATTATCTGAAAGCAAACAAGCATATTTTGCCTGCATTTGGCAGTAAATCGGCAGAAAATCTTACTGATACTGAGATTTACGCATTTATTGAGTCCAAGCAGCAGGCTGGTCTGTCAAACCGCTATATATCGGATATGCTCATCGTCATGAAATCCATGTTCAAGTACGCTGTCCGTACCTATCATATCTATAATCCAATGGAATGCATTGAGATGCCTCGCGCAAAAATGTCCGAAATTACGCTGCTTGATGAAAAAGAACAGGCGAAATTGCAGGAATATATCACTCATAACCAGAATAAAGCCACTCTTGGGGTGGCTCTTTCTATGACTACTGGTATCAGAATCGGCGAGCTTTGTGCTTTGCAGTGGGAAGATGTGGATTTTGAAAAACGTATTTTGACCGTCAGCAAGACCATGCAGCGAGTACAGATTCAGGGATGCGATAAGAAAACAAAACTGGTCATCACTGAGCCGAAAAGCGAATCGTCACGCAGAAAGATACCAATTCCAAAAGGAATGGTCGCATTTTTGGAGAAATTCAAGGGCAAGGACAGTGAATATATTGTTTCAGGCAAAGAAAAGCCGATCGAGCCAAGGGCAATGCAGTACCGTTTCCAGAAAATCTTAAAAAACGTAAAATTGCCGTCAGTTCATTTTCACGCACTTCGCCACATTTTTGCCTCAACCTGTGTTAAATTGGGCTTTGATGTGAAAGCGTTATCGGAATTATTGGGGCATTCCACGGTAGAATTGACGCTGAATCGATACGTTCACTCCTCATTTGAGCAGAAAATCAAGTATATGGAACGATTAACAGTCAATTTCTAAGCGAAAATTCGTTAAATCCCGAATTCTACGAAATATCTGCCGAGAATCCTTGCAAGGAGAGATATATCCGTGATTTTGATTGGTACAATTCACCAGAGGGAATGCCCATGAAACAAATTGAATTTCTGATTTTTGCCGTAATTTCGATGATTTTATGTGTTGGCTGTAATGGCTCAGATAGTTCCGAAGTTAATATGATAGTTGTCCATACTGAGCCTGCGACTACGATAGAAACAGCTGGCATCGACTATATTATCAACCAAAATACTGGCAAATTCCACTATCCTGATTGTCCGAGCGTAGATTTAATGGCAGAGTATAACAAAAGAGAATATACCGGTGACCGTGATGAACTTATCTCACATGGATATGAACCTTGCAAACATTGTGACCCGTAAATATTATACACTGTTTCGATGATTGATGTCAAGATTGACGGCACAATTCCGTTTTGGGGTGCAAAAAAGCCGAATAGCACTTTGGTGGAGGTGCAATTCGGTGTGCTTTCTTCGCAGAAGGACGTATTTTGCGAAAGTAAACCGCACCAATATTCAATTTTCAAGATGCAACTTTTTTCAAAATACCATATCCAAGCGTTTCATATATTCTCTCTTCTGATCAAACGAAGAATGAACATAGCGATTTAAGGTAATCTCCACAGAGGAATGTCCTAAAATCTCAGACAGGGTCTTGATATCAAAGCCAAGTTTCACGCATTTAGAAGCAAACATATGTCTTAAAGCGTGAAAATGAATTGACGGCAATTTTACGTTTTTCAGAATTCTTGCAAATCTGTTCTGCATTGTTCTCGGCTCAACAGCCGTACTAATTCCGGAAACTATATATTCCTCCGCTTCTCCTCTAAAGGTTTCCAGCATAGGAATCATACATTCAGGAATCGGAATTTTTCTTTTTGAAGACTCGCTTTTTGGCTCAGTTATGATCAGCTTTGTTTTTCGTTCGTCGTCAGGAGTCATAATTCTTTGGATCGTTTTTCTGACGGTCAGAATCCGTTTTTCTAAATCCACATCTTCCCACTGCAGCGCACAGAGTTCACCTATGCGAATGCCAGTTGACATCGAAAGAGCAACACCAAGAGTAGTATTGCTGGGATTTTCCGCAACATATCGCTGCAATTTTACCTGCTGTTTATCGTCAAGGAGAGTAATTTCCGACTTGATAGCCTTTGGCATAGAAATGTCAGCCATGGGATTAAAAATATGATAGTTTTTGACCGCATACTTGAAAATCGATTTCATCATAATAAGAATGTCCGAAATATAACGGTTAGACAATCCGATTTTTTGCTTTTCTTCGATGAAAGAGTAAACATCCGCCTCAGTCATATCGTCAATTGAACGTGTCGAAAATGAAGGTAGGACGTGCTTATCTGCTTTCATTCGATAGCCGGCAGCAGTCGACTCCTTGACCTTGTGCTTTGTTCTCAGAAACCACTCCGCAAACACCTGACCCAGAGTCTTACCGCACACATTTACATCTGCTTTTCCTCGTGAATCATCTATTTTCTTCATGACCTCTTCTCTGCTGCGACCGAAGAAGTACTGAAATTTTCTTCTGCCGTTCTGACATTTTCCCTTTGATATTCGACCTTCATATCGACCGTCTTGGCGATGATAGATATTATAACTAGTCATTGCATTTCCTCCTTATGCATTTTGCCTAAATTTTCCTATCAAATTTCATCACTGTAGCGTGATGAAATTTGTAAAATTCTATTGACAAAACTCGATTTTGTAGTACAATATATTCATACAATATTAATTATACACCTTTCGCAAAATACGTCCTTTTGCGAAAAGACAGATGAAAGCGATTCCGCCGCATATGAAGCTGATTTTTGTGGGCGATATCGACCAGCTTCCGTCAGTTGGTGCGGGAAATGTTCTGCGCGACATCATAGATTCGGAGCAGTTCCCTGTGATACGGCTGACAAAAATTTTCCGTCAGGCACAGTCGAGCAGAATTATTATGAATGCGCATAGAATCAATGCGGGAGAATTCCCGAATCTGAGTAACGGCAGAAATACGGATTTTTTCTATATCGAGTCGGAAGAACCGGAGTTTGCGGCGGAAGAAATTGTGGAGCTTGTAAAGCACAGACTGCCGAAATACTGTCATGTTTCACCATCGGAAATTCAGGTGCTTTCGCCGTTTCAGCAGGCAAAGCGTTATGCGGCGGAGCTTCCGTATTCCAAGCGTCCTCGCTGGATTATTACCTGCAATTTCTCCGAATTTCTCGTCTACGACATGGAGAAGCCCAACGGCGAGCCGGAGCAGATCTTCCTCAAAGACCTGCCGAAGTAGTATTGCCGCTTGCAGTTTCTTGTGGACACGGGCAATGAGAATCTGAAAAGCATATTTAATTTATGTATTACATATGTGCAAGTTGCGAAATATAAAGCTTAGAAGTTCAAGAATTGATGCTGTCTACTATAATTTAAAGGTGAGGTCGCAAAATGATTTATTACTTTGATGAGCTAAATCGTATAAATGATTTGAAGGAGCGAGAGCTAGATAGGTATATATCAGATGAAAGGGCAAGCTATGCCAGACGCTTTAAGTCTCGGAATGGACGGATTCAGATAAAGATTGCATATCTTTTATTGAGAGTCGCCCTATATTTAGAGTACGGCATAAAAGAACCGCCGCAAATTTCAAAGAATCCTAATGGGAAACCTTATTTAGTGGCAGATCGAAATATTTATTTCAATTTTTCGCATTGTAAAGAGGGCGTTGCTTGTGGACTGTCTAGACAGGAAATCGGTGTCGATATACAGGAGTACACAGATTTTGATGTCGAGACTGCTAGAATGTTTATGACAAACGATGAACTAAAAAAATTTGAAGAGTTAACACTGTTGGATGAATTTAGAAACTTTTGTGAGATCGAAACAAATCGTTTTCCGGGGATAACCGAAGCGCAAAAGGAATTTACTAAAATTTGGGCGCTAAAGGAAAGCTATGGGAAATACAGTTCGCAAGGCATTTGTTATGACATGACCGGATTTCAGATAGAAGATGGGGTTTGGAAAGATAATTTGATGTCCAATACCTTTTTGTTTGGAAAATATGTTTTGGCTGTGACTGCACGGGAGAATTTAAAGCTTGTACCAATAACGATTCATGAACTCACGCAGTTATGTAAGGATCTCAGAAAATTTTATTAATTGTATATTACAGACAGGAGGAAAGTATTGTGTTTGGATTAACCGATACACAAAAAGAATTATTGGAGTTAGAACAGTATAGTGATAATGGCGCTACTTGTCTTGTTGCAGATTTTTTTGTACATGGAAAAGTGGATAAAGAGAAGGCCTTGTTCTGCTTGTATGAGATTTTTGAGAAAAATGATATTTTTCAGATGATGAAAGCTATCATGCTTGGGTTGAGGAAAGAATAGGCAACCTTCCTTCTGCACTGGAAAGTCTGTATTCTTTTACCATAGTGTGCTGTAGGGGGGGGATCGGCTTTTTCATGCTGATCAACCACATCATTGCTGATGTATGGATCATGTCCAAAATCGGTGAGACTTTTGCTAGAGACTGTTGACACTATTTAAGCCACATGAAGATGCAAGCAATCTGAATAAATGACAGAAAGACAAGATCACGTTTATGACTCAATCCTTAGTGTAAAATAAAAGTAGGCAAAGAGAAAAAATAAAAAGAGAGCAACATCAAAAAGCAGTTGCTCTCGAAACAACAATTATTAAATCCGGCGACACCTTAAATGCTCCTTTATCAGCAGCTAAAGCTCCTCAATAAGACGGTAAAGGCTATGAATTTAACCGTAATATCTCTATTCCTCATGAACTTAAATGGCTGAAACAAATCTCTATCTGCAAACCTTTATCTGAACTTAACTTCTGATTTTGTGCATTGTGACGCTTTTTTCTTATCCTGCCTACTTTTGCTTGACACTAACTGAACCCATCAAGTACTTTACAAAACAGCGTAAATATGGTAAAATATAGATAGAAGAAACGCTGTGAAAACATCAACCGGAGGGTGAAATCAAAAATGCGGAAAATTGAGTATGTTGTAAACAATGAAAGACTGATCACACCGAGCGGATTATCGTGCGTCACAGCACGATCAAGCGCAGAAGGATTCAGACTGTGATCGACAATCTGATCCTGATTGCAGGACATCTGACGGATCACGCACGCAAATTACGGCTTGCGCTCGGTCATTGTAACGGCTGGATTTGTACCTTTCTAAGGGTCGCTGAATCATTTTGAGCTTTGCGGAATCAGATATTATTCAAGTGATCCTGGGATTGATCGTGTGTCAATACAGTAACTGTGCAACTGAAAATGCTGGAATAACGGTCGCCCAAAATTCGGGAGATATGAAAATCATTTTTAGTACATTAGTGAAGTTGAAAAAAATTAAGGCGTTATTTTGTTGAGGTGGTATTATTTTAAGTGTTGTTTTAAAGAGTAAGATCCATAGGGCAACTGTTACAGAGGCTAATCTTGATTACGTTGGAAGTATTACTGTTGATGCAAGTCTGCTTGAAGCTGCTGGTATGAGAGAATATGAGCAGGTGCAGGTAGTGGATGTAAACAACGGAAACAGATTTGTCACATACGTAATAAAAGGAAAAGAAAATTCAGGAGTAATTTGTTTGAACGGAGCGGCAGCACGTCAGGTGAGCGTAGGGGATAAAGTTATAATAATGTCATACGGGATCCTGGAAAAAACTGATGTAGATCATAAGCCGACAGTAGTTTTGGTTGACGTTTCAAATCGTATTTCAGGAGTTTATAATTATGAGCAGGAAGGTTCATTGATAAACGTCTGAAAGACACAATGATTTATAGGAGAATATTATAGGATGAAGCATATATTTAAATATAATGGACAATATTATTTGCTCGAAAGCGAGTATATGAAGTTTTTTAAGATTCCTGACAAATTTAATGAAAAGCTTGATAATACAGATAATTTAGACGAATTGGCAGACGAACTGTATGTAAATGTGTCAGATGAAAACTTTACGATACGTAAGCCAGATGTTGACTTGTGTAACAGACTGGTCATGAATATGACAAACAAGTGTAACCTGGCTTGTAAATACTGTTATGCTGAGGGCGGAGATTATGGTCAGGAAAATCATAATTCTTTTCTGAGCCTTGAAATAATGAAGAAAACAGTTGATATTGTTTATTCTATGTATTCAAAAGGAATCCGTCAGATACAGTTTTTCGGCGGTGAACCCTTACTCAATAAATCTGTGCTTATCGCTGCAATTGATTACATAAAGGAAAAAGCAGCAGAAAAGAATGTAGATAAGCCGATATTTACAATGGTAACAAACGGATTATTGATAGATGACGAAATGATTGGATTGTTTAACAGGGAATTTGAATCAATAACTATCAGCCTTGACGGATCGAAAAAGGTCAACGATACAATGCGCGTAATGCGTACAGGAAATGATTCAGTATTCGAAAATGTGTCGAAGGTCATTGAAAAGATACATAATTCTGAGAAAAATTACTATTTATGTATGGAAGGAACTATCCACGATGAGCATATAAATGAATTTGTTGAGAGTGGTGACATTCCTTCATATCATGCTATGAAAGCACTCAGTTCTGATATAATGCATATCAGCCCGATAATAACAAAAGGAAAATTATCCTCGAAGTATGTTGATTTCTTTAAGAAATGGTCATCTTTAGAGGTTAAAAGCGGTATAAATAATATAAAGACAAAGTCGATCGCTTCTTTATTATACTGTACAAAGGAAAAAAGAAGTGTTCGGAAATGGCTGTGGTGCTGTATATACTGATGTTGCTGTAGATGTGGACGGAAGCATTTATCCGTGCTTTATGTTTATCGGCAATGAACAGTTCAGAATAGGCGACCATAATGATTCTATTGAAAAAATTATGGAGAGCAATGCGAAAGTTCGCCATAGCTTATCCAATGCAAATGATAATGAGGTATGCAATAAATGTTGGGTCAAGCCTTTGTGCAATAAAAGTTACGGTCATTGCATAGGAGCAAGATATCTTGCAAATAGTGATGTTTCAAAACCAATAGAAGATTTTTGTAACATTAGTAAAGGAACTTTAGAAGCTTCTTTTGCTGAAACATTTGAGGTGTACGGAAAAAATAATAAAAAATGTTTGTAAGGCAGAGAAGGGATGAAAAAGATCTATGTCTAATGGATTGATGCAATGGAAACCAGTATTGAAAAAAACTATCTATTTTAATGATCTTTATCTTGACAGCGAAGGAAAGGGAAAATGGATAGTCGGAGATGCTGAGACAGATATACAGTTCCTTATATCTGCGAGTCAGCAGGAATTTTTCAGTAAAGTATTCAAAAAGCTTAATGGAAAGAATTCTCTGGAAAAGATAGCTTCTGACTTTAACGTGGATTCAAGAAGGGTATTATCGGTTGTAAAAGTTCTTTATGAAAAAAATATGCTTGCAGACAAGTCTGCCCAGAGTGACAAAAAAGGTTTAATGAGGTAGACAGATATTCTATTCCGGTCTTTAAATACAAGTTTAATGAACTAAAGAATAGGGAAAGAGTTAGTTCAACTGCAAAGATTATATACTATTTATTGAATATATTTGTTGTTGCGAACATATTTCTTTTTTTGATACTGAACTTAAAAAACAATTTTTCCTTATTCAAGGACATAATGCTGGAAAAAGCTTTTTCAATGGGACATTCAAAATCAAATGCTCTTATCGGCTATCTGGTTGTGAATATTGGAATGGTTTTTATGTTTACCCTTCACGAACTTGGACATATGTTGCTTGGATTAAAAAACGGAATACAACCTGACAGATTTTCGTTCGTTCTTTTTTTAGGATTCATTCCAATGTTTTATGTTAAGAATAAGAATATATATACGTTGAACAGAAAGGGTGTATATTCTGTTTTATTTGCAGGAGTATATATCAATTTCCTGTTGGTATTTCTGTTTATGAATTGCTATATTCTGTTTGGAAATGATCTGTTTAAGCTAATGGCTATTTCAAATATCAGAATAATTTTAGTGAATTTATGGCCCTTGAATCTTAGCGATGGCTACTACATATTCGCTTTATTGAAAAAAAATCCGAATATGCGAATGAAAATGCATTACGCTATTGCTGAGCCGAAAAAATTGTATAGTTTGACTTCTTATGAGAGAAATTATATCATTATTTCTGTTTTCGTGATGTTATTTTTGATATACGTAGAGCTGGTAGGAGTAATGAGTTTCTTGAAGATAAGCCAGAGCTATAGCAGAATGATAGTTTTAGTATTAATTGTGTTATATATGATTTTCTTGCATTTTTTTGAGAAAAGAACGTTATACAAAATAAGAAAGAGTGAATGAAAATGAAAAAAGTGAATGTTGGAAATAAAGATTCTAAGTTAAGGTTATGCCTGATAGCAGTGATCGTAACGTCAATAGTTATCTTTATTTCAATAAATGCATTATCACTGTTAGAAGAATCGATGAAGCAGGATCTGCGAAAAACTCAGTCAGGTTGTTCTGATTATATAGTTAAAAGCAAGAATGAAGACCTGTTTGAGTTTGACGGCATAGAAAATGCCGATGCTCTGCCTGTAATTTCATTGCGAGGAAAATTAACCTCTGGAAGCAGTTACCTTGGATGCAATGTCTGGGGAGTAGATTACAGCGGATTCCTGAAAGTATTCGGGGATACATACAATGAGTCAGGTGAGGTTGAGTATCCGGCTTCAATTGACGAGAAACAAGTAATAATTTCAAGTAAGTTATGTGATAAGCTTAAATTAAATTCAAATGATAAGGTAGAGCTTAGTTTCAAAGGCGTATCGTTTGAGCTGAATGTTGTCTGCGCACCAAAGGATAATTATTTTGCTAAATCTAATGATGAGGACATCATTGTCAGCAAGGCTATATTCACTGATCTTTTAGAAAACAGTGATAAGAAAGCATCTGTATTATATCTTTACAATGTAAACGATAAGAGTAATTTCAAGGATAAATTTGCGGAGAAATATCCTGATCTTTTGTTAAGTGACGCAATAGATCCTGTATATATTTCTCAGAATATGATGACATATTATGGTGTTGAGTTCTTTATCTTCATATTTATCCTGATGGTTGCTTTTGATATAATCGGTTCTTCAGGAAAGATATATATAATCGAAAAATCAAAAGAGATAGGAACACTGAGAAGTGTAGGATATACCAAAACTAATATCATGTCGAAGTACAGAGCAATGGCATTCCGCCTTGCGATGAAGGGTGTTGTCAGTGCAATAATTGTCGGCACGATAGGTATTTTAGCAGTTGCTAAATTTGCGATCGGTCTTAAAAATCCGCTTGATGGCATGAACATTATTTTTTATGCAGTTGCATTGGTATTTACATTTATTGTAGTGGTATTCATGTGCATTACAAGCTTCAGTAAACCATTGAAAAAGTTATTTGATAAGTCTGATCGTTCATTGCTTCTGGAGGATGCATCTTCAGATCTGAAGGTCAATACAATGAAGAATTACAACTGGGCATTTGTAGCGTTAGCTATCTGTCTGTGCATTGTATTCAGTATTGGCATCAAAATGAATATCTATGCTTCAATGGTATTGAGTACAGTATATTTTGTTGCATTGTTCAGATCAATCAAGTTCATATTCATGCTTATCTCAGATAAGATAAGAAAAACGGTAAAAAGAGGAACATTTACAATTGCTCTGAAAAATTTATCAGGAAACTATTATTTGAGAAAGACATTGAATCTTACAATGATTGTTTCACTGTTTATCATAATTATCGGTTCGCTGATATTCTCTGTACTGAGTGCAATGACAAGCTTCTATAAGGATTATAATGTTGATGCATTTGCAAGAACAGAGAATAATGTAGAGATCTCAGAAGAAGAACTCGAAAACATCAGATCCCTTGATGAGGTAACTTATCTTTACTCATATTATCGCGGCAAAGCAACAGTAAAGGTAAACTCTAACAGCAGAAAAGTTACTGTACTTGCTCTTGATGATCTGACAGAATTCGATAAAGAGTGTATGAGTCTTCATCTGAAATGGTTAAGCGGAGTTGAACCTGCAAGCTTTAGTACAGGCAATAACGCTGTAGTGAGCGAGATACTGATGGTTCGATATGATCTTAAACTCGGAGATGAGTTCGAATTTGATGATGGAACTTATCAGAAGAAATATAAGATAGTAGCTTCAACATCGTCACTTCAGGAGCTTGGCGATCTTGTATATGTATCAAGAAACGACAAGGAAATGTTTGATGGTTCTGTAATAAACGGAATTTACCTTAAATCCAATAATGTAAAGGTACTTGAGGATAAGATAAGCGGCATTCTTTATGATAAGGATCTGATATTCAAGGATGTTACAAGCATCAGAGAAAATGATATGATAAACGGAATGCAGGTAATAATTTTCTTCATAATGTTTGCAATGCTTGTAGCACTTACAAGTGTAACAGGAATATACAGCAACTATAAACTCAGCTATATCATGAGAAGAAAAGAAATGGCTATATTAGGATCAGTTGGTTACAGCAATAAAATGATCCTGAGTATCCTGAGTAAGGAAGTTAGTATAATCAGCTTGTTAAGCTTTGTAGTCGGAAGCGGAATTCTGCTTCTGTTAAAAAAGCCGTTAGAGATATTTTTAAGATTTGTAGATCTCCCTATACAGATACAGATAAATCTGTATTTGTACATAGGCCTGTTCATTGTTATTGTATTTATGATGATGATGAATATAATCCTAGCAAAACGTTCGTGCAGAAATATTAATAACGCTTTAATTGAGGAAATAAAGAGATAAGGAGGATAATATGGAATTGATTAAAGTATCAGATCTTAAAAAAAGCTTTACCAAGGGCACAGTTGTCACAGATGTAATAAAAGGAATTGATCTTACAATTGAAAAAGGTGATTTTGTAACGATAACAGGCCCATCTGGTTCAGGAAAAAGTACATTGTTATATCTTATGAGCGGACTTGAACCCGTTTCAGAAGGTCAGGTATTTATCGATCAGGAGAATATTACAAAAATGGATGACGCAGAGCTGTCACTTCTAAGAAGAAAGAAGCTTGCATTTATTTTCCAGTTTTATAATCTCTTATCAGAAATGACTGTTACAGATAATATACTTCTCCCGAAGATGGTAGAAAAAGAAAAGATCGATAATAAAAAAATAGAAGATATCCTTAAAATGGTAGGACTTGAAAAATATGAAAAGTTGTACCCTTATGAATTGTCAGGTGGACAGCAGCAGAGAGTTGCTATCGCAAGAGCATTATACAGTGATCCTGAGATAATCTTCGCTGATGAGCCTACAGGAAATCTGGATTCCAAAAATTCAGAGAAAATCATGGAGCTCTTGCGGAAGATCAATAAGAAAAAAGGCACTACTATTGTTATGGTTACTCATTCTGAAAAGTATAGTACGATTGGAAATAAACAAATACATATAAAAGATGGTGTTATATGTTGAGTTATAATATTTCAGAACGTATTACCATACCTTTCAATATCACTGCTTCCGAGAGAAATATTGGTGATTGCAGGACAAAGGCGTTCAAGCAGATCTTCGATCATTACGGTTTCGATTACTCGGTCCAGGAGATATTTGGTGTTGGCAGGGGGTTGGCATTTTCTACTGTTGAATGCAAATACGGAAATATCCCGTTGATATCCATTGAGGGCAGAAACTTTAAAGCAGAATCAGAATTCTGTAAATATGCAGGTGTTGATTGTAAGGAGCATTTCTTTGAAAAGAATGATAATATTTTGAATGAGGAGATCCCTTTCAATCTTGAAATATTAAAATACATTGAACTCGGTAATCCTGTATTGGTTCAGTGTGATGTATTTTACATGGATTATCTTAATCGTATCAGTAAAACTCATAATGAATATCATATAATTACGATAATCGGTTTTGATACGGTCAGAAAAACGCTTTCTGTTGTTGACAGCCTTCTTAATGAAGTAAATGAAATATCAATGTCAGAACTGTATAATGCAATGTTTTCAAAGCAGTATTCAATTGAAAAACGTGCAGTATGGTACAGTGTGAGCAGAGTCGATAGTAAAGAATTGACGCTTTGTTCTGACATACATAAACAGGCGATCAATGATCTGGGCAAAAGATTTATTGCCGAGAACGGAGATCTTTATGAATTGAAAGAGTTTGTAGCTTTTACAGAGCGAATACTTTCAAAGGCAAAAAATAATTCTTCAAATCATATACAGTACCTTGATTATCTTGTGAACGGAATATGTTATATAGTTCGTCAGCAGGATGAATTAAACGGCAGTTGTTTCAGATCGTTGTATCTGAGATATCTTAATGAGCTAAAAGAGAATTATCCTGACCTTGATCTCTCTGATATAATTACATTTCTTGAGGGTTCAGAGGACGTATGGCGAAAAATAGCTTACAAATTACGATATTCAAAAGACGATATAGTCGTTAAAACGCAGCAGATGATAGATTATCTTGATCGTATTTATGAATACGAATTAAATGCTGCTAATGCAATGGCAATTTTGTAATTTGCTTGTAGCAAAGTGTATTGCCGCAAGCACAATTACAGTTATTTACAATTAATAAAAAATCAGAAAGGAGCGCATGATACAAAGTTTTGTTCTGTCATGCGAATATGTTTTATGAAAAATGAAGAAAGAATCAATGAGATCATAAATGAACTTAAGGAGATGTTCGTTACAAGATTAATGCTTCCATATGAGCCAAGCGAATTAAATGAAGATGCTCTGATATTTGAGATTGATGTCCCGATAGAAGAGGAGATCGAAGTTATCGGTCTTGATTCAGTTGATGTACTTGAAATAATGGCTGGTGTAAATAGCCTTTATAAAGTCAAGATCGATCCTGAAACACTGAAGGAAGCATATAAGACTATAAGAACATTAGCAGAAGCTATATATGAGGCTTTAGATCAGGAAAAGGGTGCATAAAATGAAAAAGACTGATGTAGTTGTTACTGGTATAGGTGCAGTTGCTGCAAATGGTCTGAATGTATCAGAATTCTATTCAAACTGTATTGAAGGAATCACAGGAATAGCAAAGTCTCGTATAATGGATGATTTCAATTATATGACCAAATATGTCGGCGAAGTTAAGCTGGATGAGGAGCTCAGATGGGAATCCAAATTCAAGAAGATGGGCACAATGGCTTGTGATGAGATGCTGGCAGATGCAAAAATAAACAAAGATGATATCGCAGCACTCGACGACAGAGCGATTTTGTTTATGGCAACTGCAAATGTAGGCAGCTTACGCTTAGAGCCACAAATGAGAAAGGTTCACGATCATAGTATCAATGGCTGTAATTATGAATTGAATTTCTTTGAGAAGAACAATATGGAGAAGCTGGATTTTAATTCATCTGACTGCTATCTTTATTTTGCTGACAGGCTCGGAATAAATGGTGCAGTAGCATCTTCAAATGTTGCCTGTGCATCGAGTACATCTGCTATAGTTGATGCGACAAGACTTATCGAGCTCGGAAAAATTGATCTCGCAGTTATTGCTGGTATAGATGTTCTCAGCGATCTCAGTCTTGTTGGTTTCACAGTCTTGAATAACCTTAGTGCAGAGCCGTGCAAACCTTTTGATAAGAATAGAGCAGGAATCACTATCGGAGAGGGTGCGGGATTCATTCTCCTTGAAAGTGAAGAATATGCCAGAAAGAGAAATGCAAGGATCTATGGAAAGATCAAGAGCTATGTAACTCTGAATGAAGGATATCATGTAACATCTCCGAATCCATCAGGTGAGGGAGTAAAGAAGTGTTTTGATATCTTAAATAAGAACAAGGCAGTCGAGAATACTGAGTGTTTATATGTTAATACACACGGTACTGGTACTTCTATAAACGATTCTATGGAATTAAAGGGCATTGAAGATTTTCTGAAGGATAAAAAGATGAATAAAGTGTATTTTTCATCTACTAAATCCATGATCGGACATTGCCTGGGAGCAAGTGGTGCACTGGAATTTGTATGCTCGTTAAAGGGACTTGAATGCGGTAAAATGCCTCTTTCAGTTTCAGTAGATGATCCTATGGATTTCGATACGGACAAGCTTGAATTAGTAGATACTACAGAAAAATCGAGATCTTACGATGCATTTATCTCAAATTCATTTGCGTTTGCGGGCAATATGGCATCTGTATTGGTCAGCAAGTATTAATGGTTTTACTTGAAAGGAGAAGCAAGTGAATATTAATATTTTAGAGGCAATGAAACACAGATATCCTTTTCTGCTTATAGATAAAGTGCTTGAACATGATTATCTTAAAAGTACAAAGGTAATTAAGTATGTTTCATATAATGAGCCATGGGTGCAAGGTCATTATCCTGAAAAGCCGATATTCCCTGGAGTGCTCATGATCGAGGCAATGGGGCAGGCAAGTGGTCTGATGCTTATAGATTTTGCAGGAGAAAATGATATAAATAAGTATGGCTATCTTGTAAAAGTGGAAAACTGCAAATTTGTCAGACCAGTTTATCCTGGCAGTAAACTTGTAATGAATTGCAAAATGCTTGAAAAAATTGATGATCGTTATATAAAGGTTCAGGTCATCGCTACTGTTGATGATAAAAAGGTTGCAACAAGTATTTTAGTGTTCATGCTAAAGTAAATGTCGTTGGTTTTGTTTCCATAGAATGTTCAAAACTTTATAGAAGGATGAGGTAAATGAGTAATTTTGTAGCATGGATAAAAGATGTGGATGTTATATGCCCATTTTTTTCTAATGAATACAGCTTTGAAGAGGCATTGTTCAACGCTAAGAAGAATGAGCGCCATGAAAGCATAAAGGTTGAAATGGAGAAAGCATTAAAGCCTTATTTCAAAATTTGCAGAAGAATGAACAGAACTGCAAAAATGGGCTTCTTATCTGCTGTTAATGTATTAAATAAATCACAGATGACAGATGGTGATTTTGATCATGACCGATTCGGAACAATGATCTCTACAACAAATGCAAGCTATGACAGCGTATACAGAATACTGGACAAGCTTTATTCCGAAGGTGTAGAAAGCGTAAGTCCTATCGACTTCACATATTCTGTCGGAAATTCATTGTTGTCAGGTATAACAATAAATTATAAATTGCTCGGTCCAAGTAATGTTGTTCCTTCATCGGAAGCATTATCGCTCGCAATGGCAATACTTGAAAATGATGAAGCAGATCATATGTTAGTAAGCAGCGTAAATATTGTTACGGATGAAAACCTGAACTACTACGATCAGTTTGATTTCATTAAAGATGACGCAGGCTTATTGATAAAAGAACAGGCTGTAAGCATTATTTTAGAAAAAGAAGACAGTAAGAGCCATGATGTGAGCTGTTATATTAAAAATACAGCTCAGATACATAAATCAAGGATCAAGAGCAATATTCCAAAAAAATGCGACTCAGAATATGATATTGATACAAACGTAGAATTATCAGAATTTGATGAGGAAGACTTTAAAAAGGCAGTTATCAAGGCAGCTAATGGTGAAATGTGTGATGTTGCGTTACTGTGTTCATTTGGCAGCGGTCAGATGAGAGACACAGAGAATAAAGCTGTTAAAGAGATCATGCCTGATGCTAAGACATATGTATTGAGCGACGTTTTCGGAATGAATCTTGGAAGCAGCTTTATGCTGAATGTTGCTGCTGCTGTTGAGATATTAAGAAATCAGAAACTCCCTTATGGTGAAAAGTCCGAAAAACCGATAAAGAATATATTGGTCAATGGCTTTGATGATATAGGAAATATTATAAGTGGGGTTGTATCATGCAATTGAATTTAAAGGATAAGATAGTTATCGTTACAGGGGGCAGCCGAGGAATCGGTGCAGCTATTTGCAAAAAGTTTGCAGGCGAGGGAAGCAAAGTATATTTTACTTACAGAAGTGATGAGGCAGGCACAAATTCGGTAGTTGATGATATCAAAAATGAGTATCCTGATTCGTTTATAAAAGCAATAAAGGTAGATCTGAATGATCATGCTGAATGCGACAAGGTAATTCAGGAGATATTTGATACCGAAAATGCGATCGATGTTCTTGTAAATAATGCGGGTATTACAAATGACGGTATTTTCCTTATGCAATCATTTGAAGAATGGTATAAGGTAGTACAGACAGACCTGATATCTGCTATCAGATTTACAAAAGAAGTTGCATTCGATATGTTGACTAACAGAAAAGGAAGCATTGTTAATATCTCATCTATAGCAGGACTTAAAGGGGTAATAGGACAGACTAATTACTGTACAGCTAAGGCTGGTATCATAGGCTTCACAAAGTCACTCGCAAATGAACTTGGTGCGAAGGGAATACGTATTAATGCGGTTGCACCAGGCTATATAAATACAGATCTGATAAAGGATCTCAAGCAGTCTAAGACAATGATAACATCTATTCCTATGAGAAGAACAGGCACTCCAGAAGAAGTTGCGAATACAGTTCTGTTTTTGGCATCAGATGCAAGCAGCTATATCAATGGAGCAATTATATCAGTCGATGGAGGATTGACAGCTTGAAAAAGAGGAGGGTTAAATATTAATACTAATTTAGATATTATATCTGCTTTTGAAAGAGCAGTAAAAAAATATTCTGATAGAGTTGCGTTAAGAGATAAAGATGGAGAATTATCTTACTCGGAACTTTTAGATTTAGTTGATAGAAAGGCGCGTTCTCTGAAAAAAAGATCATTCTGGCATAAAGATATTTATGTTGCGATTGACCTTCCAAAAAGCAAAATGTAAATAATCATGATACTTGCTGTTTATAAAGCAGAGGGTGTTGTGATCCCATTACCTGTTGATTGTCCGATAGACAGAGTAAATAATATAATAGATCAGACAAAAGCGGAGATCGTGATAACGGGGAGACAGGTCGATTATAATGTGCCTTGTCTTGATCCATTTTCGCTTGATGATTCCGATGATATGAGTGAGATCGCTTATAGCAACAGGAGTGACTCTTTTGCGTATATAATGTTTACATCAGGTTCAACAGGAGAGCCGAAAGGCATAATGATCAGACAGAAAAGCATAATCAATGAAGTTGCAGCTTGTTATAAAAGATTTTTTGATCTTTATGATGATGAAGGCGCAGCAGAACTTGAAAAGCCTCTTATTATAGCGATTTTAGCTGATTTCAGCTTTGATCCGAGTATGGTACAGTTGTATACAGGACTGTTCTATGGAAATTGTATCGTTCCTGTACCTGATGATGTAAAAAATTCACAGTGGAAGCTTTCAGAGTTCCTTTCTGATATGAAAGTGGATTGTCTGGATATTACACCATCTCATTTGAAGCACGTACTTTCTTTTTTTGAAAATAAAAAAGAGGAGATCTATCTGCCGCGAAATATAGTATCTGTTGGTGAGCCATTGACTTCTGATTTTATAAAAAAGATCAGAGAGTTCAATAAAGCAGAATATGTTATCAATGCATACGGACCAACAGAGGTATGCGTTTATTGTACGGCTTCGCGTTTTAAACTTGATGAGTTTTGTGATGCTGATGACATAACGGTAGGCAAAGCTCTGGATGAATATGAGGTATATATCCTCGATGAAAAAGGCGACAAAGTCGAGATCGGACAAATCGGAGAAATATGTGTTGCAAGTCCGTACATTTCTGACGGATATATCGGTAAAGAAGAACTGACAAAAAATTCATTTGTTCGTTTGCCGAAAATTTCTGAGCACCGTATCTACAGGACAAATGATCTCGGATATATGGACTCTGACGGCAATTTTTATTGTAAAGGTCGTCGTGATGACCAGATCAAAATAGCTGGAAACAGGATCGAGATCGGTGAAGTAGAAAATACAATAAAACGTTACGTTGATGTTCAGCAAATAAAAATTATTGTAGCAAGCGATGCTCTTGTCGGAAAAAAGATGGTTGCTTTTTACAAAGGTGATTACAGAAAAGAATCTGAATTCAGGAATGAACTGAAGAAATTCCTTCCTAATCCGATGATACCGACAACTTTTATCAAAATCGAACAATTCCCATTAAATAATAATGGCAAGGTTGACAGAAAAAAATTGCTGGAGTTTTATAACTCGAGCGAAAAGGTGTCAGTCGATAGTTCGGTTGAGGGCATCATAGCGAATATTCTTCATTTATCAAGTGTATCATATGATGATAATTTCTTTGATTTGGGAGCAACTTCACTCAATGTCTTGATATTCAGCTCTGAAATTTACAATAAATTCGGAGTTATGATCGACAATGTAAAGTTAGGACAGTGCCGTAATATTCGTGAGATAATTGATTATATCAATGTTCTTGCAGAAAATACAGCGATCAATGAAATTAACGGAAATGCTTCGGAACTATGCAATGATTTCGTAAATAAGATAATCAGAAATGAGAGCAAAAACCGATTGAAAAATAAGAATTGCAATAGTTATCCGATATACAATGTTATGTTCAAGGTTAAGTCGTCTGAAAGATTTGATGAGAATATTATCGTTGAGAACATGAAAGAGCTTGCAAAGAGACATCGTATTTTAAGAAGTCATTTTGTTATGCGTGAGCACGAAAGGTATCTTGAGAGCACCGATGATCTGAGTATAGATTTTATGCATATCACAAGTACAGAAGATGTTCCTTTGTCAGATGTTATAAAAGACTTTGAGTATGATAAAGTTCCGCTTTATCAGGTAGTTATGGTGGATAAGGAGGATAATAAACAGGAATTGATCTTTAATTTCCATCATAGCATAATCGATCAGATCTCTGTAGAAATATACATAAATGAGCTTTTGAGACTATATAACGGTTATAGTCTGCCATTTAATAAAGTGGATTATTATGAATATAAAAATCAATGTAAATCACTTTCGTGCAACGAAACAAAAGCTTTCTGGGAAGAGTATCTGAAGGACAGAAATAAAGCTGTTGGATTTTACGGAAACGGAACTAATAAAAGGTATAAGGTCACTGTTGAAGAAAAATATAGCAACAGCAGGTTAATATTGGACGGAAATAAATATAAAGAGGTAAATCACCTTGTAAAGAAATATCATATGAGTGTTTTTTCATTGTTTTCTTTATCTATTGCGTATTCTTTGTATAAGGAAACAAGTGAAAAAGATATTATTCTGGGTGGTGTTTTTCACGGAAGACTCGACAGTATATCGGGTTCGGCAAATGTTATCGGAATGTTGGTAAAAATGATGCCTATAAGATTTAAATTTGCTGAAAATGATACGTTGGAAGAAACCATTGAAAAGGCAAACAGAAATATCGGAAATGTTATATCAAACCAGAACATAGATCTGACTGAAATATATAGTATGCAGTCTTTTGAAGACCGTATAAAAGGTGAATTCTTCAGGATTATAATAAATTATAATGAAGGATGCAGAGTAAATAGCGGTGTTTGGGATGATAAGCTCGAAATTGAAGAAATAGGAGAAAATTTGGGTTCTATACCAATTTATCTCTATATTTTCAAGAAACAGGACAGCTTTATACTTAATTTTAAGTATGCTACTTCGATCTATACCGAGAAAGATATAGAAGATATAAAAGAAAAGTATATTGCGGTCATCAATGATTTTCTTTTGAATGGTAATTGAGAGTAAAGAAAGAGACGTTATAAAACGTTTCAGTTTCAATTAGAAATGTAGTAGTATTTATGTTTTATAAGGAGTTTGATAATGAAAATAAATACAATATCTCAGAAATATATTGTATCATTTTCAGAATGTAATTATTTTGGATATATGAAGTTACAGGCTTGCCTTAGATTATTTGAAAATGCAAGATTTTTGGTGAGCGAAAAAGCTAACATACAGGATTTCTTTATGGAACTCCATAGAAGTAAGTACGCTGAAATATCTCACATAAATAGCGAAGATGAATTTTTTACGATGCCTGTGATCGAGAATGTTATATCCTGTCACACACAAATACGTATTGGAGAAAAAATAAAAGTGCATACGTGGCTTGAAGAACCAATAGGTTCATATTGCACGTTCCACCATTATATTACTTCTGATGATAATAAAAAAGTATTTATATCCTGTCAGACAAAGATTGTTTTATTGGGTGAAAAGAGTGGATTGAAAATAAATCTTCCCAATGTTTTGAATGAAAGAATTTTAGACTTTATCAGAAATATGAAGTCATATGATCAGATCGAGGTGGATGATGGAATTTAAGGTTAAGTACTCTGATTGTGATTCATATGGTGTCGTCCATAATTCAAATTATATAGCTTGGTTAGAAGATGCATTGTATTCAGAGATATGCAAAAACGGAATATTGAACGCCGAAATAGTGATCTCTAAGATCAGATGCAGATATCTTTATTCTGTAAAATATGACAGCGAGGTCTACGTAAAAAGCAAAATAACTGAAATAGAGGGCAATAGGTATTCTTTTAGACAGGAATTGATTGATAAATCAACTGAGCAGATCATGGTCAAGAGTTCAGGGGAGTACATTATTAAGGAGACTTATGAAAGTATTAGTTCTTAATGGAAGTGCAAAAAAGAAAAAAAGCAGGTCTTATAAATTAGCGTGTGCCTTTATAGAAGGTTTGAAGGAAAATGAGTCATTCGGGGATATGTCGATAGATGATTATTTCCTTTCAGAAAAAAATAAGTGAATGTAAAGAGTGTTATTATTGCTGGAGTTCAGAAAATGGTAAGTGTATCATTGATGATGATATGACGGAGTTGATAGAAAAGTATATTGCTGCGGATCTTGTCATCTGGAGCTTCCCGTTGATATTTTTTGGATTTCCATGCAGTTTAAAAAAATTTATAGATAGGTTGCTGCCGTTATATTCTGCGATAGAAGGTAAATTGCAGGATGACTGGTATGTTCATTTGCATAGGTATGAAAAGGTGAACGAGCGTAGAGAAGTTTTTATCTCGACTTGCGGATTCCCTGCTAAAACGCATAACTATGAGTCAATTGATGAATACCTGAACATCATGTTTTACGGAAGAACTGATAAGATCTTCTGTTCAGAAGGAAGTCTGTTTAACGAGGAAAGATTTAAAAAATTAGTTGACAGATACATCTATGCAGTTAAGATGGCAGGAAAGAGATATTCACTTGAAAACGGTCTTGATAAAAAATCTATAGAGCAATTGAACAAGCAGATTATAATGCCTGATCTATATATTGAGGAGTCCAACAAAAATACATTATGGCTTTCCAGGAATGATAAAGCTCCTCTTTAAATAATGGTCTATACATTATTAACATAATGTATGTATATATGCAAATTTTTAGAAAAGGGGGAAAAAGGAAATGAACTTCGCTAAGGAAATCGAGAACGCTCTTGAAGAAGCAGAGCTCAACTTCAACGTTGAGGATCTTGAAGAAGTAGTTACACCAGGTTCTGGCTTCGGTTGTGATTGCTAATCAATGTATGTATATATGCAAATTTTTAGAAAAGGGGGAAAAAGGAAATGAACTTCGCTAAGGAAATCGAGAACGCTCTTGAAGAAGCAGAGCTCAACTTCAACGTTGAGGATCTTGAAGAAGTAGTTACACCAGGTTCTGGCTTTGGTTGTGATTGCAACTGATCATTGTTTTGTATTAGACTCTGTATTATATGTAGCATTATAAGAAATAATACTATACGTTCTAAAGTTTTTTAAATCAGATTATAAATAGTTTAATACATTTTTTATGTAGACAAAAATACATATATACGGATTTAAAAATGTATTAGGGGATCGAGGAGATATTGCTCCTTGATTCCCAGCTATGTTTTTGCTGATAATAAATAAGCGTAAGCATCAAAAAGTCAAAAAGAGGGTAACCGCCCAATAACATACCACTCATAAATCAAAACCACCCGTTGAACGGGTGGTTTGCGATAGCCCTAAAAGGGCTTGATACTGACGCTGCCCCTTAAGTGGGCTGGGAATAGTCTGCCAACCGCATTTCATTCCCAGCTACCCCTTAAGGGGTTCGTTTTATTTCTTGTTTTTTTGTCCTGTGAACGGATCGGTTGGTTCAAAAAAGCTCATTTGGTCGCACGCTATGTCCTCTTGAAGCTGATTTCGGATGTATTCTTCTATCCTCTTCGCATTCTTTCCCACAGTATCCACATAGTATCCTCTGCACCAAAAATGCCTGTTTCCATACTTGTATTTCAAGTTCGCATGTCGATCAAATATCATCAGGGAACTTTTTCCCTTCAGATATCCCATGATCTGTGCCACGCTATACTTTGGCGGTATTGCCAAAAGCATATGTATGTGATCTGGACACGCTTCTGCTTCGAGTATTTCTACTCCCTTTTGCTCACACAGTTTTCTCAGTATTCTTCCTATGTCAGTTTTTATCTGACTATAGATTACCATTCTCCTGTATTTCGGTGCAAATACCACATGGTACTTGCAATTCCACCTCGAATGTGCTAAACTATTTATATCGTCTCTTGTCATGACGATACCTCCCTGTTCTTTTTGTTTGGTTGGCAGACCATTACAATTATAACACGGGAGGTTTTATTTTTCTACCCATAGCTAAAGCTTTTTTGAACCCCCAGTAAAACTGGGGGTTTTCGTTGCACAATGAAAGATCCCCGAGCAATGCTCGGGGATTACTCATCTTGCTTTACAAATTTTCTGTACAGATTCGTATCCGCCCAATAATCCCATGTCTAATATAAATAAAAAAAGCCGGCAAGGTCGTAAGCGTAAAATAAATCCATGACTTCCAAACGATTGAACTTAGGTGTATAATAAAGACCAGGCAACTCTATAGAGCGGATTAGAAAGTCTAAGTAAGTCTATAGAGTGCGTTGGAACAAATTAGACACAGTCCAGCTAAGAAAAGTCAATAGGCAGAAAGCCGAATTTACAAAAAAGTTCATAATTTGGGGAAAGGTATAGCAAAGCAGACCTTCACTAAAGGGTGAAAGTCTGAGGAAATATATAGCAGACCAAACGCATGAATTACAAAAAGGAAACAAAGGTATTTACAAAAGGCTCCAGAAAAGATAAAATTGAAAAAAAGGAGCTGAAGAAAAATGGAAGAATTTATAACATGGTTGGAGTGTATAGAAGATACAAGACAGCAGAGTAAGATAAGATATACAGTACAGGAAGTAGTGCTGATAGTATTCTGTTCAACGCTATCAAGAGTAGAAGATTGGGAGGACAGAGAGGTATGGGCGGAATATAATCTGAAGTATCTGAGAGAATATCTGCCATATGAGAATGGAGTACCATCACATGATACAATGCAGAGAGTAATGGGAATGATATCACCGGAATATTTACAGCAAGCATATAACAAATGGATAGAAATGTTAGAAAGTGGAGAAAGAATCAACCTAAGAAAAATCATATGTATGGACGGAAAAACAATGAGAGGAAATAAGAGAAAAGGCAGTAAACCAAATCATATTGTAACAGCATGGTGTAAAGAAGGAGGATATAGTATCGGACAGAAGAATGTAGATGAAAAGAGTAATGAAATTACAGCAATACCACAATTGCTGGAGGCATTGAACATAAAAGGTTCCATAATTACAATAGATGCAATGGGAACACAAACAGCAATTGCCAAAAAGATCAAAGAAAAACGAAATCAATATGTATTGGCGGTAAAGGAAAATCAAAGAAGTCTTTATGAGGATATATCGCTTTATTTCGAGGATAAAGGGCATATTGAGAAAATTGTAGAAAAGGGAAATTATAAGAAAACGATAGATAAAAATCATGGTATGGCAGATATAAGAGAATATTATCAGACCACTTCCATAAGTTGGTTAAATGGAAAAGAAAATTGGAAAGGTATTAAAAGTATTGGCATGGTAGTCAGAACGTATAATGGTGTAACAGAAAGGCGTTACTACATTTCTAGTCTGCTATGTGATATAGAAACATTTGCAACCGCTGTAAGAGGTCATTGGTCAGTTGAAGCAATGTATTAGCAGCTTGATGTTACATTCAAAGAAGATTCAAATCATACTTTGGATAAAACTGCTGCTGAAAATATGAATATCATACGTAAATGGTATCTTTCTATTCTAAAACATGTTCCTTTTTATAAACCGAATCTTTCTATGCGTAAGAAAATGTTCATCATCTCTCTTGATCCTGCTAAATACCTTGATTATGTTATGTCCCTTTAATTGGTTACAAATCGGTTACAATCATTCCCGCTTGAAAAGGGGGATTTTTTCATGCGTATGGTCTGAAAATATGCCATTTTTACTTGACAAAAACAATGGAAATATGTATAATATATATTAAGGAATATGCCTGCGAAATTCGTCTAACCGTAATTTTAAACGACGGGAGAAGAAAACTATGGGAAAAACAAAGCTTTTTATAAGCCATTCAAACCAGGATGCTAAAGTTGTTACAGCGTTCGTAAACTTTATGCTCACAATCGGTCTCAAGAGTGAAGAGATTATATGTACATCGGTGCCAACGACAAAAATTCCAAATGGTGAGGATATTTTTGATTATCTGAATAAAGCACTCAATGATGAGATTTTCGTTCTGTTTTTTCTTTCGGACAATTACTATTCAAGCCCTGTTTGTTTGAATGAAATGGGTGCCGCATGGGTCAGAAAAGCTGATAGCCTGAATTTTCTCTTAGCTGATTTTGACTTTTCTGATATGCGTGGTGTCGTGAACAAAAACAAGGTGGGTATAAAACTTGGAACTTGTGATGCGATGACCAAAATATCGCTTAATGAATTTAAGGACACACTTACTTCTTTGTTTGGAATTACCATCAATCAGAATGTTTGGGAATTGGCGAGAGATAGCTTCTTGAATGCAACTGTTGATAATTCAAGATCTTTCAATATGTTGTTTTCCAGAAGTTATTGTATTGGCGATCAGGAGAACGAGGGCTGCAAAATCATAAAGAGAGAATCAAGCGCTAACTCTGTTACAGTAGTTGTTGATTTTTCTCAGACCGATAGCAAGTTGGCAAGTGTTGTTTTCTTCAATGGTCAAAAGAATTTTACTAGCCACTTCATAAATAAAAGGAATTTGTGCTTTGAAGCTTTTGCAGATCCTGGAATCACTTGTGTTGACATTGAACTTCGGCTTAATAATGTTGATATAATCCATGAGATTTGTCTTAATTATGATGAAAAGGAATTTAGAATCCCGTTAATTCAGTTTTGTGATCAGCTCTCATTTTGGGAGGATGTTTCTGAAATCAAATTTGTCATACATAGGAAGAATGTAACTGCTCCTGCTAAGATGATTGTCAAGAATCTTAGGATCGAATGACTGGATTCTTGTTTTCTGACTGATTTACTGACAGTTTAGATTCTATATTAGATTTTTGCAAAAGAACGAATTAAAAACAGCAAACAGGAGGATATAAAAATGCATCAAATTCAAATTGAAACTTTAGATTTTAGCGTATTAAGTGAGCTGGAATCATATTTCGATAACAACGAAAATATCGATATCATCCAAGGAAGAAATTTTAGTGGCGATTTAACAAATATCGAGCTTTATTTTCGGTTGGCTACGGATGTGATAGCGGTTTTAACTCCTATTATCACGTTGCTTATCCAAAAGAAACGTATTTCATCTATTAAAATTGATGGAAATAAGATAGAACTTGAGAACGTTTCACATGAATTGGCTGAAGAAGCACTTAAAAAGCACTTTGAAATGTTGCAATCTGGCGATGGAAATGACGCAGCAACCACTAATTCAAATTCTGGAGAAGATAATGAATAGCATAATTGCAACTAAACTTTCTTACCGTTATTGCCGAAAGAAAGTACAGCCTTTAAATAGTATAAATGTAATCGTAAAAGAGTGTTGCTCTGCATTGAATATCAATGAGCCTCAAATTGTTTTCTGTGAATCTTTAAAGAAAGAATTTGAGGCTTTCAGTTTACGTGGAGAACAGTTTTTTATATATGACGGATGTCTTATTGAACTACTGTATCTTTATGACTGCATTCTATTTTCTAACCTTGATAAAGCCGATATTGATAAGCTGCTCTATAAGTTGTATGGTGAGGAATTGATTTTAAGTGATGATGTGTTGCACAGCATGTATTTTGCAGGTAAGTATTCAAGTATGGTGTTTTCATTTGAAAATTACAATTTCAACAACACCAACATTTTAGAGTATCTTTCAATTCAGAATTATTTTTTAATAGGGCATGAATTAACACATCTATCTTTTATGAAAGACTTTAAACGTACTATACCACCTGAGTATAGGAAATTTGTAGTGGCTTTATTGGCGGGGCTCGCTGAAAAAGCTGTAACGCCTGAGAAAACAATAAAGGATGTTCTTAAAGATAGGGCAGAATATTTTTCCGATACTACTCCAGAAAGCATAGAAGAATATATCATGGTACTAAACGTAAGTCGAAAGTTTGACCATTTTCTAGAAGAGTGTTATTGTGACTACATGGGGTTTAAACTTTTGATAGAACATTATGAAAATACAAGTAAATCAGTAGATGCTATTTTAAGTGCTCTTAATTGTCTTTTAACATTAGAATGTATCCGTAATGATTTACGTAATGGTATAAGTTGCATTAAGAAAGCTCATAGAATTGCGAATAGAGCACTATACTTTTCGTTACTTCGAACCGAATTATTACTTTGCACTATAGAAATTAGTAATTTGGATACCTCTTCAGCATTGGAAGGGATTCATAATAGGATTGTAATTACGGACCGGTTAAAAGAATTCATTTCTTGCCTGCCCGATAAACAATTAAGCGAACTATCTAATGAAACTCTACCCTCGATGCCTAAGAAACAAATTATTGATTCTATGATTAGGCAACTATATTATTCGTCTGTTTCATCTGAACTGTATAATTTTTCTTGATTATCTACTTTTGATGATACACTATTATATAAGCCTGTACCCTGCAAAGAAAGTCATAAATCTTTAGTAAGCGTAAAATAACTGTATATGCCGACCGCATAACCGCAGCTGCACGGACTTAAAACCGCATGCTGCCGGATGTTGAACCGCATGTTGCCGGATGTTGACCGCATATATGGGAAACCTGTATAATATTCATAGCACACAGTATTGTGTGACTATGATTTACAGGAGGTTCGAATATGACGAACTATCGGAAGATTTTAGAGATGTATTCTCAGGGATTTAGTCAGAGAAGCATCGAAACAAGTGTCCACAGCTCACATCAGACTGTTAAAGCAGCGCTGGATCGTGCAGAGGAGCTGCACATTTCTTGGCCGCTCGACGAAGATGTGACCAATGAAGTTCTCGATGAACTGTTCTACGGCAAGCGTGGAAGCAGCACTTCACCTTATGCGGTGATCAATTATGACTACGTCCACAAGGAACTTTCCAAGAAAGGCGTGACTCTCACCTTGCTCTGGCAGGAATACTGCGAACGTGCCTATGCAAATGGTGAAACACCCTACATGAGCACGCAGTTCGGCGACAAATATCGCCGTTGGGCTCGTGTGACTAAGGCGACTATGCGTGTGACTCACAAGCCGGGTGATACAATGCAGGTCGATTGGGCTGGCGGTACAATACCATACTATGATTCTGTTACCGGCGAGGAGTACAAAGCATATCTTTTCGTGGCGGCTCTGCCATGCAGCAGTTATCTTTACGTTGAAGCCTGTATCGATATGAAGCAAGAGAATTGGCTTATGTGCCACGTTCATGCCTATGAGTATTTCGGCGGAGTGACAAGAGTTCTCGTCCCGGATAATCTCAAGACAGGTGTTACAGCGAATACACGTTATGAAACACAGCTTAACGAAAGCTATCGTGAGCTTGCAGAGTATTACGGAACAGCAATCGTTCCTGCTCGTGTTCGCAAGCCGCAGGATAAAGGATTGGTCGAGAAGTCTGTTGGCTTTTCGACAACGTGGATAACTGCCGCTCTTCGTGAGCGCAAGTTCTTCTCATTCGCAGAGGTCAGAGAAGCTGTTGCTGAAAGATTAGAGTTCATCAATACGAAACCTTTTCAGAAGCGTCCGGGCAGCCGCAGAGAGGCTTATCTTTCTGAAGAAAAAGAATTTATGCTGCCTCTGCCTAAACGCCAATATGAGCCGTCTGTGTGGAAACAGCAGACAGTCGGAAATGATTATCTTATCAGTGATGGTCTCAACAAGTATTCCGTCCCATTTGACCTTATCGGTGAACAGGTGCAGCTCAGACTGACAAAAGATCTTGTCGAGGTTTACTTCAAGGGCAGCCGTATGACTTCTCACAAAAGGCTTGATAAGTACTATGTCCAGCCTGTTGTGAAGCCGGAACATATGCCTGCTAATCATCGTGAGTATCTGAATTACAATGCTGAGGAGTTCAAAGAATGGGCGGCTGCCATAGGAAAGTCTACCGAAGAAGTCATAAAGTATTTTTTGTCATCCGGAAACGTACCCGAGCAAGGCTACAAGGCTTGTGTGAGCCTTACAAAGCTCGAAAAACGCTACGGAAAGAAGAAACTCGATGCTGCCTGTGAACGTATGCTGACGTTCTCATCTTCCCCTTCGATCCGAACAATAACCACACTTCTTAAGAATAGTAAAGAGTCCGACAAGCAATCAGTCGGAGAAGTTGATAACAGCAACAAATATGGCATTACCCGCGGCGCTGCCTACTGGAAGAAGGGTGGTGACGGTAAATGATCAATAATACGATAGAGCAATTGAGAGCCATGAAGATGAATGCTATGGCTGCCGAGCTTGAGCGACAGCTTGAAAATCCCGAAAGCTACAAGCAGCTTGGTTTTGAGGACAGACTTGCACTGCTGGTCGATACGGAATGGAACCGCAGACAGAACAACAAGCTGACCCGATACATCAGAAATGCTCATTTCTCCAATGCAAACGCCACTATTGAAGGCATTGAATACATCGAGGACAGGCATCTTGATAAGGGCAAAATGCTGCGCTTGGAACTTGTAACTACATTGATGAAGGCAGGCATATTATCCTTATGGGAGCTTCCGGAAACGGCAAAACATATATTGCCTGCGCGCTTGGGAATGCTGCCTGCCGCAAGTTCAAGACTGTAAGATATGTCCGTATGCCAGAGCTTCTTGATGAACTTGCTGTTGCTAAGGAAAACAACGAATTCAGCAAGGTGGTAAAGGCATACAAAAAGGTCGATCTTCTTATTCTTGACGAGTGGCTTATCCGAAAACTGACCGCAGAAGAAACCTATCTTTTGCTTGAGATAGCCGAGGCTCGTTTGGAACGCTCGATGATTTTCTGCACACAGTTCCATTCAGAGGGATGGTATGACAGGATAAATACCGATCCTGAGAATGTCAGCCCTATCTGCGAAGCAATAATGGACAGGATAACGAACAATGCTTATCCGATATTGATAGAAGGTGAGGTCTCCATGCGCAGGCGTCACGGGCTTCCGGAAGGAGCTGAACCGTGATGAATGATTACTGTGCTTTCAGCAAAGATCACAAGTGCCTGAAATGGGAGTATTATCTGCTCCCTCGTCAAGAATTGCAAGAGGCTGATGATCTGTGTCACGGCAATCGGATAGAGATTCAGAGGCTATATGAGTACATCGATGAGCTCAAGACTTTCTTAAGTAGAATAACATTGATTATCCGGATAACTGTTTAAATCAACAGGGAGCCTGTCTGATATGTTGTCAGGCGGGCTCTTTTTTACCAGGCAATTCTTGTGGGCAGTAGGCATCAAGGTTCGGCAAGGTGGCTCCGGAGTAGCGGCAGATATGTCGTGCGGTTCAGCAGCGGCAACATGCGGTTCAACATCCGGCAGCGTGCGGTTTTAAGTCCGTGCAGTTGCGGTTATGCGGTCGGCATATACAATAACCTCCCGACTTCCAAACAATTGAACTTTGGTGTATAATAAAGTCCAAGCAACTCTATAGAGCAGATCAGAAAGTCTAAGTTAGTCTATAGAGTGTGTTGGATCAAATTAGACACAGGAGGAGAAGTACATGGAAGAAACAACAACCATTACCGCAGTGAAGCAGGAAGTCAGGATGCGTGACTGGACAGAGCAGATTGAAGCGCAGCAGGCAAGTGGAATGACAGTACAGAAATGGTGTGCTGAGAACGGAATCAACCCCAAGGCATATTATTATCATCTTCGGAAGCTCCGTGAGAAATGTGTAGCATCAGCAATCGTACCTTTATCAGCGCAAAAACAAACTAACAGAATCCATTAAACTGTCCCCCTAAAAGTGGACACCCCAAAATGCAACCATGACCAAAGAAACGCAACCCAAGCAAAGAAACGATACCCCGTAAAAGGTTGCATTGTATCAAAGATTGAGTCTTTTGCCATATTCGCACCCCAATTTTGATACAAATTAGGGTGCATTTTCATTTGCAAAATTGCCGTACTTTCGGACTTTTTCGCAAATCGAAAACGATAGGTCAGAATGGCGAGCCAATTCTGAAACGATAGGGGTTCAAAATGGCAATAAAAAAACGATAACCCCTACCTATCGTTTTTTTATTGACTTTCCGCTGAAAAAAGGGTGCATTTGTTCATAAAGCATTCATAAACAAGAAAAAGAGCCTGTGAAGCGTTTTTTGCTCCACAGGCTCTCTGGTTTTCAGATTTCAATTTTCGTTCCGTTTTGGAATAAGAAGGTAAGCTCTCCATCAGTCCCCACAGTTACATTCTCTACCATAATGCGCCACAGCTTTTCGTCAAAGACTGTTATCGTCATATCCTGTTCCGTGAGTTGTCTTATCATTCCGTCAAGCAGGTCTTTTCTGGATTGGCGGCTTGCTTTCTTGCTCTGCAATGCTTTGAGAACTTTCTCGCCTTCAGACTTCTGCTGCTCGTATTCAGACATTTTCTGATTGTAAAAATCATCGCTTTGCGGATGCATAGCATTTTCCCTGATAAAGTTCTGCATGGTTTCAGCAAGCTCGTTGAGATAAACATACTGCTCGTGAATTTTTTCATCCAGAGCCGTGCAGTCCGAAAGCATATCTCTGATTTGTCGGCAGGATGTTAGAAAGTCCTCACTGTTCTCACATATCTTTCCACAGGCGATGACGAATTTTTCTTTAAGAGCGTCCTCATACAGATGTGGTGTACTGCACTTTTCGCCGTTCTGAAATTTATGATTGCACTGCCATACCACACGGCGGTACTTGCTTGTGGAATGCCAGACCTTTGAACCGAAATATCCTCCGCAGCAGGAGCAAATGATTTTGGTGGAGAAAATGTTACTGCTGCTGTAGACTCTGCCGATTGTTTTTCGCCGTGTAATCTCTGCCTGCACCAAATCGAATTCCTCCGGATCTATGATTGGCGGGTGACTGTGTTCCACAAAATACTGCGGAACTTCACCCTCATTGACCTTCTGCTTTTTTGTCAGAAAATCCACAGTGAACTTCTTCTGCAAAAGTGCCGAACCTTTGTATTTTTCGTTTGTCAGAATACTCTCGATGGTACGAGCATACCACTTTTTACCGCCGCCGGGTGCGGCAATTCCCTGTTTCATCAGCATCTGTGCGATTTTGTTGGTAGTCAGCCCCTCCATAAAACTGCGGTAGATAAATCGAACGGCCTCCGCTTCCTCCGGCACGATCTCCGGCAGACCGTCAGAACCTTTGCGATAACCGAGGAAGCGACCATAGGGGATAGTGACCTTACCGTCCGCCATTCTCTTACGCTGTCCCCATGTGACATTTTCGGAGATGGAACGTGACTCCTCCTGCGCTAAACTCGACATTATGGTGATTAACAATTCTCCCTTTGAGTCAAGCGTGTAAATACCCTCTTTTTCAAAGTAAACCTCAACGCCTTTATCTTTCAATTTACGGACGGTGATAAGGGAATCCACGGTATTTCGGGCAAAACGACTCACACTTTTTGTGACGATAAGGTCGATTTTTCCGTCAAGTGCATCGGAAATCATGGAGTTGAAGCCGTCTCTGTGTTTCGTATTTGTTGCAGAAATTCCCTCATCCGTGTATACGGCAACAAACTCCCAATCGCTCCGTCCCTTGATGTATTTTGTGTAGTAATCCACCTGTGCCTCATAGGAAGTCTGCTGCTCTTCTGAATCCGTTGAAACTCTCGCATACGCTGCCACTTTTCTTTTTGTAACTGTGTCGATCGGCGTAAATGTTGTACGGTTCAGCCGTGCAGGAATTTTTGTTACTGTCGGCATTTTTTCCATCTCCTCTCACTGGTGGTCTGCGCAGCTTTCTCCCTCATTTCCGATGTCCAGCTTTCGGAACGTGAGCGGTCTGTCCAACGGACGGTTTCCTCGTGCCCGTCATGGAAAATAAAGATTAGCAGATTGGGTTTCGTAACAAGAATCTGCTTGATTTGTTTCTGAAAAAATGACTCGTCAAATTCATTGATTTTCAGAGCCTCACAGCAGGCTTTGTATAATGTATCTTCCGGAATTTGCTTGGAAGTCGGACAGAATTTTTTACCCCGATTGTTATAGGTTGCACATATCCACACAGCTCCGGTGACGGTTGTTTTCCGGCGGTAGTTTTTTCCGCAGCATCCGCAAGTTATCATGCTCCGGAAGGGGTAAATTGTGTCGCAGCTCTTTTTCGGGGTGAATTTCTGTTGTTCACGCATAAGCTCCTGCACCGCCTGAAATGTCTTACGGTCGATAATCGGTTCATGCGCATCCTCCACATAATATTGCGGCAGCTGACCTTGATTTTCCATTTTTCGTTTCGTCAGATGATTTTCACGGAACGTTTTCTGGAGCAGAAGGTCGCCGCAGTATTTTTCGTTTCTGAGGATTCTGCGAATAGATTCCGGAGTCCATAAGCAATCGTTTTTCGTTGCAATACCCATCTCATTGAGCTTGTTGGCAATAGCGAGTTTTCTCATTCCTGCAAGATAATCCGAGAAAATCATGCGGATGATTTCAGCCTCTTTCGGCACGATTTCAAGCATACCGTTTTTGTTTCGCTTGTAACCAAGCATTGTAATACTGCCGACCTTACCCTGTTCAAAGTCTTTACGGATTCTCCATTTCTGATTTTCGCTTGCTGACAAGCTCTCTTCTTGAGCGTAGCTTGCAAGAATCGTCAGCATCAGTTCGCCGTCCGCTGAAAGGCTGTGAATATTCTGCTCTTCAAAATAAACGTCAACACCCAGTGTTTTTAATTCACGGACAGTTTCGAGCAGCGTGACAGTATTTCTTGCGAACCTCGATATTGATTTTGTGATGATAAGATCTATCTTCCTACTTCCGTAGATACAAGCTGATTCTGATTGTCGGTCAGCTATCAAATTGGGTGCATCGGGGGTGCATAGAAAAGACGGCGAAGGTGCAGTAGGGTGCATCACCAAACGATAGCTTT
>Ga0255347_1000247_pt1 | contig 104633 bp, 107 predicted proteins | sample wastewater_treat_2_FD_192479 | JGI IMG/M metagenome (GOLD analysis project Ga0255347, IMG submission 192479) | Wastewater microbial communities from Lulu Island WWTP, Vancouver, Canada - plant24 | ecosystem: Engineered > WWTP > Wastewater > Unclassified | place: Canada: Vancouver, British... | reverse complement strand
TTATTGAATAAAAAGAAAAATCCGAGAGCCGAGGTTATTACCCCAACTCTCGGAAACGCCTTTATTTCAAGCACTTTTTACACATTACTTATCAACCCTTGACATCAATACTACGCACTCCACATGCTCCGTGCATGCGAAATAATCCGTCGCATACTTCTTGCTGAATGGGCGGAGCGCATTCTTCATGATGTTTTTCTTCCACTCGCGCGGGTTGCTAGTGCTGTGGCTATGTGCAATGCGCACTGGCACGCCAGCCTTCTTCGCAGCATAGAGCGGAAAAACGCTCAAAGTATTAATATTCGAATGCACAATGCGATACTTCTTCTCGCGGAAAAGATTCTTCAAAAACTTAAGATACTTTGGTGACTTCTGGTATGGCGGGCAAAGAATCACCTTACCGCCAAGCCTCTCAATCTCTTCATAAGGAATATTGGTCGAATCCTCGTCGCAAATGAAGTCAAACTGAACCTTCTTGCGATCGATATGGCGATAGTAGTTCATAATCACGGCTTCGACGCCGCCGCCGACCCATTTACCCATAATTTGCGCAACAACAATCGGCTCAGTTTTCTGAGCTTTAACCTGTTTATTTTGTTCTTGCGTTCTTCCCATCTCAACTAATAAAAAACGCCCGGCACGGGCTTACCTCCGCCACCGAGCACTATCAATATTTATTCTTTTTACAATAGCATATTTTTGCCCACCAGTCAAGATAAAACGCCCATGCAAATGGCGCCGCCCACCAGAGCAAAAATGCCTATTTTTAAACAAAAAATGCCCCCGATAAAAATCGGGGGCGAAAGGTTTTCGCAAAGTATTACTCAAATCTCTTGAGCAGCTTGTCACGGAGTTCATCGATGCGCAGAAAGATGCTTTCGAACGACTCATTATCGAATTCTCCGGACGCACCAGCACGGCACTTCCTACATTCTGCCTCAAGCTTATCGATCGCATTCACAACAAAATCACGTGCACGCTTGTTGCGCAGATAGTTGCTATGAACGCGAGCCTCAAGCCACGGCAAAAGCGACTCCGCCTTTTTCAGAATGCCCATCGCGCTAGGCTCAGGCAGTTCAGCTCCCGGCTTCGGCCAATGCTCGAACGTCTTGAAGGGGCTACCATTCTCGATAACCGCATCAAACAACTCAAGCATCTTGCACTTCTCTCCGGGTTTCACGCTACTCAGGAAACCATCGCGAGGATCAATCGCTTTGTAGTAATCCTGATAGACCTGCAGCGCCCAAGCATTCCAATCATCATAAGGCGTATCAAACATGCAATAAATGTCGTCCCAAACATCCTGAACAATCCCCATAGCTTCGAGCTCCTGGTACTGAATCGGAACATCGTTAATGACGCGAAGCCGCATCAAAAGGATACGAGCTTTTCTCAGATAGATCTCATCTGCATCACAATCTTCCAGCGCCGTAATAAGCCCTTCGACTATATCCTGAATCATCAGGTTAGTCGAGTGGCTGGCAGAGATTTTTCCGCCAATCCAGTCAATCGCAAGAAAAATGCCATGTACCACAAGCTGCTTATTGAAAGGATTAACATAGCTGCCAGAAAAGGCTTCGTTGCGATCTTCTTCCGGATGGAAGAACAAACGGAAATGGTCCCATTTATCCGTATGCTTCCGCACGTTAAGATTTCCGCCAATCATTGAATGCAGCTTCATTACTTCGGTCTTACTCTCGAAAAAACCTTCAAGAGCATATTCCGGCCACTCTCTCTTAGCCATCTCGCCATAGCGATAAATGACCTCGAACCACGCGCGCTGCACGAGCGCAGTGCGTATAAGATAAATGTCGAGACCAAGTTTGCCGCTACCAATATTGGACGTATAGACAGCGAAATCTCTTACGAAATTCGCTCGATACGCCAAATCGGCATTCGCGACTGCCCGTGAAAACTTAGTAGAAATAGCTGTTTTACTCATTGTAAACCTAACCTCCTTAAAGTGCATCAGGGGCCGCTCGTGGATCGAACGGCCAACAAACGCTCATACTTTAGCATAATTACCGTACTTTGTCAATGCACTACCCCTGTTAGCAACCAAGAAAAAGCCACCCTCCAGGGGCGGCAAATCAAATCAGATCTTGGTTTTATCTGGCCACAAAAATACCCCTAGCCATAAAGCCAGGGGTATAAGGTGCTTGGAAGTCATAATCAGCCTTTTGCACTGTCAGCATCAATCGCATCAGAGAGTGCGCCGATCAGCTCAGTATTCGCATCGTCTGAAAGCCTGCGCAGAATCGCAATCTGGATAGACTTAAACAGATCGGACATAATCTTACTTGCCTCAAAGTAGTCCAGACTTCCGTACGGATTAAATACGCTAATCTGGATTGCCGGATTCAGCAGGCTGCCATAACCAAGATCGATCATTGCATTGCGATAGGTCTGGGTAAGATTCTCTGCGAAATGCATCGGAGCAGTCGACACGCCACCAAGGCTCTTCTCTGCATAAAACTTGCTTGTAAGCTCGAATACCTTATCGAAAGCTGCGAAGCATTCATTATTATCCGGCTTCGTCGAGAACATTTCGAAAGTTTCAAGATTATAAACAGTTCTCTCGAGCGAGTTGATTGCATCGATGCCCTCCTGACAATACAGATAGAATGAGAGGAGCTCATCGCTGCAACCCGGCAGTGCGAGATTGAAATAGATATTCTTTGCGCAATAGCCGTTTCTTTCGGTATCCTCTCCGAGGCAATAAGCGATCAGCTCACGAGTCAGCATTACGGCGGCTGAATTTGCAGCCTCGATCAGCATTCTACGATTCTCGAGCTTGAACGGGAGGCGATCTTTGCAATAATCCGTCATATCACGAAAAGCATCGACGGAGCCGCTCATGACGACCGAACCCTCCATGGGCGAAATCTCCTTCTCGATAAAAGGCAGGTTGAGCATATCTGCAAACTTGCGTCTTGTCTCGAGCGAGAAGCCGTAAAGCTCATTGTTCTTCAGGGTGCCGAATCTTGTTGCGATGGTTGTTGCGTACGGTGCCAGATCCTCATTCTCTGCGAGCTTCATGAAAGTCTCTTCGAAGAACTCATAGACCCCCTGTCTGTCTCTAGGCAAAAATTCTGTCTTATCGTCAGTTGACTTGTCGGGCCAGTCTTTTGAAAGAATGGCGATGATAGTGCGGAGCGCAAGCAGGCTTTCCGCTGCGGATGAAGCATAGTGTTTTCTCATTATGCCTTACCTTCCTTCCATAGAAAATATAAAAGTACGCGCGCCTTTCTTGCCGGGCGCGGAACATCATTACTATGGCATATTTACCCCAAAAAGGCAAACATAAGAATAATCCCCCGGCCAATCTGGTCGAGGGATTTCGTAGCCGCATTCTAGCGGATTAGGTCTCGTCGCAGAAAGCTTTTGCCTTCTCCAGACCTTCTTCAGTGTAAGGAAAGAAAAGATCGATTGTTCTTCCATCCCAGTGGTCGCCAGCCACGCCGAGGCCGTCGACGACACGCAGGCCGCCTTCTTTGTATTCATAGCTCCAGCCGCGCGCATAAACGATCGGAATAATCATTGCTTCGAATTTTGCCTTGATAGCTCTGTCCATAATGCCCCTCCTTTGGAGTACCTCTTCTAGACTTTTCTCGCGTATGTTCTTTCCATAAAGGAACGACTGGGTTGCCCCAGAAGTATTGGTATTATGCCATGTTCTTGCATTTTGGTCAAGCAAAAGAAAGCCAGCCCTTAGGCTGGCGTTATGGATATGCTTGAGCTCCTCGGCATTTAAATACTCAAGTCGTCACTCTCTTCTCTCTCGGTAATCGAAATAAACGAGACCAATAATCTCGATCCCGAACAGAAAGATTGCTGCTCCGCACAGAACGCTAGACTCGCCGAAGTCTTTGGCCGCGCGGGCAATACGGCTATCTTTCACTTCCTCAGAAACATGGCTCAGCATGCGCTCATTCTTGGCTTTGCTTACCTGGTCATCATAATCAACCGAACTGCAAATCCAGTGAACCGCGAAGAAAATTATCGCTGCAGCCAAAACAAGAATCTTGTTCCTAGTCTTCTCTTTAAGTTTCAAGGCAATCAACTCCTTTGTAGATACTTCCCGCCGAGGAGCATCACAAATCGAATATAACACCAAACCAGTAATTTAAAAACTATTTCGCTTACGCGCAATGTTACGTAAATTCTTCTTCAACTTATCGATAGTCGGCTCAGACACGCTGCTCATTGTTCGAATCTCGCCGTCGCCGCCCATCAGAATATCGCCATTTGGCAAAAGCAATTCAGCCCTATAAGGAGTACCAGGCTGCCGAGGAGGAATAAACGTTCTTATTTCATACGAGCCAGCATTATCTATCGACGGAGACAAAACCACTGTCATTTCAGACGTAGTAATCACGATATTGTCACTCTCAGGAATCATGACAATCTTACGTATGGCGTCGCCAGCAGCACCATCATTAAAAATTACCTTTGCTTTACTGACAATTTCGCCATCTTCGCGCTCTGCCAGCCATAGCTTTCCGGCAATATCGCCAAGCATCAAATTGCCGTTCGGATCTTCCTCGATGGCAGTCACGGAATTGAAACTAACTGTCAAATCCTCGATGCCTAAATCTATATCTTTAAAGTTAAACTCGTCGCCTGCGTGCGAATAATTAATCGATCCGCCACTGTCCATTCCGGCCATAGCCACACTGCCGTCGCTCAACTTCTTGGATGCCCAACAGCCGCTCACGGACTGAGAGCCGTTATAAGTAAGCATGACATATTTGCCGCCACGATTTACAAGGCGATATAAATTAGAACCGCCAACAATCATCACGCTTTCGTCATCCAGCTTGCAGGCCGAATATAAGTAGTCGCCCCCGGCACCATCAATAGTTTCCTGACTAAACATATAGTCGCCAAAATCATCATTACGCAAAATCTTGGCACCTTCAAAACCGCCGACCAGAATATGGTCATCCGAAAGCTCAATAATAGATCCGATTCCCCTGGTGCTACTCTTATGCGTGAAGCCCTTAATTTCCTCGCCGAAAACATATCCGCCGTCTTGCTCGCGCAAAACCTTCAAGCTACCATCGTCAGTACCAACCAAAATATCACCGTTGCTCAGCTGTGAAACTGCCGAAACCTTGCCGCTAGGACAGCCCGGAATCGGCTCGCTAAGCACATACGGCCTGAAAAACTCAGCGTTCTTCTCTGCGAACGCACCGAGATGACCGTACAAAGTATCGTCTTCGGCGTATTCGGCTTTTTGCAATCGCCTCGACAGCTCCGCGCGACCAATAGAGCCAGATTCTAAACTCTCCTCGAGTTCGTCTCTGACCTGTTTCAATGCCTCGATATCAGATTTCAGCTTCGCGCAATCCATTGACTATATTTTAGCAAAAATCCGCTTATTCTTATACAACGCTCAGACCAGAAGCATAAAAAATAGCCCCGATGGGCTCTTTTTATTTATCTGGTGGGCGGTATAGGATTCGAACCTATGACCTCTTCTACGTCAAAGAAACGCTCTAGCCAACTGAGCTAACCGCCCGATAGACATATATTACCAGATTCCCCACAAAGATTCAAGCCCCACCTTGCGTTTCTCAATAAAAAGCGCTATAATATCCATATCAGTCATTTGACTGCGCTTGGGACCGTAGCTCAGCCGGTTAGAGCACCTGCCTTTTAAGCAGGGTGTCGTGAGTTCAAGTCTCACCGGTCTCACCAAAATTTATGGATCATAATAGATCCAGTGTTTATTCCTTTCATTTAGGTCAATCTAACAAAAATCCGGCCTAACAACCGGATTTTTGTCTTAACCTAAGCGTACGCCCGGCAAGTGCCGGTATTTTTATTTCTTAGCCTTCTTCTCTTTTGCGGCAGCAGCCTTAGCAGCTTTAGCTTCGGCCTTCTCCGCTTTTTTCTTGGCCTTTTCGGCCTTTTTATCTTTCTTGATTACCTTAGCTGGCTCTGGTTCTGGGCGCTCAAGTAGCTCTTTTTCTTCGTCCTTCTCGGCCTTAATCTCGTCCTCGAGCTTCTCCTCGTCCTCTTTCTCTTCTTCCTTGGACTTCTTATTGAGCTTAATTGCCTTCGCAATAACACCAAGCACGATCAATGCAAACAAACAGCCGCCAGCAATAAACACCGAGACCCATGGCAAATTAATCACGGTCTGCGTCAAAACCGATTCAATTCTTTGGCCTTCACCATTCACGTAATCTACGGTCTGCCTAATCTTATAGATACCATACTGGCCCTCAGTAAACTCGCTCGCCTTGAGCTCTAGCTCGCCACCAGCTGGCAACTCTGCCGTCTTCTCGCTCAAGCTCTGAAAATCTTCTAAGCCAAAAGCATTCGAGCGCTCAAGCTTGTAGCTCACCTGATAACCAACCGAACCCGTATTGCGCAACATCGCGCCACTCGCAACCTTACCGCCAAAGCTAATCGGAGTCGCATAATTCTTATCCAAAACACCACTCAAGCTCGAGCCTGCGCCGAGAATGTCCATGCGCACGGTCAAGTTCAAAGCATCAGGAAACTCTTCGTCAAACTGCTCGGAACTGTCATTCTTCAAGTTAACCGTAGCGTAATAGCTACCGGATTCAACCTTCTCTGGCACGTAGACGCGCAAGGCAACGTTCTTCGAGGCTTTCGTGCCGAGCTCGAACTTATTCTCGCCGCCAACAAAATTCAGCCACTCGTTCGCGGCCGTAGCCGATGCAGTAATGCCCTCGCCAGTAAATTTCTGAACCGAGCCAGAAACCTTAATCGAATGATCGCAATCATTCTTAACAGTAACTTCGCGAGTATATGAACGGCCAAGCTCAGAAAGACCACCATAATCCAATACAGTGTTATCTATCTTTAAACATTGCTCAATAGCCATTCCCACACACCTCGCTTAACTTAGTTAAATAGTAACAAAAAAGACCGCGACTGTAAAACGCGCGGTCTTCTGAGCTTAGTCCTTTTTCTTGCGAAGCGAGCGAACGATTAGTACTGAGCTAACTGCTACGCCGATCAATGCAACTGCGCCGATAATCAAGAAATTGTTTACATTATCGACGGTGTAAGGGTTATAAACACCCTTGCCACTGTGGTAAACCGGCTGCGGTTCTGGCTCCGGTGCTGGAGCTGGAGCTGGCGTAGGATCTGGCTGAGGTGCTGGGGTTGGGTCTGGCTGTGGGGTCGGAGTCGGATCTGGCTGAGGAGTTGGCGTTGGATCTGGCTGCGAATCCGGCTTTGGCGTGTCATCGATTGGACGAGCTGGCGCGCCATAACCACCAATCAAATCACCACAATCTGCTTCGTTGCCAGCAATTGCGCCTTCGCTGCTCGTAAGAGTATAGCCGCAAAGGTAAATATTAGAGTAGTCCACAAGATCATCGGACATACTAGAAATAAAGCTATCACCGGTCAAATACAAAACAGAATCGCTCGATAGCGCCAAATTGACATTGCCGCTAAAGCTACCGCGGAAAATGTTGCCTGCACTCATATTTACAGCAAGCGTCGAATCGGCGGTCGTAGAAATCAAGCCGTTAATCTTATCATTGCCAGCAAGATTCAAAGTCGCAAAGCTGCCATTCTGAGCCAAAGCAACTGCAGTCGTTCCGCCAAGCGAAGTATTCGCGACATTCAAAGTCTGCGAGCCATTGTCGAACAAGAAGCCGACACTGTTTTCACCCGTCATCGTAATAAATGCGTTGTTGAGATTCAAAACCGCTGCGCCCTGCAAAGCAACGCCCATGCCGTTATTACCATAATTATTAATAGTCGCAGCGTTTAGTGTCGCCGAGCCATCGCCCAAAAGCACTGACGCCGTATCATCGACTGAAGTCGTATAGTTGCCGCCCGTCTCTTCCGTTTCAGGAGCAAGCGTTACGCCACCTTCAAATGCGCCCGCCGACCAAGCGAACACAGAAGCACCGCTCAATGCTACAAAACCGAGCAAACCGGCAGTTAGCCTTCGTTTATTCCTTCTCATTTTTAACCTTTGTATTTTTGTTTTTGACCTGTTGTAAGTCCAGTATATACTATTTTCAAGAAAAAAGCCATAGGCATTTTGCAGATTCTTTATGAATGGACAAAATTGGCAGTTTATTGTATAATACGCGTATCCAATTCTTTGCAAGGAGGTGCAAAAATATGGAGCCTAAAGCTGCTATCCCCGCTAATGTTTCGGCAGTTTGCGCTAAGGTTAGCTACCTGATTGGCCACATCGAAAGTTCCCTGAATAACGACCGGATCGAAGACAAACTCTTCAAAGGTTCAAAATTCAAGAATTTCATCGACGAGCTTATCAAGGAAGCCCAAAACGGCAAAACCACTGCTCTGGCGCTCAATCTTTGCGCCTTACGGGATGGACTTAAGCACATTACGCAGCCAGATCTGAAAGAGCCAATCGGCAACGCAATCTGGCACTGTGAGCGAGCTATCGAAGCACTCTTTGAACTTGAAAAGGTTAACCCAACAGCGATTAATCCTTTCTTCAATGCAGACAGCTCGGATGACGATTGAGCCCCGCGAATGCGGGGCTTCCCTTTTCTCTATGCTACAATGAAGGCATTATGGAATTCCTAAAGCTTTGCCAAAAATATTTCAACCGCTACCTAAACGCCGAGGATTTTCTCAAGAACCTCAAGGCGCTAGACAAAGATCTCAATAAAAACGAAAAGGCTAGCTTCGACGCCCTCACAACTTCTGTTGAAGAAATTATTCGCGAAACCAACGACGACAGCGACGAGCTTATTGAGCAGGAGCTTAAGCAGCTCGAAGCTTCAATCAAGCAAATCGACGATATTCTCAAGAAAAGCAAAAAGGTTCCGCCGGAACTTAAGGACGAGCTCGCTCGTATGCGCAAGGACGCTAAGCGCCCACGCGACAACTTCGACCGCTGGACCAGGATTTGCGATGCCATCAAGGAAAACAAGCTCTACCAGAAGCGCTTCGACGAGATGACCGACGAACAGCTTCTCGAACTCATCGCCGAAGACATGCGCGCCCCTCGCCCTGTCCCAATCGACGCCGACCAGTTCAATCGACTAGTCGAGGTCGGCATCAAGAACGACCGCCGCGAATGGCTCTGGCGCCTTGCTTTCAATTACTTCGACAAAGGCTTCGACTATAACCAGATTGCTGATTACTACATCAAGTGCCTAGACAGCTACTACCTTGCCGAGCTCATCAGCGCAATCGGCTACGCTTTGGACATCGATCCAATCATCGACCAAATCAGCGAGCAGATTAGTGACGAAGGCTTCATTCAGGACTTCATTATGAGTCGCCCTATCCTGACGCCATACGTAACCGAAGAGCACTTCCGCATTCTTCAGGACAAATAGAAAAGCAGCCCCGCGGGGCTGCTTTTTTACATAAAGGCATTATAATCATAAGCAGAAAAGGAGCTTACTATGCCCAAAAAGCAAAATCATGCAGAAACCATAAACTTTCTAATCAAATCAATCATTGTCCTAGTCGTCATTATCGGCATTGGCTTAATCGCAATCGCACTCGGACGCAGCAAAAACTCGACTTCGCTGCTCGACCAACGCAAGCTCGAAGCCTTCGAATCGGTTTTTAGCAAGGCGATTACCGATGAATTCTCGGACGAGGAAAAGCACACGACTGCAACCGTAACCGGACTAGGTCTCTCGCAAGACGACGACCTCTATGCAGACTTCACGATTTATTACTACAACGACAATCACGAAATTGCCTACACGCAGAACGCTAAGGTCTATCTACAATGCGAGCACGAAAACCGCACGCCAATCACCGGCACAGACGATAAGACCGGCTGCGCCTTCGCCTATACTTATGGCGACAAAGCCGAAGTCACCAAATAATAGATCGCAAAAGACCCGCACAAAGCGGGCCTTTTGTTACTTATCTTTTCGCACCCATTCCGGCGGCTCAATCTCAAAATTAATTACCGGCGTCCCATCATTCACAATATCCATATCTACGCCGTAGTAATAATTATAGACGCGATCAACGGAGCCAAAATGCGCATCCTCTTTCTTATAGCCAAGCTTACCCGAAACAGTCCAAACTGCATCTTCGCTCGGACCTTCAACCTCGATATAGGTCGGAATCCATGGCCAAGTATCGATAGTAATCTCGACGCCATCTAGCTCCCAAAGCTCACGATAGCTATCTTGATCAGCCTTAATCTTCATACCAATTCCCTGCATGAACAGATTCGCCGCATCATAATCATCAACCTTCACATTAACTTCCTTGCAGCCAGTAATAACCGTGTCGTCAGTATAAGATTTATAGGTCATCACGACGCCATTGCCCTCTTGGCGCACACGCGCAAAAGAACCCCTGCCCATATCGTAGACCTTGCGACGCATCAAGAATTCTGGATAAATCAGCTTCGCTCCCAAATCCTTCAGCTTCGCACGAATCTCGTCCTTATCAATATCGTAAAAAGTAGCCTCAATCTCGTTTCCCATGGCTTTAGTCTAGCACAAAAGAAGCCCCGGCACTGGATGTGCCGGGGCTTGGGGTCAGTAGCCAATCACTTAAAAAGGTTGCTCAGGGGGACAAGCTTGTCAAATGCGAGCTTCGTAGTCAGACGACCAGAATCGCCTTCCTGGGGCTTATTATTAAAGAAGTCCTCCAGCGACATGAAGCTCGTCTTTGCCTCACCCTCACAGAAGAAAGCCTCACGGATCGCAAGAGCCTTGCCGTATGCATGAAGAGGAGTCACACTGTTCTTCATTGCAAGCATGCTCTTCGTGAGAGCAAATCTGAGATCGGAATCATTGGCAAAAACCTCACTCTTCTCTCCTGTTACTCTCTGAACAAAAGCAAACAATAGCATCATATGCGCCACGCTCTGCAAGTACGTTAATACCTGACTTGAGTGCGGGAGCATTGCTGCCATCAACCGCAGCATCGAGCTGCTTAATGATTGCAGATTCGGGCATCTTCCTGAAAAGGATTGCGAATCCCTCAGCAAGAGCGACAAATTCATCGTGCTCCTTCTTGGCTGCAAGAGCCTGCTCGTTCGTGATGATTGTGTTGTGGCTAGTCATATTGACCTCCTATTTTGAGCCTCTCGGCTATAGATTAAACCGTGGACTCTTTATCTTAGAGTATTCTCCCACGGTTGGTTCCGACTTCTAAATTAAAAACCAGAACTAACCGTAGAAGATTATGACTAGTTGACCTTAAAGAACAATACGGCAATACTATAACAGAATATTAATACTATGTCAACAAAATCGCCCCCCCTTTTGTAAATAAAAACAGCTTCAAATTGACAATTTATAGCGTTTATGGTATAATTAATAAGATTGAGAACACTTCTCAGGACCAGCTCAATCGCACCACACACATTTTGAAAGGAGGACATTATTATGTCCAAAAATGATTCCTTCCGTAACTGCCTCGCAGGCATCTGCTGGCTCGTGGGCCTCACGACCTACATCGTCATTATCCTGATCGCCAACAAAGGCGATAGCTGGTTCCCACTCAAGACGACCATCGAGTTCAGCCTGATTGCGGGCATCCCCCAGGGTATCGGCTTCGCCCTCTCCATCGGCCACGGCTACGTTGGTGGCAGAATCGCAGCATTCTTTTGGGCAGTAACAATGGCAACCTCCGCATATCTCGCACTGAACTACGGCATGAAGATCGCACTTATCAGCGTCGCTATCGGCGGCATCGCGACAATCATGTCGCAGCTCCTTGCAAACAAGAAAAACGCGTAAAACCGTTTCAGCTCCGCTTCGGCGGAGCATTTTTATTCCCTACTGTCACCAATAAAAAAGACCCTCCTGGGCCTTTTATGGAATTAATAGAGGATAATCGCAGTAATAGTCGATACCGAGAAATAATGCCAAAATCACACAAATGCCGATAACGACATCACATACAGCTAAAATTTTCTTGGCAGTTTCCCTTTTCATGGCTTAATTATAGCAAAAATGGTAAAAGTCGGTTTAGCCGGTGGATTTCTCGACCACAAAAATACCCCCAGGTTAAACCTGAGGGGGGGGAGAGATGATGTTATTCTTCTTTTGCTGCGGCTATCGCCGCCTCATATACGTCGATGACAATCTGAATTATATTGTAATAATCTTCGCTTTCGCCAAAGATTTTGCCGTTTATCTCTCCAACCAAGTCTTCAAGCGCGCATGCGAACTCATATGGACCATCGCTATTCAACCATCGGAGAGTCTTACCATTATACCAATCTTCATCGTTATTCCCATCGCAACCCTCGTAGAGACAATACATAACCCTGCAAAGACCGAGCCGAACGTCATCGTCTTTGAAGGACTCAACTAAATCCACAGCCTCGATAACGGAATCAATATAAGGCTTGGCTTCAGGCCTACATAATGAATGATCAACCAGAAGCTCTCGAAGAACACGATAAGGATTTCTTACGTCTAACCGAGGACGTATATCATAATACGGCCTTATGGTTTTAAACATCGCGTCGCCGAGATTATCGAGGCTATCATGCAACTGCTTAATCGCCTTTATAAGCCCCAAGTATTGTTTCATTTTCTTGATAACATCGCTATTTTTCATAACGACACCTCCTAAAAAAGAGCTCCAGCTATAGTAGCCAGGCATGTATATTATAACATATCTAGCATAATAAGTCAATAATGCTAGCGGTAATCCTTCTTGTGCGCCATAGCGCAAGAAGTTCGAACCATAATACAAACCGACCTACTAGATAGTTCGAGCTTCGTCATTTCTTTGCCACGATGCCGAGTAGTTTCTGCTTAAGCTTATCTAAATCAATATCATTGTCTATGTGCAAAATACGAGTCTCGCCATTATCGCTACAAACTAAGACCTCGTTATCCGAGAGCTTTAAAGTCGAATATACGGCATCATGAAAGCCATCGATCTTCTCACCATAGCGAAAGCTACAAAATAGCTCAGGATTATGCTTCCTCACATCCTCCATATATGTTCGAAGAATCTCATCCTCCAGTTCCGAAGTCTGCTTCATGACTTCATTGCACTTTATCTTTCCCAAGCCCGTATCATTAGTCGCAGATACGGCCTCATCAAAAGCATCACGAGCTTCTCTCAATCGTTCAATATCCGCCTTCAGCTTCGTGCAATCCATAATAATATAACATAAGCGAAAAACAAAGACTCTCGTCTAGTATACGGAAGCCAAGATCGCTCGGCTCCTGCCACAGCCACAATTCGAGAATAGAATCGTCTAGATGGGTGAGTTCTTCGTTTGAAGCGCGGTTATCGACCGAGCGAAAACGAAAAATCGCCCAGATAGGCGATTCTAACTCGAATTATTGGTGCGCCTGACTAGACTCGAACTAGCACAGCACTTAAAATGGCCACTACCACCTCAAGGTAGCGTGTCTACCAATTCCACCACAGGCGCTTATACAAATGAATATATCACAATATCGGATGCAAATCAAGCTAAGGCGTCAGATTTACTTTGCCCTTCTTGCTGGCAAAATTCCTAACATCTGCAAAGCGATCAAACTCATCCGTCATCATTACATCTTCAGCATAAATATGAGCGCCTTCAGCATAATAGTAACTCAAGCCCAAGCGATAAATGCCAATTGCTGGCGCATCATTCACCCAGTATTCCAAGAACGACTCATATTTGGCCTTACGTAAAGCCTCATCAGTCGTCGTGCGCGCAGAAAGCAATGCATCGTCCACCATCCTGCTCGAGTAGTTACTCAAATTCCAGCCATGCTCATTGGCCTGCTGAGAGCTGTAATATACGAACGGATCGACGCTCACGCCGAGGTTGACCTCATAGATCAAAACATCATAATTGCGCGGCTGAATCACGGAAGTATAGAAGCTCTGCCCCGCCATAATCTCAGCCTCGCCGAACTTCTTTACATCAACCGCAAAGCCAAGGCCCCTCAAAGCCTCTGCGTAGCGCTCGGCAACTGGCGACAACTCGGAGCTTTCAAGATAAGCGAGTTTTAGCTCAACATTCTGGCCATCCTTCTTCAAGACATCGCCGTTATAGCTATAACCAGCATCAATTAGCATCTTCTTAGCGTCGCTCAAATTGTAGCTCGGTAGCTTTGGATAATCCAAGCCCTCGAATTGATTCTCCAAGATCGGATAATCCAAGCCGCGATGGCCAAACTTCTCACCGCGAACCTCGGCGATATTCACACCTTCCTGAATTGCCTTACGAACCTTCACTTCCTTCAAAACCGTACTCTTATTATTCAAGAACGCATAGGCACCAGCATTCAAAGAACTCTCGCGCTTTGCTGCATCGGTGCGAGTAAAGACCTCGCCATCATCAAGCTCAGCCGTCGCCATCACTTCAGCATTATTGAAGGCTTCCTTAATATCGTCGACTGTCGCATAAGCCTTCACCGTAAAGCTGTCGAGGCGAGTACCGCCAAGGAAGTACTTGTCGTTCTTCTGCAAGAAGACCGTCTGCAAAGCCTTCGTCGAAGAGTTCGAGGCCTGAGTTGCGTTCACCTTAAACACGCCCGAACAGACTGGCTCCTTCGAGAAGCTCGACTCGTAAACCAAAGCCGGATCGATGTCGCCTAGAATATGCTTTGGCACCAATGGGAACTCCAAGCTATCCGTAAAGTCGACATAAGGCGCCGGAAGTTCAAACTCGACTGTCTTCTCATCGACCTGCTTAATCTTAACTGTGCCAAAATCTACCGCAACTGTCGTCTTTGCATCAGAGTTCTGCAACAAATCAATCGTATAGATCAAATCATCAGTCGTGATTGGCTCGCCATCGGACCAGAACAAATTCTCGCGCAAAGTCAGGCGCCACTTCGCCGCATCGCCATCAACTTTCTTAACCTGCTTTGCAAGTTCGCCCTTCATATGGCCGGTCGTATCTGGAGACATCAAGTTCGCAAACAGCAAACGCGCCAAAGTCTTCTCGCTACTCGTATTCGCATAAAGCGGATTCATTGAGTTAATCTGGCCCAAAGTTGCCTCGCTATAATCGCCGCCATCAACAAAAGTTGTCGTGCGATAAGCATCGGCGTACCAGCAAATCTGGACAATCGCGAGCAACAAAACGACGAGGTTCAAGAGACCCCATTCCAAAATCCAAAGTCTAACCGACTTCAAATTACGCCAGCGCTTCACGAAAAAGTTATCAAAATGACGACCAGCCTTCTCGTAAAACTCACGAGATGCACGAACTGGAGATTTTCGTACTTTCTTCTTTTTCGGAGCCTGATTAACAGACTCGTCTTGCCCACTCTTTTTAGACTTAAATTTCATTATCCAATAATTAACATTGCAAGGATTGAGAGCACGAATACAAATGCTACAACAACCGTAACGTTGAACATAGATTTTTCAATACCTCTACGTTCAGTGTAAAGCTCACCAGAGCCGTTCAAACCAGCACCGAGCGATGCGCCACGCTGCTGTAGTAATACTAACAAAATCAAAAGAGCTGCCGACACATAGGTAATAACGGTTAAAACTGATGCGATATTCATAAGACTATTTTACACTACTAGTCGCCAGATTCGCAAGCCAGTTGATAACAGATACAGTCACGCAGCTACCCACGATGCCCCAAACATTCATATTCACGCCCGGCAGGATCTTAATCGTCAGCGCCATCATCAGCGCATTAATCACAAGCGTAAACGCGCCAAACGTTACCACCATCATCGGCAACGCCAAAATCGTCGCCAGCGGCTTAATAAGCGTGTTTACGAGCGAAAAAACCAAACCGGCCAGCACGTAATACCACCAGGTATGCTCAAGCAGCCATGCCGAATCGTCAAAATGCCCAAAGACATTCAAACAGACCAACATCGCAATACTTGCGACAACCCAACGCAGCAAAAAGCCTTTGAACTGTTTCTTAATCATAAGCCCTATTTTAGCGCATTCTTACGTTTAAGTAGAGTGTGATACTGCACCGCAAAGCGATGGCTCTCTTCATCGATGCGCGCAATTAACTTAGAAATATGCCCGTCCGGCGCTAATTCGACCATTCGGTAATCGTTCTCGCCTTCCGGAATCACGATTCGCACGCGCGCATTCTTGCCATGATCTCCGCTCTTGTCGCGACCAATCACCGGAATCTTCATATCCTCCAGCAGCTCGCGCACGGCCGAAATCTGCCCGACCGAGCCATCTAAAACAATCAAATCTGGCCTGCCCCAATCTTCAAGATGATGCACGCGGCGCGTAATTACCTCGCGCATACTTTCGGGGTCATTATTCTGCTGCTTACGCAACTTAAAGCGGCGATACTTCGTGCGATCCGCAGCGCCATTAATGAAGCAAACCATCGAGCCGACCACATTCGTGCCGGACTGATGCGAAATATCGTAGCCCTCGATGCGCACTGGCGCTTTCTCAAGTCCCAAAAGCTCCTGTAGCTCCGACAAAGCACGGTCACTCGAAATATCTAGCAACTCCTTATCCGAAAAGACAATCTTCGTGCCAATTCCCTTCAAACCATACAGCTGATTCCTATATTCGGCCGCTTTCTCATACTTGCCCTCAGCCGAAGCCTCATACATCAACTTCTCAATCTCGCGCGAAAGCTTCTTGCGATTCCCCTTCAGGTACGAAATCATATGGCGCAGCTCATGCTTATACTCGCGCGGCGTCATCTTACCAATCTCGACACCAGGCGCCAAGCCCAAATCCGTATCCAAAGTCTTCTTACCATTGTACGGCTTCGTATAGAACGGGAAAATCCTGCGCAAAATCCTCAACGCGCGCGTAATCGGCGTCTTGCCATAATATGGCCCAAAATACTCCGCGCCATCATCGTCCGGATTGCGCGTCATTGAAACATACGGCACCTCATCCTTCATATTGATGCGAATGTAGCTCACAGACTTATCGTCGCGCAGCAAAATATTCCACTTTGGCATGTAGCGCTTGATCATCTCGGACTCGAGAAACAGCGCATCCATCTCTGTATCAACAACAATCCAATCCGTATCGTCAATCTCTGCCACCAAAGCGCGCGTCTTTGGATCCTTGCGCTCGGGCGACTGAAAATATTGGCGCACGCGGTTCTTCAAAATCGCCGCCTTGCCCACGTAAATCACCTCGCCTTCGCGGTTCTTATGAAAATACACCCCCGGTTCGGCCGGAAGTTGCTTCAATTTCGCACGCAGCTTAGGCGTAATATTTTGGTTCGCAGGCATTTTGTAAATTATAGCATTATGCATTAGCATCAAAAAACTCACCGCCGAAACGGTGAGTTAATTGTTGTTAGATTGAGAATCCGTCAATCAATGATTCGATGCTAGTACCACCAGCGCCGCCGAAGAGTTCGTCAACTGCTTCTTTGCAATCGGTTTCATTATCGTAGCCAGAGTAGTTATTCTCTTTTGTACAATACAAATCGTAGTACTTGCTGTTCCTTGAAGAGTTTGCAGTGTTTAGCATTTCTTCAAGCTGACTCTTCAATTCGTCAATCGACTTAGTGTCGCTTGGAATCGTAACGGTACCTTCCTCGGAGAGGTTGGATTCAACCTTGATGGAAACATCGTCAGATTCAGCCGTAACGGATACAAAGACGAGCTTGTGAGACCATGGCTTGATACCAAGCTTTACGACTGGCTCAACCTTGTTGCTGCTACGTTCGTCGACAATATAATCAACGCCATCATCCCAATCGTAATCATAATCGTCATCATCTTCCAATGCAGTGATAGTACGATCGGCGCTATTGCTGCCATTGCCTAGCAAGTTGCCAAAGAGATTTTCGCCACTCTTTGAACCCAATGAAGAATAGCCTCTAGAAGCGGACTCGACACACTTCTCGACATCTTTATAGAAGCCAAGATTCTCGAAATCGTCACCGAACTTCTCAGCAAGATCTTCATCAATCTTAACCGTGTAGAGCTTGTAGCCATCAGCCTTTTCTGGCTTGCCATCAACGACGATGAATGGATACTGCTTGTAGCTCTTCATGAGCTCTTCAGTGTAATTACCACTCTTCAAATCCTTCATGACATCACGCATACAATCGACAGACTTCGAGTACTCAGTACCGAGTTCCGAATATGGAATCTCGTACCAATCAGAGCCAATCTTATTAAAGACAGCTGCGAGTGCGTACTCAACTTCGTCCTTTTCAGCGATTTCGCCAATAGCAGTTGCAAGATTACCATAGTCAGCAACCTTAACATAGAGAGCATCCTTACCAGAAACGGCTTCGAGCTTGGCGTTCATGTCTGGATAAACACCATTGCCCTCGAAAGATGCATCCAAAACCATCGAAGATTCAGATTCTGCATTAGCTACAGAATCAAGCGACAAAGTAAGCTTCATTTCTTCAGCTTCAATCGTAGCCTTGGTCTTAGCAGCAACTACCTCGCGCTCAATAAAATTCTTCAAAGCATCAGACAAGACGCGCTCGTTGGATTCATGCGCACGATAGAACAAGAAACCACCGACACCGCCACCGATCAAGACGAGCAAGATGACGATAATTGCAATAATCTTGCCAGCGCTACCGCTCTTACCAGCTGGGACTGCTGCAGTCGTGTTGGTTGCAGTAGGAACAGCTGGAATTGGTGCTGGATTCTGTGCTGGAACTTCTGGATTAGAATTTCCAACCGTAGACTGCGCAAAGGACGCAGTTGGATTTACAGCAGGAGCTGCTGGCTCAGCTGGTGCCGCCTCGGCAGGAGCTGGAGCAGCTGGGGTCTCTAGAACTGGCTGCTGCGAATCTACTGGATTGGCCGCAGAAGCCGGCGAGGCAATCTCGCCGCCTACTGGTGGAACAATACCATTATTGTTCTGTTCGTCCATTTTACTCCTGACCGGCTGCAGAAACAGCGTTTTCGTTTACGACTTCGCCGTCATAGTAGAAGCTAGTATCTTCATTCTGATTCTTGTTTGCGCGCTTGTTTGGCAAAGTACAGTTAGTATCATCAGCGTAGCAGTTCTGAAGATCTTCGTAATCGCTCTGCTTGTTGCAGACGGCCCAGAATAGGATGCCGCAGATAACTGCAAAGATCAAAGTCATAACACACATGAAATGATATTTGGTCTTGTAATCAGTCTCGGAACCAGCGTTCAAAACCTTGGAAACCTTGTTCTGAGAAACAGTCTTCTTTGCAACTGGCTTACGTGCAGTTGTAGTTCTTTTTGTCGTTTTTGTGGCCATGCTAATTTATGCCCTCCATTAGCGTTTATGGTTATTTACTATCTATAATACCATATTTTTCAGCAACGCAAAAATATGTCGCACCCCTACCAAAACCAGAGCTGCTTATGCTAAAATAAAGGCATACTAAGTGGAGTATTAATAAACACATGAGTAAAAATCTTAATATTAAATACATCAAGGCTCGCCAGATCCTTGATTCACGCGGCAACCCAACTGTCGAAGCCGACGTTATTTTGGAAAGTGGCCACGCAGGTCGCGCAGCCGTTCCGTCTGGTGCTTCTACTGGCGCAGGCGAAGCGCTCGAGCTACGCGATGGTGACAAAGAACGCTTCAATGGTAAGGGCGTTTTGAAAGCCGTCTGGAACATCAACAACAAAATCAGCGACGTCTTAATTGGCAACAGCGCCGAAGATCAGCGCAAAGTTGACCAAATCATGCTCGACCTCGATGGCACCGACAACAAGTCCAACCTCGGCGCAAACGCAATTCTTGCTGTTTCCCTCGCCGTTGCTAAAGCTGTAGCACACGCAAAGGGCCTCCGCTTCTATGAATACATCGCAGAGCTTGCTGGCACCCAGAGCGAAATGTGCCTCCCAATGCCAATGATGAACGTCATGAACGGTGGCGCACACGCAGACTGGTCGACCGACTTCCAGGAATACATGATCATGCCAATCAGCGCAACCAAGATCGATGAAGCTGTCCGCATGGGCGCAGAGGTCTTCCATGCTTTGAAGGAAATCCTCAAGAGCAAGGGCTACGCAACGACTGTCGGCGATGAAGGCGGCTACGCTCCATTCGTTAAAGATGGCAACAATGAGCCACTTGAACTCATCAAGGAAGCTGTTGCCAAGGCTGGCTACAAGCTTGGCGAAGACATCGCAATCGCAATGGATATCGCAAGCTCCGAATTCGCAGAAGGCGACCATTACGAACTCAAGACCAATGGCGACTGGAAGACTTCCGAAGATCTCGCTAACTGGTACCAGTGGATTTTGGACAACTATCCAGTAGTAAGCATCGAGGACGGCCTCAGCGAAAACGACTGGGCTGGCTGGACCATGCTCACTGATCGCTTCGGCACCCGCTTGCAGCTTGTTGGCGACGACCTCTTTGTCACCAATACCAAGTTGCTCCAGAAAGGTATCGACGAGAAGGCTGGCAACGCTATTCTTATTAAGCCAAACCAGATTGGTTCCCTCACCGAAACCATCGACGCCGTCTTGCTTGCTAAGAAGAACGGCTACAACTGTGTCATGTCTCACCGCTCTGGCGAAACTGAGGATACTTCGATTTCTCATCTCGCCGTCGGCCTCGGCACTGGCCAGATTAAGACCGGCTCCCTCAGCCGCTCCGAGCGCATTGCCAAATACAACGAGCTCATGCGCATCGCAGAAGCCAACAACTCGCTCGCACTCAAGAATCCATTCAAGAAATAAGAGCAAAATTACCGCCTCCAATTCGGGGGGCGGTTTTTGTTTGTTGGGGATAAATTTAGTTAGATTCCATGTTGCCGTCAGGTTCTTGTTCGAACTCCGCATCATTCACTTCGTCGCTTTCCGGCATCGCATCGTCCTTAATCACGCGCACGCTGCTAAAATCGTATTCCGGCTTATTCTGTAGCTTGCGATTACATTCATTGATAGCTTTCGCGAGACTTTCGCTACATCTGCGCTCAATCAAACGTCTCCTCACGATCATTACGACGATGCCAATGATAATTCCTGCGACAACCGAAATTGCAGCAATAATGACAATTTTTTGCTTCATGGTTTCTCGACCTCCTAAAAAGAACTATCCCGCACGGCGGAACGATACCAATTATGCCATAATTTATAGCATATCGCAAGGCAAGAAAAAGGCCGCCCTATTACCAGAGCGGCCAATAAATTATGCTAGGATTTGCCTCTTGAGCTTACTTCTCGGCGGCCGGATTAATTCTCTCGTAGAAAGAGTCGCCGATCGCGTCTTTGCTAGCCGGATGCGCTGAATCGCGCAGACAAGTTGCCTTGAAGCGAGAGTAGTCATGAGCGCCAAACTTGTCCTTATAGAAAAATTTTCTTTCCCCATACGGCGCAACTTTGAAGTAATACACCATATAGCTTTCTCCGCAATCAGCGATCAATGCTCCGCCGACGATGTCGTAGCTTACCCAGCCTTCCTCAGGAACAAGGTGGAGAGATGCCTGGCTTTTCTCGATTTCGCAAAGATAAACTCTGCCATCATCCTGGCCAACATAAGCAAAGCTCTTCACTGTACCCATCGTATCGCCAGCATATACTGTGCCGGGGACATACAGGACAAGCTGCTTGCCGCCAAAAGCGCCAGACGGTCCATCCTTGGAACCAAGCGCGAAAGGTTCATTCTTGGCTTCGACTTTGCTCTTCCCCGCAAAGCTCAGCGGAATCTGCTCCAGCGAGCTACCATCAAGGACCATAACATAGTCCATCTGATGATAACCCGGCTCGCCGAACTTCGACCTGAAGAACCACGAAGTACCGTTGCCGCCAAGATTCTTGAAGAACAGATAGATGTAATTGCCGGCCTTAATGTCGGTTCCGGTGCGGTTGAACGTACGGTAATAATGAATCCCGTAGTTACCCTTAGGCCAATTGCTCATCGTCTTCGCACTCAAAATTTTGTCGTCTTCGTAGAAGCGAAGCTCGCCATCGGCCGAAAGCTCAATCTTGCGATGAGCCTCAGGCAGTTCCAGCGCAATTGTTTTCGGCTTGATGACTACACCAAACTGATCACGCTCAACTGCCGGCGGCACAAAATTCGCGCATGCATAAGTTACGGAGCGCATGGCTTCCGTAAACGATTCGCGGGCATCTCCTTCAGCCTCAGCCGTCTTCTCCATCTCGTTTTCGTCTTCTCTGTTTTCCTTTTCAGCTTTGCGCTCCTCCTTGTCAGCAAGAGCAATGGCGGTGGCTGCAACAATACCACAAGTAATGGCAGCCGCGGACAGAATTTTCAGAATACTCATAGGATTATCCTCCCGAAAAAATACTACCCCGCACAAAATGCGAGACGTCATCGATATTTTAAAATAAAATCACACTTGTGTCAATGCGAGAAAAAGGCCGCTCAAATGCGAGCGGCCATTTCATTACTGCTCTTCAGCCTGCTTTCTAAAATGTTCTTTGATAGTAGCGGGTGTAACAGTTTTGTAAAATGAGGAGAAAATGTCTGCACCAGGTTTAGCCAGGCCAGCGCTGCAAACCGACTTAAAACGCTTGAAATCCACCTTGCCGAACTTGTCCTCGTAATAACACGGAGTTCCTGTCGAATCGCCAGGAATGCCGAGATCGCGCACCATGTAGAACTTGTCGACTCTGCCGACTATACGCCAGCCCATCAGCTCATATTCATCAAGCTCAAACTCCTGCGTCCTCATGCTTGCTTCACTGCGAGATACTTCACAAACATAAAGCCTGTTATCTTCCTCGCCTTTGTAGACCAGGCGCCTTAACTCATGTTCTGCGCCATCGTAAACAACCAGAACCTCTTTGCCGCCATGGAATTTTTCAAAATCGCCACTATGGAATCCGAGTGTAGACTTTGCCTCATTGACATGAACGTCTTTGCTGTAGCTAATGGAAAATGGTGTCAGATCCTCATCGACAACAACAACATGATCGGCCGAATAATACTCTGACGGCATCTGGCTAAAGTAAGAGCGAATAGCGTCGTCGCCTAATTTCTTAAAGAAAAGCCATGTGTAGCCCGAGCGACCAAAATAGCAGTTTACTTCGAATTTACCTTTCGGCCAATTCTTGAAATTCAGCTTGCGCACTACTTTATTGTCCTCATAACAACGAAGCTCACCCTCAGGGGAAAGCTCAATTGTACGCTCTGCCTCGGGCAGTCTCAGTACGATTGCGGAACGCATTATGATGCGGCGAGGCTCCTCCTCAGCCTCAGGTTCATCCATTTCTTTGGGCTCTTGTTGCGGCTCTTCCTGAGCCTCTTTCTCCGCAGCCTCGTCGACAGACTCGACTATGTCCACGATAGGCTCAATGAGGTCACCGATAGGCTCAAGGCCTTCCTCGACCGGCTCGAACTGCTGTTTGTCTTTGTTCTTGTTCCTGATTCCTGCATACACGGCAACAGATGCGATACTAGCGCCAGCCATTGCCGCCAAAATTGCAAAGGTCTTCTTCATGAAACAATCCTCCTATAAAAAAGTACTATCTCGCTAGAGCGAGATTATTTAATTACAACATATTTGCATGCTTTTAGCAAGAAAAAGCCGCCCTCGCGAGCGGCCGTTTCTCGTCAATTATTTCCTTTCGTATCCAGGCTTACCGAGGAGTTCGAACATCTTATTCTTATAAGCTTCAACGCCTGGCTGATTAAACGGATTAACGCCGAGACAGAAGCCACTCAAGGCACAACTCATCTCGAAGAAGTAAATCAAAGCACCAAGCGAACGCTCGTCCAAATCTGGCATCTTGAGCTCAATGATTGGCGCGCCGCCAGCATGATGCGCCACGCGCGTAGCCTTGTTGGCAACCTTCTTGATGTAGTCCATTTCCTTGCCTTCAAGATAAGCCAAACCGTCTACATCATCGTTCAAATCTGGCACACGAACGCCCTTGTGGTCTTTCTCAATCTCGACAAAAGTCTCAAACAAATTCCTGCGGCCTTCCTGCATATACTGCCCCATCGAATGAAGATCGGTCGAATAAATAACGCTTGCTGGGAAGATGCCAAGCCCTTCCTTACCCTCGCTTTCACCAAAGAGCTGCTTCCACCATTCATTGAAGAAAGCAAAGCCTGGCTCAAAGTTAGCCAAAACCTCAATATCGAAGCCCTTGTTTAGCAAGACATTGCGAAGCGCTGCATATTCAGCCGCTGCGCCACCATCGGAAATCAATTCGGCACGCTCCTCAGCTGCACCGTCCATCAACAAATCAATATCAATGCCAGCGACCGCAATTGGAAGCAAGCCAACCGCCGTCAGAACCGAATAACGACCACCAATATTATCTGGCACCACAAAGCGCTCATACTCATTCTTCACGGCCTCGTCATGCAAAGCACCCTTATTTGCGTCGGTCGTTGCATAAATACGCGTTGCCGCAACCTTCTCGCCATAGCGCTCAATCAACTTTTCCTTAAAGATACGGAAAGCCACTGCAGGCTCGGTTGTCGTACCAGACTTCGAAATCACGTTAATCGAGAAGTCCTTCTCCTCAATCAAAGCCAAAGCCTTCTCAATCTCGCGCGCGCTAATCGAATTACCAATATAGATAATCTTCGTACGCTTGCTATTGCCGAGCGCCTCAATCACTGCGCGATGACCCAAATAGCTGCCACCGATACCGATACAAACCAAGTATTCCGAATCAAGATTAATCTTCTCTGCCGCTTTCTTAATGCGCGCAAATTCTTCCTTGTCGTAAGTCTTTGGCAAATCCACCCAACCACCAAAAGCATCTTCTTGTGCACGAGCGACGTAATTACGAGCCTCATCAATCACGGGCTTGAATTCATCTTCTGTCGCAAAGCCCTTGATGTTATATTCGAACTTTATCATCAACACCTCCTCCTTATCTTTCTAGTATACAACAAAATCCCCCTAGGTAACCCAGGGGGATTTACTCGCTCTACCGCGGCTTAGAAAATGCTGACGCTCGACGAAGAAATTCTATTGTTGGTAAACTTCTCGGAAAGATCTCTCATCTTGACTCTGAAGCCAGGAGGAGTTTTCGACTGGCTTAATCCGGAGCCAAAATGGAACCAGCTGTTGCCAACCTGTGCAACATCGCCAAGCATCATGCGCACAGCCGTAAAGCCTTCGCAGCTACCCTCGCCGTCACGCAAGCTCCTACGATTGAGCTTGATCGAATGATTGCCGCCAACGAGAATCATGGTAGCCTGCAGATTTTCCTCATGATCAACCACGAAGTCATACCTGCTAGTCAAAGCCGGTCTCAACGCTAAAGTATCGACCCATGCATAGGTAATACTTCTTTCGCCATGACGAATTCCCTTAGCGTCGCAGCGGTAAGCCTCTCTGATGAGGCCATCCTTGAGCGAACCAAGGGTATAGATGTTTACCTTGCCATCTTCGCAACCAAGGCGAACGATAGCATTGCAGGAATAGACATCGCCATCTTCGTTTTCGAGAAGGCGAATTGCAAGGTCAGCAGATTTGACATATCTCTGGCCTTCCGCAGGAAGAAAACAGTACAGCATAAATGCATGCCCCCTTTTTGTAGTCTGCCGTTTTACGGATGAATAAACAAGAAAAGCGAGTTAAAGAGCGACGCTCAGAAAACGCGCTTAACTCGCTTATTATAACATAATTATAGGCTTATGGCAATGTCGTGAAGATCATCTGCAGATAGCGTATTTTCGGCAGCTTCAATCTGATACATTACGCCACCATTGACCCAAACTGCATTCGAGCCAGAAATATAAATCGTAAGACCCTGGCCTTTTGCGACAGTATAATCATCGCCCCAATTGTCTTTAACGAAGTTGTTTAGCAATGCGGACGAATCCCAGCTAGACTTCTTCTCGATCATCGTGAACCTTCCGCCATCATTGCGAGTGAAGTTCATCGTAATTGTGCCATTGTCTTCTTTTGCTAAACCCTGCAAGCGATAATTCATTGGCACGTAGCTTGGATATGCATTCTCAATGCCAGAATTCATTGCTGCGACACGGACTGACAGATCTGGAAGATTCAAGTAAACCAAGTAACCAAGCAAAGCTAGCGAAATTACTGCAAAGCTAAGCGCTGCGAATAGATGGCTGCGCTGTTTGCCGCTCTTTGCCTGAGCTGTCTGCTTGCGAGCTTCACTCTTATCCATTGCGGAAATCTTATTCAAAGCGTCGGAAATCGCACGTTCCTTCATCTCCTGCGAGCTCATGTGAACCTGGCGAGATTGCTGGCGGCGAGCCTGGATGCGCATGCGGGTTGCCCTTGCGACTGCAGACTCATTTGCATGTGCTTCGATCTGAGGATTTGGCATTGCGCGAGCTGCGACAATGCGTTCTGCGGCCTGAGCTTGAGCGCTCTTCTGAGTTGCGCGCTGAGCCTGCTGCTTAGCCTGATCTTGCGCCTGCTGAGCCTGAGCCTTTGCAGCCTGTTGCTGCTGCGCCTTAGCTTGCTGAGCTTTCGAAATTGGCGAAAGCTTTACGCGCTGCGTGCGGCTAACCATTGTACCTGTAGCGCGGCGAGCTGCCTGGCTTGCCCTTGCGCTAACATTACTAATTGTCTGTTTGTGTGCACCCTTATCGGAAACGATCTGAACTTTTTTCGCCACCGGTTTTTTAACAAATCTACGATTTAATGTTGTTGATTTTTGCACGGTACGATGGGATGCAGCACTCGAAGTTTTTTGCGATGCGCTATGAGCTGTTCTTTTTATTCCGTCCACACTATACCTCTCTTTAATTCCGTTAAAGCTATCTTAAAACATAAGCGCCCCAAAATCAATAGCGTTTTAAAATCTTTGTTCAACATTTTTCCGATAAACATAAGCGTTTTCTTCCCATTAGTGTTATAATTATTCATAAGATGAGTAATAAGAGTAAAAAGATTCGTAACGCACGAATCATTGCTACCGATATTTCCATGTTCGTCGCAGTTATCGCGATCGTTTTTCTTATGATGCTCGTAGCAATGGGCTTTAAATTTAACGATGAAGGCAACCTTGAACAATCTGGTTTACTACAGCTAACTTCCATTCCAGGTTCGGCCAAGGTCACAATTGACGACAATGAATTATTAATGCCGACTAAAATTAATAAGCTTTTGAGCATTGGCGAGCATGACGTCAAAGTCACCAAGACCGGCTATGATACTTGGAATTCGACCATTAAAATCGACTCTGGCCTTTTGACCGAAATCAACTGGGTCAGACTCTTCCCGCTCAATCCAGAAACCGCCGATGTCGACACTTTCGAAACTGCGCCAACCCTCGTTAGCGCCTCAGATTCTCGCAAGTTTATGCTCGTTGCCGAAGAAAACAGCAATCACTTCGATCTACTTTCCCTTCAAGAGGAAAAGATTAAGAGCACCAGCATTGCTTTCGCAGATTTCATCAACATCGCACCAAATGAAGATGGCAGCACGACTCCAGTCAAGGCTAGCGAATTCACCGTCGTTGCTTGGAACAATAACGACAATAAGATTCTCATGAAGTATAGCCACAACAATGAGGTTAACTGGATTCTTGTAAATACCGCTAAGCCAAAGGAAAGTCTCAACCTAACCAGCATCTACAACAAAAAATTTGTACAGATATTGTTCGAAAATGATTCTGCAACCAAGGCTTGGGCGCTCAGCGACAACGAACTCTATCAGCTCGACCTTTCCAACAAATCCATCACTGGCCCAATCGCAACGAAGGTTCAGAAGATTGCCAATAACGGCGATGTTGTAGCTTATATCGCAACCAGCGACGAGATTCTAATCGAAGATACTAAGACCATCGAAAGCGAAGTTACAGTTAGCGACGACACTACCGCGAACAAGATTTTTATCTACAAAGACGGCGAGGAATCCGCGACTATCGTAGCCGACCTCGGTTCGACCGAAGCTAGCTCGATGCTCGAAATGGGCACGCACTGGAGCAGCAACTGGCTCGCATATAATATCGGCGCCAAAATGTATATCCGCAGCGGCGTCTACCCTTCCTACAATAAGAACTCGCTCGAAGATTTCCAAATCAAATACGAGAAGGATATTAGTCACGCTCCAGTTGCCACCGACAAGAATGTCGACCAGCGCATCATTACGCTCGCTGAAGGCAACAAAGTCACCGCGTTCGATCTCGAAACCAAGGCAATGTATTCCTACGAAACCGACGGCATTATCAGCAACTTTACCTGGCTAGACAACTACATGCTCTGGCAGCAGAAAGATACGAAGCTCGTCGTTTGGGACTTCGATGGCAACAATCACCGCGAAATTGTTCAGAAACTATACGGCAATTATCCAACCATGATCAGCGCCAACAATAAGTATTTGTATTACTTCACGAGCGAAGACCTTACGGCTACTACCGAGACCAAGCCTGCAGAAACACCAGCCGCAGGCGGCGAAACCTCGCAAGCAGAAATCGCACCAATCACTTCCAAGCAAATCTATCACCTAACTCGCATGGAATTGTAATACAACTTACCAGCCCTCCGGGGCTGGTTTTTTGTTGGCCACCTAATCCATGCATGACTACTCATATCAAACTAGACATCATATCGCCCGCCCATGCCCAGGCTATTCGCCCATAAATCACGCAGTAATAATCAATACTTTTAGGCATAGCGCAACAAAAAGCGCGGCTCGATGCGCCGCGCTAATTATATATACTAATCGTTATTGCCGGTTAACCAATTCCAGAAGCCTTTAGATGGTCTTGGGCTATTCTGAGTCGAATCCATCGTCTCGTCACCAGAAGATTCAATCGTCGCCGCTTCTTCGGCCTTCTCATAGTCCGGATAGATCTGCTCGCCATACACCAACAAACGATAACGCGAAGTGCCAAGTGGCGTACAGGTAATCAAAGTAATCATTGGCTTACCAGGATTGTCAGCCGAAATGCGCGCAAGCTCGCCCACATCTGTCGGCTCAACCGTCGAGGAGCCCTGAACACGGTAAGAATAGCGCTGACCTTCATAATCCATATAGATCATATCGCCAGGCTGCAAGCGCGTTAGGCCCGAAAAGATGAACTTGTACTGGTTATTGTAATCGTAAATATTACCAGCCGAGTGACCAGAAACCGCAAAGTTGCCAATCTGGCCAGGCATAGCCGAAGAAGCCGACGTATAGAAATTTGCCACACCATTCGACATCGCACCCTGCATCGAACGAACGTCGTTCTGTGCACCAAAGGTAACAGGCACCTCAATGTTAAGCTTCGGAATCATCAAGGTCGGACTCTCGTGAACATTAGCCGTCACCGTAAAGTCAATCGTCTGAATCGTCGTCTCTTTACCGCCGCCTGGCGCAACGTAGGCCATAAAATGCGAAGCAATCGTCTGATTATATTCAAACAAAAGACCAACCATCAACACGACCAAACCGACCATAATCGGCCAAAAATGGCGAGATTTGCTCATCTTCTTGGCGCGGCTCTTTACCTTCTTGCGAATGCGTGCGCGTAGACCATTCTGCAAAGCTTCCGTCTCGCTGATCTGCTCGGCACTTGCTGCTACAAACTGCGACTTCTCGGCCGCAAAGCCCAAACGAGCATTACGAAGCTTCTGATGCTCCTTCTCGGTCTTCTTCTTGAGCGACTCGGCCTGCTCGCGTTCAATGCGCTCTTTTTCTTTATTGATATATTCAGCTGCGGCTTTATTGTAGTAATTGCCGTAATACTGCTGATAGTAATTCTGCCAGGCTGTATGGTATTTCTTCCACTCGTCCTGATTGACCTGTGGCATACCCGAATTATATTGCTGAGCACTCTCTTCTGGCTTATAGTTCTGAGGTTGAGTTTTATATGCATTCAAAACTTTTTGGCGCGCCAAATCAACGGCGGTCTTACGCTGTTTTTCTGCGCTAGTCTGAGCTTGTGGTTTCTGGGAAGCTGAAGAATCAGAAACTTGCCCACCACTCTTGTTATCCATTGAGTCTATTCTAGCATAAATGAATTTTTTGTGCTAAGATATAGCTATCAAGACGGGCAAGTGGCGGAACTGGTAGACGCGCTAGACTCAAAATCTTGTGGCAGCAATGTCGTGAGGGTTCAAGCCCCTCCTTGCCCACCAAACCAAAGAAGACCTCAGAGGTCTCTTTTTTATTCTCTGTTTTAACCATAAGCCACATTGACTTTTAAACCAAAATCTGATATAGTATAAGGATTCCCATCTCATGGGAAAATTTGCTCTTTAACGGAGGTTTCATGATGAATCAGCATTTTTTAAAACCATTATTTGGCTCAACATTCCTTAGCTCTGACGAATTCAAATTTGTCGGCAATAACAAAAGTTGCAAAAAAGCACAAGAATATCTCGAAAAATGCATCACACAAGGCGAACCCGCAACCGTCCCTGGTCCTGGATCAAAAATCAACTGGTCGGGGCTCGAGGCCGATTGTCCAAACTGCATACTCGTCGCAAGAAACAAGCCGCTTGGGCAAATCAAAACAATTAGCTTTCTCTGCGGTAGCGGAGGCGCAGTCATTGTTGCTATGTACGGCAAAATTTACGCCCGTTAGGAGGAATCGATGTGAGCATTTTTCAAAGATTATTCGGCAAACCCCAAAAGCCATCAGTACCAATCCCTATTCCCTTCAGCAAAATTGAGCTCATCGGCAATACCGTCAGCCGCCAACAAGTCCGCGATTATCTTGCAAGCTTCGTCTTCAATGACGGCAGCAAGTATGGACGACTCCATATCGGCCAAATCGACAAGCTTTGTCCTGATTGCAAAATCATCATCAAAGGCGAAGATTGCGGACAGGTTCATAGCATCGGCTACAATTTCAAAAACGTTGACATTGCAGTCGTGACTGATAAGGGTTACTACCTTATTAAGCGCGAATTTGACAAGAAACCACCCCGCACACCAATGTCCAGCCCCTGATCGGCTGGGCATTTTGCTTGTCTTTGACGGCCTCGCCAAAAGGCTCCATAATTAAATTATTCTTAGTTCTTTCACAAAGGAGGTTGATTATATGTTTACGGTTTTTAAGTATTTTTGGCGAGGCCTACGAAATATTAGTGTTATCGAAATCGCGCTGCTCATCTTTGACATCTGTATCGTCATTGCAGCACCGCGTTATCTTTTCGATTACTATCTCTGGACCATCGCCCTGATATGCGACCTTGGATTACTGATCGCGCACGGCGCATGGCTCTGTCGCTCCAGGCGCGCCCGCCCCGTCAGCGAATCATTTCCCTGGTGCCGCACCGAAGGTGTTGTCATGCGCATGCTTATGCTCATTTATGTCTCGTGCGTAATTCTATTCAAGGCTTTCACGGGTACCGAAATCGTCTCTGAGCAACATCTGGAGTTCCTCAGCACTTATTGCTGGTATCTCATCGTCTTTGCTGCGGTCTACGAATGTTTCTACTGTATCCTTAAGACCCTGCATGCCATCAATAACGACTGGCTCAGCGGTACTAGTGGCCACATTGGACTACCAAACGCAGTCAGCATCAGCCGCATCGGTATCGCACTCTGTGTGCCCCATATCTACGTCATGCACAGCTTTGGCAGCGAAAGCTATACTGTCGCGACTATTATCCTCGGAATCGCACTTAGCACCGACGCCATCGACGGCTACATCGCCCGCAGCATGAACGCCATCACGAAAGCCGGCAAAGCCCTGGATCCGCTCGGAGATAAGCTCATCTTCTACCCAGTTACCATTGGCTTTTTCCTCGCTACCGACAAACGTCTCGTGCAGCCGCTCGACGAATTCCCAATTGAACTCGTCTACATCTCAGCCATCCTCATCATCCTGCGCGACGTCCTGATTGTTATCTGGTACTTCATCTTTGGCGCAAAATACAAAGACGGTATCAGCGCAGGACTCGCAGACAAACTCCGTACCATCATCCTCAGCTTCTGGCTCGCTAGCACCGCGCTTGCGATTACTATTCCAGAAACAACGCTCGGCATTGCCATGATTTGGATTAGCTTCATCAGTCTCTTCCTCGCCGGCATCGCCAGCCCACTCAGCTTTATTATCGACATACATCGCGTAATGAAGTTAAAGAAAGACGCAAAGAATCAGTTCTTTTCAGGCCACCTCAAATGAGGTGGCTTTCTCTTGCAACAGATTTAGAACAGTTATATAATCAACATCACTACTAAAAGCCCGCAACCGCGAGCGGAAGGTAGTTTGGTCCGTCTTTCGTCGCCATCATCGGCGACAATGTTCTTTAAAGGAGGCGTTTTTTTATATGAAAAACAGTCTGTTTAGTTTCCGTCACGACAACACGCTCGAGAAAAACGACCACATCGCAGCCCAGGTCGAGCTTCCGCTCACCTTCCGCATTCACGATGGTCAGGAACACAACACCAGAACAATCAAAACCAGCTACATCCTTAGCAATGGTTCTCACCACGGTTTTGATCTGAGCGCCCTGCTCGCTTACCGACTTGATCAGGAGATTTCCGGCAACAAGAATAGTTCCAGCGTTCTCACTGATCTCAAAGATAAGGAAAGCAATCTCGTAATTCTGGCAAAGAACCCGAACAATATTGCCGCAATTCTCAGCTGTCTGCCCGCCAGCAGCGATGCCGCAAAGTTTATCAAGCTCGCCTTCCCCGAAGGCGCCAACGGCAACAAAGAGAAAAGCGATTTCTTCTTCTTTAGCAAGAATTGCAAGATTGGTGAATACAAGTTCAAGCGCAGCCCGAGCGAAAGCATGATTCTGATTATGAAGATTTACGAATCACTGCAGCGCTGCAATAGAATCGAAGTCAGCAGCAAGCTCCAGGAAAAACTCGACATGGTTACGCTCCGTGCGTTCACCATGGAAATCCAGTAATCATACGCCATCCAACCAACAAGGGCCGCCCCGAACATCGGGACGGCCCTTTTTCATGCCAAGAAAAATGGCCACCTCTTTCAAAGTGGCCACCTAACTCCACACTATTTCTCGTTACAACCTACGAGCGAGGAATGTTCGACTAATAACAAATCCACTGAGCAGCACGCCACTGACAATCCAGACATAGCGCGAGATGCCCTTATCTAAGGTATTTGGGTCTCCGGCATTATAGATATCAATCACCAAATTACCTTCATCGTCATAAGTGTAAGTATATTCACCCTGAGCATAGCCCGGAATCTGAATATCTTCGGTTACCGTATAAGTATAATTGCTATCCAAATCCTTCCAAGTGTAAGCCCAGTTATTGTCGTTATTGAGCACGACCGTATCGAAAGCCACCCCATCTCGATAAAGCGTCACATCAATCTTACCCGGACGCTTGCTCGGATCGTCGTTTAGCCAAATCTTATCGACCGTCACATCAATTACGTAGGTATTAATGAGCGTGTTAGTCTCTTGTCTGCTAAGAACAAAGTTCTCTACTGCAGCTTCATCAAACTCATACTCGTACAAGCGGCCTTCGTTATCGAACATTGGATAATAGCCGAAGCCGAAGTACCATTCGACCGTTCCATCATCGCTTTCGCCCGAATGAGCTGCGGTAACCCGCGTCGAATCAATCACTTGGCCATTGCGAGAAAGATAAACGGTAATCTCCTCTGGCTTCATGTTTTCCGGAATCGTACCGTAACGCCAAACTTTCTTACCCGTAAAGGTCACCCAACCACAAAGTCTGTTTGCGTAGTCGCTCGTGCTCGGATCGTCATCAGCCAATGGGCTCTCGACACTACAGTACCTATAGCCGCTCGAGCCTACTGGTGGCATCATCTCGGTTACGCGATAAGTCGCCTTCTTGCCATCGACATATTCAGGCAAGAATTCGTAGTCATACTGCCAAACATCGTCATATGAATTGCCGTCACCATCAATATAAACCGGCCAGACCGTCCAGGAAGGCGAGATATCCGTCATTTCCGTATCGTGATCTTCGCCATCGAGGCGGCGGAATAGCTTCAACTCAAAGTCCTGCCAAGATTCCGGACGAGTATTATATTCGTTGTTATTATCGAACCAAAGTTTCGTACCAGTCAGATGAACCTCACCACTCAACTCGTTCACGCAAGTGTAAGTATAGTGCGTATAATCGTTGCTCGTGCCAGCCGAATCGGTCAGCTCGCAGCCATTATTGCGATAATACTGATTCCACTCGAAATCCTCATCATCTTCAATAATCGAGTAGACATAAGGAACATCGGAATCCTCCGCTGGCGCCGCATTATTATACTTCGGCAAACCAGTTATGGTTCCTGTCCAGACATCACTATCGCCCTGTCGCCAAACTCGAATATACTTCACAAACTCCGGTTCACCGCCCTTAAAGCTACGCATAACACGGAACCAAACCGAAATCGTCGGTCGAGTTCCATAGGCGTTATCATTATCAATCCATTCCTTCTCGACAGTAATCGAAACCGAATATTCGCGCGTATTCTCAATCAAGAACTCATTATCATGATCACCATCAACATCTCTGTTCTGAACCGTCTTGGTATAGCGATACATATCGACATCGCTCAACCTCTCGTCCACTGTATACTCAATCAACTTGCCCTCGTTGGTGTACTTTGGCAAATCCCAGATGTGTAGAGACCAGGTATCATCCGTAACCGCAGTATCGGTATCCACGTTAGAGCCATTATCTACATCGGCACAGTTAAAGCGGCAAATAATCTTCGCATCATATAGCCTGCCGTCTGCATAGATATCAATCGTAATCCTTGTTGGACGATCGCCCTGAACATTGCTGTCGTCGCGCCATTCCTTAACAACATAGACATCCGTCGAACCGTCAAGCGAGTTCGTAATCTGAGCCGTCGTGCCCTGTTCGAACTGCGAGTAGCTTGGCGAATATTCCTGGCAAACTGCAAGCGCATCGCTAGTGAGGCCATTACATAGAGTTGTTACTTCTTCTGAGACTGTATAGACGTAACGACGTCCGTTCGTGTCAGCAACGTCATATTCTGGCGTCTCTTTTTCCCAACGATTATCGCTGACCTGATCGGCCGAACTCAAAGTAATCGTATCGAACTGCTGCCCATTGCGCAGAATATTTACCGTAATCGCGCTTGGCCTTGCTGATAGCTGATTATTGTTATCGTTCCAGACCTTCACGACCTTCAGCTTAGCGCGCTCGCTGTTCTCGATCACAAAAGCGCCATCGCTATCAACACTATATTTTGGCGTATAGCGCGCAGAGTCATAATCTACCTCGCGTACACTATATTCAATCTCGTCACCATTCTTGTCATAAATAGGCAAATCGCTGAAGGCGCCGTTCCACTCACCAGTCGCCGTCAAAGTCAAACACTTATCGGTCTCCTGATACTGATCATTCGCCCTCATATTCAAACAAATTTTTGCACTGTCGCTAGGCGTTCCAGACCAAATCTTCTTAACCTTCTTGCTGGTCTTCATGAGCGTATTCGTCACAATCGTACCGCTCTCTGATGGCATGTAGCCCCTCGTAACCGTCGAAGTTACCTCCATAACCGTATAGTCATGGCCAGACGGCAAGCCATCGACCGTCTCTTTCCAGTTATTCGCCGCAGAGACCACAATATTCGTACGATAAACATTACCGTCCTGAAGAACGTTGAAGTTCACAGAATCTGGACGCGTAATATCCTTCCATTCGTCATCCTCAGCCCATTCCTTCTGGACCTCAATCGCACCCTGTTGCGCAATTGAATATCTAGCCGCGAAAATCGACTGATAGCCATCACTAGACCACTTGCTAGTACCCGTCCAGCGGCTCAAAGTCACCTCAGCGCTCTCGAGATTCTCCGGGAACGGATTATCTGCCATATCATAAACCTGCGCCGCATAGCTACCAGTGTTACGACCATAGCCGAAGTTGAGGTTATTTAGGCCCCAGTGCATCGCCTCCGTATTCCAATAGAGATCGCTCCTAGTCTGCTTGACGTAGTAATACGCAATGAACATGCGCTGAACATTCGAAATATCCTGACCGCTCGCCGAACGCCCGGACCTCAACTCATCAAGAGTATAAACATCAGCCGTATAGGTACCGTAAGGCGTTGCCTTGTTCGCTGTCACACACCAGCCCTCGTTACCATCAATATAGAACTGATGCGTATCCGTAAGTGCTGGGCCATGCGTAATATTGACCGTCTTGACCGATGACGCACTTGCCTCTTCTGGCCGAATCTTGGCCGTTATAGCACTGCCCAAAACGATCAGTGCAGCAATAGTCCCGCATAGGAGCCAGAATTTTTTCCTGCGCAATAATACACCACGCATATACACCTCTCTTTTTTTAATGTTTGATTTTTATTTTTGCCCAATATTTTGCTTACCGCCAGTATAATACTAATGTTTACTTTTCGTCAAGTACTTTATATAAAAATATGCCTCATATAGAGACACATTTTTTCAAATTAGCTATTTTTGCGGAAATTATCGCCAAAGAATTCAGCCACAGCTGCGGCTTTGTCTGCCACAACCACTAACCACGCCTCTCTACAGCGTGGCACACGCGTAACTGTTAGCGGCCACATATGCTTGCGAATAATCTCGCGCTCTTTGTCGGATAGATCAAAATCCGCCTCGGCATTCTTGAGCGCAATCCCAGGATGGCGGAAACCATGTAGGTTCTTCGGGCGACCATTCTCTTCCGTCGGCTTTTCATGCCAGTCATACAAGAAATAATCATGCAAAAGCGCGCCACGCACCAATTCGCGTTTACTATAACGAATCTTCAAAGCGTTACCCAACTTCACTGATAGGTTTGCCACATTCATAGCATGCTCACGCGTCGTAGTCTTGCCATGCTGAATATTCAGCCCCATCTCATTAAAGCGGCCATCATCAAAAATACTAGCCGCGTAAGGACGCATCTTTTGTTCAAGCTCGTAATACTTTTGCTCGCGCTTGCTCATGTACAGAAATCTATTCTAGCACAAACGGAACAATTAGTCTTTGAGTAGCGCTCGCGCCACAACGCGCTCGATTGCCTGCTCGCGATTCCAGAGCGCCAAAACCGCCGCACGCGCCTGCAACTTGCCGTCCCACATCGAAAGCTGCGTATACTCCGTATCCCCCAGTTCCTCCGAAATCACCTGGCCATCACGCGCGATAATAATCTGTCCTTCGTGAAAAGTCGCGAGCGTCAAAGGATAGCTAAGCGTAAACTTATGCAGCGTTTCAATCAACTGGCTCATTGGCATCGACAAGGTAATTACCTTTGGATAATACAAAGTCCTGAGCAATTTCTGTAGCTGCGAAATCGTCAAAAACACCGTCGTATCCTGCTCGCGCATGCCCCAATTCATCACGTCTGGCGTCAGTACATCCACGGCGTCGCGCGACATCAAGACAGGCTTATCGCAAAGCTTCATGAAGTTAGCGAACAGCACCGAAGTCTCCGCATTTTTGCCAAGATCGCCAACAATCAAAACCGACTCAGCCCACTCGAGTTGCGCCATCATTTCCGCCATAGCAGATTTGCCAAATGCACCCGAAACCTCCGCCTTCGCAAAGTAAATTTCCGGCACCTTCGGCAGCTGACCGCGCAAAGAATCAGGCAACAACACTCTCACTTCGCCCACGCCCATCTTGTTGGCCGTTTCCATCGCCTTAGCAACCGAGAAAAACGCACCTTTATTACCGCCAATAATCAGCAGCTTACCCGCAAAACGACGCTGTTCCGGCTGCCAAGTATCGACCTCCGGAAATAGTGGCTGTGTCTTTTGCTTGCGCCAATAATCAAAATCACTCATCTTCCATCTCCAATTCAAGTTGCGCCTGCACTGTTTCTGGCGTCTTTTCGACCACCACTTCGTTAAGTACGACTCTCGAATCCAAAGCCTCCGATTGCTTCGCCTCTGCATTCAGAGACAAATCTTTCATCTCAATCATCACCGGACAATGGTCCGACCCCATCACCTCATCGCAAATCTCTGCGCACACCAATTTATCTTTTAGACTCTCCGACAAAAGGAAGTAATCAATACGCCACCCAACATTATTCTCGCGAGCACGCCCACGATAAGACCACCAGGAATATTTCACTGTATCAGGATTCTTAAAGCGAAAACTATCAATGAAGCCATTACTGAGATAATTCGTCATGCCCTGGCGCTCCTCTTTCGTAAAGCCAGCATGCATCGTATTCTGCTTCGGGCGCGCCAAGTCAATCTCCTCGTGCGCCACATTCATATCACCACAAAGAATTACTGGCTTAGTCTGCTCAAGCTCCTTCATATAGCTCAGCAAAGCTGGATCCCAAACCTGCTCACGAAACTTCAAACGCTCCAAGCTATCCTTTGCATTTGGCACATAAGCGTCAACCAAGAAAAAGTCATCAAACTCCGCCGTCAACACGCGTCCTTCCGTGCGTACGTCTCCAAAAGCATCTACCCACTCAAAGGCATTATTCTGCGTATCGAACATGCCGCAGCGAATCTCCAGCGGGCGCTGCTTCGTAAAAATCGCCGTGCCAGAATAGCCTGCACGCTCCGCCGAATTCCAAATCTCCTCATATTCCTCAAAATCAACTTCTGCCTGGCCCTGCTTCGCCTTCGTTTCCTGCAGACACAAAATATCCGGCTGATATTCTGCTATAAATTCCTGCAAAGCGCCCTTATTGAGCACCGAGCGTAAGCCATTGACGTTCCAAGAGAAGATTTTCATACCTCCATTATAATGCCTACTTTCCCCTATCTCAAAATCCCGAGCTTGAAAAACCTCCTGCCCTAAAGCAGGAGGTTCTCTATCGTTTCTGTGTCGATTCCGTCTAGTCTATTTGAAATAATAGGGTTTACTCTTCGCTGTCACCGTCACCATCGTCAGAGCCATCTTCATCAACGCCTTCCTCAGTACCATCAGCAGAAGCGTCAGCATTGCACACAAGCGAGCTCAACTTGTACATGCACTTCCAGGCCTTGATCGAAGCCTCGGTGCGATGAATGCACGATTCAATCTCGTTGGTGGCATCGACAATCTGCCGATAAATACGTCTGAGATCCTCGATGTCACAATCGCCAATTCGAGCAAGATAGTCGTCTTCGTCGAAAGGCCATTCACGAGCAAGGCATTCCTCGCGCAGCTTAGCATTCTTTTCGAGATCCTCATCGACAGTATTCTGAATGTTAGTTACGCGATTTACGGTATCGCCTTTACCCTCTTCGTTGAGCTGAGCACGCTTGAATCTGTCCAGCATTTTCTTGCCTTCAGTAATCTTCGCGCCGCCATACGGATCAAGCGTGCGCAAATACTCGCGACGAGAACGATACTGCTGGTAAGCCTTCACGACATAATCAAGCATCTTGCCTCTGTCATCGGTAGAAGCCGCATCGAGCTTCGAAACTGTTGCAGCGGCAATTGCAACCGTAGCCGCCGCCAAAATCGTAGAGAAAATAATTCCTTTCATATTTTTACCTCACGCATAAGAAAGGCGACGTGTTAGAAACGATAAAAAAGAACACGACGCAGGTGGTTGGTCGACTCGTATATTATAACATTTTTTCAGAAAAAGAAAACCTCGCCACTGTTGGGCGAGGTCTCAATACTATCGTTCTTTGCGAATGAATTTATGTCAATCTTCCTTTTTCCCTACTCTCGTACAGCAATCATCTGCTCACGAGCCTTATTAACTTTCTCATAGAACTTCTTCGCAGTATCAATCGAGCTGCGAATACACTCAAGATAAGCACGAATCGTCTCATCCGAGAAATTAGCAATGTCATCCTCTTCAAGTGTGCCATAAGGCATAATGATAGAATTCGTAAACGCTACTGCCTCTTCAACGGCTTCAGCGAAAGTCCGATCCGCTGCGCGGACAATCTCTTCGGGCACTTCTTTGGCCGCAGTGTCTATCAGCCCAATATAGAGTTCAAGCTCATTCTTTTGGGACGTCAGAACCTCAACAACTTTCTTGCGGTACTCTTTGCGAGCGCTAATTGCCCGAAAAACAGATATCCCAAGATATGCCGCCGAAGCAGTGACACCAATTGCAATTAATGCCTTCTTCATATTCTGAATCCTTTCTGGCCGGCGTGAGATGGAAGAACGATAGTTAATGTGCGCGGTGGTTATACCGGTCCGGATTCCGTTATTATGCCATAAAATTCCCTTATCTTAAAGCATAGACGCTTACAGGGAGCGCCCAGCGTGATACAATAGAGATATGAAATCTACGCCTCGCCTCAAGGAAGCCATCAAGGTCGCAACCGCGGCCCATGAAGGTCAGTTCCGCAAAACCGGCGAGCCTTATATTATTCACCCTCTTGCCGTCATGAAGATTTTACAAGAGTGGAACATGGACGAAGACACCGTCATTGCGGGCGTACTTCACGACACAGTCGAAGATACCGAGCTCACTCTCAAAGAAATCGAAGATCAATTCGGCAAAGATGTCGCCTTCCTCGTTAACGGTGTTACTAAGCTTAGTAAGACTCGTAAAGGCATGCGCGACCTTGACGAATACTTGCCAGAGACTGGCAACAACCTCTTGAAGCTTCTTATTGCGACTGGCCAAGACATCCGCGTTCTTATTATCAAACTGGCCGACCGCCTCCATAATCTCCGCACACTCTCGGCTTTGCCACCACAGAAGCAGCAAAAAATCGCACGCGAGTCGCTCGAAGTCTTTGCGCCGCTCGCTGACCGTCTCCAGATGGGCCACGTCCGTGTCGAAATTGAGGAGACCAGCTTCTACTACCTCGATCGCCCGCGCTACGACTTCCTTAAGAACCTTACCGCCGAGCGCCTCAAAGCCGCCGATAGTAAGCTCAAGAAAGCTCAGAGAGCCGTCGAAGAATCCCTCAAGAAGGAGAAGATTCAATACACTTGCGATGGTCGTATCAAGTCCATCTACTCTCTCCACAAAAAGCTCGCCAAGTACAACCAGGATATCAACCGCATTTACGATTTGATCGCGCTTCGCTTTATCGTTAAAGATATTACGACCTGCTACCTTGTTCTCGGCATTATCCATTCCCTCTTTAAGCCGATGGACGGCCGCATCAAGGACTATATTGCCACGCCAAAGTCTAACGGTTACCAATCTCTCCATACGACAGTCATCACGCCAGAAGGTCAGATTGTTGAGTTCCAGATCCGCACCCAAAGCATGCACAACTATGCCGAGCGCGGTCTCGCGGCGACCTTCTTCTATAACGAACAGAAGCTCACTAACGATTACGCCCAGGGCAAGGTCAGCAAGTTGCCAGCACATCTCCATTGGATTCGCGAGCTTCAGGAAACAGCAACCAAGCTTTCGTCCGGCCAAAAGGTCGACACGAAGAAGCTCAAACTTAATCTCTTCGCAGATAAGATTTTCGTTTACACCCCACGTGGCGACATTATCGATCTACCAAAAGGCTCCATGCCGCTAGATTTCGCCTATCGTCTACATAGCGAAATCGGCTCGCAGTGTACTGGCGCCATTGTGAACGGCAAGATGGTTAGCCTCAATACCAAACTTCAGCAAGGCGACATTGTCGAGATTATTACCACTAAGAACCAGAAGCCGAACCCAGGCTGGCTCGATAAAATCTTCACCAAACACGCCCGCCATAAACTCCTCGGTCAGCTCAACTCGATTTTCCCGAATTTCGCCACCAAAAAAGATTCGAAGTCACCACAAGAAAACGCAAAGAAAAAGCACGAGAAATAAAGTCCCACAGCCAAATTCTGCGGGCTTTTTGTTATCTCTGTCGCACATTGACGAGTGCTAGTTTTTATGGCATAATTATTTTGTTTGCAGGACCTTTTGGAAACTGAGCTCTTTAGTAATTTAGCCTAGAAAATTATACACGCTAGTTACTTTTCGCGAGGATGCTTCAGTTACCTCATGTTGGAGGATTATCCCATGAAAAGAAGCCCAAAATTCCATTCAAAGTGCGCCCTTATTTTCTTTGCTCTAACTCTTCTCGCAAGCATTGCTGGAGCATTTTGGAATCAGATGCTCTTCCTGTTTGCACTCGTGAGCCTTCTGCTCACTGTTGCCGCATACTGTACTGGCCTCTCGGTCTTTTCCAAAGAAGCCACCAAAAGCGACGAGATTCTGCACAAAGCCGAAAAGCTCGCAAAGCAATTTACCCCTGCCATGCTCAGAGCAACCCTTAATTATGTCGCCGAGCAAGCCGCTAAGGCAAAGGAAATCGCAGACAATATCCAGTCTCTCATTAACTGCGCACGCGAAAACAGCGACCAAAACTATATCGTGTACGATGCAAAGACTTTCGAGCTTTACGGCCCTTCTTGCTCGTTCCTGACCGACAGCAAGTTTACGTGCGTTCCAACACGCTCACTGCTCAGTGACGGCATGCAGAACCGCCTAATCGACGAACATATCAAGAAGCACGAAGATCTCGAAACGCACACAATGGTTCTCGCAACGGCACTTTCGATTGCTTCTACAAGCACAACGGAAACCGAATTCGACGAAGATATGGAAGTCGACATCGCCCCCGTACTTCAAGCCCTCGAAAGCAAAGAGCCTTCGATTATTGTCCGCAGAGTCAATCTTAACCCAAACGGCGACCTGTTCGAAAAACTTACGCAAGCGGATATTGAAACTCTGATGACGCTCGATGATGACATCCCGCCCGACATCGAAGATGCTCTTATGTCATTAATCAGTAACGAAGTTTGTTACGGTACCGAAGCAACCACACCCCTCGCCGACAATCAAGAGAACCCTGACAATGACAACCAGAGGGCTGCCCTCTAATCCGCAGAAGCGCTTCGTCCTGCCGCGCTTCGCTAGGCTATTGAGAGCATGCGAAGCTCTCCCAACCATTCGCAAGTCCTTTCTATCGGCCCGCAACGATTTTCGCTGCGGGCTTTTTATCTTGACACAACCATTATCTTAATACGACAAGCCCCCACTCGCCACCCCCTACCTCTCTTGACAAATTTAAGCATTAGTGATATAATATACAACATTCAGGCGCACGCCTAGAATTTACTTATCCAGGCCATCCTGAAAGCTCATTTACGGTTAGACACATCATGTGTGTTTGTATTTGCGCATTCATGAGGAGCCTAAAATCTATTTTTAAGAAAGGGACGCCCTCAGGGGTGTCAAAGGTGATCATTATGAAAAAGGTCAACATTCAGCTCGCAGTAGCAATTCTCGCAGCAATCGCATCCATCGTTTCTTTCGCCATCTTCGGCAATCCGCTCGCCCAGACAATCTTCCTGGTTATCGAGTGGCTCGCTATCGGTACAATGATTGGCATGATTAAAGCCAAAACTACTGCAAAAACTACCACCGGCAAGAAAGAGGAAAGCAAGACGGAGCTCAAGAAAACTACCCCTACTGTCAACCCCAACTATGCCGCACTCGTCGCCGAACACGACAGAATCCACAAGAAAATCATTACTCTGTCATTCGCGCTCAAGCACGAGCACTACTATCGCTACACCGAAGACAAGCAGATTGCAATCATTACAGAAGAAAAGAGCTATTATTTCGAAAGCAACGTCGCTAGCGTAACCAGACGCATCTTCTCTCTGAATGGCAAACTGATCGAGAAATTCCCCCCTTCAAAGGCAGAAGAGTTCAAAAGCAGTTTCTACTGCGCTGATAACAACTACCTTCCCAAAAGCAGCGAGGAGATCATTGAGAATAAACTCAAGGCAAAACTCGTGCTTCTCGAGAAGAAGCTGATTGACCTCGCAGAGGAAATCAGCAACTACATCCTGAACGACGTAGACCTGAACGAAGCCGACGAAGCCAACGAAACCGACGCTCCGTATAGACTCGACGCATCCTACATCAAAGGCGGAGATAACGCAGCAGCTGCTGAGACCCTCTTCCATGATGGAGTTGAGGTTGTTGCTATCATCGCCCCACCCATCAATACAGGCAGCAACACCGAAGCTTTCGTTACACATATGCCCGTCTAACCAAAAAGCCCCGTACACTACGTACGGGGCTTTTACTGTCTTATATTACAACTCTGCAATTTTCACACGAACCTGTTCGGTTGTATCACGATCACGAACCGTAACAGTATCATCTTCGAGCGTATCAAAGTCGATAACAACACACTTTGGTGTACCAATCTCGTCTTGCTTGAGATAGCGCTTACCAATATTACCAGAATCATCCCAAGTAACATTGCCGTATTTCTTGCGAAGAATGCCGTAGACCTCACGCGCCTTTGCGACTAGGTCAGGCTTATTCTTAAGAAGCGGCGATACACAGAAGCGATATGGAGCCAAATGTTCTGGCAAAGCCAAAATCGTACGCTTCTTGCCGTCCTTCTCTTCTTCCTTGTAAGCACAAGTCAAAACCGCGAGCAGCAAACGCTCAACACCAATCGATGGCTCAATTACGTGCGGAACAAAACGCTCACCGCCGCCCTTTGGAATATACTCCATGCTCTTGCCGCTAGCCTTCTGAATATTCATAAGATCAAAGTCAGTACGATAAGCGATACCCATCAACTCTTCTGTGCCGTTCGGATAATCGAACATAACATCAATCGTATGCTTAGAATAATGCGCACGATCTTCCGGAGCAACCTCAAGGTCATGAATGCGCTCAGCATCCAAGCCCATCTCGTCGGTCAAGAACTTATGATATGCCTCGCTGAGCATCTCAAAGTTTTCTTTCCAGGTCTCAGGATTAATGAAGTACTCGATCTCCATCTGCTCGCATTCGCGATCACGCAAGACAAAATCGCGTGGCGAAATCTCATTGCGGAAGGCCTTACCCTGCTGAGCGAGACCGAAAGGCAAATCTGGATAAATCGTATCGACAACGTTCTTGTAATTCGTAAAGATACCCTGAGCAGTCTCTGGGCGAAGATAAGCAATCGAAGAATCATCATCGACTGGGCCGACATGCGTCTGGAACATCATATTGAACTTACGGATATCGCTCCAGTTAACCTTGCCACAAGTTGGACACTTTACGTTCTGAGCCTTGAACTCTTCAGTAGAAATGCTTTCATTAGCACCTTCAATCAACTTATCGGCGCGGAAACGACCATGGCAGTCGCCACATTCTACAAGCGGATCAGCAAAAGTTGCAGTATGTCCAGAAGCTTCCCAAGTCTGAGGATTCATAATAATAGCCGCATCGACGCCATACATATCGTCGCGACCTTCAACCCAATAATTCCACCAAGTAGCCATCATACGGCGCTTAAGAGCAACGCCAAGCGGACCAAAATCCCAGGTTCCCGCCATACCACCATAAACGTCAGAACCCTGCCAAATAAAGCCACGGCGTTTACAGAGGCTTACAATATCTTCCATTTTTGCCATAATACAACTATTATACAATAAATTCGCGAGAGAGGCACCCCTGGACGCCTTTTATTCTATTGGTCGTCTATCTTGCGCCAAAGCGCGCGATAATAGCTTGCAAGCCGGCATCTTGATAATCCAACTCTTTCACCTTTGAGTAGATGCGAGCGCGGAAAGTTACGCCGGTCTTCGTCTTGAAGGTCAAAATATACATGCCCATCGACTTCTTAAGATCGAGCGATTCCATATCTTCATAGCGCATATAGAATAGCGATGTATTCTCCTTGACTGAAGCTGTATTCCACTTCTTGAAAACGCCAGCCTTCTTGACGCCAAGGACGCCAATGCCAGTCTCGGTCACATCCATCATGATATTCACACAGCCGCCAATCATGCTCTGCTCTTGCTTACTATTGCGAACAGCCTCACTCACCGCGCTGGCAACCATGCCGCCAATAATGCCGCCACCATAATAGCCACCGTTAGAAGCAGCCCTTACCTCGACATCATCTTGTGCCAAGACATAAGCATTCTCGTTGCCCCTACAGTTATATTGCGCAAAAGTATTCGCCGCTGAAGTAACATTATCAAATTGATTCATAAGACTAGTATAACTTATTCGCGAGCGCGCTCGGCGCACTTCACGATGTACAAAATCTCATCAATCAGCTCGTCAGCGCCCTTCACTTTCAGCGCCAATTCGGAGGCGCCAGAGACCATGATACGCATTAGCTTGATATGTTCAGCCGAAATTCTGCCCGCATTCGCTGGCGCGAAGGCCATACTTTCGCCGTCCCAATAGTAGCGCTGGTCCGCCTGCAACTTTTCGCCATTCGTATCGTAGCGCAAGTTTACCTCTTCGCCGCCAACCTTCTGCAAATTCAGCCCCCACCAAGCGCGCAAAACGTCCTTCCAACGCCCCGTAGCATCCTCCGTGACGCGCTTTTGCATCGAACGGAAGCTCTGTTGCGTAATGCTAAAGAATTCCGGCGAATCCACCTGCTCCGATAGTCGATTCACTTGCCTCATCAAAGCTCCACCCTGCTCGATCAAATCCAAATCCTTTACAAGGCCATCATAATGCTCCACAAGGCGCGCGCCAGTCAAAACACCCAATTCGCTACGTCCATTATGAATAAGCACGTCAGAGACCGAAAAAAGCTCAATTCCGCCTGCCAACTTGGACTTCTCCCTGCGCACCCCGCGCGCAATCACACTGCGCTTGCCTTCTGGCGTCAAAAGCTGCAAAATCCTGTCCGCCTCGCCATAATCCGTGCGACGCAGCACGATTGCTTTCGTACGCGTATCTTTGCCGTATTTGTTCTCCGCCATCACGCCACCTCCAAAGCATTAGCAACCGAACTCAGCAAATCGCTCGGCATCATCTCTGCCTTATCAAAAGTCTTCAAAATACCGTATTTTTCATCAATTTCGCGGATTTTTACGCTTGAAACCACGATAATTGGCACATTTTCGAGCTCCGGATAGCTGCGCATCTCGTGTACGACCGCAAAGCCAGTCGGGCCAGCCAATAGCACGTCCAGAATCACCAAATCTGGCTGCTCTTCATCCATCGCCGCAATCGCCTCGATGCCATTATTAAAAAACGCCAGATCATACTTTCTCAGCGCACGTCTGTAATATGCCTCCCAGCCCTTATCGTCCTCAAGCACAAAAATCCGACCCATTACACCAAACTCAACTGTCCACTTACTGGCAAATCAATATAAAAGCTCGTGCCATCGCGATGGCGTGTAAGACCCAGCTTGCCATTCATATAATTCGTAAACTTCCCGGCGATATAAAGCCCCATACCAGAGCTGCCTGGGCGCATCGAAATCTCAGTAGGCTTCTTCACGACACCATCCTTGATCTGGCGCCAAATCCGCGTTGGCACCGCCGGACCATAATCGCGTACCTCGATGCGAATCCTATCGTAGCCTTTATCGCTAATAAAAATCTCGCTCGGCAAATCCTCGCCGCCATAATTCATCGCGTTCAGACAGAAATTGTAAATTACCGAATGCAGTAGCTGCGTATTTGCCACCACCAAGCGACGGCGGTTTCTGTAGTAAATCTTAAGCTCGCGACGATTAAACCTAAAGAGTTTCCAAAGCTCGTCCACCACATCGTCACAAACCGCACGCGGATTGACTGGCTCCATCTCGAACAAGGCGTCGTCGAGACGCGAAACCTTCAACATATCCTCGACCTGACGCAAAGCACGTTCGCTCGTCGATACAATCTGTCGGCTAATCTCGCGACGCGCCTCAGGCGTATCTTCTAAGTCTAGAGACAAGGCAAGCTGGCGCACCAAGCTCAGCGGCGCTTTTAGTTCGTGCGCAACCACAACTACGCCAGAATTGGCGTTCATTACCTCACTCTCCATGCCTCTATTTTACACAAAATGCCGGCGCGAAGAAAAAGCTCATGCTCGCAAAAATTGTTGTATTTTTTACAACTTATTGCCGCGGACTAGCGTGGTCAATACTTTATCAAAATCTTCTCGATAAGTCTCGGAATCCATCTGCAAAATTGCCGTCGCGTTATTGATCTTAATCAACACAACGCTACCAGAAATACTGCCATCCCTCGCCAAGACACCATCATAGCGCATCGTATCACCATCGTAAGTGTCAATGCGGCCAACCGTTTTGAGCTCCATTGGATTCTCTTCGTTATTCTTGAGCTCGTCCTTCAAGACATCATACTCAGCAACAACATCCTCATAAGACTGCACCTTAATCGTTAGGCGCAAAGCATAACGCGACAATGGATCGCTAATCGGCAAAACTTCTGACGGCCTAAAGTAAGCCTCGAAATCACGGCCTTCCAAGCCATCACTTTCAACATAGGCACTCCAGGTCTTTGGATATTGGAACTGCAAAGCGCCGTAGCCAGTCGGCACGCCCTCAAAAAGCTGCCATGGTTGCTTATCGCGCTCGGCGTATTCCTTCATATCTTCTTGCTGCTGCTCAAGCTTACCAGCCTCAATCAAAATTGCCGTATTCGTCTCGTTATTATCAATCAAATTCTGCCACTTCACGAAGATGGAAACCATCACAATAATAGAGGTCGCCGCAGTCAAACACGCAACTACAAGCGCAATTGTGCGACCAGCTGCACCAGCATCTTTTTCAGAGCTAGTCGAAGCGCCAGGAGCCTGTGCGATATTTACACCCACAACCTGCGAAGCCTGATGACGCATAGAGCTGTTTTTGCCAAGGTTAGGACTCATGCCAGTATTAGCATAAGGATTCCTCGGCGCACCATTCGAAGAATTCGGATTCATACACAAATTATAGACTAAACGCTAACATTTTCGCAAGGCGCCGCCCAGGTTCTATTTGGAAAAATCTTCGTCAATAACCTTGATCTCGTTCTTGAGTTCAGCCAAATCTTTTTCGATGTCTTTAGCGAGCGTCGTGAGCTCCTTGTACTTAGCTGAAGCCTGATCCAATTCAAAATCATCCGAGTAGAACCAATCTACGCCAGCCTTTAGCTCGTCAATCTTCGCATTAATCTTCTTATTTGCCATAAAAACTCCTTCCTTAATTCCTTTTTGCGACTTCCTTAATCTCGGCTTTTATCTCGTTCTTCAATGTTGTAATATTTACAACGCTTCCTACTTCAATTTTGCCACTCATAAGCGCATAACCACGCGCCAAAACCTTCTCCGGATTGAGCTGATCAAGCACCTTCACAATGCCAGCAATTTCTTGCTCGAATGTTGCAATTTTTACAACAATTTCTCGCTTTGCATCAGCCACCAATTCCCTAGTTTCCTTAGCGAAATCATCAATCTTCGTATTGAGCAAATTATTTATACGGCCAACATCACCCCTTAATGCCGCCACCACTTCCTTGCGGTCACGTGTTAGCATCTGCGCGGCGTTACTTGGGGTCGAAGCCACCACGTCCGCAGCCAAATCGCATAGGCTCGTATCGATTTCGTGACCGATACCCGTAATTACCGGGATCTTGCTGGCCGCGATTGCGCGCACAAGCTTCTCGTCATTAAAGACTGCGAGATCGTCAGCACTACCACCGCCACGAATCAAAGCAATAACCTGCACTTCGCTGCGCTCGTTAAAGTATTGTAGCGCGCGAATAATCTGATCCGCCGCCACGGCGCCCTGCACCTGCGTATGCGCGACCGTAACCGACAGGCCGCCCCAACGCTCGTTCATAATCTTACAAAAGTCAGCGTAACCTGCAGCCTGCGTGCTCGAAATCACACCAATCTTCTCAATCTCTTCAGGTAAGCGACGCTTGCGTTCAGGCGCAAACAAACCCTCGGCCGTCAGCTTCTTCTTTAGAAGCTCAAGACTCTTCTTAATACTGCCCTCGCCTACTGGCATTACACTCTGAACTGTCAGCGAGAACTTGCCCCACTTTGTCAGCTTCGGAATCGCACGAATGCGTACCTTCATGCCATCTTCGAGCGGAAAGCGTAGCGCAAAAGCCATCATAAAGCAGCCAATGCTTGACTCATCATCCTTCAAATCGAAGAAAATAAACTTATTCTGATTTACTTTAAAGCTCGCAACCTCGCCCTCGATCACAACACCACTAAAGGCACTGTCAAGAATCTGATTGCAAACCGCCTGAAAATCCGTTACGGAATATACCAGTTCACTATTCATCTTTCTTCTCCATACTAAATTTATCCGGGCGAGACAGCAATGCCTGCTGATAGAAACCCATGCCGCTCGCAATCGTGCCAAAGAAGACCACGATACGAGTTGTAATAACAACCACCGTTGCAACCGTTAAATCCACGCCAGTAGCCGCCAAAACCGCAATAAACGCACCTTCGTAGCCACCAATGCCGCCAGGAGTAATCATAAAAGTGCCAACCACGCTCGCAACACCCTCAGCAATCATAATTTGCGGCAACATCTCTGGATGTCCCATTGCAATGCCAACCACCCAATAAGTCGCTAGCTCGAGAAACGAGAACAAAAGACCCCACAAAGCTGGACGCCACAGCATGCGCTTATTGCGCCTGAGCGCTAGATAATCTTGGCGCATATCCGTAAAGAATCTTTCAGCAAAATCCGGATTAAAACGCGATTTTTTGAACTTTTTCGTCCAAAAACTGGCCAATTTCTTGATTTTTAGCATGACCCAGTCGACATTCTTCTGTTTACGCACGATGATAAGGCCAGTCAAAATCAGTAGCTGCACACCAAGCGCCAACGCGGCTGCCAGCCAGAGATACCAGTAATTCTCTTTTGGGACGCAACCAACAATCAAAACGATAGCAATCGCAATAAAAGTCTGGATCGTGTTCATAATCGCACAAATCGCATAGCGCAAAGCATGAATAAAGCTCACCTGCCCAGCCGATACCTTCAGCTCGCGAAGACGCCAAGCCAAGTACGCAAGGCCACTCATGCCACAACTCGGCATTGTATGGTTCACGAAGTTAATTTCGAGCGCAATACGCGTAAGTTTGAGCTTGCTTATATGCATCTTGTGGCGCTCTTTCAGGAACGCAAAGTAGATTTGTGCTGCCGAGAAATACATAGCCGCCTGCTCCGGAATAAGCAGCAACAGAACCCAAAGATTAAGATCCTTCATTGATTCGAGCGTAGCCTGAAACATCGTCATTTCCTCGCCTTCGAGCACGATAGTTTCTGAAAAAGCCTGGTAACCTAAGAACACTACAAATGCGATTGTAACTATGCTCAGGATTTTCTTAAACATGAATAAATTATAGCAAGTTTTCAGCGGTCCACCGATAGCTTTGGCGCCTATCCGCTAAAGATTTTCGGGCAATTTTATGTTATAATATTTTTTATGCAGTACCTGCTAGTTCTTGGTCGTGAGCCAAAATTATCCCTCACTGAGCTCGAGTCGCTTTTTGGCGCCCAGAACGTTAAGGTACTAAATCTCAAAGAAGGCACCGCGCCGCTCGCACAGGTTACTTGCGACAAACTCGATCTCGACCGCCTTGGTGGCGCTATTAAAGCCGGCCAAATCCTCGAAGAAAACCTTTCGGACTATCTCTCCAAGCTTCCTGCCGGCAAAATCACCCTTGGCGTCTCGGATTACTCGCCAAAAGCCAACAAGAAATCCGTCTGGTCCTTGGCCCTAAAATACAAGAACTTACTCAAACGCCACGGCCGCAACGTCCGCCTCGTTCCAAATAACGACGGCGCAATCTTGAGTTCTGCCGCCTCTCATCACAATCAGCTCGGCGAAAAGCTTAATCATATCGAAATTCTTAAGTTCGGCAACATTTTGGCGATTTCCATCGGCACCCAAAACATCACCGCCTATGCCAAGCGCGACCGCGAACGCCCAGCTCGCGACGCTTTCGTTGGCATGCTTCCGCCAAAACTCGCCCAGATCCTCATTAATATCGCTGCCGCCGACCGCAAAGACGGCGTCGTACTCGACCCATTCTGCGGAACTGGCGTTGTATTACAAGAAGCTACACTTATGGGCTTTTCAACCTATGGTACCGATCTTAGCGACAAAATGATTGATTATTCCCGCAAAAACCTCGACTGGCTAGTTGGTCGCACGCCTGAGCTCCAGACAAAAGATGCGCCTAAGCTCTATCTTGAACAAGGCGACGCCACTGATCATGACTGGAAATTGCACGAAATCGACTGTATTGCCAGCGAAATCTATCTTGGGCACCCACTTTCGGCAGCGCCTAGCGGCATTAAGCTTAAGGAATATCAGCAGTCCACCAAGGAGCTCCTGACGAAGTTTTTGAAGAATCTAGCACCTCAGATTAAGTCTGGCACTAGGCTCTGCTTGGCCACTCCAGCGTGGTTACGCCCAGACGGCAGCTATCTCGGGGTAAATATCCTTGACGAAATCGAAAAACTCGGCTATAATACACTTCAGTATAAGCACGCAGCGAGTAAAGACCTTCTCTATTACAGAGATGGACAGATCGTTGCGCGCCAATTATTAATTTTAAGGAAACAGTAGTAGTATGTCACATGTCAAAGCTGGCGGTACCAGCAAAAACCTACACAACAACGCTGGTCAGCGCCTAGGCGTCAAGCGTTTTGGTGGTCAGACTGTTCGCACTGGCGAAGTACTCGTTCGCCAAACCGGCGCTACGAAGATCGCTGGCCCTGGCACGTTCATGAGCCGCAATTTCACGATTCATGCAGCGATTGATGGCAAGGTCGTCTTCGTCAAGACCAAGAAGAACCACTTCTCAGGCAAGAGCGTTCCACGCACCCGCGTCGAAGTTCACGCAGCCTAAGTTCAAAAATCCAGCCTTCCGGCTGGTTTTTTGTTGCTCAATTGTTTTTAGTAAATTATTCAAAGCTACTTTAACTGCGCGATTTCAAGCAAGGCCCACTCAACTGGCAGCCACATATCGATATTCGAGCTCTTGGTCATCATATCAGCCTTCGCGATAATCTTCATCGCTTTCTGACCCTTAGGCTTATCCAAATACTTCACAACCTGTGAGCCCATTGTGCCAATAATAACCGGCGCAGCAGTCCTGTCCTTGATCAAATTTAGCTTACGAATCGCCTCAGCGCCGCGGCCGGCAAACGCCGAGTTAAATGGCGCATTGTTTTCATACTTATCACGAGTCAATTCTTCGCGCAGCGTAAACTCCTTAGCTTCAATCTCTTTACAAGCAAATATAGCCTTTACGCTCGCCAAAACCTTACTTAATTTACCCTCCAAAAGCGCCACGAGAGCCGTCGTATCGGCGTATTCTGGCAGCTTTTCAAAGCATTCCTTATTCGAACTCAGGTCCTTGAGCAAAATTTTTCGCTCAGCACCCATATCAAAAATCGTCGTGCCACGAAAAATTGATTCAAGGTCGGCTACAGATAATTCCTCAGCTTCTATCACCTCATAATCAGTACCCAACACCCGTTCCGCCGCCTTACGCGCCGCAATACGATCACTTCCGTAAAATATCTTGATTGGCATACTTATACCTATTATTGTTCAGGCTGGCATTTTGGGCAATAATGTGTGCCACGTCCAGCTACTCTAGTTTTTAAAATTGTTGTTCCGCAAGTCAAACAAGCTTCGCCATCGCGTCTAAATACACGCGCAAATTTATCCAAATAATTTCCGCGCGTGCCGTCCGCGCGCACATAGTCCTTCATGGTCGAGCCGCCAGCATCGATTGCGTCCTGCATGACTTTGCGCGCATTCTGCAAAAGCGCGTCGGACTGCGCGCGCGACAATTTGCCAGTCAAAGTTCCTGGAAAAATACGCGTTAAATGACAAGCTTCATCCACGTAAATATTTCCAAGCCCAGCCACAACTTTTTGGTTTAATAAAGTCGCTTTAATCGGCGCAGACTTATGTCGCTGCAAAGCTTCATAAAAATCCGCTTCACTCATATCCCACGGTTCTGGACCAAGCTCTTGCAAAAATCGGTCATTTTTTAGCGATTTTTCGTCCAAAAGTGCCAAAAAACCGAATTTTCTAAGATCATTGAAGTATAAATGCGATCCATCCTCAAAGCCAAACCAAACACGCGTATGCTTACTTGGCATCTCAGCCACAAAGTTGCCATCAGGATGTCCGGCCGCAAAACGCTCGCCAGCACCAACCACAATCATCTGTCCAGTCATGCGCATATGCGCCATAATGGTCATACCATCGTCTAGGCGCATCAAAAGCGCTTTCCCTTTTCTGTCGATTTTTACAAACTTTCGACCCAAAACATGAGCTTTTTCGCCACGGAAACTTTTGGCGCTCAAAACCTCAAATTGAACAATTTTCGTATTCAGGATTCGCCCCTGTAAACCGCGTCGAATCGTCTCTATTTCAGGTAATTCTGGCATACCCTATTTTCGCCCTAAATAAAGCGAACGAACAGCAAGTAGTATGCTAGTCCATTCTTTAACATATGGATAATCATACCACCCCAAATCGTACCGGTCATTTCGCGAATGAGGCACATAATGACGCTCATGACGCCAACCGTAATGCCAACATTCCACTGCCCGTGTGCGATTCCAAACATGATTGAAGTCAAAATGATAGCTGGCATCGCCCAAGTGCGAGCGCGAAGCTTACCATAAAGCCATCCACGGAAGATAATCTCCTCGCAGAGAGGCGCCACGACCACCAAGGTTACAAAGGCAAGCATCATATCCTTGAAACCGACCAGATTCTCGAAACCGACATCCTGTGCCTGCTCCATATCGATCCAAGGGCAAATAATCGCCACGACCGCCGTTACTAGCAAAATTGCAATCATTGCAACTACAAAACCAGCAACACCAAGGCCAATATCCGTCCAAGTAAATAGACCCCGCAAGCCACATTCGTCGCGCGTTGTCTTCTCTCCTAATATTAGCCAAGGAAGACCAATCGTAATACCAAGGCAAATCATATAAATAACAGCCGAAAAGACCGTCTGAATCACCGTCTCGTGCCCAGCATAATCAAAGCCAAAATACACCATAACACGCAAAGCGCCCATGACGATATACTGCGAAGCCTCTAGACAAACCCAAACCCAAGCACAAAGTACTAAGAGCTCGGCGATATTTAAACCAATCTTCCAAGCCTTGCTCGAACGCTTCTTCTTATTCCAGCGCGCGCGCAAATTCTCAATCAAACGACGATATCTACTTACTTCCTGCGGTTTTGCTGCGATTTTCGTTACTTTTTCGCTACTTTTTGTGCTTTTTTCGGCACTTTTCGTGGTCTTGTCGGTCTTTTTTACGACCTTCTCAACCTTATCGTTAGTTTTCTTTGTTGTCATTTATTGCCCCTTGCCCATACTAATTACTCTAATTATATCAATCGCCGTCACGACGAGCGAAAGCAAAATAATCGCCGTAAATGCCCTACCAACAATCTTCTCTTCCTTCTCTTGCGTTAGCTTCTTTTTGCGAAGCTTGAAGATCGTAATGAGCAGCCAGCGACCACCGTCGAGCGCCGGAATCGGCAAAACATTCATGCAAGCCAAGGAAATCGAAATAATCGCTACCAAGAAGAAAAGATATGGCGCGCCGCTACTTGTAAATGCCGGGAACAAGATACCGACAATACCAACAGGACCACTCATCGAATCGGTTGCCGTTTTGAGCTCGTCAGCGCCCGCCTGACGCACGTCAGCGCTGAAATTGACCTGCTTTACAATTCCGCTAAAAAACTTCACCAGAAGCGTTCCTACGCCCTTAAAAGTCTCGCCCGTGATTTGCAACATCGTGCCAGCGCCAACAATCGGAGCGCTCCAGGTGTTCCTGTATAGCGCCGAGCCGCCAATCGTCGCACCGAACAGATACTCGGCATCATTACCATTGAGCGTCATCTCGAGAGTTTTCTCTTCACCGTCGCGCTCAATTACTACCGCAATCGCTTGACCAGCATGGCGACCATTCGCATCAATAAAATCACTTGCTGAGTTAATCGCGACCTCTTCCGCATCCGCACAAGGCTTCTGCTCGCACTCAAAACCATAGCTCGCACTCTTTAGAAGATCACCGCTCAAGAAGCCCGCCTTCTGCGCTGGACTATCATTAATTACCTCTAACACCTGTACTGGTTCAACTGGGATAGCCTTTGTATCGCTCTCGATCGTAAACTGATTCTCCAAGAAATGCGGCATGCCCGTAAAAGCCAAAATTGTCAAAAGCACGAAGGAAACTAGCCAGTTCATCGCAACACCACCAAAGAGAATCTTCGTCTTACGCCAATAGCTTGCGCGACCAAAACTGCCCTTCTGCATATCCGCTGCGCTCTCGCCCTTCATCTGGCAAAAACCACCAATCGGCAACCAGTTCAGCGAAATCACCAAACCTTCGCCCGGCATTTTCTTCCACTGACTCTTCGGAATACGCTTCCACTTACCGTCAACCTTGCGCCAGCAAATCGCTCTCGGCGGGAAACAAATACCAAATTCCTCCACCTCGACGCCATTCTTGCGCGCCATTAAAAAGTGCCCAAACTCGTGCGCTGTTACTAAGAACACGAGCATAAAGAGCCCCACAATAACTCCCACAAATATACTCATTCTTCTATAGTAACACGCGCCAAGCTTGAGCGGTCAAAATCATAAGCGTTTTGATTACTTACCAAAACGACGGTTGCGGCTCGCAAAATCCTCGAGAATCAAGCCAACATCTTCCTTTGTCATGTCTGGCCACTTCTTATCAAGGAAAAGCATCTCGGAATAAGCCATGCGCCAAAGCATAAAGCCAGAAATCCTCTGCTCGCCCGAGGTACGAATCACCATATCGACAGGCGGAATCTCTGGATGATATAGATTCTGCTCAATCTTCTCGACTGTCACCTCGCCATCGATCTTTGCAACAGCGTCCTCAATTTCCTTCTTACCGCCATAGTTAAAACAGAGTGCCAGAACCGCACCGGTACACTTCTCCGTCAAGCGCTCAGCCTCCTCGACAGCCTTAACTAGCTTCTCGGATAAACGCTCCTTCGTTCCCAAAATCGCAATGCGCACATTCTTCTCGATGCATTTCTTCGAAAACTTCTTCAAACACTTATCGACCAAATCCATCAAATACGAGACTTCTTCCTCGCTGCGATCCCAGTTTTCCGTCGAAAAGATATAAAAACTAGCAAACTTCACACCACGGTCGAAACATTCATGTGCAATATCCTCAACCAAAGCAATACCGCGACGATGCCCCTCAAGCGTAGGCAATCCGCGCTCGCGTGCCCAGCGGCGGTTTCCATCTACAATAAAACCTAAATGTTTTGGCAACAATTCATTTTCCATATATTTATCCTAGCAAAAATACGGGCACAATTCTGCACCCGTATTTATATTGTTATTAAGCAATACTAACGATTTCGATCTTAGTATACTTCTGGCGGTGACCAATTTCTTTATGGACACGCTTCTTAGAATGGTAACGAATGACGCGGAGCTTTTCACCGGCGACTTTCTCTTCTACGACCTTCGCCTTTACCTTTACTCCCTTAACTGTTGGTTCGCCGACAGTAGTTTTGTCGCCATCAATTACGAGCAAAGCGTCAAGAGCGAGATCTTTAGTTCCTTCCGGGAGGAGGTCCACCAGGAGGGTCTCTTTTTCAGCGACAATATACTGCTTGCCGCCAACCTTAATGACTGCTTTTTTCATACCCACTATTTTAACAGATTATATGAATGAATGCAAGCTTCAGGGGCGCTCCACACTTTTCTCAATAAAAAAAGAACCTCAGCTACCCAATACTGAGGTTCTTTAAAACTCTTCCTTGCCTACCCAATAGCAATCCGAGTTTTAGAGTTAGGAGCAAATTACATAAAGAGCGAACTTTTCCAAGTTTGTTTCGAAAGGTGCGATATCCCCCCTAAAATCCCCCCTAAGTATGCTAAAAACTACTATTTTTCGTCGTTTTTGCCAGAATCGGAGCTCTTTTCGCTCTTGATTCCGCCAGAACGCTTAGCAGCATTCAAGGCCTTCTGACTGTTGTAGTAGTAAACTGCACCAGCAGTAAGAGCTGCAACAGCAATTACAACCGTAACGATTTCAACTGGACCCGTATTTGGGAAAGTTGGAGGAGTAACTGGCGTACAAACTTCCTTAATAAGGATAGTCGAAGTAGCCGTCGTGCTACCCGTCACGTCATCAGTAACTGTAATCAAATTATTGAACGGTGCTTCAATACAATCAATTAGATCGTAAGCATTGTCGTTAACTTTAACCTGGTAAGTAATCGTCGCTTCGGCACCTGGATCATAGTTACCGGTATTTATACCGTTCTTACCAATCACATCGTCAAGAATCAAACCATTCGGGTTTGCATAGTTAACCAATTTGGTCGTACCAGGGATCAAGGTAACAGCGCCTGGCAACGAATCCACGAAGGTAACATTCGTTAGCTGGCGAGTACCAGAGTTCTTGTACTTGATACGGTAAGTAACCGTATCGCCAGGCTTTGCAGAAACCGTGTTCGAGAAGTTTACGCCATCGAGCGAAGCTTCCTTAATAACTTCGGCTTCAGCCTGCTCTGTGTGGAAGATATAGCTAACATAGCCAGAGTATTCCGCACAAGCACAAATTCTACCATTCATCTCGAGGCTACCAATCAAAGCGCCGCCGAGCTCGTCATCTGGGAAGATGTCGTTATCGTTAGCTGCATTGATTGCAAGCTTCTGACCGTTAGTAGCATTGTTGTTATGAAGCGTGATCGTAGCGTCATCCAAGACAATCTTCATATCTTTGCCGGTTGGATTGGCTAGATAAAGACTATCAAAGACGTAATCGCGCGTCTGAACTAGATTATTATCAGCGTCACGCTGGTAGTTCTTAGTCGAGTCATCCCAGTGGATGCTATCGTAAGAATACTGTGCGCCGAGCTGAGCGTCATTCTGCCCTGCAGCTACAGAAACAGGAATGAGCGCACTAAAGCGAGTGTTCGCCAAGGTGCCGATACCACCACATTCCCCCATGTCCGTATAGCCTTCAGGGAGGCTACCGTTCTGAATGTAGTAAGCAGCTGCATCCGCCTTCAAATTGCCAAGTACCGACATAGCATCGTTATGGTAATATGCGCGAACTTCGTAGGTTTGGCCAGCTTGTAGCTGTAGTGCCTCACCTGCACCTGCGTAAGCTTGGAAGTCTGCATTCGTATCGCTTGCGACACGTACGCGTACAAACTCTAGCTCTGATCCAAGGCCTGCCCCCAAACATTCCTTGTTATTATCACCATCAACGTAATTGTCTTCCTGACAGTTGTTGGTGATGCGGTTCATGACGCCATACTTGGACGGCGAGCCCATCGTGAATCTCTCGTTGTTGAGGTTCTGCGAACCACTCCAAGCGAGAGTCGATGCTGCCGGGCCGACTACTGGCAAAACTGCTGCAGTCGCCGCAAATAGCGCCTTTCTCCACTTAAGTTTTGTATTTTTTGTTTTTAGCATATTTTACTCCTTTTTACCCTCTAATCCCCCTTTAGAAGCCGTTACCTAGTTCGTTTAGGTCAAGGTTTACGGCTTCTTGGCTGGCTGCAGCTTCGTCAATACGAGCTTGCTCTTCTGCTGCTTCCTGCCTCCTCTGAGCTTCCTGAGCCGCAATGTCGTCAGCGTAGTTAATCTGGTTCAATGTCTGGTCAGCGTTTTCTGCCTCTTGGCTAATTGGCTCAACGACTATACCATCGCTAGTCCAGTTAACCTGATCTCTATCTCTTTCGATTCTTTCGCCCTCTTGGACTGGAGATACATTATCGCCCTGACCAGCTTTGAGTGCTTCCTCATGCTTGGAGTTATCTGGTGGAGGAGTCTCGTCGTCAGGTGGCGGCGTCTCATCATCAGGTGGAGGTGTTTCCTCATCTGGTGGTGGGGTTTCGTCATCTGGTGGTGGCGTCTCTTCGTCTGGTGGAGGAGTTTCCTTTTCTGGAGGTGGAGTGCCTCTATCTGGGATTCTCTCAACCAACTGAATACAACCTTCCTTGAACATTAGATATGAACCATCGCCAAATTCGACAATAAATACATCCGTGCCATTTTCCCAAGTCGTACAAGTTTCGAGCTCAAGGTTATCCTTCGTGGCCATGCCATCTGGATTAATCATATGAGCATAGTAGTTCGAGTAATTGCCTGCTTCGAGGTTACCTCTCTTGACATGGGCATTCTCGAGACGATTCTTCAAGTTGCTTAGCAACTCATCATAACAGCCATCACGGTTCTCATTGATAGCATTCTCGAGTTCTTCGCCCTCAAGATTCCTAATCGAAGGTGGCAAGAGTTCCAAATCACCATGCTTCTGAGCGTAGTCTGCGACCTGTTCGAGGACAGCAGCCTCACGCGTTGCGACACTCATGAAGTGATCCTTAAATTCCTTCTGGCCTTCGTCAGTCGACAAGCGTTCTTCCGTAAATCCAGCAAACTCGTTAGCGCCAACTAGGTTACGTTCACCCTTCTTGTTCTCATTTGGACCAGTACCATCTTCATTAGCCCAAAGACCGCGTGCATCATTACCATGTAGTGCATCCCAATCGCCTTCTTCAGCCTCGTTCTGCTCTACGCTCTGCTCTGCGCTTTCTTCATTGTCCTCGTCAACGGTTTTGGCCGTAAGGTCGATGATATCTGGCGTATCTTCACCCTCATCTGCAGAATCCGTAGCGGCGATGCCCTCACCTGCTGGTAGAGCTGCTCTCCTTTGACTACTGCCTGTAATAGTGAGCACAAGCGTTGCAATTGCAGTGATTGCTGCGGCCGCAGCTAGACCAAACTTAGTGCAGCTACCGGCAACTGTTCTACCACGCTTACGGTTTTGCTTCTTCGTCTCAAGCTTTTCAAGTACTTCTTTAAACTTCGTAGAGAAAGTTTCAAGATCAGGGGTTGATGCTTCCCTATAATTATCAATGCCAGTTTCTTTGATAGTATTTTGGATTGCTTCCTGGAACTGGTTTGCCATAGATTGTTCAACAACACGGTCGATACTAATCTGGCGTTGGCGCAAATCATGCTTGATGCTAATCTTAGCTGATTCAACGTCAAAGGTGCTGCTAGCGCCGTCAAGCAATGATTTAAGCTTTGCTTTGGCAGCTTCTTTATCCATTTCACCTTCGCCAATAAAGACACCTTCGTCAACCACTAAGCGCTCTTCGGAAGAACCTGCAATTGGAGCGAACAATGCATTGGCAATATCTTCAACAGCCTGTTCCTTAGCCTTCTCAATCTCGCCCGATTCGTGGCTAGCATCACCGCTCATATCGCCCGAATTAATAGGCACCGGCTCGACCGGAGGACTAATTGGATCAGGTGGTGGAGGTAGTGGCATGCCTGAGACATCAGCGTCTGGATTCGTATTCAAGTTATCAAGCGCCTGCTGACTGTTAGTCATAGACTCTTCGAACTGGAAAATCGTCATATCGCCAGGCGTTGCCATGTTGTCCCTTACGAACTGCTCAATATGAGCACGCGAGAAACCACCAAGTGGCTTACAGCCAGGATGCGAAGCCATAAAATCTTTAATAACTGCAAAATACGTTGCAAAACTCATACCCATCAAGCGATCAGTCGTATCTTTGATCATCTTTTCATGGGAATCAGCCTCATATTCCTTTGCTTTCTGAAGCAAATCGTTTGCTTGATCTTCAGAAAACGTATCGATCTGATCCTCGGTTAGGCCATCGTAGCCTAAATTCTTGAAAAACTCTTCGCCTCCCCCTTGCGACAAACGGGCTTTTAGCTCCTCACGAGCAATTCTGAGCGCATCGCTGACGATCTCACCACCGCCAGAACCACCAGGTGCATGTTCTCCTGCCATATCCTTTTCTCTCTTTTAAATGTTTATTTTGACCTTTTGCAAAAAGTTTAACATTAGCTTTTTGGAACTGTCAAGAGCGCATACAATTATTCGTTAAAAAATCTGTATAAATTTTTTCCAAACATCCCGAACACAAAATTATAAAACCGCTCGATTAAAAGATTTTGCTCGCATAAAAAAGTAGAGCCAGTTCCCTGGCTCTACTCGTTCTCTATCTTATATCGTTTAATTCCTGTTTTAAATTTTTGTGCTCTATCGTATAGGCAAAATCCTTTCGTTAACTTTGCTGAATAATGTTTTAGTTAAGGCGCTATGGTGGATTTTCCTCGAATATCCAAATCTCCTATTTAATAATTATCTAAGGTACTAGTGAAGAATAGTTTGTAGACGGTAAATAGCTTTACCAATCTTTGAAGTAAGCTCCACTTGCTTCAATTGTTCGGCAGTCTTTTGTGAAATCTCTTGTGGAGAAACATAGTCCGCTTCATCCTCAAAAGTTTCGAAGTCCATATTCTCTACACCATCTTCGCCATCCTGCACGGACTCATTTTTATCAATATCATCTATCGCAATGTCCTTCATTGCATCGTGATCCGTCATTGGTGGTAGTTTGAAGCTTTCGCTATGTTTCATTTTTTATTTTTCCTTTCGGCTTTTGCCTTCCGGATACCCAGTGGAATTGTTTTTGTTTTTATTATTGTTTGTTAGATTTTTGTTTTGTTTCATCTAACTGTCTTCATACTAGCATAACATAAGCATTTTGTCAACTACATTTATGCTTCAATATTCCCTACTTGTCAAATATACCTCTGTAAAATCCGCCAAAAAATTACCACAAAAAGAACCGTTGTCAACTATTACAACGGTTCTTTAATGTATTAGCTAGGCTTTTTCGAGCGAGATCGTGACCTTTTCGCCATTAACCTTCACTACTTCGTCATAGCTAAAGTTACCTTCAGGATCAAACTCCGTTGTCAACACCTCGGCCTTCAAGGTTTCAAGATACTGCTCAGGAACCTTGCAGGAGACACTTAGCTTAATACGGTCGTCAACGTTGAGACCAGCCTTCTTGCGTCCAGACTGAACGAAGCGAATAAGCTCACGCACGAAGCCTTCCTCTTCTAGCTCAGGCGTCAACTTCTTATCTAGGCTCAAAGCATCACCATGCTCAACTGCCTTAACATTAACTTCTTCTGCGATAATCTGCTCAAAGAATTCTTCAAGCTTATCGCCGCCATAAACAAGCTTTGCGAGCGGCTGGCGAACCTTAATCTGGCCAAACTCGTCGTTACGATCCATGCGCAAAGCCAAGCCCTCAGTAATAATGCTGCGGCAGCGCTCCATCTTACCAAGCAAAACCGCATCAATCTCGCCAGCTTCTGGCCAATCCTGTAGATGAACACTGCCCTCACCCATCATATTCTGCCAAAGCTCCTCGGCGAGGAATGGTACGAACGGCGCGATGATTAGCGCGAGATAGCTCAAGACAAAATGCAAAGTCTCGTATGCCTCATTCTTATCGCTCGTTTCATCGCTCTTGTAGAAGCGGCGACGAGAACGGCGGACAAACCAGTTAGACATATCATCGACAAATGGCAAGACACCAGCAAGTGCAGCTGGAATATTATAAGCGTGCATATTTTCATCGATTTCGTTACGTAGCTGGTAGAGTCTCGAGACGATCCACTTATCTAGCGGATTCTCAAGCTGCTTTGGTTCCTCAAGCTTATCACCCTTGAATTCCCAGCCATCGACACTTGCATACATCGTAAAGAAGTCATAGACATTCCAAATCATCGTAAGCTTGCGCGCGGTATCCGAGACGTCCTTATCTAGAAGCGCAAAGTCCTCGCCTGCTAGAACTGGGCTAGATAGCATAACGAAGCGAAGTGCGTCTGCTGAATACCGATCCATCAAAACGTTCGGATCGGTATAGTTACCAAGCGACTTGCTCATCTTGCGGCCATCGTTACCAGCAAGCGTACCAGTAGTAATAACATTCTTGTAAGCCTTGTCGCCGAAGAGCGCCGTGTTTACCGCGTGGACATAATAGAACCATGCGCGAACCTGACCAACATACTCAACAATAAAATCTGCTGGGTAGTTCTTCTCGAACTTCTCTTTGTTCTCGAATGGATAATGGAGCTGAGCAAATGGCATCGAGCCAGATTCGAACCAGCAGTCCAATACCTTATCGACGCGCTTGAAGTGCTCGCCATCGATATCAAACTCAATCTCATCGACCCATGGGCGATGGTAATCTTCGAGGCGCTTACCAGATAGCTCGTAAAGTTCATCGTAAGAGCCGACTACCTTGAGCGTACCTTTGTCGCCACGCCAAACTGGCATAGCGGTTGCCCAGAAGCGATCGCGAGAGAGATTCCAGTCTGGAGCCTGCTCAATGTTCTTTGCAAAGCGGCCATGCTTGAGATGCTCTGGGAACCAGTTAATATCCTCGTTCTTCTCGAGCATCAAAGGCTTGCTGCCCTCAATATCGAAGAACCAGCTCGGAATTGCGCGATACATAATGCGCTGCTTCGAGCGAGGGTTGAATGGATATTCGTGCTTAATGTATTCAATCTTCCAGATAATACCCTTTTCTTCGAGGCACTTTGCAATAAACTTATTAGCCGCCCAGACCTCGAGACCATTCTCGTCAGTATCGCGGACACCAATCTCGTGAAGCTTCTCTGCCCACTCTGGGAAGTAATAGCCATTATCGTCGATGGTATGGCGAGTTGGGACGCCATTCTTCTTACCGAGCGCAAAGTCGTCTTCACCGTAAGCTGGTGCGATATGCACAATACCGGTACCATCTTCAGCAGAAACAAAATCTGCCGCCCAAATCTTATGAGCGTTCTCGTTCTCCTGGATATCATCATCCATGTCGAAAAGCGGCACATATTTTAGACCCGCAAGGTCGCTACCAGAATACGTTTTAAGGACCTTAGCGCCCTCTCCAAGCAATTTTTCGGACAAAGCTTTAGCCATAATCATCTTTTCGCCTTCGACGTCATATAGGCCATATTCGAGCTTCTTAGACACGGCTAATGCCATGTTTGCCGGGAGCGTCCAAGGCGTAGTAGTCCAGGCTAGAATATAGGTATTTTCGAAGACATCAGCATAGAATTCATTGTCAGTAATCATCTTTTCGACGTTTTCGAACTTCGTCTCGGCGAACTTCTCGCAGAGCTCTAATAGTTCTTTTTCGTCATCACCTTGCTGCCAGACAATCTTCTTTAGCTCGCCACCCTTCTGTTTGAAAGTAAAGTGAGCTACGCCGTTCTGGATATACTCATTCCAGTATTCTTCTTCGAGATTCTCATCAACATACTTCTCGTAATCAGCAACCTGCTCAGGGGTCAATTCGACAGTATAATATTTGCCGTCTTTGCTAAACTTAACGCCGAGCTTCTCGAGATCCTCATCAGCATCCTTTACGCCCATCAGGTAACTCTTGATTGGCTTCTCTAGCTTAAACTTTACGAAAGCGCTCGGATCAGTCACGGTCTGATACGCATCGTTATCCATCGTAACCTCTGCCTTGGAAACAGGGGTCGCAAACTTCGTATCATACATCAAGACCTTTTCGCCTTCATAGATCTTACCCTTTTCATAAAGAGTCTTAAATGCCCACCAAACAGATTCCATGAAATCCTTATTCATGGTGCGGTAGCAGTTGTCAAAATCAACCCAGCGACCAATGCGATCAATCGTGCCGCGCCAAGTCTCAGAGTTGGCAACCATCGATTCGCGAGCCTTAACAATGTAATCCTCGAGGGAAATCTTCGTACCGATATCGCGGCGGTCGGTGATACCAAGCTGCTTCTCGACGAAGTTCTCTGCTGGAAGACCATGGCAATCCCAACCCCAACGGCGCTCAACGCGCTTGCCATTCATCGTCCAAAAACGAGGCACCGCATCCTTAACGACGCTAGAAAGTAGCGTGCCGTGATGTGGCATACCCGTAATAAATGGAGGCCCATCATAAAAAACATAGGAATCGTCAATGTCGCGCTGCTCAATCGACTTTTCAAAAGTCTTATTTTTCTTCCACCAATCGACGAGTGCTTTTTCGTATTCGCTCGCACGACGGCGTTCACCGTATTTGTACTTCATTTTTGCACGCTCCTTTCTTTTTATTAATTACGAACAAAAAAGTTCCAACTTTCATTGGAACTCATAAATCAAACGCATAATTTTGCGATGACTACCTGAGCGGTACCATCCAATTTCTAGTTCAGTAACACTTCCCTAGCACTTAGTTCGTCTCTCACGCGGATTCACGAGCGATTCTAATCAGTGTACAAGATTTGTTCCCACACCTTTCTTTCGCCAGCTCGCAGTTGATGGCTGCTCAAACGCTTTTCTTAATTATACCATATTTTTATGCAATGACTAATTATTGATTGCGATCGATATAGTACTTGAGATGATCCCTGGTTGGCATATCGTAGCCATGCCATGTTTGCAAGACCAAACCAGAATTTGCCAAAGCAACAATCGTTGGCAAACTATTTACGCCATACTGATTGGCAAGTCTTTCGCCATCATAGCTTTTCACATCAATATGCTCCACTCTAAGACCTAGAGGTGATGCAACGCCAAACTCAAAACTAGAAATCTGAGAAGGCATACCTTCCTTGGCAACCCAAAATGCCAAAATCCTCATTTTTCCCTCCTTCAAGAGATTAATAATAAGACAATGCTATTATACCATGAAGTTGGCAAAATGCAAATTAATTAATTACGTAGAACGCAACTGAATCAATCGAAGTCAACGGCGTACCGCGCCACATCTGCATCATTGCACCGTCATCTTCTAGCGCCAAAATTGTCGGATATTGAACGATATCATAAGCCTTGCACATACTAATGCCGTTAGGTTCGTCCGGACTAACACTCTCAATAGCGACGCCCGTCCTATTTTCAAAATCACGAATCCATTCACGTACTTCTCTTCCGTAATCAGATTCTTCGCGCCAAACTACTACCACCCTCATTTTTTACTCCTTAGCTTTCTTTTTTGCTTCCATCTTAGCACGCTGTTCAGCAATGCTCTTTTCTAGCTCATCCAAAGTCCTAAACTCACGAAAAACACTTGCAAAACGCACATATGCCATCTCGTTCGTATCAGACAAGACGTCTAGAATCGTTTCACCGATAATACTCGAGGCGACTTCATCCTTACCACGAGCATAAATGCGATCCTCAACCTCGTCAATTACCGACTGAACGTCAAGATCGCTCTCGAAGTATTTACCAACGCTATTACGAATAGCGCCCGCAAGTTTCTCGCGGTTAAAGGCCTCTTTGCTGCCGCTACGCTTGCGCACCATCATGCCTGGGCGCTCAATGCGCTCATAGGTAGTAAAACGATGCTTGCCATCAAGCGAAACTCGACGACGGCGAATCATTGTGCCATCTTGAGATTCGCGGCTTTCAATGACCTTGCTTTCTCCAATTTTGAAATGGCTCATTGTTTCGCTCCGAGCTCCTTATTAATCGCGATTTTTACGGCGGCGGCGTAGGATTGCTGGGACATCATTGTCATCATCGACACTGTTGCCACCAAATACACCAGAATTCCAAATATTCGTAGAAGTCGTAGCAGTAAAGTCTTCGTTATTACTCTGCTCTACTGCTGGAGCTTCACTAACTGCAGCTACAGTCTCAGGCTCGCTAATTGGAGCTGGCTCATCCATTGCTGGGTTTGCAATTGGTTCAGGCTCGACGGTTGGATTAATAATCGTCTGCGCCTGCTGATCTTCGCGGTAATACTCAGAATCAAAGCCAGTAGCAATAACGGTAACCATGATTTCATCTTCAAGCTCTGGGCGGATGCTTGCACCCATAATGATGTTTGCATCTGGGCTAACACTTGCGGTAATAACCTGACCAGCTTCCTGAAGCTCTGCCATCGAAACATTTGCGCCACCGGATACCAAGAAGAGTACGCCACGAGCGCCATCGATAGAAACCTCGAGAAGTGGCGATTCGATAGCCTGCTGAGCAGCTACGGCAGCACGGTTCTCGCCAGAAGCACGACCAATGCCCATAAGAGCCGAACCAGCGTCCTTCATGATAGCCTCAACATCGGCAAAGTCGATATTAATGAGATGTTCCTCGGTAATAATATCAGTAACACCCTGAACACCCTGGCGAAGAATATCGTCAGCGATGCGTAGAGATTCGTTCCATGGAATATTAGGATCAACAACCTGTAGCAAGCGATCGTTTGGAATAGTAATAAGAGCATCAACGCTGCGAGCCATATGTTCGATAGCCCATTCAGCATTGCGGCGGCGAGGTTCACCCTCGATAGCGAATGGCTTAGTAACAACACCGACGGTCAAAATGCCCATCTTGCGAGCTTCTTCAGCAACAATGTAGCCTGCACCAGAACCAGTACCACCACCTGCACCGAAGGTAATGAATACCATATCGGCACCTTCAAGAACCTTCTTAATATCTTCACGGCTAGCATCAGCGGCCTTCTCGCCACGAGCAGGATTTGCACCAGCGCCTAGACCCTTATTGGATTCAAGATGAAGTGGGAGCTTAATGTCAGCCTTAGAACTGCGAAGCTGCTGCGCATCGGTATTAGCCGCAATCAACTCAACACCAGTCAAACCAGCATCACGCATGCGATTAATCGCATTACAACCAGCGCCACCGACACCGATGACCTTAATATTTGCTACGCTATCCACCTCATTTGGTTTAACTTCTGGCATTTATATACTCCTACTTTCCAATTCTCTATCTAATATATCATCTGAATAATTTTTTTGCTAGATAACTCCACCCCTGTTTTCCCTAGCGGAACATTTTGAAAATTTTAGACAATCCTCCGCCGCTAAACAACGGCTTTTTTGCTCCTTTACGGCGCTTGCGGCCACTATCCATCTCACTCATATCCATATCGCGAAGCATCAAACCAATTGCCGTCGCGTACTCCGCCTTCAGAACTTCTGGCGCCGAGGATTCGATAAATGGCTGAATCTCGCCAATTCTTACCGCCATACCAAGCTTCGAACGAACATAAATATCAAGATTGCGCATCTTGGCGCCACCACCAGTCAAAATCAAGCCCTCTGGCAAACGCTTATCATAACCAGCTGCCTTGAGGCACTTTGCTACTCTTTCGAATATTTCATCGAGGCGCGCTTCGACAACCTCGTTAATTTCACTGCGGCCAAAGACATACTCATCGCGGCCACGCTTTACCGTCACATCTTTACCTTCCATAAAGGAAGCATCAGCATAGCGCAACTTCACCTCTTCGGCCAAATCTGGCGTTGCCGCCAAAATCGTCGCGAGATCGCGCGTTACATCATTGCTGCCCATTGGGATAGTATTCACAAACTGAAGTTCACCCTCGTCGTAGACTGCAATGCTGGTAGTATTACTACCAAAGTTAACTACACCGACGCCATTCTCGCGCTGATGGTTCGTCACGATTGCCTCTGCCGCTGCCATTGCGGTAGGAACGAGCGCATGCACGCTCAAATTATCTGCCATCTCGCAAAGCTTACGTAGATTATTTACGTCTGGCATCATTGCCGAGACTGCATTGGCGCGAATCTCAAGACGCGAACAAGTCATACCAAGCGGATCGCGCACATTCCCCTGACCGTCAACAATGTATTCAAAAGGCACAAAATCAAGAATCTCACGGTTGTTCGGGACTTTCCCCTTCATTGCCGCTTCTTCGACACGCATAAGATCATCTTCACTCAAGCCGCCACGCCCCTGAGCTTCCTGCGTCAAAACCATACCCTCGACATAGGTGCTAGCAATACTGCCACTATTAATGCTGAGACTTGCACCAGAAACATCATAGCCGCTCATATTCTCGGCGGCATGAATTGCCTCAATCAAAGGATTAAGAGGTGTTTGAAGATCAGAAATCGCGCCGCGACGCACACCCTCGGAATTTGCCTCGCCATAACCGACGACAGAAATCTGTTCGCCCGTGCGAGCGCCAATAACAACTCGAATTTTACTCGAACCCAAATCAATTCCGACTGCGTAGCGTGCTTTTTCTTCCATACTAACTATTGTATCATAAGCACAAGCAAAAACCACTCCGCATCGCAGAGTGGTTTAAGTCTCATTTTTTTACAAAGTCGTGATGATTTCGTAGCCATCTTCGGTCACGAGAACCGTATGCTCAAAGTGACAGCCAAGCGAACCATCCTTGAGGCAAACCGTCCAACCATCGTCATCCTCTACGACAATCGTATCCGGCTTACCAAGGCTAGACATCGGCTCGATACAAATCGTATCGCCAACCTGCAAAGTATAGCCGTGACCCTTCTTGCCATAGTTTGGCACCTCTGGCTCCATGTGCATCTTTTTACCAATACCATGGCCGACATAATTCTTGATTACGCCAAGCTTGCCCTTCTCAAGCGTCTTCTGAACAGCAAAGCCAATATCACCAAGCTTTGCACCTGGCCTTACCTGCTCAATGCCTTCATAAAGAGACGATTCAGTAAAGCTTAGGAGATGTTTCTGAACGGCCGTTGGCTTACCAAGAATCATCGTAAAGGCCGAATCAACATAATAACCCTTATATTTGATGACGAGATCGTAAGAAATCTTATCGCCTTCCTCGAAAGGAATATCCTTCGGAATGCCGTGAATCAACTCGTCATTTACCGAAATACAGATAGAGCCTGGAAAATCTACCTCTGGCTCGTAATAGGCAACGCTTGCGCCGGCGGCAAGAATTTGCTGCTCGACCCAATCGCTAATCTCAATGCCCGTCATACCCGGCTTGGTATATTCGCGCAAATCCTTAAAGATTTGCGCCATAATCTTGCCGCCGGCGCGCATTGCTTCAACTTTGTCGTAATCCATTCCTAGATTATACCCCAGCCAGCAAACTGCTTCTCGATGCGTTCAGAAATCTCTTCGATTTCGCCAACACCATCAATATGCGCAATTTTGACGCCTTTTTCGGCCAACTTTTCGGTCATAACCTTAACAGTTCTATCGAAAAGTGCCCAGCGGCGCTCAATCGCCTCATCATTATCGTCCTCACGCGCACGCAAACTTAGACGCTTCCAAAGCTCTTCACGAGTCACATCGAAGATAATTGCGCCATCAAGATACTGAGTATCGCCCTTATCAACAATCCACTCAGCCTGTTCTTCATCGCGTGGATAGCCATCAAGAATCACGTTCTGGCCTGCCTCATGAGCCTCGACCATACCTTCGTGCATCATGTTAACAACGATACTGGTTGGAACCAGCTCGCCAGCCTTCATGATCTTCTCGAGTTCCGGATCTTGCTTGTCACGAAGCATCTGTCCAACAGACATCCACTTCCAACCATACTTCTCCGCTAATTTCTGCCCCTGCAAACTCTTTCCGCTACCTGCGGGGCCAAAGAATATTACCATTTTTCTCCTTAATTACTGTTTGAATTTTTTGCGATAAAAATACCCCGTACTCTTCCGGGGGTATTTTTTATTTGAGGCCGAGCTTCATGCGTTCAGCTTTTTCAGCTTTGCGCTTTTCGCGCAAAATAGCCTTCAAGCGACGTTCACGCTTTGAAATTGGCTTTGAGAAACGAAGGCCTTCCTTTGCAGTAGCCAAAACGCCACTCTGAAGAACCTTACGGTTGAAACGACGAATAATATTCTCGTTTGCTTCCTTCTCATCTTTACGGGTTACTTTAATCATATTGGCTAGATTTTAACATATCTTGAAAATAGTTTCAAGCGCTTAAACGCTCTCGGCACTGACCAAAATGCCCTCAAGCTTCGTCACGCCGCGCCACTCGTTCTTAGTTAGCGTAAACTGCGCTCGTACCTTCTGGCCACGCTCGAATTCAAGCCATTCCTGCGGCGCAAAGAAGCCCATTAGCTTCATTTCTTTACCCTTCGCATCTTTAAGCATTAGCGATAGATGCTTTTCCTTCAAAACCTTCACAGCGGAAACATCTGCGGTAATCTCAAAAATCGGCTCCTCGTTCCCCTCACCAAACGGCTGCAACTGCGCAATCTCGTCACAAAGCTCAATACTCAGCACCCCAAAATCATCCAAAACAATATCACTCCGTAAGCGTAGATATTTCTCCTGATCCTTCAGCTTCAAAGATTTGTAATACTTATTGAACTCACGTTTAAACTTCTCAAAGTCAACCTTAGCTAAACTTAAGCCACACGCCGCCGCATGGCCACCACCAGACTTCAGTAACCCCTCTGGCAAATGCTGAATCGCCTCTGCCAACGAAAAATCGCCAAAACTGCGACCGCTGCCCTTAAGAATATCGTCGCCCACCTCAGCCAAAGCAATCGCTGGCTTTCGATAAATCTCTACCAAGCGCCCAGCGACAATACCCACAATACCTTCGTGCCACTTACCACTCACAATAATCACAGGGTCATCCTCTTTTACCTGCGCCATCGCGTCTTTCACTGCAGAATCCTGCGCCCTGCGACGCTCGCTATTCAAACTATCGAGCTCCTCAGCCAAGCGCATCGCCTTCGAGCGCTCCTTTGCCATCATTAGCTCCAAGGCCAAATCCGCACTCTTCATACGTCCAGCAGCATTCAATCTCGGCCCAAGCTGAAAGCCCACCGCATTACCATCAATCTCATCGAGGTTCACACTAGCACGCTGCGCCAGCTCCTTAATGCCGCGGCGGCGCGTCTTCGGAAAAACCTTCATGCCGAAATAGGTAAAAATGCGATTTTCGTCCCTAATCTTCATCGAGTCACAAACCGTACCAAGCGTCACTAGATCAAGCAACCATTTCTCCTGACCGTCGCAGCTACCACCGTTCTTGCGCATATTGAGCGCGCGCGCCAAAGTGAAAGCCACACCAACACCAGCCATATGCAGGCCATACTTCTCGCCTGGCAGCTTCGGATTAATCACGGCAATCGCCGCCTCAGGCTTATGCGGAATTTCATGGTGGTCCGTCACAATCGTATCAATGCCGCGCTCGCGCAGCTTCTCAATCGTCACGCCCGAGCCACTACCATTATCCACCGTGATCACTAAATTTGTACCACGAGCAACAATTTCATCAATTGCCCCATCTTTCATGCCATAGCCATCTATAAAACGGTTCGGCAAAAGCACTTCCACACCCTCGCAGCCAAAGTCCGTCAGCGCCGTATGTAGCACCGTACTAGACGTCACACCATCGACGTCATAATCGCCATAGATCAAAATTTGCTCAGCATTATCACGCGCCTGTTCAATGCAATCAACTGCCGCATTCATGCCGAGCATCAAAAATGGATCAAACAAATCTTCGTAGCGCGGCGACAAAAAATCTTCGCCCAAACCTCGCTGCCTCAAAATCTGCGCAAAGATTTCACTCATAAATAAACTCGAAAACTAACCGATGATTTTAGAAGCGGCACCAGTCTTATTGCTCGACTGATTCTGGCTCTTAATCACGATACTCTGCAATTCCTTCAAAATCGGAAACTGCTTATTAGTCTGGTAAATATTAGTATTGCCCTTCTTTGTCGCAATCAAGAAACCGCCCTTCGCGAGATGCTTGAGCTCACGCTGAATATTGCCCGGATCCTCTTTGATTAGCTTAGAAAGCCCACGCACGTGCGTCTTGAAATCTGGATATTTCGCAAACACAACAATAACCTTCCGACGAACACGACTCGTCACGAATATATCTAACATTTACCTCCTTAACTGATAATTATTTTAGCAAAACATCAGTAATTTCTACAACATTTTTCTGACAATTTTTAGCTATTTTTATTCCAACAGCTCACTGCGCCTAATAAAGAGTTCTCTACCTTGACGCAATCATTTCTTCATGGCATAATACATAAATTCGAACATGGGAGTTTGAATTGTACTTTTACGCTTCCATCCGCCTTCATGCCCAACCCTAAGGAGGGATTTTTATGGGAAAGAAAATTACTAACGCAACCACGGCATCAATTTCTATCCGAGACTTCTTCAGCAATGCCGCAAAGACCACAAGCAGCCCCTACTTCAGTCAGGCCGCAAAAGTAATTGCTAGCAAGATTGAACCGTTGAAATTCAGCCTTCCTACTGCCGATGACGGAATCGAAAACAATCTCGACCCGTCTTTTGCAGACAACATCTTCCTCGAAGCGATCACAAGCCTCGAAGAAGGCAGAAAGATCGAAATGCCCGAAAACGAATATTCATTGAAGGAACTCGTTGATAGCGTACTCGAAATTGACAATAGAGGCACGTCCTACTGGACCGCAGCTACCGGATATGGCAAAGATGCGCGCGCCTTCGACAAGATTGGCAACCGCCATGCCGAAAACATCGCTGCTGACGCCATCGATGTAGCAACTCGCACCGAAAGCGATTCCCTCTATGCTCTCGCAAAACGCATCGTAAGGAACTTCATTGATAGCGACATCCGCCTCTATGAGGTCTTCTTGAGACTCAGGAAGAGCTACCTTGCAATCACGGAAGATCCTTGTTTTGTCGAAGAAGCTTTTGTTCCCTACCTCGCATTCGCAAAGCGGTTTGATCCTTATCGCGCCGACGGCTGCGAGTTTATCGACTACCGCGACTTCCCGACAAAGATCAACCGATTCAGCATTCGTGAGCGACTTCTCTAAGACCAGGATGGAACAAACCCATACTAGCCCCGACGCTAATGCGCCGGGGTTTTTCTTGCTTCTCTCTTTTGCGGTACAATATTCCTATGAATTACTATCTGATAGCGCCAGCCAAAACCTTCCATAATTCGGATAGTCTGCTTACTTATGAATCAGAGCAAGAGCTCAAAATTGGCCAAATCGTTACTATTCCGCTTGGTAAACAGTCCGCTCTCGGCATTATTATGCAAGAATGCAAACAGCCAGATTTTGCCACTAAGGCAATCAACGAGGTCCTCTACGAGAAACCGCTACCCCTCAAGCTCACTAAGGCCCTCAGCTGGATATCAGATTATTATCGCGCGCCGATGTCTAGCGTCATTCAGGCCGCCCTTCCTCGTGGCATCACGAAAAAACGCCGAGATAAGGCCGAAAAACTGCCAAAAGTCGAAAAAATCAGCGAAAATCCCCTCAATTCTGCCCAAAAACGCGCAATTTCAGACATTCAGAACAATAATTCTCGAACCGTCCTACTTCACGGCATCACCGGATCCGGCAAAACCAATGTTTATATTGAGCTAGCCCAGCAGTGTCTCAATCAGAAGCAATCGGTTATTCTGCTCGTACCAGAAATCGCGCTCACCTCTCAGCTCGTGCGTAATTTTCGTGCACATTTCGACAACATCTTTCTGCTCCACTCTGAGCTCAGCGAATCTCTTCGCCATCAAATCTGGGAGAAGATTCTTAATACCGAAGAACCTAGCGTCATCATCGGCCCACGCTCGGCGCTTTTTGCCCCTATTCATAATCTAGGGCTCATCATCATCGACGAAGCTCACGAGCCTAGCTACGCCCAAGAGCAAAACCCAAAGTATTCCGCCTTGCGCCTAGCGCCACAGCTAGCTAAAACCGTTCTTGGCTCCGCTACTCCACTCGTCCAGGATTACTACATCTGTAAGGCCCATAAGGCTGTTACCGAGCTAAATGAACTTGCCGTTCAAAACAACAAAAGCAGCGAGATTAAGCTTGTCGACCTCAAAGCGCGCCAACATTTTACGCGCAGTCGCATCCTGAGCAATCAGCTAATCGAATCTATTCAGGAATCTCTAGACAACCATACGCAATCAATGCTTTTTCATAACCGTCGCGGTACTGCACCTCTGACGGTTTGCGACAAGTGCGGCTGGCAGGCCCTCTGTAGCAACTGTTTTCTACCTCTGATTCTTCATGCGGATCAATTCCAGATGAGTTGCCATACTTGCGGCCGCAATTATCCCGTTCCAATGTCTTGCCCGGAATGCCAAAACGCCAGCATTCATCATAAAGGCTTCGGCACCAAGATGCTCGAACAAGAAGTTTCGCGTATTTTTCCGAAAGCTCGCACTGCGCGCTTCGACGCGGACACAGAAAATGACAAGCAATTGAATAAAATCTATGACCAAGTTCACGACGGTAACGTAGATATTATTATTGGTACTCAAATGATTGCCAAAGGTTTTGACTTCCCCCTACTCACGACACTTGGAGTTGTTCAGGCTGATGCCGGCCTCTCTTTACCAGACTTCTCGTCCGAAGAGCGCAGCTTTCAGCTAATCACACAGGTCATCGGTCGCGCCAAACGTGGACACCAGGATAGCAAGATCTTCATTCAAAGTTTTCAGCCCGAAAATGAAATAATTGATTATGCAGTAAAAAATGATTATGCGGGCTTCTACAATTATCTTGTCCACAAACGTCAAAAAAGTGCCCTGCCGCCATATAGCTTTTTACTAAAATTGTCCATGACATACAAAACCGAAACCGCGGCCGTTCGCAACATTCGCAGCCTGTATAAAAAAATTATACAGACTTCTGCTTCTCTAAAAATCGACTCAAAACAGCTCGCCGTTAGCCCGCCAATGCCAGCCTTCCACGAGCGCAGCAATACTGGCTACACTTGGCAAATCATCCTAAAAGCCAAGAAGCGCCAAGACCTCTTAAACATCTTCGACCAGCTTCCAAACACTCAATATTTGCACTTCACTTTCGACCCTATCTCCCTGCTTTAATAAGGAGCCACAAAAAATATTCCAGACTTTCTTGTCTCGCGCTTATGCTAGCTAAAAATCCCGTTTTATGTTTAAATAACAGATATGAATAAGAAGAAAGCCTCAGTTATTGTTACGCCAGATCCAAGACTTCGCAAAGTTTCCACCGAAGTCACCGAGATCGACGACGAAGTTAAAGAAATTATTAGCCAAATGATCGAGGCTTCTCTTGATTGGGAAAAAGAACACGAGTTCGAACTTTCTGCCGCCCTTGCTGCACCACAGCTAGGTTACAATCGCCGCATTATCGTCGTACGCGAAGACATGAATGAGAAGAAGAACGCCAAGTTCATCCCGCTTATTAACCCTGTAGTCATTAAGACCGAAGGTCGCATTCTTCGCGATTACGAAGGCTGTCTATCTGTTCCAACCCTTTATGGTAAGGTTCCTCGCCCAGCTAAGGCTCGCATCAAGGCGCAGCTCGAAGATGGCACCCCAGTTAGTCTCAAGGTTGAGGGCTTCCTTGCTCGCACCATGCTCCATGAAATCGATCACCTTGATGGCATTCTCTTTATCGACCACATCCGCGACAAGAAAGACGCCTTCTATAAGCTCAACGAAAGAGGCGACCTCGTCCCTGTAGACTACGACGAGTGCATTAAAGACAACAAAGACCTCTGGCCAGAGGACTAAAATGGCGCACAAAATCATCTACTTCGGCAATGAGCAGCTTGCTCAAGGCATCAAGGCTAAGACCCCGATTTTCGACGCCCTTATTGAAGCTGGCTACGAAATTTCTGCCCTCATTCTTCCAAATGGCCACACGCGCAAACCTTTCGAGGTAGCAAAAGTCGCCGAAAAGCATCAAATTCCGGTCTATTTCACCAAAAATAACGCCGAAATCCTCGAAGTAATCCAAAAACACAAACCAGAGATCGGCGTCTTGGCCGCTTTTGGCAAGATTATCAAAGACGAGGTTATCGAAGCCTTTCCTTATGGCATCCTAAACATTCATCCTTCTCTACTTCCGAAATATCGCGGCACCACCCCAATCGAAAGCGCTTTACTCAATAACGATTCCGAGACTGGCGTTTCCGTAATGCGCCTTGCTCACGATATGGACGCCGGCAACATTCTTGCCCAAACGACCGTCCAAATCACGCCAGAAACGACCAAACAGTCACTTTATGAGTCCTTATCCAACTTTGGCGCCAAAATGCTCGTAGAGGTCCTTCCAGACGCCCTAGAAGGCAAAGCCAAAGAAGATGCCCAGGACCACAGCCAAGCCACCTTCACGAAGCCTCTAGACAAATCTATGAGTCAGCTCGACCCAACAAACAAAACCGCTCTCGAGCTCTCACGCGAGGTAATAGCTTTCGCCGGCTTCCCTAAGTCCAAATATCAGTTCCTCGACATCCCTTGCTCTGTCACCCAAGCAAGCATTGCCGATCAGGCTCAAACCGAACTTGACCTTCTCTGCAAAGATGGCAAATATCTCATTATCGAACGCCTCATCCCAGAGAATTCGAAAGAAATGGACGCAAAAAGCTTCCTCAACGGCCGCAAAAAATAGCCATAAAAAAGACGCAACCCTTCAAAGCTGCGTCTTTTTTGTTAGCTAGCTAAAATGCTTTCGCGCTGGTCGTAAATTTCCTTCTGGAAATTCGCCAAAGTATCCTGCATAAGCTGATCATAATCTGGGCAATTCTTATCTAGCCACTTCTTCGTAACATAGCTAAGCTTTGCATCTTCCTGATCATCGCCAGTATTCTTGATAATCCTGCGGTAATCGAAGTCGGTTTCATAATCTGGATAGCGGCTAAGCCAATCTTGTACGATAGCAGCATCGCCATCAATAATCTTATCAAATTCGCTGAGCTGCTCCTCGCTTAAACGAGCGCTCATGACCTCTCCCACCTTCGTCTCGAACTGCTCCTGAGCGTAATCAAGAAAAGCTTCTTTCTGATCCTCACTCATCTCGGACAAGCCCACCGACTCTAGGAACTTATCATCAAATTGATACATTTGTTTCTCCTATTTGGCTCAATTTTAGCATAAACAAAAAAGCCCCGCAAACACGGGAGCTTTTTATTTTTTCTAAGCAATCTTTTTCTTCTTGAATTCGCGAGTGAAGAACTTGATGTGATCACCGATTTCCATCTGAATCTTCTTCTCGGTCTTCAAGGAAATACCACCGATTTCACCTTCAGCGAGCGAAGGAACGTCAACCTTACCCTCCTGAACGTTCTTGACCTCGATTTCACCAAGAAGCTCTTTCTTGCGATAAACTCTACCGAGCATGCCAGACGAAACGCGTCCACTCTTAACTTGACCACCGGCGATAATCTCAGTCTTCTCCGTGCGGAACACGCCCTGGACCTCAAGCTCGCCAGTATCCGTCTCGACAACTTCCGCCTCGAGCATTTCTTCCATCTCACGCTTAGCATCATCGAGAAGCTCGTAAATCACGCGGAAGACGCGAACTGGCACACCATTGCGCTCTGCTAGCTTAGCGATTGCATTTGGCACCTGAACGTTAAAGCCATAGATTACGGTCTTGCTACCAGAGGCCATATAGATATCGTTCTCAGAAATCGCACCAACACCAGTCGAAACAATATTCAAAGTAATCTCGCCCTGCGTATCAATAAGGCGCAAAGAATCAACTACAGAAGTTACCGAACCCTGAACGTCACCCTTAACAAGGACATTGAAGGTCTTAGTATTATCCGCGGTATTCATCATGCGAAGAAGATCGCTTGAAGTAACATTCGTATTTGCAGTTTCGTTAGCCTCAGCCTGAGCATTGAGCAATGCCATGCGGCGAGCCGTCTTCTCATCAGCAACCTCTTCAAACTTATCACCGAAGTTTGGAAGCTCCTTGAAGCCCGTCACGATAACTGGGGTCGAAGGCGTAGCCTTACCCTTTGGCTTGTTCTTCCAGTCAAGCATCGTGCGAATCTTAGCATACGTCTTACTAGCAACAATAAATTCGCCAACCTTAAGTTCGCCGCCGGTAACCAAAAGGTTAACAACCGAACCCTTACCAACTTCCATATGGCTCTCAATTACGAGACCTTCGGCTGGAATGTTTTCGTCGGCCTTGAGCTCATCGACATCGGCGGTCAAAAGAATCATATCAAGAAGCTGCTCGAGATTATCACCGCGCTTTGCAGAGATAGGAACCATAATCGTGTCGCCACCCCACTCTTCTGGGTTAAGATTGAAGTCTGTCGCAAGCTGAGCCTTCGTGCGATCAATGTTTGCGCCTTCCTTATCAATCTTGTTAATAGCAACAATAATCTTGGCATTTGCAGCCTCAGCAAACTTAATTGCCTCTGCGGTCTGTGGCTTTACGCCATCATCTGCTGCGACCACGATCACGACAATATCAGTAAGCATAGCACCGTGCTGGCGAATTGCAGCAAAGGCTTCGTGGCCTGGAGTATCAAGGAAGGTAATCTTGCGATCCTTATACTTCATCTGGTAAGCAGAAATGTGCTGGGTAATACCACCAGCCTCACCTTCGACAGTCTTCTTCTTGAGAAGCGTATCGAGAAGCGTAGTCTTACCGTGATCAACGTGACCCATGATTGCGACTACTGGTGGGCGAAGCTTTGCATCCTTCGAAAGCTCGCGTTTCATGCCAGGAAGCTTAGCTGAGTTCTCTTTGCGAACGAACTTAACATTCTCAAAGCCAAGCTCCTCAGTCATAATCTGAGCGGTCTCAACATCAAGGCGCTGATTAATCGTCGCCATAATACCGTTCTTGAAAAGCTCGCCAATTAGATGCGTCACGGATACGCCGAGCGCATTTGCAAGCTCATCTACGGTTATTGAGCCAGAAACCTGTATCACTTTTTCTTCCATCTTCTAGCTCCTTTCGTTACAAGTTAATAAAAAATTTGGCCAATAAAAAACTTCCCCTTATTTTACCATATCCCGAGCAAAAGCGCAAAGCGCTCCTCCCCTAAAAAGCGGCGCCTCCAAAAGAAGGCGCCATATCCATTCGCTCCCATCCGCTCCGTTATCCTAACGGTCCGTAAACTGTACGCACGTACGGATAAATCGAAAGCTCCGGGACTGATAATCCGGTTATTTTAAACTGATATGTCTCGCCAACACCAATGTAGTCATAAGCCTGGCTCATGTTTCTGTCCGAAAAATACGAATCCTCAATCTTAAGCACTCGCCCATCGTTCAACATGACCAGATATTTGCCGGCGGTTTTGTGTTTTGATCTCATGCCGCGATCGCTAAGAATATTCGTAACAACATCTACCCGAAGATTGGATGTCTTCGAAACGACGGTGCCACTAATAATCCGCGGTTCGCATTCCTTGACCAATTCGATTCCGATTGCCGCAATCGCAACCAACACAACGACTTCTATGAGAGTTTTCGGTAGTCTCATAACTCCTCCAATTCGCATAAGGCAAACCCTAACAGTTCAAAACCGCTAAGGAACAACTAATGTTTTATATTATACAACATAACCATAGGCGCGTCAAACAAAAGCCCAGCCTATTACTTTTTGACCAATCCGTCATAATATGGTATAATTTTAAACATTGGTGCTTCCCCTTCCGCACCATTAACTACACTTTTTCGCGCATGCGAAACGACCTTTTAAAGGAGGAAAAAACATCATGAGCAACTATCCGCGTGACCTCAATCTTGACGGTGAAATGTCCCGTCGCAAATACAATGCCACCATTGGCGGCATCCTGTGCTATGGCTTCCTTGTGAACGTCATTACGACTAAGTGCTTTGCTGCTGAACTGGCTGCACTGCCTATCTTGCCGGTAATCATTGCCTATTTCGCGCTCTGCATCATCGGCATCATCATGAGCAAAGCAAGCGACAATCCCTTCGTATCTTTCATTGGATACAACTTCGTTGTTGTCCCGGTTGGCGTTGTTCTCGCGATTGCCATCCATGTCGACGGCTTCGAAACCGCCCAGATTGTCCACGCAGCCGCACTTACGGCATTCTTTACGGCCGTAATGATGATTGCGGGCATGATCTGGTCCGACTTCTTCCTGAGTCTTGGTAAGATTCTCTTTATCGGACTCTCGGCAATTGTCATCTTCGAGATTGCTTGTCTCTTTCTGGGCATCTATCTCCCGACGATTTGGGATATCCTCGTGGCAGCTCTCTTTTGCGGCTACATCGCCTATGACTGGGCGAAGGCGCAGGAAGAATCACCCACCGCAGACAATGCGGTCGATGCATGTGTTGGGTTATATCTCGACATCATCAACCTCTTCCTGAGAATTCTGTCCTCGAGCTCCAGCAGCAAAAGCAGAAGCAGTCGAAAGTAAACCAGATGCCAATCTCCTCCCAAAATCAACCCCTAACCCTCGCAGCAATGCGGGGGTTTCTTTTGCCCCAACAAAAAGCCGCCCCTTTCGAAGCGGTTTTTGTAAGTCTAGACGACTTATTTGCTCTTCTTGTCAGCAAAGCTCAAAGAGATCTTGCGACCTTCTTTGTCGATGTCGAGAATGCGGAATTCCTTGCGCTCATTGAGAGTGAAGATCTTCTCTGGGTCAACATCGTTACCTTCGCCAAGCTCAGAAACATGAACCAAGGCTTCGACAGCTGGCGAAATCTGAACGAATGCACCAAATGGGGTGATACGAGTAATCGTACCTTCAACCTTGTCACCCTTCTTGAACTTTGCGATTTCGGATAGCCATGGGTCTTCCTGAAGCTGCTTCATGGAGAGGCTCAAGCGATCCTTGTCGATTGCGATAATCTTAGCTTCGACAGTGTCGCCAACCTTGACGTAATCAGCTGGGCTGTTAACACGTTCCCAAGAAATCTCAGAAATATGAACGAGACCTTCGATGCCGTCAACGTTAACAAAGATACCGAAGTCGACTACGCCGGTTGCTACGCCCTTAACGACGTCACCAACCTTGAGTTCAGCAAAGCGCTCTGCGAGACCGTCCTTGATAGCTTCCTTCTCAGAAAGAATCAACTTGTTGGTCTTGCGATCTGCATCAAGGATGCGAACGCGAATGCTCTTACCAACGAGGGCGTTCAAACGCTGAAGAATTTCTTCCTTGTCGGAACTACCAACACGTGGGTAGTGCTCAGCAGAAAGCTGAGAAACTGGCAAGAAGCCACGAATACCTTCGTATTCTACGAGGAGACCACCACGGTTTGCATCGAATGGCTCAACCTCGATAATTTCGCCTGCCTCGAGCTTAGCAGAGATTTCATCCCAGCCCTTCTCTTTGACAGCCTTGCGGAGAGATAGCAATACCATGCCATCATCCATTTCTACGTCGATAACGCTTGCGGAGACGACATCGCCTTCCTTAAGCTGGCGACCAAAGGCCACCTCGCGACGTGGGACGTAACCAACACCGCGTGCGCCAAGATCAATCAAGATCTCGTGCTTTTTGACAGACATGACCGTACCTTCGATCGTGTCGCCGAGAACAATAGGCTTGATCTCCTCATTCGCGAGAAGCTCATCCATTGTGATTTTAGCTTTTTCAGCCATAGAAAAAATTTTCCTTCCGTCAGGATTGCTCATTATTCTTCGTGTCGCCCCTGTTTTTCTCAAGATACACAAAAAATAGTGAGCAATCCTAAACTGCTCACTATTTTACTCTATTTTTCAGGATAAGTAAAGCTTGCGCTATCTTTAGCGCTTGATAAAGCCGGCATTAAGCGCGATCAGATAAGCACTTGCAGCAATCAAGAAAATCGTCACTACGTTGCTTACTGGGCCAGTAGATGGCATGTTGTTTGCATCGCTTGCTGGCTTGGTAGTCGCGACGCCGTTATCGTTCTTCTTGTCGCTACCAGCATTGCCAGAGTTGCTACCATTTCCGCCATTGTTGCCACTATTGTTGTTAGTGTTGCCGGAATTGTTGCTAGAGTTCTCCGAGCCGCCCTGCTTGCTATCAGTCTTATTGTTGTTTTTGTTTTCAGTCTTATTTTTGTCTTCTTCCTTCTTCTGCTCTTGGCTAGTAGAAGTTTCTTTATTCTCGTCACCTGCCTTTGGCGTCTTCTTGGAAACGCTCGAAATCATTGCAATTGCAAAAATAATTGCAATCACTAGAACTACGATTGCGCCAATTCCCCAGAGGCGGTACTTCTTTGCATTATTGCTTGCCATATAACTCCCAAAAAATATTATTTTCGCATATTATATCAGATTACGACCCCTATCGCAAATCCGTTAGCATCTTGGCGAATCGCTTCTTATCAACTACACTAGAGTCATGTATCTACTTATCGATATTGGCGGAACCAAAACCCTTATCGCGATCGCGAACCAATCAGGCAAGGTTCTCCATTCTTTGAAATTCCCTACTATTACCGATCAAAAACTCTTCTCAAAAAATCTTATTCAACAGATACGTAGCAATTTTGCGCTTTCAAACGTCGAAGCTATCGGCATCGCTATGCCTGGCATCGTCAAGAAGAATATCGCCGTCGAGCTAGGTAACCTTCCTTGGAAGAACTTCGATCTCGCCAAACTCCTTAAAGACGAATTCGGCATCAACGCCCATGTCGAGAATGATGCTAATCTAGCCGCGCTCTCCGAGGCGCCTAAGCAGGCCGGCCGTAGCGTCTACCTTACCTTCTCTACTGGTATCGGCGGTGGCGTTATTGACGACGGCAAACTCGCCGCCCATCACAAGAATTTCGAGCCTGGACACGATATCTATGAGCTCAATGGCGAATCCGCCGAATGGGAAGACCTCGCTTCGGCAAAAACCTTCCACGATAAATACAAGAAGGATTTCCAAGAAATCACCGACGAGGCTTTCTGGGAGAAAGAAGTTCCTGAAGCCATCGCCGTCGGCCTCATTCCGACCATTAAGAGTCTCAAGCCTGACCGCATTATCTTTGGCGGCCCTCTCGGTTTCGAGCTCAATCGCTATCGCGCCCCGCTTCGCAAAATTCTCAAGAGCAAACTTGGCAAAACCACCCTTCCGCGCCTCTTTGTCGCCAAATATGGCAATTTCTCAGTAATTCAGGGATGCTACCTCTATGCCAAAGCTAAAAACTCTCATAAATAAAGTCCGAGAAGATTATCCCGAGCTACAGTTCGAGGATGGCGACTTTTTCACTTTCCGCCCACCTCAGACCATCCTCTATAATCCTTCGCTCGAAGGTGCTGAACTGATTCTTCTGCACGAACTCGGACACTATCTCGATAAAGACCAGGATTATACTAGCGATATCGCCCTGCTGCGCATAGAGGCTGAGGCTTGGCAACGCGCCGAAAGTCTAGCCGATAAATATCAAATTCATTGGGACGAAGATTTTGCTCAGGCCAAACTAGATAGTTATCGCGATTGGCTCCATCAAGCATCGCTCTGTCCAATTTGCGAGATCAACGGCTATCAGGACAAAAGCGGCCATTATCATTGCCCTCTTTGCGAGAAGAAATGGCGCCGCCAAGAAATACCAGAAATGTAGAACACAAAAATACAGCCCCGAAAGGCTGTATTTTTCAGTATCAGATTTAAGCGTTTTTCTTAGCTTTACCACGCCTGCTAATGCGGCCACCTTTGGCGCCAGCGAGCTTAGCGAGCTCTGGGTTAGCAGCGAAACCACCAGTATGACCGTTGTGACCGCCCTTGCGACCGATCTCAGCGTAGAAATCTTTACCATACTTGGTCTTGTTGGTTGCGGCAGCCTTCTGGCCACCAGCTTTTGTACCTGCCATTAGTTTTAAATCCATTTCTGCCCACCAAATTACTTAATATAACCACCCCGAAGATATCCTTCTTTCAGGTGCTTATGGCTATTCTAACATAATGCTTACCTTTTGTCAATATGCTTTTTCTTATTTTTATGTTGTAATATATTTCACTACCCGCTAGCGTTTTTCCGTAATTATTTTATAATAACCGAACACCAATTTAAAAAGTTTTCCAAATTTTTTCCACAAAAGCTCTTGCGCTTATACCCACTGTGATATAAAATAAGAGTAGCTTGTTAAGGATTATGCGAGAGTCCTTAAATTAAAAGCAAAAACGAGAGCAAAATGAAATTTACCTCTGGCGGAGATCGCCGGAGGTATTTTTCTGCCCCGCTATCGCGTTTAAGTCAAAAAGACGCATCCGAATGCGTCTTTTATATTTTGTGGGCCTTAGAACGCGTTCTGTGCGGTCGTTTTTCTGACCCAAAACAATTTTAAAAATCGCCGGCGCTTTACTCTTGCATTTTGCCAACTTATCTAGTAAAATTTTACTTAGCGTTGGGGATATAGCTCAGCTGGTTAGAGCGCGTCACTGATAATGACGAGGTCTGTGGTTCAAGTCCACATATCCCCACCATTTTTTATATATGGGGTAAGCGAAGGCTTCGGTCTTCGCGAGCTCCACCACCACGAACTCCCGCTGGGAGATTTTTTAATGCTATAATAAATGCATGGAATGGCATTTTAGCATTGCCTGGTTTCTAGTAGGCATCATCACAATTGCGCTCGGCGCATTGACGGTCATCTACTACAACAAAGTCGCCGACGCTTTCTTCGACGGCGTCAAAAATTACGGCAAAACCAAACTCGGCGGACTAATCGCAATTGGCGTTGGCCTCATCTTCATGACCAACACGCACATCGTATTGCTCACCTGGTTCGTGAACTTCATCTTCAAAAGATAAAAAATAAGCCCCGATCACTCGGGGATATTTTTTATAGCTCGACTCTAAAGCAGTTCGTCTCGCGAATTTCAGCACCTTTACCCTTGTAGAAGTCAACTGCATGCTGCTTCTTACCTTTGCCGGAAGAAGTAAACTCGAGCCTCTTACAGCCCTTCTTGCGGCCCCAATTGAGAATTTCTTCCCAAATCTGTGAGCCAATGCCCTTACCCTGGCATTCCTTCGATACGACGAAATCTTCAAGATATTCGTTCTTACCGATCTTTGCACCGGTAATTACCGAAACGCTCGCCATGCCAACCAACTTCTCATCATCAAACGCCACGATAATGTCATGAAGCGGCGAATCAATAATCTCTTCGAGTAGCTCGCGTGCAACCGGCTCGCCATTATAGCTCGAGCTCAAATCGCAGAGCAACTTACCCATTTCCTCCGCAATCCCTGCATCATACTCGGTCATTTCGCCAATACTAATCATTGCCAATCTCCTTTTTAATAATTTCACTTAGGCCTTCTGCGATTTCCGTATTCTCGCGCAAATCTGGGCCTTCAACCAAAATCCTTAACTTCATTTCCGTGCCAGAATAGCGTACAAAGACACGTCCACGGCCTTCAAGCGCCGCAAGCCCCTGCTCGACCGCTTCGCTCCAACCAGGAATATCCTTAAAATCACGCTTCTCGCGAACCTTTACTGCAATCTGAGCATTTGGAAACTCTTCATAATCTGGCCACAAATCTGCCAAACGACAGCCCTTCTCGGCCATCACTCTGCGCGCAAAGAGCGCCACAAAGCTACCATCACTAGAATTGAGCCATGGCAAGTAGATGATATGACCGGCATTCTCGCCGCCGAGCACGCCGCCAAGCTCCTGGAGCTTTCGCATAACCTCGCGATCGCCATTCACTACCTTCTCAACCCTGACGTCCGCAGCTTCAAGGAATCTAATCGCCGCCAAGTTGCTATATTCAGTCAAAACTACAAGATTATTAGTAAGCTCACCACGCTCCTTGAGATATAAAGCCATCATTGCAATAATACGATCGCCCGTCCAAATACGGCCAAGCTCATCAACGAGAATCGCACGATCCGCATCGCCATCAAGCGCAATACCCATTTCCCCGCGCTGCTTGCAAAGCTTCGAAAGATTTTCTGGATGGAGCGCACCATAACCGTCATTAATATTCTTGCCATTTGGAGTCGGATCAATATTCTCTACCTCGAAACCAAAATCTTCAAACAGAGCATGCGAGAATACATAGCCAGCGCCAGATGCCGAATCCACTAAGAAACTACCAACCCCCTCATTTTTTGGCATTCCTAGCGCTTCTGAGGCCATATCGGCGTATTTTTCGACCGAATCCGCATCTACTCCCATCTCTACGAAATTGCATTCTACGGGCTCTATATCAGCCTCTAGCTCATGCGCAAAGAAACGATCTTCGATGGCGAGCTCAATCGTATCGTCTAGCTTATCACCATCAGCACGGAAGACCTTAATACCATTATCAGTTGCAGGATTATGCGAAGCGGTAATCATAATACCACCATCAAAGCCACCATTCGTTAGCAGCTTCTGCACTGCTGGCGTCGGCAAGACTCCAAGATCTTCAACCTCCACATCGCGCTCTTTCAAGCCCGAAGCAATACTCTCATTAATCCAAATGCCGCTTTCGCGAGTATCGCGCGCCATTAAGATTTTCTTTGCGGACATTTCCTCGGCAATAGCAGTTCCGAGCATTTTGGTTGCGTTTGGACGTAGCGGAAACTCGCCTACTGTTGCTCGAATACCGTCCGTCTCACCGAAAATTTTCTTCATAAAATCTCCCTGTTTCTATCATCTTAAACGACTTTTGAGCCGCTGCCAAGTAATCACATTTTTATTCACTTTGTAAATTCTACAACATTATTTTTGCGAAAAATCCATTTCTACCCCTGTTAATTTTGTATAAACATTTTGTTCGAATTCTATTGACATTAGCTCACAAAACGCTTATATTAAAAGTAGCTTTTGTGATTATTCGCAGATTACAAAAGCCGCACTATTCTCAAAAACAAAAATCAAACAAAAACAAAAATAAAAGCGGGCAGCCCCGATTCGATTGTGGCAATATTTAAGCTCTCAAGGCCACAACAACAACAGAATTCGGGGCTTTCTGCTTTCCTGGTCAAACCCGGCCAGCAAAAACAAATCCCAAACAACAAAAATCCCAAACAAAAAGACACCCCTCCCAAGGGGTCTTTTTTATTGCCTAACGCCCTTCCCCTGATCCTAGATAATAAATAATACTTCAAGATCCGCAAGCGCATATAACAACAAAAAACTGCCCTTTCGGGCAGCTTCTGTTTAACAATTAAATTGTGCAACTATACCATCGTAGTATGTGTAAAGCTTTATGTTGTAGCCACCGAAGTGGCAATGTAATAGATTAAGCTTAAGACCTATTACTACAACCGACCTAGATACATGCATCATTGCTGATTCATGCTCTTATCTCCCTAGAAAGGAGGTAATCCATCCGCACGTTCTCGTACGGATGCCTTGTTACGACTTAACCCCAATCATCTCCCCCACCTTAGGCCGCCGAAACGGACTTCGGGTGTTGGTGACTCTCATGGTTTGACGGGCGGTGTGTACAAGACCCGGGAACGTATTCACCGCAACATGCTGATTTGCGATTACTAGCGATTCCGACTTCAAGGAGGCGAGTTTCAGCCTCCTATCCGAACTGGGACTGGCTTTGGTGCGATTTGCTTCATCTCGCGACTTCGCTTCGCATTGTACCAGCCATTGTAGCGCGATTCTAGCCCAAGGCGTAAGGGAAATACTGACCTGACATCATCCCCTCCTTCCTCCTCGTTACCGGGGCAGTTTCAGTAGAAAAATACAACTACTGACAAGGGTTGCGCTCGTTGATGGACTTAACCAAACATCTCACGACACGAGCTGACGACGGCCATGCATCACCTGTCACAGGGTTCCCGAAGGCACAGACTCCTTTCGGAGGCCTTCCCTGGATGTCAAGCCTTGGTAAGGTTTATCGTTTAGCATCGAATTAAAGATCACGCTCCACCGCTTGTGCGGGTCCCCGTCAATTCCTTTATGTTTTAATCTTGCGATCGTACTACACAGGTGGGATGCTTAACGCGTTAGCTTCGCTACGGAAGGGGTCGATACCCCCCACAGCTAGCATCCATCGTTTACGGCGTAGACTACCGGGGTATCTAATCCCGTTTGCTCCCTACGCTTTCGTGCCTTAGTGTCAGAAACGCCCCAGTAACCTGCCTACGCTATTGGTGTTCCTTCTAATATCTACGGATTTTACTCCTACACTAGAAATTCCAGTTACCCCTGACGCTCTCGAGATGTCCAGTTTAGATAACAGTCTGAATGGTTGAGCCACCAGATTTCACTATCTACTTAAACATCCACCTACGCAACTCTTTACACCCAGTCACTCCGGATAATGCTCGGATCCTACGTATGACCGCGGCTGCTGGCACGTAGTTAGCCGATCCTTATTCATAAGTTACCGTCATATTCCTCGCTTATAAAAGCAGTTTACAACCCGAAGGCCTTCGTCCTGCACGCGGCATTGCTCCATCAGGCTTTCGCCCATTGTGAAAGATTCCCTACTGCTGCCTCCCGTAGGAGTCTGGGCCGTGTCTCAGTCCCAGTCTGGATGATCATCCTCTCAAACCATCTAACGATCGTCGACTTGGTGAGCCATTACCTCACCAACTATCTAATCGTACGCAGGCCAGTCCCAAACCGGATAAATCCTTTAATCCGAAGATCACATGCGGTATTAGCTAATCTTTCGACTAGTTATCCCTCAGTTTGGGGTCCGTTCCCACGCGTTACTCAGCCGTCCGCCGCTCGTCATCAAATAGCAAGCTATTCATGTTACCGCTCGACTTGCATGTATTAGGCATGCCGCCAGCATTCATCCTGAGCCAGGATCAAACTCTCCATTAAATTGAAAATTTGAAAAACTCAAATAAAACTGACGATGTAATTTGAATCTTAAAATTTAAGACTCAAATATAATTGCACAATTAAATTGTTAAACTTCTAAATTCACTCGTTAGATAACGGGCAGGTGTGGATGTTGCCCTTTTTGTTGTATCTCGCAATTGAACTGTCCTTATCTTATAAAACTTCAGAAAAAGTGTCAATAGATTTTTCGACTTTTTTTCAAAAAATCTCGACTTTTTTGATTTTCTTCCAGAAAAATAAGCGCTCCTCCCCTGTTAAGCGCTTTACATTATATACGATACAATCGTGCCGATTAGTACTCCAATTATTGTTCCCGCGATGACTTGTGGCACCGTATGACCTTCAACAACCTTCTGCTTCCTATATCCTTTTTCACTATCACGCGCGATCCGGTTCAATAACTTGCCCTGCTGCCCCACTGCATAACGTACATTAATAGCATCAATTACCACGATTGTAGTCGTACACAGCGCGAGCGCGAAAATTCCGGACATAAAACCATATTCCCACCCAAAGTAGATAGTTGTACCGACGAAGCTCGTCGTATGCCCACTAGGCATCCCTCCGCTACGTGCGTAGCATTCCAGAGCTTCTTTTAATCCAATGCGGCCACCTTTGCGCAAGAAACAGCCAACTAGCTTGCTAGATTGCGCCAGGAACCATCCCAAGACAAAGGAAACGATAGCTCCAAGGCCACAATTATCCTCCATACTCATACCATTATTATATCACTCGGAGCTTAAGCGCAAAGAATTTTAATGCAAAATATGTTTTACATAATGCTAATGCTTATCTGTTTCATTATTTATTACAACAATTGGCAAACTATTTTACGAAATTGCCAATACTGCAAAATACGCCCTGCTCCGATCTATATCTATCTATATATACCCAACAAAAAGCCACCCGTTCATCAGGGTGGCTTTTATATATATTATTCGCCTTTCTTAGCCTTAGGGGCCTTCTCGGCGCTCTCAGGAGCTTCAGCAGCCTCAGCTTCAGCTTCTTCTTCCTTCGGAATAATACCGATAGAAGCAACCGCATCGCCATCATTGAGCTTCATGATACGTACGCCCTGCGTTGCGCGTCCAAGCGTTGGGATCTCCTTCACTGCTACGCGAATCGCCTGACCGCTCGTAGACATCATGATAATCTCTTTGGCTTCAGGATCGAGCGTGTGAACCGCTGCGATTGGACCAGTCTTAGCCGTGATAGCTGCAACCTTTACGCCTACGCCGCCACGCTTATGTGGTGGGAAGTTCGTTGCGGCTGTCATCTTGCCGTAACCCTTGGTCGAAATCACGATGAGCTTCTGGTTCTCTGGATCCGTTACGACGTCCATACCAACAACGGTATCATTTGGACGGAGGCGTACACCGCGAACACCACGAGCTGCGCGACCCATTGGGCGGACTTCACTCTCGTTGAAGCGTACAGCCTGACCAGCGGAGGTCGAGATAATAATCTCATTGCTACCAGTCGTACCACGTACCCAGCGGAGTTCATCGCCATCGTCGAGCTTAATCGTAATCAAGCCGTTCGTACGAATATTCTCGTAATCCTTCAAAGAAGTCTTCTTGATAGTACCCTTCGTGGTAGCCATGAATAGATAACCATCATCGCCAGCTTCAGTACCCTGCTTAATTACAGCCGTAATCTTTTCTTCTGGATGTAGGTTCAAGAGATTAACCGCAGCCGTACCCTTTGCTACGAGTGAGCTCTGAGGGATTTCGTAAGCCTTAATGCGGAAGACGCGACCCTGATTCGTGAAGAACAAGATAAAGTCGTGTGAGTTTGCCGTAATAATAGTATCAATGGCATCCTCTTCCTTCGTGGTCATACCACGGCGACCCTTGCCGCCACGATTCTGTTTCTTGAAGTCGCCCTGAAGCACGCGCTTAACGTAACCTTCGGCCGTGAGCAAGACAACGCTTTCCTCATCTGGAATCAAATCTTCCTCAACAAACTTACCAAGCTCATGGTTGAACACCTTAGAGCGGCGCTCATCGCCATACTTCTCTTTCATCGCAAGGAGTTCTTCCTTAATCACGCGGAGAATCTCATTCTCGTCAGCCAAGATAGCTTCGAGCTTCTTGATAAGATCATGAAGTTCTTTCAACTCAGCCTCAATCTTGTCGCGTTCGAGACCCTGGAGACGGCGAAGCTGCATTGCAAGAATTGCTACTGCCTGAATCTCGCTGAGGCCGAAGCGTTCCATCAATCTCTTATCTGCGTCATCATAAGATTCGCGAATCGTCTTGATAACTTCATCAATGTGATCGATTGCAATCTTCAAACCTTCGAGAATATGAGCACGGTCCTTAGCCTTCTTGAGCTCAAATTCCGTCCTACGGCGAACAACTTTCTGACGATGCTGAATAAACTCAGACAAAATATCCTTCAAGCCGAGCAACTTTGGCACGCGACCATCATTAACCAACGCCAAAACATTGTAATGGAAGGTAGTCTGCAAGCCAGTCATCTTGTAGAGCTGGTTCAAAATCTTCTTCGGGAAAGCATCCTTCTTGAGGTCAACCACGACGCGAATCTTACCACGAGCAGACTCGTCGCGCGCATCAGCGATATGATCAAGCTTCTTTGCAAGCACAAGCTCGCGAACCTTATCAACGAAGGCTTCCTTGCTCATACCATAAGGCACCTCGGTAATCACGATGCTATGGCGACCATTCTTGTGCTCTTCAATGTGCGTAACTGCACGAATCGTCACAGAGCCACGACCAGTTTCGTAGGCCTGCATCATTGGCGCGCCGCCATAAACCTCAGCACCAGTTGGGAAATCTGGACCCTTCACATACTTCATCAACTCTTTGAGAGTAATTTCAGGGTTGTCAATCTGAGCGACCGTCGCATCGACCAACTCTCCAAGGTTGTGAGGTGGAATATTCGTAGCCATACCGACCGCAATGCCCATCTGGCCATTCAAGAGAATGTTTGGCACTGCCGCTGGCAAAACTACCGGCTCCTTCTCTGTACCATCGAAGTTATCACGGAAATCGACCGTATCTTTCTCAATATCAGAAAGCATCTCGGTACCAATCTTGTCCATACGGGCCTCAGTATAACGAGAAGCTGCTGGCTCATCACCGTCCATGGAACCGAAGTTACCCTGACCTTCAACGAGCGTATAGCGCATCTTCCAAGGCTGAGCGAGGTTAACCATCGACATATAAATCGAACTATCGCCGTGTGGGTGATATTTACCCATAACTTCACCGACGATACGTGCGGACTTAACAGTCGCATGTGGGGCCTTCCAACCATTCTTGTTCATTGCGTACAAGATACGGCGATTAACTGGCTTCAAGCCATCGCGAACATCTGGAAGCGCACGGTCGATCAAAACAGACATTGAGTAGCGTAGGAAGCTATCTTCCATGACATTCTCAACTGTCAACTCTTCAATACCATCAGCGCCGCGTTCGGCCTTCAGGCCACCAACCTTCACGATTTCTTCTTCAGGCTCAACTACTTCGCCCTCAGCAGCTTCGGCTACTCCTTCGCCGTTCTCAAAGCCGCCAAGCGTTTCATCTACGCCCTTATCGTCAGCAGCATCAGGAACGTTGCCGACCTGGCTCTGATCGAGCTCTTCTGGATTCTTTGGTTTTTCTTCTTTTTTCTTCTTATCTGCCATCTTTCATTCCCTCCTAGAAATCCAAATCGTCCAAATCGACCGTAGCCGCTCTCGACTGGATAAAGTTTTTACGTAGGACAGTTTCGTTACCCATCAACTTCGTAAAGATTGCATCAGCCTTCTCGGCATCCTCAATGTTTACGCGAATCAAAGTACGATTTTCTGGATTCATAGTAGTTTCCCAGAGCTGAGCAGCATCCATCTCGCCCAAACCCTTAAAGCGCTGCTGTGCGGTATAGCCAGCCTGCTTGAAGCGTTCGTCCTCTGGATTAATCTTGACGCCCTGAGCTTTGCGCTCCTCAATCGTCTTCGTGAGGGTCGCCTCAAGCGCATCTTCGTTATAAATATACTTAATCTTGCGGCCACTACCAGTACCCTTAATGAGACCAAATAGCGGTGGTTTCGCCAAATAGACGTGACCAGCCTTAATGACCTCTGGCATGTAGCGGAAGAAGAATGTCAAAAGCAAAGTTGAGATATGCGCGCCATCAACATCGGCATCCGTCATGAACACAATCTTGTAATAGCGAAGACCATCAATATTGAACTGATCACCAATACCGACGCCGAGTGCCTTAATCAAGGAGACGATCTCTGCGTTAGCGTACATCTTATCAAGACGAGCGCGCTCAGTATTAAGGACCTTACCGCGAAGTGGCAAGATTGCCTGAATCTTCGAGTCGCGACCTTCCTTTGCGGAACCAGCAGCGGAGTTACCCTCTACGATAAAGAGCTCGCACTGAGTACGATCGCGAGAAGAACAGTCGGCAAGCTTCGATGGCAAGTTCAAGCCTTCGAAAGCACCCTTGCGAATAACATTATCGCGTGCAGCACGTGCAGCCTTACGAGCACGAGCAGCCAAGGTAGCCTTATTTACAATTTTCTTAGCGACATCCGGGTGCTCTTCGAGATAGTACGAGAAGTACTCACTCATGACCTTATCGACATAACCACGAATCTCTGGGTTACCAAGCTTGTTCTTGGTCTGACCCTCGAACTGTGGATCTGGAAGCTTCACCAAGACAACTGCCGTCAAACCTTCCTTAATATCATCAGCGGTAAGATTGTCGTCCTTCTCTTTGAGGAGACCATTCTTACGAGCGTAGTCATTAAGAGAGCGATTCAAAGCCGTACGGAAGCCAACCACATGCATACCACCTTCTGGCGTCAAAACGTTGTTTGCGAATGGGCGCATCGTTTCGGTATAGGTATCGTTATATTGAACGGCAAGCTCGACAAAACAATCCTCAATTGGTCTTTCGACATAGAATATATCATCAGACAAAACTTCCTTGCCCTCATTGAGGCGGCGAACGTAGCTCTTAATACCACCTTCGAAATAGAAGCTCTCACTCTTACCAGTGCGCTCATCGCAAACGCTGGTCATTATACCTTTTGTGAGATAAGCCTGATGGCGTAGATAGTTAACTACCCAATCGTAATCAAAAGTAACGGTTTCCTTAAAGATAGTCTCATCTGGATAGAAAGTTACGCTCGTGCCATGCTCATTGGTCTTACCCGTTACAGCAAATGGAACGACCGTCTTACCACGTTCGAACTCGATATGGTGAACCTTACCATCCTTGCGCACCTCTGCAATCATGCGATTCGAAAGCGCGTTTACGACCGAAGAACCGACACCGTGAAGACCGGAAGAAACCTTATAACCACCACCGCCGAACTTACCGCCAGCGTGCAAAACAGTCAAAACCGTCTCAAGTGCGGATAATTTTGTTTTTGGATGAATATCAACTGGAATACCACGACCATCATCGTCTACCCTACAGCCACCATCGGCGAGCAAAGTAACGCGAATCTGCGTAGCATAGCCAGCAATCGCTTCATCGATAGAGTTATCTGCGATCTCTTTCAAACAATGATGAAGACCATCATAACCCGTTGAGCCGATATACATACCAGGACGCTTACGAACTGGTTCCAAGCCTTCCAAAACCTGAATTTCAGACGCATTGTATTCTTCGGCCCCATCAGCCTTTTTTGCAGTCATACTACCTCAACTTTTGTTTAATAAATCTCTTTTATTATATCTGATTTGTATCTTTAATACAAGATTCGAGGCAATATAAAGCGCTTTAAGGCCTTTTGGTTTCTATTTTTGTATAGAGATACATTTTTGTGTTTAGAATTCGTCCTGAGCGATTCTAAGGGCGTTAAATCGCAAAATAGCCCTTAAACACTAGCGCCATCGCAAGGTTGCGCCGTCATCGTTCTGTGCAATCTGTCCGCCACCGGCAATGCTCGTCGCATTAACCTTTGGCTCTTCAGGTTCTGGCGCAGGAGTTGGCTCTGGAGTCGCAGACACCTTAGGCTTCGGCGACTTAGGGATCTTAATAGAGGTCAAATCTTCTCTTGGCTTCCCTGCAGACTTCTTCTCAGTTTTAGGCGCAGATTCAATCATTGGTTCCGGCTCAATCTTTGGCGTCGGCTCAGCTTTTGGTTCTGGTTCAACCTTCGGGGCCGGCACGCTTGGCTCTGGCGCTGGCTCGACTTTTTGCTCAGGCTTCAACAAAGGTTCTAATACGGTTCCATCATCTTCATCAATAATAGTGTTTGCTGGAGTCGCAGCCTTGGCCTCCGCTGCCTTAGCCTTACGCTCCATCCATTTATCCAAGAAGGTCTTCTTTGGCGTAGCTGCTGGCTTAGCGGGAGTAGTAGATAGTAGATCGGCTGGAGATACCGCTGGCTTGCTCATGGCTGGCGCCGGCTTCGGCGTAGCGGCAGGCGCAGCGCCCATTGGCGCTGCTGCCGGAGCAGCAGCCGGAGCTGGCGCCTTCTTTATCTCGTTTGCCCCAAGACGTTCGTCGATTTCCTTCTCTACCTCAGCGCGCGGACGACCATAACGAGACAAAGCATATTCGCGCATGCGGCGCATCAACTCCTCATTCTCGTCGCCCATCGCCGGCAATAACCTCATCGTAAATGGCGAAGTCGGCATGTTATACATCATTACCGTCGCAATCGCATGGAAGTTTGCCTGATTATGCAAATCCTGAGCCGTAAATACTGGAGTAAAGGCCTTCTCCATAATCTCCGCATCCGTCACACCGATGCGACCGCAAATGATCGTACCACAGTTACCAAGAATCGCCTCGCGAATCTTATCCGTTAACTGGGTCATAAACTGGTTAACCACAATCAAATTCAATCTAAACTTACGAGCCTCAGACAGAATCGACTCGAAGCTCTCCGTTGCGAAGTTCTGGAACTCATCTACATATAGACAGAAATCTTTACGTTCATCTTCTGGGATATCCGCACGACTCATCGCTGCTGCCTGAATCTTCATGACGAAAATCATACCGAGAAGCTTTGCATTCAGCTCGCCCGTCTTACCCTTAGATAGATTAACGAGAAGAATCTTCTTGTTATCCATGATTTCGCGAATATTAAAGCCGGACTTGAGCTGACCCAAAATATTACGCATCATATGATTGCTAAGGAACGGACCCCACTTCGAAACAAACCAGCTCGTCACCTCGCCCGCATCACTACTCTTCTGCGAAGCCGGGAACTCCTTGGACCAGTAATCGTAAACCGTCTTATCTTTGACGTATTTAAGCTTTGATTTCACGAATTCCGGATCGATGAAACAGCGCGGAACATCAATAAAAGTACCGCCATTCGGATCACTCATAAGAAGGAGTGCTGCATTACGGAACATATGCTGAGCGCGCGCACCGAAGATGCCCTGATTGCCCGGGTCATACAAGCTCACGAGCATATTAATTGCTTCCTGAACGATGAAGTCCTTCTGATCCTCGGTCTGGAACTCAAACATGTTCATACCGACAGGATTGTCGACGTTGCCTGGCTCAAAGAGAATCACATCATCCATTCTCTCTGGCGGAACCTTGCTCAAAAGCTTGTCGATTGCATCGCCGTGCGGATCAATAAAACAGAAGCCGTCACCATTACACATGTCCTGGTAAGCCAAGTTGGTCAAAAGCACAGATTTACCCATACCAGTACCACCGATGATATAAGTGTGGCGCTGGCGATCTTTTACGCCAAGGCGAATAATCTTCTGCTCGCCGCGGAACTCGTTCGCGCCAAGGACAATACCCTTATCCATCAAGCGCGCAGGACCGTCAACTTCCCTAGTCTTCTGACGCTCAACCTGGCTCGTTGGGATTGAGTTCTGGCTCGGCAAATGGAAAATCGACGCAAGCTCGACCGAGTTCAAAACCGTCGAATGATCGGCTGGGTCAAAGTTGCGCATAATATAATCTTTGACGATATCTTTCTGATGAGTAGCCTGGTCATATGCAAAACCATTGAAGTTCTGCAAATCAAACTGCGAGAACACTGGCACCAATGAACCCAAAAGTGCTTCAGAGCGAGCCTTACTTGATGAACTTGCGAGTAAACGAATTTTAACTTCGTAGCCAGGAAACTTCGTTTTTTCCTCTATTTTGGCAATTTCTTCCTGCTGCATGTTCGACAAAGGCTTATTTTGTTGTTCAGGCGCTTTGCCAGGACTCCAAATCGCACTGCCAATGTCACCAAATATTTGTCCAGCAACACTGCCAGTTTTTCCATCGCGGATTTTTTGTACTCTGCCCTTCGCATTTTGTATCCACTGGTCATCGCATGGACGGATGATAATTTGCATTGCCATACCGTCGCCCTTCTTCGCAGTCGACATTGCATTGATAAGGCCCAAGCTAGCGTCGGTCTTCGTATCTTCGTAAGTAGCAATCGGATAAGCCTTATCTTTACGGAGCTTCAAACAACCGCCAGCAATCGCATCGAGGCCGCCCTCTTTGCTAAAGAAGTTAGGATCTTTTACTTCCTCGAGACGAGCTGAAGGATAAGCAGCCGTAATCGCCTGACGCAAAGTCTCAGTCAAAACAGCTGGAACTATCGTATAGTAATTAATCAGACCATCGTGCGCAACAATCTCAAAACTAATCGCACGCTGCCCATAGAGGCGACTGGCAAAACCCTTCTTGAAAGTCGAAGAGATAATACCGTACATGACCTGAGCCTTCGAGATTTCCTCGTTAGCCACGTCACGCTCATCGCGGCCGCCCACCTGAATATCGTCGGTGCTTGGCGGGAGATGAATTAGCATTGGCACCATCTTGACGGCGCGCTCCATATTCTTGCGATTACGAAGCGTCGTCTGAAGATACTTCCAAACACCAAAAATGACCGCACAGACTACTAATATCAGCACCAAAGCTACTGTTAGTTCTTGTGGCATTTTTGCTCCCCTTTTATTTCACCTTCCTTTTTTTATTTAGCTACTTTTAATAGTCCGTCGCCCAATTTCCTGCCATAGGCTTTTTCTAGATATTTCCAACGCATTTCATACATTAGTTCTGCAGCCTCCGACGGATCCTTGTCATGACTTAGCGTATGGTCGAGGACTCGCTGCGCCTCGTTCGAGAATGCGCCCGGTATTCTCTCTGCATCTCTCGGAACATCGATATTACTTAGCTTTTCGAGCTCTGGCCTTACTGGTTCAGGCTCGGCTTCGCCGATTTCCTCAGTCGTCTCGGTCGCTTCTTCCTTCTTGTCAAACATTTCCTGTAGCTCAGAGCGCATACGCTGCGTTTCGGAATTATCATTAGCGCGTGCATCTACTGCACTTTTCTCGCCAGATTCAACGCTCTCGTTTGAGGAATCAAAATTCTCAGCAAGCCTTTCGCCTTCGAACTGCGCCTGCTCTTTTTCCCCATTTGCCTCCCTAGCGCCTGAGTTATCCATAAGCATTATTATACCACGACGAAGCCACAAAATAATAAAATTCTTGCTCAAAAATCACCCCAATTCGGGGCGTTTTTAAACCAAATTTCTAGAAACCAAGAAGCACAAAATTGCTTCGATTAGCACAGTCACGACAACCTCAAGAATTGTAACCCCGCCAAAAGATGCGCATAGGAGGAATATAACTGGAGCCAAAGCTAGTACTGACCCATAACGAAAACTCTTCTTCTGGATGTTACCCGCATGAATTTTACTCGCCTTCCCTAGAAGCATGAAAAAGAGCCTGCAACAAAATACTGCAAGCCCTAGAAAGAACAAATATGCTAGTACAAAGAACGTCATAATTCCTAGAGGCCCCGCCGTTTCAGGCGAGACAAAAATCATCATCATCAAGAGCAAAAACAACGAAACAGAACTACAGACCAACATGCCTTTTACCATAAGCAAATTATACCACGCTCTACGCAGCACAGAAGACGAGAGGAAGTTCCTCTTCTATTCTGAGTAGCGCAAAAGGATAAATGCCAACGCACTTTGCGAGATACGAAAAGCGCATGCATAACAAGCAAGATACAGCATCGCGACAAAACTCCACAAAGTCGCAAAGCTATAAATAGCCTGCCCTGCTACTGTTTAGCGAGTCGCCAAAAGGCAACCTGCTCTCTGCCCGATCACAGCCACGGCCGACAAAGGAAAATAAAATAGGAATTAAGAATATAACATAGGCCAAAAGTAGGGAGGCTTACCTGGCAAATATATATATTACTTTAAGCCACAAGCTTTAGACCCTACTCTGACTCTTGACCGCCTCTCGTATAGAGAGGCATAGCCCTTGCAGATTATCGTACTTCTCTATTATTTGGGTATCCAAGGTGCTAGTCGTACTAATCTTCTGCGCGCTCTACGCTTCTCTGCCTCTCGGCAGGGTTTTAGCGGAGCTTAGCTTACTCCTAGGTGTAATTTATGGCTAGAAATAAGCTTTCGCTTCGCCAAAATACACGTAATTTACCAATACAATAATGTTTGTTTTTGTGCTTGGTTTTTGTCTTTGTTAAGCACTGTCTAGACTATAGCAAACCCTGCCCTAAAAGTCAATAATAGTGCTCAATATAATGTTGTGCTATTTACAACATTACCAAAAATAACAGAGGTCGCAGTAATGCTAATTCTTACATATTTTTTACAACACCCTACTGTGTAAAACCTCGCAAAGCGATTATTTTGCGATCATATATATCCGCATAATCTACCCTACCTTCTTCTGGAAGCTCCCTTTTTATTTTTCAAATCGGAAAAAAGTTTTACCTACATGCGCCACCATTCCTCTATAACTTTTTTCCATTTTGGAAATAAAAAGCACAGTAGTCCAAGAAAGGCTAATGAAGTTTTTACGTAGAAGTTAGATTCCTTATGTGGCCGATCGTGCAGGACGACCATCATGGGCGGCCAAATACTGATAGTCGAAACAAGCGTTTGCGGCGCAATAATAATCGCCCGAGCGTCGAACAACATATTAAATCTAGTATTCGCCCCATATGTCATAATTTTGGTCTTCAGGGCCGAAAAATCCCGCATTCATGACAGCATTTTTTGGCTTCAAAAGTGGCGAAAAATTCGTAATATTTTTGTACACTTTCAGAAGTCCACCCCTAGAAATGTTGTAAAAAACACTACAAAATTCATGTTGACATTAGCGTTTTGCTCTTTTATCATAAAAGTAGCTTTTGAACATAAATGTTATGCAAAAGCCAAAAACAAACATTTGATCCAAAAATATAACTCCACACTCCACATGAAGAACCGGCTTTACTCGCAGTTGCCGGTTCTTCTCTTTTGTATGACCCCTATCGTAGGGGATTTTTTCTGCAACAAAAAAACCACCTGCCATTACTGACTGGTGGAGCTGCCGGATACCGCCTCCGGGTCCGAAAAATCTTCAGATACGCATTCTACAAGCATAGTTTATTCTTTCTCTCGGCATAACGATGAAGCTGGAACAAACAAAACTTCAATCAGCCATGACTAGATTTTCGTGTCAATCGACGTCGCGCGATTTACCTTAGCATCATTTGTATGATATTAGACAGTCTTATGATGAATCAGAAGGTCTAACAAAGACGGATTAAATCAACGTCTTAGGCGTAAGCTGGCATATAAGCCACGTGCTTACTAGCAGTTTTTTCTGCATTTATGAACTGTACTTACGGTACAAATCGACTCGCCTGCGTATTGTTAATAATTCGTCTAAACTAGATCAGCCCCATACAATTGTGAGACTTGCTCTACCCCTGTATTTTATCATACTAATGCTTGCCACTCAAGAGCAGACCCATATTATACTCCCGACATGACAATTCAAACCAAAACAGCAATACTCGACGGCTTCAATACAAAGCCCGTCACCGTCGAAGGAGATAGAAACCGCGGTCTACCTCGTTTCGAGATTATTGGCCTAGCCAGCAAAATCATTGAGGAAAGCCGTAGTCGCATTCGCTCAGCCATCACCAATAGCGGTTTTCTCTTTCCTCAAGATCACATCATTATTAACCTAGCGCCCGCAGGCTTATATAAGACCGGACCACACCTAGATTTAGCCATCGCAATGGTCGTTTTGGCGCTTTCTGGGCAAGTTTTAGCCTCAGATTTGAAAGATGCCCTATTTCTCGGCGAACTCGGCTTAGACGGCCATATAAAGCCAATTCGCGGCATTTTAAGCTTGCTAGACTATGCCCAAAACGCAGACTTCAAAACCATCTATATTCCCGCCGAAAACGCCAAGGAGGCCCAACTACTTCAGCTCAAAGCCGACATCATCCCCATCAAAAACTTGCAAGAATTGTGACTCTGCCTGAAAAATATAGCGCCAATTGCTCCTCTTAAGCCTGTTGTGAAAAATACAGAAACAGAGGCAAAAACGGCCATTTTTGACGAAATTATTGGCCAAAACTTCGCAAAACGCGCAATTACAATTGCGATCGCCGGTCGGCACAACCTGCTATTATATGGCCCGCCAGGCAGCGGCAAGAGCGCGCTCGCAAAATGCACCCAGTCTCTTCTGCCACCACTCAGCACCCAGGAGCGTATCGACATCACTCGCCTAAATAGCTTGCTGAGCCCAAAGGATAATCTTGCGAGCATTCGGCCGTTCCGCGCGCCGCACAACAGCGCTTCTCGCACTAGCATTCTTGGCGGCGGCGCGCTTCTCCGCCCGGGCGAAATCTCGCTCGCCACGCACGGCATCCTCTTCCTTGATGAGCTGCCAGAATTCCAAAGAGACGTTCTCGAAGCGCTGCGTCAGCCGCTCGAGGATAAACATATTACTCTTAGCTGCATGGGGCGAAGTACGGAATATCCTAGCGACTTCCTTCTGCTCGCCACATCCAATCCCTGCCCTTGCGGTCATTATGGGTCGAACCAAAAGCCTTGCGTCTGCACGCCCACGCAAATCCACAACTACCAGAAACGCATTTCTGGACCGCTACTCGATCGAATCGACATGACAGTCAAAGTTCCGCAGCAAACTACCTCTGTTTTAGTAAAAACTACAACAAATAGCACTCACGAGTACGAGATTGCTAAGACTCAAATCGCATATGCTATATCACGTCAGCGCGAGCGGCAACAAAAGCTAAATGGTGAACTTTCGTCATTCGAGACATCAAAATTACTCAGCTTGGACGAAACTCGCGACTTCCTGGCCAAATGCTCAGACAAGCTTCAGCTGTCCGCTCGCGCCTTCTTCAAAATCATTCGTATCGCCAGAACCATCGCAGACATGGACGGCGACACAGAAATAACGCCAAATCACTGCGCCGAAGCCCTCCAATTCCGCCAAAGCTTTTAACCCCTATTGCACTTTTTAACCATATCTGTTAAAATTAACCCCATAACAAGTCTAATTTTTTAAGGAGCCACTACCATCAGTAACAACAATTCGCATACCCGCTTAAATGGAGAAATTCGTTATCCGGAGGTGCGCGTAATTAGCGCTGATGGCGCACAGCTCGGCATCATGTCGAGTAAAGAAGCTCAGCTTAAGGCCCGTGAGGCTGGTTTGGATCTAGTAGAAATCTCTGCTGGCGCTAATCCACCTGTCGTCAAAATCATCGACTGGGGTAAATACCAATACCAGAAGATGAAGGAGCAATCCAAGGCTAAAAAGAAAGCTAAAAGTAGCGAACTTAAGCAAATCAGACTTGGTTTGAAAATTGGGGAGAATGACCTCAATATTAAAATCCGCAAAATTAACGAGTCCCTCGAAGATGGCGATCGCGTTAAGGTTATGCTCGTCTTCCGTGGCCGCGAAATGGCTCACAAAGAAGTCGGCGTCGACCTTATGAACAAAATCATCGAGAAGCTTGGCGATCAGGTCATCGTCGATGGCAAGTCGCAAATGAGCGGACGCAACCTTACTTTCATGGTTCGCCATAAATAAGATTGCGCTAATAACGCCCAACGGTTCCCTACACCCCAAAGCGTTCAGATATAAACTAAAGTAGGAAAGGTAATAAAATGCCAAAAATGAAGACCCATAAGGGTACTGCTAAGCGTGTTCGCATTACCCGCACCGGTAAGGTCATGCGCGAACGTGCATTCGGTAACCACATCTTGGCCAAGAAGTCCAAGGCCCGCAAACGCAACATGAAAACTGCTGCAACTATTAGCGGTAAGATTAAGAAAAACGTTAAAACTGCACTAGGAGCCTAACATGAGAGTCAAACGTGGAGTACCAGCTCGTGACAAGCACAAGAAGATTCTAAAAGTTGCTAAGGGTATGCAGCATTACCGCACCCGCAGCTTCCGTCTTGCAAAGCAGGGTGTTATCAAGGCCCTTCGCTACAGCTACCGTGACCGCCGTAACCGCAAACGCGACCTTCGCGCATTGTGGATTACCCGCATCAACAACGCTGCTCGCGAAAATGGCATCAGCTACAGCCTTCTCATTAACGGTATGAAGAAGAAAGGTATCGAACTCGATCGCAAGGTTCTTGCTGAAATCGCAGTCAACGATGCTGCCGCTTTCAAAGCTATCTGCGAAAGCGTAAAATAATCTGTTAGATTTGCAAAAGCTCCCTTCAGGGGAGTTTTTTGTTGCCCTTGTATAGATTGACCAAAAAGCAGATTATTATATAATAGTTCTCAGTTTCAATCCGAAAAATACAACGAAACTCGTATGCCAACTTAGTAAGCTTCGCATTTAATGCTATATTCCTCGGTATATCCGCGGCCCTGCTCATAAAGGGCTACGCCTATAACGCAATAATTATAGCAAGCGCAGTTTTTATGCTGCAGACATTCGGAATTCTTCGAATTGATTTCCTGCAAACGAACAATTTAAAGAACCCCAAGATGAGAGAGCTTCGCAGACAGAAGCTAGCGAGCAATTTTATTTGTCTCGCCCTCGCATTCATTTTTCTCTCCGTAATAAGTGTTGCAAAAAATACTTAGCACGATTCGCGCCGAGAAAAAAACACCTGCCCCTTCGAAGCCATCACAGATAACTCCGGCTCCGAGCGAGACAGGCACGATACAGAAATCTAAATACGAAGACATAATTTGTATAAAAGGATCGAAATTTACAATTTCTCGAATAGATTAATTCGAGACGCCTTGCTCCTTAAGCTCCGCAATCTGCGGGGCTTCTTTTTTGCCTTAATCGCTTTACTGTTGACAAATATATACTTATATACTATAATACTCTCATTAGTTGATTTAACCCTCTTGGGGAGGTGTTACTCCCTTGAAGCATTAAAAGCTACTTGGCTAAGTTCCCCATCTCAAATAAAATCGACTACGCCCATGCACGCTAGTGTTAAAAACACGAAGTGTAAATTCATATTTTAGAAAGGTTGTGGTCTTATGACAACAACTATTAATCTCGACG